>Ga0073934_10000766_pt1 | contig 85614 bp, 77 predicted proteins | sample LarsenN4metaG_FD_76834 | JGI IMG/M metagenome (GOLD analysis project Ga0073934, IMG submission 76834) | Hot spring sediment bacterial and archeal communities from British Columbia, Canada, to study Microbial Dark Matter (Phase II) - Larsen... ...
ACTTCGTAGGACACCATCTGTGCCGCCGAACGCAGCGCCGCCAGGAACGGATACTTCGAGTTCGAGGCCCAGCCGGCCATGATGATGCCGTAGACCCCGAGCGAGGAGATCGCGAAGATGTAGAGGATGCCGACATTGATGTCGGCAATCACCCACTCCTCCGCGACCGGGATCACCGCCCAGGCGGCGAGCGCCAGCACGCAGGTCACCAGCGGCGCCAGCAGGAAGATGCCCTTGTTGGCGCCGGCCGGGATCACCGGTTCCTTGAGGATGAATTTCAGGAGATCGGCAAAGGATTGCAGCAGCCCCCAGGGACCGACCACGTTCGGTCCGCGCCTGATCTGTACCGCCGCCCAGATCTTGCGGTCGGCATAGATGATATAGGCGACCGCGATCAGCAGGATCACGAGCAGGAGCACGCTCTGCGCGAGAACGATCAGCACGGGCCAGACGTAGTCGTAGAAGAATTCCAGCATCGCTATTCCGCCGCCGCTGCGCTGCCCTCCGCAATCACCGAGCATTCGGCCATCACCGCCGAAGCCCGCGCGATCGGGTTGGTCAGGTAGAAGTCTTCCACCACCGCCGTGAACGGCGCCTTGTCGGGTGCGCCGCCAAGTCCTGCGAGCCGCGTGATGTCTGCCGGATCGCCGGGCGAAATCGCGCCGATGCGCTGCAAATGCGGATGCGTCTGGAACAAGGCGGCGCGCAATTGCGCGAGCGAGTCGTACGGCAGCCGGTGGCCCGCGACATCCGACAGCGCGCGCAGGATCGCCCAGTCCTCGCGCGCGTCGCCGGGCGGGAAAGATGCGCGCGCCGCCATCTGCACGCGGCCTTCGGTGTTCACATAGATGCCGGATTTCTCCGGATAGGCCGCGCCCGGCAGGATCACGTCGGCACGGTGCGCGCCGGCGTCGCCGTGGGTCCCGATGTAGACGACGAATGCTCCGGGCGCGATCTCGATCTCGTCGGCGCCGAGCAGGAACGCCAGGTCGAGCGCCTCGGGCTGCGCCATCTGCCCGGCGGTCATGGCGCCGCTCGACGGTACGAATCCGAGGTCCAGCGCGCCGACCCGGGACGCGGCGCTGTGCAGGACGCAGAAGCCGTTCCAGCCGTCTTTCACGGCGCCGAGGTCGAGCGCCGCCCTGGCGGCGAGCGCGGCGACCGCCGCGCCGTCAGGCCGCGCAAGGGCGCCCGCGCCCAGGATGACTGCGGGCTGCCGGGCCTGCCGGAACAGCGCGGCGAACGGATGCCGGCCGGCAGCGACTTCGGCAAGCGTTTCAGGGCCTTGGCCGAGATAATCGTAGTGATAAGTGAGGTCGGCCCGCGGGCCGATGAGGCCGATCGGAAAGCTGCCCGCGCGCCAGCGCTTGCGAATGCGGGCGTTGAGCACAGCGGCTTCGCGCCGGGGGTTTGCGCCGACCAGCAGAAGCGCGTCGGATGTCTCGATGCCGGCGATCGTTGCATTGAACCGATACGACGCCCGGCCCCAGGCCGGGTCGACCGCGGAGCCGTCCTGCCGGCAATCCAGGTTGCCGACGCCGAGCCTCGTCATCAGGTCCTTGAGCGCGAAAATCTCTTCGACCGCGGCGAGATCGCCGACGATGGCGCCGATGCGCTCGGGCCGGCTGCTTTTCAGCCGCGCGGCGATGGCCGCGAACGCGGCCGGCCAGGTCGTTGCCCGCAGACGCCCGTCTACCCGCACATAGGGCTGATCGAGCCGCTGGGTGCGCAGGCCATCGACCACATGGCGGGTCTTGTCCGAGATCCACTCCTCGTTCACGTCGTCGTTGACCCGCGGCAGGATGCGCATGACTTCGCGGCCGCGGGTATCGATGCGGATGGCCGAGCCGAGCGCATCCATCACGTCGACCGACTCCGTCTTCGTGAGCTCCCAGGGCCTTGCCGCAAATGCGTAGGGCTTTGAGGTGAGTGCGCCGACCGGGCAGAGGTCGACCACGTTGCCCTGGAGCTCCGAGGTCATCGCCTGTTCGAGGTAGGTGGTAATCTCCATGTCCTCGCCGCGGCCGATGGCGCCGAGTTCCGGGACGCCGGCCACCTCCGTCATGAAACGGACGCAGCGCGTACAGTGGATGCAGCGCGTCATGATGGTCTTCACCAGCGCGCCGACATACTTGTCCTCGACCGCCCGCTTGTTCTCCTGGTAGCGGCTCGAATCCACCCCGTAGGCCATCGCCTGATCCTGAAGATCGCATTCGCCGCCCTGATCGCAGATCGGACAGTCGAGGGGGTGGTTGATCAGCAGGAATTCCATGACGCCTTCGCGCGCCTTGCGCACCATCGGCGAGCGCGTCGATACGACGTGCGGCGTGCCGTCCTTCTTGGGCGGCAGATCCCTGACCGCCATGGCGCAGGAGGCTTGCGGCTTCGGCGGTCCGCCGACCACCTCGATCAGGCACATGCGGCAATTGCCCGCGATCGACAGCCGCTCATGGAAGCAGAAGCGCGGAATCTCGGCGCCCGCGGCCTCGCAGGCCTGGAGCAGCGTGTACTCCGGCGGAACGTCGATCTCCTTGCCGTCGACGATGAGCTTGGTCATGACGCGCGTCTCGCATTCCAGGCCATCCGCCCGATGGCTCCAGCGATGGCATCAGACGTGCGCACCGACATGCAGGTGTTCGCCGCACCAGTCGCTCGGCTGGGTGAGCGCCCAGGATGGATAGCGGGGGCTGGCGTCGGCCTGCTCGACGGCCGGCGGCGGCGGCGCGTGGCGGCGGCAGCCGCCGCGCGCCGAGTGCTCGCGCGAGGCGGGCTGGCCGCCATCGGGGACCGGCCACCAGAACTTGCAGTTCCGGCAGGACAGGCTGCGTTGGTCAAAGGATATGACACTCCTCCGTCGCGCACGGCAGGGAGCGCGGCCTTCCTGTCAGCGAACCAGCCCCACCCTCCGTTTCTGGCAATCGCCGTCATTCGGCCGCCTCCGGTATGGGTTCGTCAGCGCCGTTGGCACGGGCGGTGTACTCGTCGATGCGCCGCTCGATCTCGGGGCGGAAGTGCCGCAGCAGGCCCTGCACCGGCCAGGCGGCGCCGTCGCCGAAGGCGCAGATGGTGTGGCCCTCGATCTGGGTGGTGACCTCCCACAGCGCGTCGATCTCGCGCTTCTGCGCCCGCCCTTCCGCCATGCGCGTGAGCACGCGCCACATCCAGCCCATGCCCTCGCGGCAGGGCGTGCACTGGCCGCAGCTCTCGTGCTTGTAGAAATAGGAAATGCGCGCCATCGCCTTCACGATATCGGCGGTCTTGTCCATCACGATCACGGCGGCGGTGCCGAGCGCCGACTTCTTGTCGCGGCAGCCGTCGAAATCCATCAGCAGCGAGTCGCACTGGTCGGGCCCCGCGGGCACCAGCGGCATCGACGAGCCACCCGGGATCACGGCGAGCAGATTGTCCCAGCCGCCGCGCACGCCGCCGGCGTGCCGCTCGATCAATTCGCGCAGCGGGATGCCCATGGCCTCCTCAACATTGCACGGGCGCTCGACATGGCCGGAGATGCAGAAGAGCTTGGTGCCGGTGTTGTTCTGCCGGCCGATGCCGGCGAACCAGGCCGCGCCGCGGCGCAAGATGTCGGGCACCTGCGCAATCGTCTCGACATTGTTCACGGTGCTGGGACAGCCGTAGAGGCCCATATTGGCCGGGAACGGCGGTTTCAGCCGCGGCTGGCCCTTCTTGCCTTCCAGGCTTTCCAGCAGCGCCGTCTCCTCCCCGCAGATATAGGCGCCGGCGCCGTGGTGGAGATAGAGGTCGAAATCCCAGCCGTGGACATTGTTCTTGCCGATCAGCCGTGCCTCGTAGGCCTGGTCGATGGCGGCCTGGAGCCGCTCGCGTTCGCGCACGAACTCGCCGCGGATATAGATGTAGCCGGTATTTGCGGCGATCGCCGCGCCGGCATAGAGGCAGCCTTCGATGAGAAGATGCGGGTCGTGCCGCATGATCTCGCGGTCCTTGCAGGTGCCCGGCTCGGACTCGTCGGCATTGACCACGAGGTAATGCGGCCGTTCGCCGACCTGCTTGGGCATGAACGACCACTTCAGCCCGGTCGCAAAGCCGGCACCACCGCGCCCGCGCTGGCCGGACGCCTTCACCTCGTTGATCAGCCAGTCGCGTCCCTTCTCGATGAAGCTCTTGGTGCCGTCCCAGGCGCCGCGCGCGCGCGCGCCGGCAAGACCCCAGTCGTGCAGGCCGTAGAGATTGCGGAAGATGCGGTCCCTGTCGTCCAGCATCATGGCCTCAGGTGCTTGGCTTCTGCGCCGGGGTTTCGCGGACATTGGCCGCCTCGCCCGGCTTCTTGGGCCCGGGATCGGCGAGCGCGGGTTCGTTCGGCGTCGCGCCGCCGTTGCGCGCGGCATAGAGATCAGGATCGGTCAGCGTGGTCGGACCTCCGATTGGAGCGGAGAGCTGCCGGTCGATCTGCGGGCCGGGCTTCGGGGTCTTGCCGGCGGCCAGCTCCACCAGGATGCGCTCGAAGCTCTCGGGCGTGAGGTCCTCGTAATAGTCGTAATTGATCTGCGCCATCGGCGCGTTCACGCAGGCACCGAGGCATTCGACCTCGACCCAGGAGAAGGTGCCGTCCTTGCTGACGTGGTGCTGCTCGCCGATCCAGCGGTGGCAGACCTCCTTGAGCGCCTCGGCGCCGCGCAGCATGCAGGGCGTGGTGCCGCAGAGCTGCACGTGGAATTTGCCGACCGGGGCGAGGTTGAACATGGTGTAGAAGGTCGCCACTTCGAGCACACGGATGCGCGCCATGCCGAGCACCTCGGCGACGTGCTCGATCGCCTTCTGCGGCAGCCAGCCGCCGGCCTGCTCCTGCGCCCGCCACAAGAGCGGGATCACCGCCGAGGCCTGCCGGCCCTCCGGATATTTGGCGATCTGCCGGTCCGCCCAGGCACGGTTCTGCGCCGTGAAGGAAAATTCCTTCGGCTGCAGACGCGGTTCGGCGAGGCGGCGGACGGACATCAGCGGTCCACCTCCCCGAACACGATGTCGAGCGAGCCGAGGATGGCCGACACGTCGGCCAGCATGTGGCCCCGGCAGAGGAAGTCCATCGCGGACAAATGCGGAAAGCCGGGCGCGCGGATCTTGCACTTGTAGGGCTTATTGGTGCCGTCGGCGATCAGATAGACGCCGAACTCGCCCTTGGGCGCCTCGACCGCGGCATAGACTTCGCCTGCCGGCACGTGGAAGCCTTCGGTGTAGAGCTTGAAGTGGTGGATCAGCGCTTCCATGGAGCGCTTCATCTCACCGCGCCGTGGCGGGGTGATCTTGTTGTCGTCGACCACCACCGGCCCCCGCCCGTCGGGCGCGCGCAGCTTGGCAATGCACTGCTGCATGATGCGGGTCGACTGGCGCATCTCCTCCATGCGGATGAGATAGCGGTCGTAGCAGTCGCCGTTCTTGCCGATCGGGACGTCGAAATCCATCTCGGAATAGCATTCGTAGGGCTGCGCCTTGCGCAGGTCCCAGGCCGCGCCCGAGCCGCGCACCATCACGCCGGAGAACCCCCATTTCCAGGCGTCGTCCAGCGCAACGACGCCGATGTCGACGTTGCGCTGCTTGAAGATGCGGTTGCCGGTCAGCAGCCGGTCGAGATCGTCGACCACCTTGAGGAACGGATTGCAGAACGCCTCGATGTCATCGATCAGTTTTGGCGGCAGGTCCTGGTGCACGCCGCCGACCCGGAAATAGGCCGCGTGCATGCGCGAGCCGGAGGCGCGCTCGTAGAACACCATCAGCTTCTCGCGCTCCTCGAAGCCCCACAACGGCGGCGTGAGCGCGCCCACGTCCATCGCCTGGGTGGTGACGTTGAGGAGGTGCGACAGGAGCCGCCCGATCTCGCAATAGAGCACGCGGATCAATTGCGCGCGGCGCGGGACGGTCAGCCCGAGCAGCTTCTCCGCCGCGAGACAGAACGCGTGCTCCTGGTTCATCGGGGCGACGTAGTCGAGCCGGTCGAAATACGGGATCGCCTGGAGGTAGGTCTTGTGCTCGATCAGCTTCTCGGTGGTGCCCTGAACAAGTAAGAAATACGGGTCGACGCGTTCGACCACCTCGCCGTCAAGCTCTACCACCAGCCGCAACACGCCATGCGCTGCCGGGTGCTGCGGCCCGAAATTCATGGTGAAGTTGCGGAGGTTTTGTGCCGGCTCTGCCATCACGTCCCCGGCTTCTGTTCGGCTTTCTCATCGCCCGGCAGCGGATAGTCCGGCCCCTCCCACGGCGAGAGGAAATCGAAATTGCGGAATTCCTGCGCCAGCCGGACGCGATCGTAGACCACCCGCTTCTGCTCGTCGTCGTAGCGCACCTCGACGAAGCCGGTGAGCGGGAAGTCCTTGCGCAGCGGATGGCCCTCGAAACCGTAGTCGGTGAGGATGCGCCGCATGTCGGGATGGCCGGTGAAGGGAATGCCGTACAAATCGTAGGTCTCGCGCTCGAACCAGTCGGCACCCGGAAAGATGCCGATGATCGATTCGACGGTCTCGTCCTCGCCGACCTCGATCTTCACGCGCACGCGCATGTTCTTGTAGGGCGACAGCAGGTGATAGACCACGTCGAAGCGCCGTTCGCGGCCCGGCCAGTCGACCGCGGTGACGTCGATGAAGCTCACGAACCGCTGCTCGTCCCGCAAATAGCGGATCACCGAGATGATGTCGCCTGCCTTCGCCATCACCGTCAGTTCACCGAAGGCCATGCTGTGGCCGGTCACGGCGCCGGGCAGCGCCGCCGCAAGCGTCTCGCCGAGGGTCTGAAGGGCTTCGCTCATCGTTCGATCGTGCCGGTGCGTCGGATCTTCTTCTGCAGCAGCAGCACGCCATACAACAGCGCCTCCGCCGTCGGTGGGCAGCCCGGAACGTAGATGTCGACCGGCACGATGCGATCGCAACCGCGCACCACCGAATAGGAATAGTGATAGTAGCCGCCGCCGTTGGCGCAGCTTCCCATGGAGATGACGTAGCGCGGTTCCGGCATCTGGTCGTAGACCTTGCGCAGCGCCGGCGCCATCTTGTTGGTCAGCGTACCGGCGACGATCATCACGTCGGACTGCCGCGGCGAGGCGCGCGGCGCGAAGCCGAAGCGCTCGGCATCGTAGCGCGGCATCGACATCTGCATCATCTCGACGGCACAGCAGGCCAGACCGAAGGTCATCCACATCAGCGAGCCGGTGCGCGCCCAGACGATCAGGTTGTCGGCGGTGGTGACCAGGAATCCCTTGTCCGCGAGTTCGCTGTTCAGGCCGGCGAAGTAGGCATCGTCGGAACCGACCGGCCTGCCGGTGCGGGGATCGAGGATGCCCGTGGCGGCCGGCGCAACGACCGCAGAGCGCTGCGGCGTCAATCCCATTCGAGCGCTCCTTTCCGCCACTCATATATGAAGCCGACTGTGAGAACGCCAAGAAACACCATCATCGACCAGAAGCCATACAGTCCGAGGTCGCCGAAGGCGACCGCCCACGGGAACAGGAAACTCACTTCCAGGTCGAAGATGATGAACAGGATGGCGACCAGATAGAACCGCACATCGAACTTCATGCGCGCGTCGTCGAAAGCATTGAACCCGCATTCGTAGGCGGAAAGCTTTTCGGGGTCGGGCTGCTTGTAGGCGACCAGGAACGGCACCACCAAAAGCCCCAGCCCGATTGCCACCGCGACCGCGATGAAAATGACGAGGGGCAGGTAATCCAGCAGCAGTTCGCTCATCGGCGACCCTAACCTCCGCCCCGCCTGGAAACCCCGCTCCCTCCCCGGCTGCCGGAGGCGGCGCCGCGGGCCGAAATCGCCCCTGAAACAGTTCGGATTCGTTCCAAGAACGGGATTTGCGTTGGCTTAGCGCAGTGCACAATGCGAGGCAAGTCGCGGGGAACTCGGCCTGTGGCCGGCAGCCCATCATCCCCAGGTCCGGTGGCTTGCGGGCCGGCCCGCAGTGGCGTTCCATGTCCCAAACGCGTGCCGCGGGAGGATGCCGGCCATGCAACGCAAGGTGATGATCTCATGCGCCGTGACCGGCTCGGCCGACTCGCCCGGCCGGAACCCCGCCGTCCCGGTGACGCCCGAACAGATCGCGCAGTCCTGCGTCGATGCCGCCAAGGCAGGTGCGGCAATCGTTCACATCCATGTGCGCGACCCCAGGACCACCAAGCCCAGCATGGATGCTGCGCTCTACCGGGAAACGGTCGAGCGCATCCGCTCAAGCGGCACAGACGTGCTGATCAACCTGACCACCGGCCCGGGGGCGCGCTTCGTCCACGACCCCGACGATCCGACACGGTCGGGGCCGGCGTCGACCATGCGCGGCCCGGAGGAACGTACCCGCCATGTGGTGGAACTGCGCCCCGATATTTGCAGCCTCGACATGGGCAGCATGAACATGGGCGGGCGCGTGTTCATCAACACGCCGGATCACCTTCAGGACATGGCGATCCGCATCCGCGAGGCCGGCGTGCTGCCGGAGCTGGAGGTGTTCGAAACCGGGCACCTGCTCCTGGCCAAGAAGTTCCTCGAGCAAGGCCACGTGAAGGCGCCCGGCATGTTCCAGATCTGCCTCGGCATCGCCTGGGGACAGCCGGCGACGCCCGAAGCGATGATATACATGCGCAACCTGCTGCCGGCCGGCTCGCCGTGGTTCGCGTTCGGCATTTCGCTGCACCAGTTCCCGATGGTCGCCCAGTCGGTCCTGCTCGGGGGCCATGTGCGGGTCGGGCTGGAGGACAATCTCTATCTCGAAAAGGGCAAGCTTGCGCCCAGCAATGCGGCGCTGGTCAAGAAGGCCCGCCGCATCATCGAGGAGCTTGGCGATCAAGTCGCGACGCCCAACGATGCGCGCGAGATTCTCGGTTTGCCGGCGGCGCGGAACTAGCCGCTACTCCGGCCCGTATACCACGATGCAGCCGCCGCACGGTCCGCCTTTCGCGGTGGTCGCCACGTAGATGCGTCCGGTGGCGAGGTTTACTCCCGAGGAGCGCGCGCCACGCGACGTCGTCAGCCGCTGCACGAGCTTGCCTGACTTGATGTCGACCACGATCAGCGCGGCATTGGTCGTCGAGTGGTAGTAGCGGCCGCGCTTGGGATTGAGCACCGAACCGCCGTTGCCGCCGAGATTGGCTTCGCGCGCCACCACGCGGGAGGACGCAATGTCGAACACCGCCATGTCGCCGCCGGGCTTCTTGTTGGGGCCGTGCGCCGAGCTGCACCCGAGGAAGATCGTCGCATCAGACACGATCTGGAGGCTGTGCGGGTGGCATCCGTCGAGTTCGTGCAACGCGACGAGCCTGCCGCCTTTCGAGTCCACCTGCGCGAGGATGCCCTTGCTCTCGGCCCCGCGCAGCACCGGTATGGCGGTATAGAACATGCCGCTCGCCGCATGCCAGGCCGAGCGCTCCAGGTTCTCCGCCGATTGCGGCACCGGAATTTTCGCCAGGACCTTGCGGTCGCGCGCCGAGATCAGGCTCAGGAAGGGCGGATCGTCGTTGGAATTGGCGACGATGACGATCTTGTTCTGCGGATCGAACGCCATCGCATTGGCACGCCGCTTGCCGCCGGTGGCAAACGTCGCGGTAACCGCGCTGGCCGTGATGTCGACCACCTTGATGGTCGAGTCGCCGTCGCTGACCCATAATTCCCGATCGACGACAACGATACCGTTCGGGCCGGATGTGTTGCCGCTCCTGGTCATACCGACGAAGCCTGTGATGCGGGAGACAAATTTGTCGGTACGGGTGTCGAACACCACCACGCCGCGATTGTCCTTGTCGGCCAGGAATCCAAGACCGGTTGCCTGATCGACCGCGAGCACGCCAAACTGATTGATCGGCTCGCCCGGAACGGGAATGGTCGCGACCTGCCGCAATTCGTCTGCGCCAGCCGGGGCGCCCATGGCAAACGCCAGAACACCGGCAACGGCAAGGCATCTCACGGCATCACGCATTGGCGCCTCCCAATAATCCCATCTGCTTGTTCTGATCGGTACGTCTCACGCGCACATGGCCGGCACGCAGGCCGGCCATGCCGAATTCACGCGCGGCGAACCTCGCCTAGTCCAGCGGCTCGACCTTGACGATCGACCCGCCGTGGTTACTGCCGACCCACAGATGACCGGGATTGCTGCGGTCGTCGACGAACACACGCCGGATATTGGTCGGCCGCGGCAGCGTGTACTCGGTGTACTGCCCGGTCTCGATGTCGAGACGGGCGACACGGTCGGTCACCATGGACCCGGTCCAGGCATGGCCGTGCTTGGAGAACACCGCGTCATACGGCGCGCTCCAGGTGGTCGGTACCCGCCACTCGACGATCTGGGCGGTCTTCGGATCGAGCATGCCGATGCGGTCGGCGCGGTATTCGGCGAACCACACCCGACCTTCAGCGTCGACGCGCCCGCGCCGCGGGGTCGAGCCCTGGGTCGGGGTCAGGTAGATGGTGGTCACCTTGGTCTTGGCGTCGATCTTGACGATGTTGCCGGCGGAGAAGTCGAGCAGATAGGCATCGTTGTTCACGCTGTCGGAGTGGATGCCGTAGGTGCCGATGCGGCGCTTGGTGCGCGGGTCGGTCGGCGTGCCGAGGTTCTCCCAGGTCTCGGTTGCGAGATCGAGCCGGTAGATCTTGGTGCCGTCCGAATTCTTGACCCAGACCTTGCCGTCGACGTGGGTGCCCTGCACGGCGAGGTGTCCGAACTGGGCGCCGGCCGAATCCCATTCCTTCGGGATCGAGTAGACCTTGAACGTCTCCGTCTTCTGGTCGAACCGCACGATCGAGGCCTGATACATCATGCCGAGCCAGACATTGTCGTCGCGGTCGACTTCGAGATCGAGCGATCCAAGCGGCCAGCCCGGCTTGGTCACCGGGATCGGGTACTGCTTCACCTCCCCGGTCATTGGATTCATCTTGCCGAGGAACATCTGGCCGAAGTCGGAGTACCAGACGTTGCCCTTGCTATCCATGACCACATCGTGCGGCTGGATATGAGCCTGCGGGAGATCGTACTCCGTGAAGATGACGCGCGTTGAGCGCCCGACCGGACGCGGCAGCGTCTTGAGCGGGAACTGCCAGCTGTCCTGCTGACTCAGGTTGACGGTGGACAGCCATTCCGCGATCGGGCGGACATTGCCGCGGTCGCGCATGCGCTGGAAATTGCCGGCGAGGCGCTGCGGCCGCAGCGGCGTCGAGCCGGGATAGTAGGTCGCCATCCGCCCGATCACGTCCATCAACTGGTCGGCGTCGTACGGCGACTTCATGATGCGTTCGAGCGTGTGGCAGCCGAGACAGTTGAGCAGGAACTTCTTCTGCTGCTCCGTGCCGGGCATCGAGTGCAGCCACTCGGCATTGGTGAGATGCGCCGAGAGGCTGCGCAGCTTCGTGAGCTTGAGATCGGCCTTGGCTTCCTCTCCGGCGGTGACCTGCGCGTTCGTCCGGCCGGGGAGCTGGTAGCCGGCGGCCCGCATCGTGATCGCATATTTGCCGGGCTGAAGCCGCGCGGCCGGGAACGCGTAGCGGCCCTGCGCGTCGGTGACGACGCTGACCGTGATGGTCGAGCCGTCGCGCTTGGCGCTGACGACGACGCCTTCCATCGCGCCCTCCTCGGCGGACGTGACCTGGCCGCTGAGCGCAACGGACGTTTGCGCCTTCACGCTATCGGCAGAGAACAACGAGGCTGCAAAGGCCAGCAACGCAACGAGCAATGCGGCAGTGATGCGCATGGACGTTTCTCCCACATGTCGACCCGTGCCCGTTGGCGGCGAGTCCTTGTTTTGAGCAACGGTCACAGTAGACCTGCGACCGATTGGCTTCAAGGCTGGGAACGTGGGCCCGCAAACTTTGAGCGGGCACTGCCCGGCTCTATGATCCGTTCCAGGAGACGGACACGGAGGCAAGCATGCCGCACACCTGCCGGTTCTGGAGCGCCACCGCGATGGTCGCCGCCACACTCGGCGCCTGGTTGCCGCCAGCAACGGCGCAGGAGCCCTTCTACAAGGGCAAGACCATCGCGCTGATCATCGGCTCCAATGCGTCCGGCGGCTACGACGGCTACGGGCGGCTTCTGGCCCGCCACATGGGCCGGCACGTCCCGGGCAATCCCTCGTTCGTTCCTCAGAACATGCCCGGCGCCAACGGCGTGCGGGCGGCGAGTCATGTCTACAGCGTGGCGCCGCAGGACGGCACGGTCCTGGGCATTTTCGACCAGGCGATGTTCCTGCGGCAGGTGCTGGGCACCCCCGGCCTCAAAGGCGACGTCGCGAAATTCCAATGGATCGGCAGGCTGGTCAGCAATTCGGCAATCCTGTTCGCGTGGCACACCGCCAAAGTGCAGAAGATGGACGACGCATTCACGCACGAGCTGGTCGTTGCGGCCTCCGGGGCCGCCTCGCGGCTGAACTGGGCGGCGCTCAATACGCTGGTCGGCACGCGCTTCCGGCTGGTCACGGGCTATGCGGGGCCCGCCACCGCCAAGATCGCGATGATGCGCGGCGAGGTCGAGGCCCTGAGCCTGCCCTGGTCGGCCCTGCGGTCGGAAAACCCCGAATGGCTGCGCGACCGGCAGATCAATCTCCTGCTCCAGACCGGCGACAAGAACCCCGGCCTCGAACACCTGCCGCGCATGGTCGATCTTGCGAAGACCGACGACGCCCGCAGGATGCTGGAAATCTTCGCCTCTCCCTCGGTGGTCGGCCGCGCCTTCGCGGCTCCGCCTGGGGTGCCACGCGATCGCGTGGATATCCTGCGCTCAGCCTTCGTCGCCATGCTCAAAGACGAAGCCTTCCTGGCCGATGCCAAGAAGATCAACTTCGATATCGATGCAATGCCGGGAGCGACGCTGCAAACCTATTTCACTGCGGCGTCCTACCCGCCCGACCTGATCGAACGGGCCAAGGCAATCGCCAAGCAAGCGGGGTATTGACGTCATGGACCGGCACGACCATTGCCCCCACGACCATCGCCCATTCGGCGTCTTGGTTTCGCGCCGTGATCTGCTCGCCGGCCTGGCAGCGGTCGGCGCGACCGCGACATTGCAGCACGCATCCGCGCAGCCCTCCGCGCGGGGCAAGATCGACGTGCACTACCACGTGTTCCCGCCCGAGACTTTGGCCGTCGCCAAGAACCCGGCACAGAAGGGATGGACCGTGCAGCGGGCCATCGACGAGCTTGACCGTCATGGCATCGCCACCGGCATCGCATCGTCCGGTTCCACCCTGCCGGTCGAGCGGGCGCGCGCGTTCAACGAGTACGGCGCACGCATCGGCCGCGACCATCCCGGCCGCTTCGGGCTGTTCGCCGCGCTGCCCCTGCCCGACATCGACGCGAGCCTCCGGGAAATCGAATATGCCCTGGACGTGCTCAAGGCTGACGGCCTCGGCCTCGTCACGAGCTACGGCGATCTGTGGCTGGGCGATCCGAAATTCCGGCCGGTGCTGGAGGAGATCAACCGCCGCAGGGCGGTCGTCTATGTCCATCCCGGCGATGCGCCCTGCTGCGTCGGGTTGAGTTACATGAAGCCGCCGGTGGCCGGATCGTGGATCGAGTGGCCGATGCAGACGGCGCGCGCGATCCTCAGCCTGATGCTCAACAAGGTCACGCGCGAGCTCGCCGACATACGCTTCATCTTTGCCCACGACGGCGGCACCATGCCGATGCTGGTTGGCCGCATCGCAGGCTTTGCGCAGAGCGGGCGGGCCGACTTCCGGGCGAAGTTTCGCGACCTCTTCCCGGACGGCGTCGAAGCCGAGTACCGCAAACTCTATTTCGATACCGCACAGGGCTACTATCCGGTCAACTTCGAGGCGATGCGCAGGCTCGTTCCGGATTCGCACATCCTGTTCGGCAGCGATTACCCGTATTTCTCGATCGCGGAGGCGGTCGCGGGCCTTGAAAAGCTCAAGCTGCCGTCCCCGCTCAAGGGGGCGATCGAGCGCGCGAACGCGCAAGCCCTGTTTCCGCGCTGGCGTGGCTGAACGCGATGCGCGCTGCACTATTGTTGGAGCTTGGCGCGCTTGACGATATCCGCCCATAAAGCGGTTTCGGCACGCAGCGTGGCCTTGGCCTGCGCCGCCGACGAGCCGAAGGGTTCGATATCGCTGGTCCGCCACTTCTGCTGAAGATCGGGCAGGCTCACGGCCTTCCTCACCTCGCGTTCGAGGAGCGCAACGATGTCCGCGGGCGTCTTGGCGGGAGCGAGGAGAACGAAGAACGTGTTGAGCTTCATCTGCGGATAGCCGGCCTCCGCCACGGTCGGCACGTCCGGCGCCAGCGGCGACCGCTTTTCCGACGAGATCGCAAGCCCGCGCAGCCGGCCGGCGCGCACGTGCGGGATCGCACCGGCGCTCGCGATGAAGCCCGACTGCACCTGCCCCGCCGCAAGGTCGGTCATCAGCGGCGCATTGCCGCGATAGGGCACCGGCGTGCCGCCAAAGCCGGCCAGCAGGCCGAAATAGCCCATGGCCAGATGGCCGCCGCTGCCCGGCTCGGCATGGGCATAGGTGATGGGATTGCTTTTGGCATAGGCCGCAAACTCGGCGGCGGTCTTGACCGGAATGGATGGATGCACGACCAGCATCTGGCTCGTGCTCGTCACCAGCGAGACCGGCTCGAAGTCGCGCTCCGGTGCAAACGGCAGCTTCGCGAATACGGCCGGGTTGGCCACGATGGTCCCGCTCAGCACGAGCAGCAGCGTGTAGCCGTCGGGCGCGGACTTGGCCGCCGCCTCGGTCCCGATGTTGCCGCCGGCGCCGACCCGGTTCTCGATGATCACCGGCTGGTTCAGGCTTGCGGTCAGCCTGTCGCCGAGGCTGCGGCCCACCAGGTCGAGCGGCCCGCCGGCGGCGAACGGAACGATCAGCTTGATCGGCCGGTTCGGATAGGATTGCGCCGACGCCTCCCCGCTCAAGCCGAGCGCAACGGCCATCGCCGCGACGACGATCCGCCATGAATTCACGGGGCTGTGTCGGGTCTTCATGGCGATTTGTTCCGCTGTCGTTGGATGGGTCTGTTCAGGAGGCTCGCCTTCCAGTCGGACTGGCGTACCGCACAATGACCGACGCGGCCACCGGTCAGTCGCCGCGCGTGTCGATTCCGTCGTCAGGCCGATGCCGACGTCGGATCCACGTAGCGCCCGGGCTGCACCACTTCGACAATGGTGCGATCCGGTGCGCGGAAACGCAGCGTCGGCGCTCCCGGCTTGGAGATGATCTCGCCGCCGTGCTTTCTGACGATGTCGGCGAATGCCTCGCGATCGGCGACTTCGAGACCCCAGTGATGGATGCAGGGCCCCGACCCGGCCGGCATCACGTCTTCGCGGTCGTCGCTATGCCACTTCATCAGGGCGATATCGAGGTTGCCGTCGGTCATATGGCGGGAGACGTGGTAGCGGTTGGGCGTATCGTTGAGCTGCTTGAAGCCGAACACGGTCTTGTAGAACGCCGTTGCCTTGTCGAGGTCGTCGACCTTGATCGCGAGATGGACGATGCGAGCTTTCGGGCTTCTTTCGCGCAGCTTGTAGCGGCCCACTCCGACGATCTCCTGCATGACGCCATCGGGCCCGCGATACTTCAGCGCGCCCTCCTCCGGATCGGAGAAGATCTCCCCGCCATTGGCGACGATCTTCTTCATCGCCTCCTCGCGGTCCTCGACCTCGATTCCGAAGTGATGGATGCAAGGCCCCGGCCCCGACAACCCGGCCTCCGGCTCGTCCTCGCTGTCATAGGTCATCAGCGCGAGATCGATCGTGCCTTCGGTCATGTGCCGCGAGGTATGGCCGCGCGCGTGCCCGGTCTTGAGCTGGTAGATGCCGAAGACGTCCTCGTAGAATTTCGTCGCCTTCTCCAGGTCCTCGACCTTGAGCGCGATATGAACGATGCGGGCCATTGTGGTGTCCTCCCTTTGCCATTGTCCTTTCCCGGGTTTCGTTTCGAGTACCACGGGAACGACCGACGCAGCTACGGCTTCTTCGCTCCGCCCATCACCCGCTTGCTGAGCGCCTGCGCCCGCTCCAGCACGTCGGCGGGGACATTGAACGTGGCCGCGACGACCTGCTGCAAGTCCTCGCCCGCAAGCGGCTCGATATCCACGCGCGTCTTCGTCACATCCGCCAGGAACGCCGGATCGCGCATGGCGGCGTCGAACGCGCGCCGCAGCGCGGTCGCCGCCGGCGCCGGAACGCCAGGCGGCGCCAGCAGCGAGGTGCCGAGCGGCGCGCCGCCCGCGAACAGCGCGAGGATCTGTCGCTGCTGATCGTCCTTCGCGAGGTCGACGATGGCAGGCACGTCCTTGAGTTCACGGTGACGGCTCTGCGTGAACTGAACCAGCAGAAAGATCTTCTTGTCGCGCAGCCATTCCGGCGTGCCGCTCTTGATGCTCGACCATGGCTTGACGATGGCGTGCACCTCGCCGCGCTCGAAGGCGAGCTGCGCCGAGGTCGGGCCCTGAAACCCGGTAACCAGCCGGTACTTCGTACCGACCAGTTCGTTCATCAGGCGGCGCATGACAACCGACGACGAGGTCGGCCCGGTCCCGGCCGCGATGGTCTCGCGCTGCATCACGTCGGCAATGGAGCGCACGCCGGACGCATGCCAGGCGTGATCGACCTCCACGTTCGCGTTCATGCGGCCGATCCAGGTGTACCGGCGCGCGTCGTATTGGATGCCCGGCACCGTCCCGAGCACCTGCCCGACGGCAACGGTCTGCGAAACGACGCCCATCGCCGTGCCGTCCTTGGCCGCGACGTTGTACAGATAGTTGGCGCCGCGCAATCCGCCCGCGCCCGGCATGTTCTGCACGATGACGTTCGGCTTGCCGGGCAGATGCGCGCCGATATGGCGTGCAATCAGCCGCGCGTAGAAATCATACGGGCCGCCGGCCTCGAAGCTCGCGATGACGGTGACGGTCTTGCCGGAGAAATCCGCGGAGTCTTGCGCCGGTGCGGGACCTGCCATCGCAAGACCGGCGACCAGAGCGGCAATGCGCATGGTGGCGTTCATGCGTACAACCTTAGCCAAAAAAAGCGGCGCGCGCCGGTCGGGCGCACGCTCGCATCTGCGTCAAATTGGATCGAATGGCGGGAGCGACGGGACTCGAACCCGCGGCCTTCGGCGTGACAGGCCGACGCTCTAACCAACTGAGCTACGCCCCCGCGGGATGCTGCGGACTTAATTGCCGCCCCCTGGCAAGTCAAGCTGCGGCCCGGCAAAACCGGTCTGGTCCCCTCCAGGCCGCGGCGAAAGACCCCCTTCCGCGGAGGTGGAAAGTCCGAAAAAACCCACATTTTTCGCTATGAAGTCCATGGTCAGAACCACTCCGAATCGTCTAATGCCACCGAGTGATGAGTGGCTTTAGCGGCCACTTCCGACCAACGAGGAGGGTCATCCATGGCCACGGCACCCGCTGCCAAGAAGTCCGCACCGACCGTTACCCTGAAACATCTCGCCGCGAGCCTGTCCGAAACACACGAGATGTCCAAGAAGGACACCCAGGCGGTTCTGGACGGCCTGGTCGGCTTGGTCACCAAGCATCTCAAGAAGGGCGACCGCATCCGCATTGGCGGCCTTGGCATCCTCCAGGTGCGCAAGCGCGCCGCCCGCATGGGCCGCAATCCCGCCACCGGCGAGCCTATTCAGATCAAGGCGTCGAAGAAGGTCGCGTTCCGCGCAGCCAAGGAGCTGAAGGAAGCGGTCTAGGCGCCGGTATTCCCGGAGTTTCCACCGTGCGACGCCGGCGGCCGAGGGGCCGCTGGCGCGTGCGGTTTTTTTGCGCGGCGAAAACTTAAAGCTGCGACAACCGCAGCCACCGCCGGCTTGCCCCGCTGCCCGCGGCGGCGCTAAGGATTGACCAGGGCGGTTAGCTCAGCTGGTAGAGCGCCTGCTTTACACGCAGGATGTCGGCGGTTCGAGTCCGTCACCGCCCACCACCGTCAACATTGTCCAGCCCGGGCCGCCTGGGAGCCCTATTTCGGAATCGGGACCTCGCCGACATCCTTGGGGACCTTGTAGCCCTTCTGCACGGCCGGCCGGTTGGCGATGGCGACATACCAGCGCTTGACGTTCGGATATTTGTTGAGGTCGACGGTCTGCCATTCGTAGCGCGACACCCAAGGCCAGATCGCCATGTCGGCGATCGAATAGTCGCCGCCCACATAGGCCTGCTCGGCAAGCCTGCGGTCGAGCACGCCGTACAGCCGGTGCGCCTCCTTCAGGTAGCGTTCTTCGGCATAGGGCGCCTTGCCGGGATTGTACTTGGTGAAGTGGTGCACCTGCCCGAACATCGGCCCGGGACCGCCCATCTGCCACATCAGCCATTCTATCACCCGGTAGCGCGGCTCACCCTCCTTGGGCAGGAACTTGCCGGTCTTGTCGGCGAGATAGATCAGGATCGCACCCGACTCCATCAGCGCAATGCCGGTGTCGCGGTCGACGATCGCCGGGATGCGGTTGTTGGGACTGATCTTGAGGAATTCCGGCTTGAACTGCTCGTCCTTGCCGATGTCGACCGGATGCACGGTATAGGGCAGCCCGAACTCTTCGAGCGCGATGGAGATCTTGCGGCCGTTGGGAGTTGTCCAGGTGTAGAGATCGATCACGATGCCTATCCTTGTTTCGTCGGAGGTCATGCCTTGCGTCGGATGCGCGAGATTGCGGATTCGTGCGGCTTTGGACAAGCCCCCGGAATGAGAACGGCGGCGCCCTTGCCGGCGCCGCCGTCATTGCATCGGGAAAGCGCCGCGCTCAGTGCGCGGTCAGCGTTGCGGAGTCCTCCTCCACGGCCGGCTCGGTCGAAACCGAAGTCTCGGTCGGCTTGGCCTTGTCCTCGTCCCACTCGATCGGCGTTGGCGCGCGCGTGAGCGCCTTCGGCAGCACCTCGTCCATGCGCGAGACCGGGATGATCTCCAGGCCCTTCTTGATCGAGTCGGAGATCTCGACCAGGTCCTTGGCATTCTCTTCCGGGATCAGCACGGTCTTGATGCCGCCGCGCTGCGCCGCAAGCAGCTTCTCCTTCAGGCCGCCGATCGGCAGCACGCGGCCGCGCAGCGTGATCTCGCCGGTCATGGCAACGTCGCGGCGCACCGGGATGCCGGTCATCACCGAGACGATCGCCGTCACCATGGCGACGCCGGCCGACGGACCGTCCTTCGGGGTCGCCCCCTCCGGGACGTGCACGTGGATGTCCTTCTTGTCGAACGACGGCGGCTCGATGCCATGGGCGACCGCGCGCATGCGGACATACGATGCCGCTGCCGAGATGGATTCCTTCATCACGTCGCGCAAGTTGCCGGTGACCGTCATCTTGCCCTTGCCAGGCATCATGGCGGCCTCGATGGTGAGCAGTTCGCCGCCCACATCGGTCCAGGCCAGCCCGGTGACCACGCCAACCTGGTCCTGGTCCTCCAGTTCGCCGTAGCGGTATTTCGGCACGCCGAGGAAGTCGTTGACGGCCTTCGGATCGACCGTGATCGCCTTCTTGTCGGGCGCGAGCGTGAGTTCCTTCACCGCCTTGCGGATCAGGTTCGACAGTTCGCGCTCGAGATTGCGCACGCCCGCCTCCCGCGTGTAGCGGCGGATCAGCAGCAGCAGCGCCTCGTCGTTGATCGACCACTCCTCCGAGCGCAGACCGTGCTTCTCGATCGCGTGCGGGATCAGATGCTTGCGCGCAATCTCGACCTTCTCATCCTCGGTGTAGCCGGGGATGCGGATGATCTCCATGCGGTCCATCAGGGGCGGCGGGATGTTGAGCGTGTTCGCCGTGGTGATGAACATCACGCTCGAAAGGTCGTAGTCGACCTCCAGGTAGTGGTCGTTGAAGGTGTGGTTCTGCTCGGGGTCGAGCACCTCCAGCAGCGCCGAGGATGGGTCGCCGCGGAAATCGGCGCCCATTTTGTCCACCTCGTCGAGCAGGAACAGCGGGTTCGAACTCTTCGCCTTGCGCATCGACTGGATGATCTTGCCGGGCATCGAGCCGATATAGGTGCGCCGGTGGCCGCGGATCTCGGCTTCGTCGCGCACGCCGCCGAGCGATACCCGCACGAAGTCGCGACCGGTCGCCTTGGCGATCGACTTGCCGAGCGAGGTCTTGCCGACGCCGGGCGGGCCGACCAGGCACAGAATCGGGCCGGTCAGCTTGTTGGCGCGCTGCTGCACGGCGAGGTACTCGACGATGCGCTCCTTGACCTTCTCGAGGCCGTAGTGATCGGCGTCGAGGACCTCCTGCGCCTGCTTGAGGTCCTTCTTCACCTTGGACTTCTTGTTCCACGGGATCGACAACAGCCAGTCGAGGTAGTTGCGCACGACCGTCGCCTCGGCCGACATCGGAGACATCTGCCGGAGCTTCTTCAGCTCATGGGTTGCCTTGTCGCGCGCTTCCTTGGAGAGCTTGGTGCGCTTGATCTTGTCCTCGATCTCGGCAAGCTCGTCCTTGCCTTCCTCGTCGCCCAGCTCCTTCTGGATCGCCTTCATCTGTTCGTTGAGGTAGTACTCGCGCTGGGTCTTCTCCATCTGGCGCTTGACGCGCGTGCGGATGCGCTTCTCGACCTGGAGCACCGAGATCTCGGACTCCATCATGCCGAGGACCTTCTCCAGCCGCTCGGGCACCGAGGGGGTTTCCAGAATGGCCTGCTTGTCGGGAATCTTCACCGCCAGATGCGAAGCCACGGTATCGGCGAGCTTGGCGTAGTCCTCGATCTGCTGGACCACGCCGACCACTTCTGGCGAAACCTTCTTGTTGAGCTTCACATAATTCTCGAACTCGTTCACGACCGACCGCGCGAGCGCCTCCGCCTCCACCTTCTCGCCGGCGTTGTCGGACAGGACGATGGCATCCGCCTCGTAGTACTCGGAACGGTCGGTATAGCGCTGCACCCGGGCGCGCGCGGCGCCCTCGACCAGCACCTTGACAGTGCCGTCGGGCAGCTTGAGCAGTTGCAGCACGCTGGCGAGCGTCCCGGTCTCGTAGATGGAGGCCGGTGCCGGATCGTCGTCGGAGGCGTTCTTCTGGGTCGCCAGCAGGATGAACGTGTCGGACCGCATCACCTCTTCCAGCGCCTTGATCGACTTCTCGCGGCCGACGAACAGCGGCACGATCATGTGCGGGAACACGACGATGTCCCGCAGCGGCAGAACCGGATAGGCCCGGGTTTCGCCGGGGATCAGTGGAGGGCGAGGTTTCGCGCTGGTCATGGCCCAAGTTCCTTGTTGTTGTGCCCCTCGTCTGCAATCCGCGCATGCGGCCTTGCGAGTCGAGTGCCGGAGGGCCGGGAAGGGAACACGGCGCTGATACTGCCGCGTGCCGGAGGGACGGGTACGAAACCCTCCCCGGGGAGTGTGATCCTTCGTACGCTATTTCACTGGAAGCATTAGGTGGCGACGGATGGGCGAAGTGTCAAGTAAGCCCGGAATTTCAAGCGAATAGTGGCGCTCGGACGGCCCCGGACGGGAGCCTTCGACGAATCGCAATCCGACCATCTGTGGCGCCATGGCCGCCCTCAGGCGCTGGCGGAAGCGTCGTTGGCCCGGTCGGCCCGGTCCGCATAGATATAGAGAGGCCGCGCGGTCTCCTCGACGACCTCCTTGGAGATCACGACTTCTTCCACGCCCTCCAGACCGGGCAGCTCGAACATGGTGTCGAGCAGGATTCGCTCCATGATCGAGCGCAGGCCGCGCGCGCCGGTGTTGCGCTCGAACGCCTTGTCGGCGATGGCGCGCAGCGCCTCGGTGGGAACCGTCAGGTCGACGTTTTCCATCTCGAACAGCCGCTGGAATTGCCGCACCACGGCGTTCTTGGGCTTGGTCAGGATCTCGATCAGGGCGTTCTTGTCGAGCCCTTCGAGCGTCGCCAGGATCGGCAGCCGCCCGACGAATTCGGGGATCAGACCGAATTTGAGCAGGTCCTCCGGCTGGAGGCCCTTGAAGATGTCGCCGGTGGTGGGCGCCTGCGGGTCCTTCGGATCGCCAAAGAAGCCCATCGAACTCTTGTTCAGCCGCCGCTCGATGATCTTCTCGAGGCCGGCAAACGAACCGCCGCAGATGAACAGGATGTTGGTGGTGTCGACCTGGAGGAATTCCTGCTGCGGATGCTTGCGGCCGCCCTGCGGCGGCACCGAAGCGACCGTGCCTTCCATGATCTTCAGAAGCGCCTGCTGGACACCCTCGCCCGACACGTCGCGGGTGATCGAGGGATTGTCGGACTTGCGCGAAATCTTGTCGATCTCGTCGATATAGACGATGCCGCGCTGCGCGCGCTCGACATTGTAGTCGGCAGACTGCAACAGCTTCAGAATGATGTTCTCGACGTCCTCGCCGACATAGCCGGCCTCGGTCAGCGTCGTGGCGTCCGCCATCGTGAACGGCACATCGAGGATGCGCGCCAGCGTCTGCGCCAGCAGCGTCTTGCCGCAGCCGGTCGGGCCGACCAGCAGAATATTCGACTTGGTCAGCTCGACGTCGTTGTGCTTGGTCTGATGGTTGAGCCGCTTGTAGTGGTTATGGACCGCTACCGAGAGCACCTTCTTGGCGTAGTCCTGGCCGATGACGTAATCGTCGAGGACCTTGCGGATTTCCTTGGGGGTCGGGATGCCGTCGCGCGACTTCACCAGCGAGGACTTGTTCTCCTCGCGGATGATGTCCATGCACAGTTCGACGCATTCGTCGCAGATGAAGACAGTCGGTCCGGCGATGAGCTTGCGCACCTCGTGCTGGCTCTTGCCGCAGAACGAGCAGTAGAGAGTGTTCTTGGAATCGCCGCTTCCGACTTTGCTCATTCCCTGTCTCCAGCGGCCCGCCGAAAGGCGCGGCGAACCGGTCGCATCATTGCAACCATAACAAGGGCACCCCTAAGAGTCCGTAGCAGGGATGTCACACTTCCCTTGGCAGTTTGCCCGAATTCTCATCCGTCCAGTCCTAGCGAAGCACGGTAGCGCAGCGATAATCAAGAATCCATTAATGATGAAAATTCAGGCTGATGGCGCCTTTTCGGCGGTCACGGGGGCGGCAGGCCCCGCCCGGGCGATCACTTGCGGTATCAGACGACCTTGAGCGAGGCCGGGTCATCGGGCCGCTTGTCGAGGACGCGGTCGATGACGCCCCACTCCACGGCCATCTCACCGGTCAGGAAGTAGTCGCGCTCCAACGCATCCTCGATCTTCTTCAGCGCCTGGCCGGTATGCTTCACATAGATTTCGTTGAGCCGCTTTTTGATGTTCAGGATCTCCTGGGCGTGCAGCATGATGTCGGTGGCCTGACCCTGGAACCCGCCCGACGGCTGGTGCAGCATGATGCGCGCGTTCGGCAGCGCGAAACGCATGCCTGCGCGTCCCGCCGCCAGGAGCAGCGAGCCCATCGAGGCCGCCTGCCCCACGCACAGCGTCGAGATCGGCGAACGGATGAACTGCATGGTGTCGTAGATCGCCAGCCCCGACGTGACAACGCCGCCGGGCGAATTGATGTACATGGCGATCTCTTTCTTCGGGTTCTCCGCCTCCAGGAACAGGAGTTGCGCCACGATCAGCGTCGACATGGTGTCGTCGATCGGGCCCGGAATGAAGACGATCCGCTCCTTCAGAAGGCGCGAGAAGATGTCATAGCGGATCGAGCCGCGTGCGGTGACTTCCTCGACGCTCGGGATGAAGAAGCTGTTGGTGATAGCGAGCGGGTCTCTCATGGACGTTCCCTTGCGCGGTCGACAGGCCTCGGATCCTTGGGATGCCGCTCAAGGACCGCGACGCACGTGGTTATGCAGTCATCACAGATATGCGCGGATGCGCCCGCGACAAGACGCGCCACCTGGCCGGCATCGCGGCCGCAGAACGAGCAGGCGAGCCGCGGCCGGAACAGACGGCCGATACGCGCCAAGGCTGTGCTGGGCTGGAAGGCGATCATGCGGGAACCCCTTATCCACGATTCGCGCCGGCAAGACATCATAGCGGCGAAGGCCCGTGCCGGCGCGGGGCCGGTCACATGGCTCCCAGGTTCGCGGCACCAATAAGACCGCACCGTTCGAACCTGCCGGGGCAGGTTTTCGGGGGTCGTCGCTCCATGTGCAACCCTTCCGCCGCAAATACAATCTATACTATAGTAAGGTCACCAAGACCCGCGCAGGGCGTAGGCCCTGTCATGCTTCTTTGATCGCCAAAGTTCCTGCCAGATCAAGGATGATGGTCATGCCCCGCTGGATCAAGGCGCTGTTCCTCGATGTTCCGTTCCTGATCGACAGCGCCTGGCGCCGGCTCGAATACCGGGCCCACGCCGAGTGCCGCTTCAAGCCGGGCGTCGCGCCGGCTCCCCAGCCGCAGATCACGCTGCGCCCGTTCTGGCGCAAGCCGCCGTTCTGGTTGTTCGCGATCACGGTGTTCTTTGTGAGCTATGGCCCCACCTGGGGCGGCCTTTGCGCGATCCTTCCGGTCGGCATTACGGCCTTCCTCACCAAGGCCATCGGGGCCGCGATCGTTGCTGTCTCGCTCCTGCTGGGCTTCTTTGCGGCCCGATCGCTATGGACGTCGATCAAACAGCGCTTCGGACGAATACCGCCGGCCGAAATCTCATTCGGGCGAACGGCGATCGTCATCGTCGTCCCCTTTGCCGGCCTCGTGGTGCTGACGCTGCTCGGCGTGTCGGCGGGACTGTTTCTGACCGCACCATCCGACAGCCGTGCCTGCGCGATCGAGGATGGAAGCCGGCTGGCCGTCGCCCGCTTCCTGGTCTGTGTCGTCGCCATCGCGTTGTTCGCGTGGGTCACCTCCCGGCGGACCGGCGTCGTGCGGGAGGTCTGGGCGCAGACCGCCATCCTGCTCCTGGTCGCGGTGGTGCAGTGGTTCGTGCTGGCGGATTCGCGAGTCGTGGAGGCCTCGGACCTGCCCTACCGTCATGTCTTTACGGCATGGGCGACGTGCATCCTGCTGATCGTCGCCGCCGCTCCGTTCGTCGCAAGGCGGATGTTCGCGGGATTGCCGCGGGAGGCCCGTGACCGCTTCCGCGAGCGGCTGGGGCAGACCGAGCTGTTCGTCAGCCGGGCCGCGCCGACGTTGAGCTGGAACGTCATTGGCTACGCGATCTTCTTCGGCCCGGCCTATCAGCCGCTGCCGCTTCTGCTGCTGCCGGCGCTGGTGGCGCTGGTCGCCCCGGCGAAATGGCTCTATCTGTTCACCGCCATCGCCGCGCTGGTGTCGCTCATGGTGCTGGTCTGGGGCAGCGTATCCGCCCGCTGGCAGGAACTGACCACCTATATCGAGCGCTGGTTCCTGCGCGGCGTTCCGTTTCTCATCTCGCTGTTCGTCATCCTCATCGCCGCACTGCGCCTTCTGCAGGTCGACTACATCTCGACCATTCTGGATTCCATGCCGTTCGGCATGGCGTTCGGCCTGGTCGTGATGAACTATGTCCTGTTCTGGCTGGCGGAATACTGGATGAACCGCGTCGCCTCCGTGCATCTGCTGGACACGCTCGGGCCGGTCACAGACCACACCTATCTGCCCTACATCTTGATGCCGACATTTGCACCGAATCCGCGCGACCCGATCCGGGTCCATCGTGATGGGCGCTTCCTCACCAGTCACGGTACCGGCCGCCTCGCCGTTGTGGGCACGTTGCAGCCGCGCCCCGGAGAGGCCGGCGGTCCCGTCCGCGCCTTTCACAGCTACAGCCTGACCGAGCTGTTCGGCCGCTTGAGCGAAGGCGCCGGCGATCCGCTCTACCGGGCCGATGTCACCGACCTCAGCCGGCGACTGAGCATGTATTTCCTGTGGCTCAACCTCATGATGCTGGCGGTCGCCCTGATCTTCGTCGGCATCTACGTTCGCGCCCATGCCGGCATCAATACCGTCAGGCCGGTCGTGACCGTACGGGCTGCGCCGCCGTCGGATCACCTGCGCGATCTGTCGAGCCTGCTGCAGCAGAAGACCGCGCCGGCGCGTCCGGCCGTCGTCGTGGTCGGCTCCGGCGGGGGGACGCGCGCCGCGATCTACACCGCAAGCGTGCTCCGAGGCCTGCATCGCCTCACGGTCGACCGCGACATCGTGCTGCTCAGCGGCGTTTCCGGCGGCGGCGCGGCGCTCGCCTACTTTGCCGCCAATCGCGACGCCCTGACGGTACCGAGCCAGCACGGCAGGCCCGTGCCCTGCCCCGACGCCAAGGATGCCGCGCGTTCGGTCGAGGAGGAGTGGAGCTGCTTCACCAAGAGCGTGACGCGACCGTTCATCGAAGACGTGCTCAACGGCGCCAGCGAATGGCGGATATTCACGCGGACCGCCTTGTCCGTGCTGCTGGCGGAGAGCTTCGAGAAACACCTCCTCGTGCGCAAGCCCAGCCTTGCCTCGTTCAGCACGCCGCTCATTCTCAACACGGCCATCACGGGCCACCCCGCCGAGGAATCGAAGGCGCTGAATTCGACCATCGACAGGGCCCAGACCTGCGGGGAGGACGAACGTCCGTTCAACCTCCTGAGCGGCGGGCGCCTGATCTTCACCAACCTGCACGACATCGAGGCATTCCCGACCCGGGATTCTCCCCTCCCCGACGTTCGCCAGCCATACGTCATCGTCCGCGACGGCAGCGTGCCGCTGGCCGTCGCGGCTGCGCTCAACGCCAATTTTCCGCCGGTGTTTCCGAATGCGCGTGTCCGCGTTGCGGTCGACAGGACCGACAAGACGGACAAGGACGGCTGCGACCATCGTTCGTACTACGTGACCGATGGCGGCGCGCAGGAGAACCTTGGCTTGATCTCCGCGCTCTATGCGCTCCAGGGAGCGCTTGCCCGGATTCCCGACGGCGTCGCGGTGCGGCCCATTCACCTCGTGATCGCGGAAGCCTCCGCCGTCAGCTACGACTACAGCCAGGACCGCGGCATCTCGGTGGCTTTCAGCGGGTCGCGCGAGCGGCTGGCGGGCGGCCTGACCAACGAACTGCTGGACCGGGTTCAGCAGCAGGCGCAACGGCTGAAGTCGACGCTCCAACTGCACTATCTCGGCCTGCCGCTGGCGTTCCGCGCGCGCGGGGGGTTCGGCACGCACTGGATGTACGCCAAGGAGTTCAACCTGAGCGATCCGAGAACGCGCGCCGAACCCTGGTACAATTTCCTGCCGTTCACGCGGTTCAGGACCGGCAAGGCGGTGATCAGCCGGGCGGACCTGGAGGAATTGTGGGTCGCGCTGCACGATCCGGATCGACCGTTTTGCGACCAGACACGATCGTTCAGCAATTCCGACTCCAAGAAGGTGCAGGGGTGGGTCTGCGGAAGCGCTGCGGACGCGCCGCGTGGACGCGACCTGCATCTCGCGCAATGGAACGACCTCGTGACGATCATGCGGTCATACCAGCAGCCGTAAGGTTGTGGTCGCCGTCGGCGGCTACGCTACAATGGGTCTGCTCAGGAAGGCGTATCGATGCCCGCACCACCGCCCCGCCCCTCTTGGTATGACAAGAAGGTCGGCCTTGTGCTCCAGGGCGGTGGCGCACTCGGCAGTTATCAGGCGGGCGTCTACGAGGCACTGGCTTCCTCCGAATACCAGCCCGACTGGGTGGCCGGGATTTCCATCGGCGCCATCAATGCCGCGATCATCGCCGGCAATGCCCCTGGTGAACGCGTCGCCCGATTGCGACAGTTCTGGGAGGAGACGACGGCGCCGACCGCGTGGTGGCCGGCCGGCCTGAGCGGCCCGCTCGCTACCTGGCAGCGCAACGCCGGCGGCCTGGCGGCGCTGATGTTCGGCCAGCCCGGCTTCTTCCAGCCGCGCGGCTGGCAGGAGTGGTTCGGCAAGGATGCGCCCACCAGCTACTACAACACGGCCGCGCTCAAGCGGACGCTGGAGCGGCTGGTCGATTTCGACCGCATCAACCGCGCCAAGGACATGCGTATCAGCGTCGGGGCGGTCAACGTCCGCAGCGGGCGGTTTGCGTATTTCGACAGTGCCCGGATCGTAATCCGTCCTGAGCACGTGATGGCCTCGGGCTCGCTGCCGCCCGGGTTTCCTCCGGTCGAGATCGACGGCGAGTTCTACTGGGACGGCGGACTCGTCTCCAACACGCCGCTGCAATACGTGCTGGACTACTCCCCGCGCAGGAGCCGGCTCACTTTCCAGGTCGACGTGTTCCAGGCCCGCGGATCCCTGCCGACCAATCTTGAAGAGGTCGGCGAGCGCGAGAAGGACATCCGCTATTCAAGCCGTACGCGGATCACGACCGAGAACTTCCGCCAAAAACATGAGGTCCGGCACGCCATCAACGAACTGATGGAAATCCTGCCGCCCGAGATCCGCGCCACCGAGCAGGCCAAACGGCTGTGGGAGTTCGGCTGCGTCACCGAGATGGACATCGTGCAGCTCATCTACCGCCCGCACGAGCCGCAAGGCCAGTGCAAGGATTTCGAGTTCAGCCGCTCCACCATGAATGCCCGCTGGCAGCACGGGCTGGCGGATGCGCGCACCACGCTGAACGCCGCGCCCTGGCTCGCGCCGATGCCGAAGGATCACGGCGTGCGCGTGTTCGACGTGATGCACGACATCCTGGTCGGGCAGTCAAAGGCGGCGCCGCAGACCTCGCCGCCGATGGAGGAACCGGCGGCGCAGGCATTGTCGGACGAGCGCAAGCGCGCCTGAGGCGGCCGCACGGCCCCTCATGAGGATACGGCTTCCGGCGAGCGCGTGGAGCCGCGGATCACTCGTCGATGAAGTGGTACTTCCTGCACGCGGCCCGCCGCATCGCCATCGCTTCCTCAAACGCCTCGTACAATGTGACAAGCATCCCGATGAAAGCGGGGCGATGCCGCTGCATGCGCCTGGGCGCTGGCACGACGACGAGCGGGTAGTGGAGGTTGTTTGCGCAAGACATCTCTCATCTCCTTCAGGAGTGAGACAACGCTTGACTGCACGGCAGCTAACCGGGCGGCTGTCGAATGCCCGGAACATCCTGGCGCGCGCCGCCGGCTGACACTGAAGGTTGGGAGCGGTGACATCGACCCAGCAACCCTCGGCCCGGCGGAACGGGCGAAGTGCAGTGCTTGGGCGAATGCCTTGGGTTAGCCGGGCGACTGCGTTCGAGCCCGACGCCGGACAAATGATGCATGGCGGACCAAGAGTCAAGACCGTCGCCGGACCGGACGGCGCACGATCATTGGCGCGGCCAGCATTCCATCGGAGCAGAATGCAAAGCCGCGCGCGTCATCACCTGCGGAGCTGGCAAAATCCGCTTGAATTACTTCGCCAGCGGGTCCGGCCGCACCTGGATTTGCACCGCGCGCGGATGCTGACCCTTGCCGCCTTCCATCAGCCAGGGCGTGCGGTCGCCTGACGAACTCCAAAGCCCCCGGCCCTTCCAACCGGCATTCGCATCGTCGATGCGCGCGTCGAGTCCCTTGGCGTAGAAGCCCATCGGATACGGGATGACGAGACGCACCATCTCGCCGTTCACCAACGCTGCGAATCCGTCATAGAGGTTGGCGGTGGAGATCGGCACGTCGCGACCAAGTCCCACCGCATTGTGCTGATCGACCCAGGTGTAGTAGCTCGCTTCCGCGCTGTTCGGCCCGATGTCGCGGAAGCCCGGCCCCGGATACTGGTGGAACGTCCAGCCTTCCGGGCAGTGCGTGCCGGTGGCTTTCGGTCCGTTGAGCGGGCCCTTGCATTTGCGGCGGTCGAACTGGCCGAGGTGACCGGAACCGAGCGACACCCACAGCACGCCCTGCGAGTCGATGTCGCCGCCGCGCACCGAATAGCCCGGCATCGGCACATGGTAGAACTCGGACAGCTGGGTCTTCGGATCGTAGCGCAGCACGCCGCCCCCCGGGCCACCGAATACGTTGAAGGTGTACCAGACCGATCCGTCAGCCGGATTGGGCATGACCGCATAGGGGCCCGATCCGCCGATGCGCATGTCCTTGCCGGGCTCCTGCGGCTTGCCCGGCTCGGTCCATTCGTCACGCCGGCCGTTGCCGTTGGTGTCGAGCACGAACGGCGCCCAGCCCTGCGACTTGGCGGCGTCGCCGGTCGCGTTGAACATGGTGACGTCGAGCCAGCCGGCCACCGGCCCCGAGCCGCTCACCCACAGCATGTTGTTCTTGTCGAATTGCAGATGGTGGGTGCCGAAGCAGGTGTCGATGAACGTGTATTGCATCGTCTTCGGATCGAGAATCGACAGCTGCCGGCTCGAGTCGTTGAGCGGGAACAACCGGGCAGACGGATGGTCCGACCCCTTCTTGCACCAGTCCGGATTGGGCCGGCCGCGGATGCTCGCCGCATTCCACAGGCGGCCGCGCTCGTCGAACATGGCGTTGTGATTGTTGGCGCGCGTGTCCCAGAGCTGCCGGCCGCCCCAGTACGGCGACGGCGCCGCGGGCTTGACGGTCGCGGCGTGCCCCGGACCGAGCGACAGCGGCATGTTGGCGTCGCGCACCGGCATCGTGAAGAACGATACCGAGTGCGTCCTGGGATCGAGGATCGGCATCATGTCGGTTGCGTATTCGGGCGAGCCATAGAGCCGGCCATAGGCATTGACCGTGGGATTGCGCCGGTCCGACGAGATCAGGTCGTGCAGATACTTGTCCGGCGTGGACCACGCCCACGAGGTGATGACGATGTTCCGCTCGATACCCTGCGGCCGCTTCGGCTTGGCGAACGGCAGTTCGCCCTTGGCGATGCGGTCGGTCCAGTCGCCGAAATACTTGTACGGCACGCCGCCGAGCTGGCCGGCGATGCGGTTGGTCATCATCTCGCCGGCCTGGCCCGACAGGATGCGGCGCTGCCAGGCCTGGGCGCTCGACTCGAACTTGCCGAGCTGCGCGGGAATGGTCCGCGTCGACTCCTGGCCGAGCTGGTGGCAGCCGACGCAGTCGACGTTTTTCATGCGCGCGATCCAGGTCGTGCGCGAGATGTTCTTCGGGATGTCGCTCCTGCCGCCGAATTCGCTTTCAGGCGGGATCCGCAGCATCGAATAGCAGTAGATGGCGGGGTAGTAGTGCGCTGCCGCCGCCTCGTTCGGTGCCGCCACCGCCGTATGATTGACGATCTGACCGGGCTTGGCGCGCCGCTTGGGCGAATCCACCAGTCCATAGCCGCGCACCCAGACCTGGTAGTTCGCCGTCGGCAGGTCGGGGATGACATAGCGGCCCTTGTCGTCGGTCACGACGATCTTGATGAAATTGGTCGGCAGGTCGGTGGTCTCCGCGATCACCCAGACGCCGGCCTCCGGCCCTTTCGGCCCGGTCACCACGCCGCCGATATCGTCGTCATCGATGGCAACCGCCTGCGCCGCGGCCGGCGGAACCATGACGCCGGCCGGGTCGCTCAGCGTGAGCGCCACGGCGGCGGCAAACATGCCAAGAGTGGCTGTGCGTGACATCTCCCTCACTCCGTTTGTTGTCGTTTGCGCATCGGTCCGGCATGCCGGAATTCATAAGAGCCCAAATGGTAGAAACTTTTCGGACCGCGTGAAAGGCCCGGTGTTTCCACCGATCTCCGGCGCCGTCACTGCGGCTTGATGCCGGCCGCGGCGATGATCTTGCGCCAGCGCTCGCGCTCCTGCGCGATCCGCGCCGCCGCCTCGGCGGGCGAAGAGCCGATCGGAATGGCCGACAGGCTGCGCAGCCGCTTGTCAACGTCGGGCAGCCGCACCACCTGCGCGATCGCCGTCGACAGCGTCGCCGCGATCCTGGCGTCGGTCTTCGGCGGGGCCACAACGGCGTTCCAGGACGTGACGACATAACCGGGAAACGTTTCAGCCACCGCCGGCACGTCCGGCAGTTCCACGATACGCTTCTCAGAGTCGACACCGATGGCGCGGACCCTTCCGCCTGCAATCAGCGGCAGGGTGGAGGCCGTGCCTGCAAACATGAGGTCGACATGGCCGGCAATCACATCGTTCAAGGCCGGCCCGGTGCCGTTGTAGGGGACATGCGTCAGCCGGATGCCGGCGAGGGTCTTCAGCCACTCCATGGCGAGATGCTGCGAAGCACCGATGCCGGGCGACGCGTAGTTCAGCGTGTCGGGATGGGCCTTTGCATGCGCGATCAAGCCGGCAAGCGTCTTGAACGGGGCCTTGTTGCTGACCACCAGCACGTTGGACAGCGCCGACACGATCGCGACCGGAACAAAGGCGCGCGGATCGTAGGCGATCTTGCGGTAGAGGCTCTCGTTGATCACCAGCACCGGCGGCGTGGTCGCCAGCACGGTGTAGCCGTCAGGCGCGGCCTTGAAGGCGGCCTCGGCGCCGACGCCGCCGGTCGCACCCGGCCGGTTCTCGACCACCACGGTCTGGCCGAAGCGCTGGCTCAGCTTCTCGGCCACGATGCGCGGGATCACGTCCGCCGAGCCGCCGGCAGAGAGCGGCACGATCATGCGGATCGACCGGCTCGGGTAGCCATCCTGCGCGGCCGCGACAGAAGCTGATGCGCAGATTGTCGCCACCGCGACGAGCAACAGGCGAATGGATGCTGGCATGGTGGAAGCCTCCCCCGCAACCGGCGAACGCGGGCGATGGATCATAGCACGCGGCGGGCACGCAGCGCTGCCGGACGTTGAGCTAAGTCAAGGCGATCGGGAGCATTCGATCGTAGCGATGCTGCATGTGCGCGGCCTGCCGGCAGCGCCAACAGGAGAATGAGCATGACGTCGACCGGATGGCTGGTGCGGAGCGCTCCCGCACGAGGCGCGGCCTTGTTCGGGCTCGCCATGGTCGCGAGCCTCGGGCTGCCGCCCGCAAACGCCGTCACCACCGCCGAAGTCACCCTGACCTGCCCGATCGACGGCCGGCCGTTCAAGGCGATCCAGGTCGTCTCCTATTTCCAGTCGGGCATGCGGCTCGATTTCAAGCCGCTGGGAGCCTTGGTCGCGCCGTACCCGTTTCCGGTGTGTCCGGAAAACGGCTTTGTGATGTATCAGCAGAACTTTTCCGATGGCGAGCTGAACGTCCTTCGAGCGGTGGTCGCGAGCGACGAGTATCGCCGGCTGCGGCGCGAGCACACCGACTACTTCATGGCGGCCCACCTCAAGGAGAGGATGGGTGCCACTGCCTATGAATTGGCGCAGACATATCTTGGCGCGAGCTGGGAAGCCGAGCGCGACCGGCCTCAGCTCGTCGACCGATACCGCGAACTGGCGCTCGAGAAGTGCGATGCCTTCGTGCAAGGCAAGCGCGGCGGCTCGAGGGACTGGTGGACTGCGTCGATTCTCGCGGCCGAACTCGACCGACTGCTCGGCCGCTTCGACGCCGTCGAGACGCGGATCGGTACGCTGCCGCTCGCGGAGCTGAGAACCAACCACCCGGACCTGCACAGCCTGCTCGGTCAGATCCGGACCCAGGCCCAGCGCCGCAACTCAAGGCCGGAAGCGTATAGCGGTCCAGTCGACGACGAGACGATCGGACGCCAGCTCTCGCGCGGCAGCATGTAGTCCGGCGGTCAAAGCGCCGCCGGGAGGGCGGCGGGCGCAATCCACCCTGGCGCCTTACGCCTTGGCCGTTTCCTCGTCCTCCTCCTCCTTGAACAGCTCCTCCCTGGTCACGGCCTTGTCCGTGACCTTGGCGAGCTCCAGGAGGAAATCGACCACCTTCTCCTCGTAGATCGGGGCGCGGATGCCGGCCATCGCCTGCGGGTTCTTGCGGTAATAGTCCCAGACCTCCTGCTCGCGGCCTGGCACCTGGCGCGCGCGCTCGACGATGGCGCGCGAGATCTCCTCGTCCGACACCTTGATGTTGTTCTTCTCGCCGATCTCAGCCAGCACCAGGCCGAGCCGCACGCGCCGCTCGGCGATGCCGCGATATTCCTCGCGTGCCTTCTCCTCGGTGGTGCCCTCGTCCTCGAAGGTGCGGTTCTGCCGTTTGAGGTCGGCCTCGATGGTCTGCCAGATCGAGTTGAACTCGTCGTCCACCAGCGTCGGCGGCGGCGTGAAGGGATGCATCGCGTCGAGCTGGTCGAGCAGCTGGCGCTTGACGCGCTGGCGGCTCATGGCGGCGTGCTCGTTGGCGAGCCGCGCCTTCACCGCCTCGCGCAGCTTGTCGAGCGATTCCAGTCCGAGCGACTTGGCGAAGGCGTCGTCGATCGTGACCTGCTGCGGCGTCTCGATCGACTTCGCCACCACTTCGAATTCGGCTTCCTTGCCGGCGAGCGTTTCGGTCGGATAGGTCTCCGGGAAGGTCACCTTGACCTGCCGGGTCTCGCTCGCGGCGAGGCCGACGAGCTGGTCCTCGAAACCCGGGATGAACTGGTTCGAGCCGACCGTCACCGCCACGTCGGTGCCGGTGCCGCCGGGGAACACCGCGCCGTCGACGCGGCCGGTGAAGTCGATCACCACGCGGTCGCCCTGCTCAACCTTGGCGCCCTCGGCCTTGGCGGCGTAGGGCTTGTTGGCATCGGCGATCTGCTTGACGGCGTCGTCGATCTCGGCGTCGGTGACCTCGGCCACAGGACGTTCGAGCTTGATGGTGCTGAAGTCGGCCAACGCGATCGCCGGCAGCACCTCGAACGACAGCGTGTAGGCGAGATCGGCCTGCCCGCCGATGATCCGTTCGACCTCGGTCTCCTCGTTCGGAATGGTGACCTTCGGCTCGCGCGCGAGCTTCAGCCCGCGCTCCTGCACGATCTGCGCATTCAGCTCGCGGATCACGGTTTCCACCGTCTCCGCCATCACGGACTTGCCGTAGACCTTGCGCAGATGCGTCACCGGCACCTTGCCGGGACGGAAGCCGCGCAGCTGCACGCGGTCCTTCAATTCGGCCAGCCGTCCGGCGACGCGCGCCTCGAGATCGGCGGCCGGCACGGTGATCTGGAACTCGCGCTTGAGGCCTTCGGACAGTGTTTCTGTGACTTGCATGGGTTCTCAGGAATTCTGCGCCCGGTCGCGGCGCATTGCGGTTTCGGGACGGGACTGTCGGCCTTCCGGGTTCATGCGCCTCTGGATTGGTGCGGGCGGAGGGGCTCGAACCCCCACGTCTTGCGACACGGGAACCTAAATCCCGCGCGTCTACCAGTTCCGCCACGCCCGCAGAGACACCCGGGGAGCGGCCGGGCGGCGGTGTATATCACGCGCAAAATGCGCTGCCCACGCGAAAATGGCCGGTGCAGCCGGCGCGCTACGGCCGAAGACGCCCGCAGCCGGCGCCGAACAGCCGCCGGTACACCGCCGGCAGCGCCTCCGGGAGGTCCTCCGCGATCAAGCCCGGGCCGGCGGCGCTGCCCGCTTCGCCATGCAGCCACACGGCCTCGCTCGCCGCCTCGAATGCCGGCATGCCCTGCGCCAGGAGACCCGCGCAGAACCCCGCCAGCACATCGCCCGCGCCGGCGGTGGCAAGCCAGGGCGAGGCGTTATCGGCGATGCTGGCCCGTCCATCGGGCGCCGCAACGACGGTGTCGGCGCCTTTGAGCACCAGCACCGCGCCGGTCCGCGCCCCGGCCAGCCGCGCCCGATCGAGCTTCGACGGCGCCTCAAGGACTTCCTTCAAGCTACTGAACAGGCGCCGGAATTCACCCTCATGCGGCGTGAGCAGGACGGGCGCGGGGCGATTCTCGATGGCGGCCGTCAGCGCCGGCAAGTCGTCGGCAAAACTGGTCAGCGCATCCGCATCGAGCACCAGCGCCGCGTCGGACTCGAGCGCCGCCAGCACCAGCGCACGCATCCGTGCTCCGACCCCGCCGCCAGGCCCGATCACGACCACATTGCGCCGTCGGTCGGCCAGGAACTCCCGGAATTCGCCGATCTCGTCGACGGGACGAACCATCACCGCGAGGCTTGCCGTGGCGTTCACCGGCAAAGCCGCGCGCGGCGATGCGATAGTCACCAGTCCCGCCCCGGCCCGCAGCGCGCCCCGCGCCGCCAGGCGCGCCGCGCCGGTGGAATCGACGCCGCCGGACACGACCACGGCGTGGCCGCGGCTGTACTTGTGCCCGTCCAGGCGCGGGACGGAGACATGATTGCGCCAGAGCGCCGGCGCGTTATGGAACGTTCGCGGCCCGATTCCGGCGAGCACGCCCGCGCGGATGCCGATGTCGGCGAGGCGCACCGGGCCGCAGTGCAGCCGCCCCGGCAGCAGCAGATGCCCCGGCTTGCGGCGGAAGAACGTGACGGTTTCGGCCGCCATCACCGCCGCGCCCATGATGGCGCCGGTATCGCCATTGATCCCGCTCGGCAGATCGACGGCATAGACCGGGCACGCTGCCGCGTTGACGGCATTGATGAGGTCCCGGACCTCGCCCTGCACCGGACGGTCGAGGCCGGCGCCGAACAGGGCGTCCACGATGGCGTCCGCCGGCGTCAGGCGGTCGGGCATCGCCGGTGCTGTGCCGGCCGCCCAGCGCTGCGCTGCCAGCGCAGCGTCCCCCTTGAGGCGATCGATGCCGCCGGCAAGCAGCATCCTCACCGCGTATCCGCGCTCCCGCAGCAGTCGTGCGGCAATGAATCCGTCGCCGCCATTGTTGCCGGTGCCGGCCAGGACCGTAACGCGCGACCCGGGCGGGTGCGACAGCGCCACGCAGTCTGCAACTGCCCGTCCCGCAGCTTCCATCAGGTCGATGCCCGCAATGCCTCCCGACATCGTCCGGCGGTCAGCCTCCGCCATTTCGGCATTGGTCAGGAGTTCGATCATGCGCCGGAATTCGATCCTCTAAATCCTGCCGTACAATGCGGCTGCCGACGGCGATTTCAAAGACATGAGAGCGGGCTAGGGACCCATGGACAAATATTAGGCGCACTGCCTAAGATTTAGCCGCAGGCGATGGGCCGAAACTCCGACCACCCCCCGTCAAAGCTCCTAATTTGCTGGCAATGCACCGTTTTTCACGCGTTCGGGGCTTGGCACAGAGCCTGCTAACCACAACGCGGCCGAAGCCGCAGGGTGCGCTGCCGCCGGCTGAGGAGACGTGTCACTGATGAAAAAAATCGAGGCCATCATCAAACCCTTCAAACTCGACGAGGTGAAGGAAGCATTGCAGGACGTGGGCCTGCAGGGCATCACCGTGACCGAGGCGAAGGGGTTTGGCCGCCAGAAGGGACACACCGAGCTCTATCGCGGCGCCGAGTATGTCGTGGATTTTCTCCCCAAGGTGAAGATCGAGATTGTCCTCGGCGATGACATGGTCGAAAAAGCCATCGAGGCGATCCGACGCGCCGCCCAGACCGGGCGGATCGGCGATGGCAAGATTTTCGTCTCCAACATCGAGGAAGCGATCCGGATCAGGACGGGGGAGTCCGGTCTTGATGCGATTTGACCCGCACTGCGCGTAGCATTCGTCGCGCCCGCCTCGCGCGACGTGACGAGCCAACGAAAGGTACACACTCCATGACAACGGCCAAAGACGTCCTGAAGATGATGAAGGACAACGACGTGAAATACGTCGATTTCCGTTTCACCGACCCGCGGGGCAAGTGGCAGCACGTGACATTCGATGCCTCGATTATCGAAGAGGAGACCTTCGCGGAAGGCCAGATGTTCGACGGTTCGTCGATCGCGGGCTGGAAGGCGATCAACGAATCCGACATGAACCTCATGCCGGATCCCGCCACCGCGTGCATCGACCCGTTCTTCGCCGAGACCACGCTGTCGATCGTCTGCGACGTACTCGAGCCCACCACCGGCGAGCCCTACAACCGCGATCCGCGCGGCATCGCCAAGAAGGCGGAGGGCATGGTCAAGTCCTCGGGCGTGGGCGACACGGTCTATTTCGGACCGGAGGCGGAGTTCTTTATTTTCGACGACGTGAAGTATTCAGCCCAGCCCTACAACACCGGCTTCAAGCTCGACTCGACGGAGTTTCCGACCAACTCCGACACCGAATACGAAGGCGGCAACCTCGGCCACCACATCGGCTTCAAGAAGGGCTACTTCCCGGTTCCGCCGCAAGACTCGGCGCAGGACATACGCTCCGAAATGCTCGGCGCGATGGCGCGCATGGGCGTCAAGGTCGAGAAGCATCACCACGAAGTGGCGTCCGCCCAGCACGAGCTTGGGATGAAGTTCGCCCCGCTCACCCTGATGGCTGACCAGATGCAGGTCTACAAATACTGCATCACCCAGGTTGCGGCGATCTACGGCAAGACCGCGACCTTCATGCCGAAGCCGGTCTACGGCGACAACGGTTCGGGCATGCACTGCCACCAGTCGATCTGGAAGGACGGCAAGCCGGTGTTCGCCGGCAACAAATATGCCGACCTGTCGGAGACCTGCCTGTCCTACATCGCCGGCATCATCAAGCATGCCAAAGCGATCAATGCCTTCACCAATCCGACCACGAACTCCTACAAGCGTCTGGTGCCGGGCTTCGAGGCGCCGGTGCTGCTCGCCTATTCGGCGCGCAACCGCTCCGCCTCCTGCCGCATCCCCTACACCACCAACCCCAAGGCCAAGCGCGTCGAGGTCCGCTTCCCCGACCCGCTGTGCAATCCCTATCTCGGCTTTGCCGCCATGCTGATGGCCGGCCTCGACGGCATCAAGAACAAGCTCGATCCGGGGTCCGCGATCGACAAGGACCTCTACGATCTGCCGCCGGCGGAACTCAAGCAAATCCCGACCGTGTGCGGCAGCCTGCGCCAAGCGCTCGAAGAGCTCGACAAGGACCGCGCCTTTCTCAAGGCCGGCGGAGTCTTCGACGACGACTTCATCGACAGCTATATCGATCTGAAGATGCAGGAAGTGATCCGCTTCGAGCACACCCCGCATCCGGTCGAGTTCGAGATGTACTACTCGGCGTAATCGCCTTTCGTCGGGGCAGACCGGCAAGAACGGGGGCGCTTTGCGGAGCGATGCTCTGCGGAGCGTCCCTCAATGCTGGTCGATTGTGTCGAAGCCCGGCTGGTCATGGTGACGCTGCCAGCTACTTCTTCCCGCGCATCTTCTCCCAGGCGGCAATACCGGCGCGGCAGGCCTTCTCGTCCTCGCCTTCCGGCAATCCTGCCACGCCGACCGCGCCGACAAGCTTGCCGTCGACCGCCAGCGGCACGCCGCCGCCGACCAGGTACACCTTGTTGCCGTACATGTTCATGATGCCGAAGTACCGGTCCGGCCGCGTCTTCGCCAATGCGCCGAGTGCCTGCGTGGTTTGCCTATATTGTGCGGAGGCGAATGCCTTGGCTTCGGCAAAGCGCACGTTGCGGCTCGATGCACCGTCCATGCGGGCGGAGGCGATGGTCTCGCCGCCGGTGTCCACGACCGCAACGCCCATCACCCGATTGGTCGACCGCGAATAGTCAATCGCACCGTCGATGATGGCGCGCGCCTCCGCGAGCGAGAGCAGTTGCGGCGGCATCGACGGCGGCCGTTCGCGCGTCTCCGCCCGCGCGGCGCGGACCAGTCCCGGTGCCAGCAGCGGCACAAGGGCAACGCTCGCGATCGTCTGACGCCGGGACATCCGAAGTGCGGTCATAGGTCACCTCCCCTGATTTTCTTGGTCGTTCGATGGTCGACAATAGCACGTCCGCGCCATGGGCGAACCGGCGCGCGACCAAGTCAAACGACGGGGAACGGCGGTCGTCGGATTCCGCGGACTTGTCGGGACCTACAGGGCCGAGAGCATGATTGCGGCCACAACGCCCATGGCGGCAGCGGCATAGAGCATGTAGCGGCGCAGCCGTTTCGGTCCGTACACGCCGTCACGCCGCTTCGCACTGATCACGGCGGCTTCAAACTCGGCCGATGAGGCAAATGGGCAGGCCCATGCCCAACCGGTGCGCTCGGCGTGCATCTGGAGCGCCACCACATCGGACTTCAATCGCACGGCATTGCGCCTCATGCCGCCATGGTAGGCGCCGGGCAGTAAACGGCCTCTTGCCGGCAACATTTCGAGGCCAATGGTGGTTAAGGGCGCATGGACACGTCTTGGCAAACTTTGATCTGCGGGCCGATCCTGTGGTATTTCCTTTTGCACGACAGGTACTTGCCCATCGACACGGCGCTGTCATCCCGCCGTCGGGGCGTGTTGTCCGCGCCTAGACCAATGCCCAATTCTTGTGCTGTTCAATCGGCAGTATAGGGCTAGGCTTCGAGTCGGGTGCACCGCAATATCAGCTGCGCATAGGAATGGTTCGACCGTGACGCACCTCCTGCTGCAAGATCAGCCGACCGGCATCGGCGTGCGATATCGGTCGGCCGCCGCCCCAGCCGATGCTCCCGCTTGCGCGGTACAGTCAGGCCGGCCGGTGCTGGCGATCACCGGCCTCGCGGCGGAAGCGCGACTCGCAGCCGGGCCCGGTGTCGTCACGTTGATGGCCGGCGGCGACCCGGCGCGGCTGCGTTCGCTGCTGCTCGCGCGCGCGGAGCCCGACTGCCGGGCAGTGATCAGCGTGGGGATCGCCGGCGGCCTCGACCCGACGCTCGTCCCGGGCGATGTCATCGTGGCGACGGGTGTCGCTGCGCCGGACCGGCGGCACGCCGCATCGACCGCCGTCGCGCACCGGCTCGCCGCACGCCTGTCCCGCCATCCGAAACGCGTGATCATGGCAGACCTCGCGGGCGTGGACACCGCCGTCGTGACCCCGAGCGAGAAGCGCGCCCTGCGCAGCGCCACCGGGGCGCTCGCCGTCGACATGGAATCCCACGTGGCCGCGGCATTCGCTGCGCGGCATCGCCTTCCGTTCGCCGCGGTGCGGGTGATCTGCGATCCCGCCCACCGCGCGCTCCCGGTCCTGATCTCGACGGCGCTGCGGCCCGACGGCGAGGTCAGCTTCCCCGCCGTGCTCCGCAGCCTGTGCCGGCGGCCGATGCAATTGCTGGCGATGCCCCGACTCGCCCGCGACGCGGCCGAGGGGTTTCGCGCCTTGCGGCGCTGCCGGGAGCTGCTCGGCCACGGCTTTGGTATCGGCGACCTCGGCGAATACGAAGCCGAAGCGGCAGTCTCCTGAGCCGATCACTGGAACGATCGATCGATCGTCGATAGCCACGCCACCGCGTCGGCCAGGGCATCCGGCAGCGGCCGCGGAGCATAGCCCAGTTCGTTGCGCGCCTTGCGGCTGTCGAACGGGCCGGACCGCAGTGCAAGCCGCACCCCCTCGCGTGTCGCCGCCGGCGTTCGGCCGGTCACGGCGTCCGCCATCGCCTCCGCGACCATGGCCGAGACCAGGCCCACCCAGCCCGGTATGGCGCGCCTAGGCATGCGCCGGCCGGACATCCGTTCCAGCAGCTGCAACAATTCGCGCAGTGCGATGTTCTCGCCGCCGAGAATATAGCGCTCGCCCGACCGGCCGCGCTCGGCAGCGAGCAGCATGCCGTTTGCGACATCGCGGACGTCCACCAGATTGAGGACGCAATCGAGAAAGGCCGGCGACTGCCCGCGCAGGAACATCAGCAGCATGGCCGCCGGCGGCGTCAGATTGCGATCGCCCGGCCCGATCGGCACGGTCGGATTGACGATCACCGCATGCAACCCGTCGCGGGCCGCCGCCAGCACGGTCTGCTCGGCCGCCAGTTTCGAGCGCGTATAGGGGCCGGGCATATCCGCCATGCGGGGTTCGCCGCTTTCGTCGATCGGCGCGCCCGGCCCTCTGCGCCTCGGCAGCAGGATCGCCTCGGTCGAGCAATGGACCACGCGCGCGACACCGGCCGCAGCGGCCGCGTGCATTACCATGGCAGTGCCCCTGGCATTCACACGGGCGAAGTCGGAACGATCCTTCGCCCACAGTTTGGCGATGCCGGCGAGATGGTAGACGCAGCCGACATCGGCGAGCGCTGCGTCGAGCGCGCCGCGATCGAGGATCGAAGCCGGCACGCAATCGACGCCGGCCGGCAGCTCCTCGGGCGGCGCGGGATCGAGCACCCGCACACGTTCGCCCCTCTCGCAGAGTGCCGCAACCAGATGCCGTCCGATGAAACCGCTGCCGCCGGTCACGAGGTTGATCGACACGGCCTTCGGTCCTCAGGGCACATTCGGGGGATGCGGCGGCGCGAACAGTTCGTACAGGAACCAGATCGCGAACAGGCCCGCGACATAAAGCTGGAAATTGCTGGTCGACACCAGGTTCTGGGAGGTGATGAGGTCGGCAGCGGACGCGTAGACCGCCCACCAGACCGCCTGCGCAGCCACTGCGACCAGGAGGTCGTACCAGATGCGACTGGCCTGAAAGTACCCGGCGATCGCAAAGCTGAGCGCCAGCTGGTTCGGATGGAAGGCGCCGACAATGAAGGCCACCAGCCCATACCGTTCGATCAGCGACTGCACCTTGTGGAAATAGGCCTCGCCGACCAGTGACGGCAGCTTCTGCTGCATTACCCGGCCGATCAGGACGCTGGCGCCGTAGCCAGCCACCGTGCCGGCCATCAGGGCCGCGGCCAGCGGCAGTGCCTCGCCGAAGCTCGGCTGCATGCCGAGCAGCAGCACGATCACCACGGCGGTGCCAGGCAGGTAGAAGCACAGCACGATCGTGCCTTCGACGAAGCCCAGCAGCGCCATTCCCGCAAGGAAGCCCGCCGGCGGCAGATTGCGGATGGCGCGCGTGACGTCGTCGATATGGAAGACCTGGAGCACGTTCTGGGCGACGTAGGCCAGGAGGAACACCACGATGCCGAGCCCCGGCAGGATCAGGCGTCGGCTGAAATTGATCGCCGGCACCGTCAGTCCCCCATGCTCTGGATCGTGCGAATGGTCTGCGGCGTCAGCAGATGCGCGCCCCATCCCCGCCGGGGCAGATCATGCGCGGCGGCGGGCTTCGCCATCAGCCACAACGCCGTCACCGTCGGCGGAATGAAGCTCAGCCAATCGAGCATGACCGGCGTCAGCTCCTCCCGGCTGCCGGCATACGGCGCCTGCCTCGCCAGGAGGCGCCAGCATTCGCGCAGGACGCTGGCCCGGCTATCGTCACGCGCCGCGCAGCCGAGCAAGGCCTGCACCGCGAGGTGCGAGCGGACCCCTGCACTGCTCTCCGCGCCGGCCGGCACTTCACCGCGCGAGACGAGCAGCAGAATCTCCACGAGATCGACGCCGGCCAACACCGCGCTCATCGGTTCGACCAGGCGTGGATTGCAGTCGATGTAATGCGGCACGCCGGCGGCAACGATGTAGTCCACCGAGAGCGCCCCATGCCAGTGCAGGTGCGCACCGATGCGGGCAAGATGTTCGCGTACGTCGGCATGGCTCACGCTCTCCTTGCGGGAGGCGCCGCCGCCGCCCCCGCGCGCGATCTGCCGGTAGGCGTGCGACGCGATCAGGCGCCCACGGGCGAACACGGCCTGCGCCTGCCGGTGCTCGCCCTCGACGATGTCCTGAACGAGCAGGCCGTCCGCGAAGCCTCCGGCTGCCTCGATCTCCCGCAGCGCCTGTTGCAGGTCCTGTTCGTTCCTGACCATCCAGGTGCCGCGGCTTGCGGTCCCGACCGGACTCTTGAGCACCATCGGCGGACGCTTCACATCCGCCAGCTCTCTGACGCTGGCGACAACGCGCGTGGCGGGTTGCGGCAAGCCGAGCTCGGTCAGGATGTTGCTGAACCCGAGCTTGCTATGTGCCTGCCGGTAGCTTTCGAAGCCCGGCAGCGCAATCGCCACATGCGGCTCGATCCGCTCCCGCATCTTGGCGAAGAGAAACCCCTGCTCGTGAATCGGCAGCAGCACATCGAAGCGGCCACCCGAGATCCGCTCCAGGATGAAGTCGAGGTAGCGCCGAGGTTCCGCGCCGAGCGGCGGACAGCGATGAAACTTGCGGACGAACCGCGAGAACCGTCCCAGACAGTGCGGATCCGGGTCGCAGATCTCCACGTGGTGCCCGCGCAGCCCCAGCGCCGTAATCGCTTCGCGTGCTGAGGTGCTGGCGCCCTCGGAAAGGAGAATCCGCATACTGGCCTTTTCTGGAACTGCATCCAGCCGGCACAGCTTATAGCGACCGGCGAGCCGGATTCGCTATCCCACACTTTCGGAACCAGACGTGACGTCCTGGCGGTCCGCCGAATTGCGGCGGGACCGCCTGGCCGGGGCGGACCTCAGGACGCCAGCGCGGGCGCGCCGCGACCGGCAGCAGCCGCTTGCGGCCGACCGTCCGGCGATGCCGGCTGGGTCCTGTCCGCCAGTTCCACGCGGTTGCGGCCGCCTTCCTTGGCCCGGTACAGGGCCCGATCGGCGGCGGCCACGAGCGCCATGATGTCCGCACCAGGATGGCCATCGGCCACACCGACACTGACGGTGGCGGCGAGCGGCCGGCCGGCGACCGTCGCGCCGGCCTCCTGGAACGCAGAGCGGACACGCTCCGCCGCCACCGCCGCATCGGCGGCGCTTCCGCGTACGACCGCCACGAACTCCTCGCCGCCGAGGCGTCCCACCACGTCGGTCGCCCGCAGATTGGCGCCGGCGACCGCGGCGAAGACGCGCAAGGCCTCGTCGCCGGTGGCATGACCGAAGCGATCGTTGATCGTCTTGAAGTGATCGAGATCGAACGCGAGCACGCTGACCGGCTCGCGCTCGCCGGCAAGCCGCTCGACAAGCTGCCGCGCCGCCGCCACGAACCCGCGCCGGTTCAGGAGGCCGGTCAGTTCGTCGGTCGAAGCGGCATCGCGATGGATGCGAACGGTGCGCTCCTTCGACAACACCAGCACGATGAACGCCGTGCCCACGATGTAGAGCATGACCTCGAGGGCAAACACCGCGATCCAGCCGCTGGCAAGCGCGACGATGCCGCTTTCGTTCGGCAGCACGCTCGCCAGCGGGATCGGGCACAGGAACACCATGCCGTGCAGCATGGGTACGAAGATCGCCGGCCAGCGCCGCAACAGATGCTTGCGCCGTTCGCGCCACAGCTCCGCTGCGGTCAGGAAGGTATAGGTGGCAACGATAGCGGAGCTCAGAACGATGCGGGCCATGGCCGACTGCACGAATTCCGGCACCATGCAGGCCACCAGCCACAGGGTCGCGCCTGCCGCCATCGCCCCCCACAGCACCGGCCGCCCGTGAAACAGGCGCGCCGCGTTCCAGATCATCCCGCAGGAGACGAACAGCAGTGCATTGGCGGTCCCGGGCGGCAGCGGCGGCGAAAGGTGGCTTTCGATGCTCCAGATCACCACCGAGAAGCCGCCGACCAGATAGGCGGTTCCCCACCAGGCCAGCGCGCGCACGCGGTCCTGCACATAGGCAAACAGCAGAAGCAGCCCCAGCAACGCCGTAACGCAGATCGCGACGACGAACAGCGTCGTTACGTCGAGTACAATCGGTGGGTTCGTGGCAGGAAACGGCATGCACGGCTCCTACGGGTTTTTACCGACCCGCAGGCCATAACATCGTTCCATGGAACTGTGCGGAATCGTTATCGGCAGGCTTTGCGCCAGGTTTTGCCGATCGCCCGGCTTTTCTGGGAAAGATTCTGAAAACTGCGCGCGCTGCGTAAACGATCGCTTACGAAGCCGTCAGGCCGCCGCACCGATCCGGCAGTCGCCAGCGGCCGGCACGATCGAGGGGATCGACTGTGCCGGAACCCTGCCGGCGTCAGCCGCCGCACTCGTCTCGACCCGATTGCGACCGTTGGCCTTGGCGCGATACAGCGCCTCATCGGCGACGACGAGCAGGTCTTCCACCTCGGCCTTTGCGTCCATCGACAGCGCAACACCGACGCTGACGGTGGGCCGCAGGTCATCCGCGCCATAGCCGATCGCGGCATCGGCAAAGTTGCGGCGCACCCGATCGGCAATCGCGTAGGCTTCGCCCATGTCGCCGACCGGCAGCATGGTGGCGAACTCCTCACCGCCGATGCGGCCGAACAGGACTTCCCTCCCCAACGTTGCCGTCGCGGTCCGCGCGAAGGTCAATAGCACCTGGTCGCCGACGGCATGACCGAAGCGGTCATTGATCATCTTGAAGCGATCGAGGTCGAACAACAGCAGCGCCAGCGGCTCGCGGTCGACCGCCTGCTGAGCGAACAGGCGGTTCGATTCGAACAGGAAGGCCCGTCGATTGGCGACGCCGCTCAGTGGATCCACGAGGGAGGCGATCTTGTGCGCCAACTCGGTCCGTTCCTTGGTCATGTTGAGCAGAAGGAAGGCCAGAACAACGGTAAAGAGCAGCGTTCCGAACGCGAGCAGGGCAAATGAAACGCCGCCCATCAGGGACTGGTTGTCGAGCACGGGCGCGAAGTAGGTGGCCGGAATGCGCGCCAGCAGCGCACCCGAATAGGCGAGCAAGACCACGACCGTCGGCCACCGCGACATCAGCGGCTCGTCGCGGCCGCGCCAGAACTCCTCGGCCGTGGCCGCCGACAGCATCGCCAGCATGGCGGACACCGCCGCAACGCGCAGATTGACATCAAGTGCGAATGCCGGAATCCGACAGGCCAGGAGCCACAGCACCGGAGCAAACAGCACCACCAGCGGCTGCACCTTGCGATTGGAAAAGTCGCGGGCCCCTGCCCAGGTCAGGGCACAGCCGATCAGCACCAGCGCATTGCCGAGGTCGACCGAGACGAAGTCCGCAAGCGTGCCGCGCGAGGTGACCAGGCCGAGCCCGGCCGCGCCGGTGATGTAGGCTGCGCCCCACAGCATCGGGGCGCGGATGCTGCGGTTCTGAAGGCCGGCAAACACCAACAGCGCGCCGAGCAGCGCCATGATGAAGACGGTTACGACCGAGAGGGTCCCGACGTCCAGATACATTGAATGGCGACCACGCCCACCAGAGCTTTCGGCAAATTAGCCGCCAGACAGTTCAAGGCCGGTTACCGCATGCGCATACCCGCGGGCGTCGACCAAAGAGGCTTGCCGAACCGTAAACGGCGACCCGACAATTCGATCGAACGGCCGCGCACCCGGCCGACGCCCACGGTCAGCGCCCCAATCCGCCCGGGATCGGGACGAAAAGATCATCGACGGGAATGGGGCGGGCGATGAAGCCCTGCTCGGCCATGTAACGCACCAACGCTTCCAGCGTGGGGCGGTTCGGCTCGATGCCGTAGGGCCAGGCGTCGCCCCCGAAGACGGCATCGATCTCCTCGATCTCGGCCAACAGCCAGGGCAACATGGTGCTGAGCGATCCGCCGTAGCGCATGCGCGCGATCGCGCGGCGCTTCGATTCCACGAACGCCTTGTAGAAGCTCGTCGCCAGCCAGCGATGCCGTTCGTAGAGCGAGCGGCGCATCGCGATCAGATGCATGATCGGGAAGATCCTTGCCGTCTGGTAAAGCTCGCGTTCAAGCGCACGATAATTCGGAAACAGCCGCACGACATCGGGATCGCGGCCGAAGGTCTCCGGCTTGCGGGAGCCGATCAGGGCGTCGATCTCGCCCCGCGCGAGCAGCGCGCCGAGCGGCTTGCCGCTCGCGTTCTGTTCGATCTCCACCGGGCGCAGCAGCGCCGGCGCATGCGGCTTGCCGTGGGTGCCGGCATTCTCGACCGCACCCTGTACCCAGTGAATCCGCTCCAGATCGACCCCGAACTGGTGCGCAAGGTGCCCGCGGGCCCAGATCGCCGCGGTCTGGGTGTAGAGCGGCAGCCCGACGCGCTTGCCTTCGAGGTCCTTCGGGGTCCGGATGCCGGCGCGGGCGTTCACGAACACGTAGCCGTGCCGGAACACCCGGGACGGAAACACCGGGAGCGCCACGAACGGATTGTCGCCCTTGCCTTCGAGACTGATGAATTCGGACGCGGACAATTCCGCGACGTCGAATTCCTGGCCGCCGACCATGCGGTCGAAGACGTCGCGTCCCGATTTGAGCGTCAGGCAGGTCAGGTCCACGCCTTCGACGGTGACGAGACCCTCGCGGATCGCCTCCATGCGATCGTAGCGGCAGCCGGCAAAGGTCAGGTGCAGGCGCGGCACAACAGGCTCCTACGGCATGCCGGGCCTGGCGGCCGACGCCCGGGCGTTGACCGACTGGAGATAGCGTTCCCCGACCGACCGCTCCATGATGCCGCGTTTGACCAATTGCATGATGCAGTTCAAAGCAAGGTCGAATGAGCCGTAGCAGTGATGCGCCACCATCGCGAGGTGCTTCAACTGCTCCGGCTCCATCGACTCCGCCCGCGTGAAGTCGCGGACATAGACGATATCGGCCTCCACCACCTGATTGAGCCCGAAATAGGGATCCTTGAACTGCATCGGGGCGATCAGGAGCTTGAACTGCGACACAAAAGTGTGCGGCACGAAGCCCTGGGCGCGCAGTTCGAGGTCCACGTCTCCGAACACCGGCTGGCCCTTGTAGAGCGGCAGGAACGAAACCTCGGTCTGAATGGCGACGGCCTTGGAGAGGCGGTTGCGGCCGTTCTGGAACACCGCCAGCTCGGACCCCTGCACGTCGATCTTCAGGAAATCGAGGTCCGTGATCTCAGCGATGTCGTCGAGCCGGCGCGTGACGACAGGAATCTCCCCGAGGACGCGGCCGAGCGTCGTAAAGACGGGAAAATGCGAAAGGATGTTGGGGTCCGGTTCGAACAGGCCGGTCATTCCGGAGTGCTGGCATTGCCGCAGCGTTGCCGCGGCGCCGTCGCCGACGACGTAGGGCAGATAGGTTTCCAGATCGGATTTCTGCCGGTTCAGCGTGGCAAGCGCGTTGTCCTGCGGCTCGAAGCCGACCACCCGGCAAAGCCGCTGTTGCAGCATCGATCTATAGGGCGGCGCGGTGTCGATCGGATTGGCGCCGATGTCCACGACGACGGTCAGCCGCGCAGGTCGGAGCAACTCAAAAAGCGGATCCATCGGTGTTCCCGCCTGATGGCGCTACCGTCAGTGCTGCACCGTGCGGGGCCAAGCTCCGGCCTACCCGCGGGCTGCCAGGTTCGGGGGCACCTGCTCTCCCCGCTCTTGCCGGTCTACAGGATGTCCGTTTGGACGGTCGGCGGCATGAACCAGACACCAAACGGATAGATCGCGGGATCGACCTCGAACCCGGCAAACAAGGCCGCGTCGGTCGGGCCGGCCACCTCCAAGGGGATATCCGCCTCATCCAGACTCTGCACCTCGGGCACGACATTCGCCGGGCCTGCACCTTGCAACGCTACCGGCGCGAGATCCGACTGGCCCGCGTCTCCGGCATCGCCGACAGCGGCCGGGAACGCCATCGGCGGATCGTCTGATGCTGCGAGCCAGGGGGGCAGCAGATGGGCTTCGACGAGGCCATCGAGTGCGTCGGCCAGCGGCAACGCTGAAGTCGGACCGGGGTCGTTACCCGCGCTCGTCGCAGCGTCGTCGCCGGTCGGATTCGCGGAATCAAGGCCGCCGTCCGCGCCAGCAAACCCGCGATCCCCATCCCAGGCATTGACCGGCAACCCCGGACCCGCGGCAATCGTAACCGCTCCATCGTCCCCGACCGTGAACAGGATCAGATCATCGCCCATCGGCGACAAGTCGTCCCCGTCGAACCAAGGCAACCGTAATCTCAGCATGGCGGTCCCGGTCTTCCGAATGGCCAACAGCCGGCGCTCGGCGTCGATCTTGCCTCAGTCTAGCTTGCTTTGCCGTAAACCGCGAACAGAATTGGCCAAGCAACCCCCCGCTTCGGCGGCTGTCCCGGTTTGACCAACGGCGCCGAACACCGATCAGCGCTTGGAGAACTGGAAGCTGCGCCGTGCTTTCGCCTTGCCGTATTTCTTGCGCTCGACCACGCGGGAATCGCGGGTGAGGAAGCCGCCCTTCTTCAGGGCGCCGCGCAGGTCGGGCTCGTAGGCCATCAGCGCCTTGGACAGCCCGTGACGCACCGCCCCCGCCTGCCCCGACAGTCCACCGCCGGAGACCGTACAGACCACGTCGTACTGGCCGTTCCGGTTGGTCGCCACCAGGGGCTGCTGGATCAGCATGCGCAGCACCGGGCGCGCGAAATAGACCTCGAAGGCACGGGTGTTGATCTCGATCTTGCCGGCGCCCGGCTTAACCCAGACGCGGGCAACGGCGTCCTTGCGCTTGCCGGTCGCATAGGCGCGGCCCTGCTTGTCGATCTTCTGCACGTATTTCGGAGTCTCCGGCGCCGCGGCGGGCCGCAGAGCGGAGAGCTGGTCGAGCGACTGCATGGTGTTGTCGGCCACGGTCATGCGCTCCTTGCGTTCTTGCGATTCATGGCGGCAACGTCGAGCAGTTCCGGATTCTGCGCCGTGTGCGGGTGGTCCGGTCCCGGATAGACGCGCAGATTGCCGAGCTGGCGACGGCCGAGCGGGCCGCGCGGCAGCATGCGCTCGACCGCCTTCTCCACCACGCGCTCGGGGAACTTGCCGTCCAGGATCGAGCGCGCGGTGCGCTCCTTGATGCCGCCGATATAGCCGGTGTGGTGATGATAGACCTTCTGCTCGCGCTTCTTGCCGGTCAGCACGATCTTGGCCGCATTGATGATCACGACATTGTCGCCATCGTCGACATGCGGGGTGTAAGTGGGCTTGTGCTTGCCGCGCAGCCGCATGGCGACGATGCTGGCAAGCCGTCCGACGACGAGGCCTGCGGCGTCGATCATCACCCATTTCTTCTGGATTTCGGCGGGCTTTGCCGAATAGGTCGTCATGGCACAGACCCTCTGTGAGGCGGACCGCGACAGCGTCCACACCCGGGAGGCAGGCCCATAGCACCAGCAACGACGCTGCGTCAATCGATTTCGCGAAATAATGTATAGCAATATCAATATCTTACGTATTTGGTTTTATAATACCATCAGCGAGGATGCAGTGACCGCATGCAAAAATCGTCTCAGGCACGGCCGAACTGCGCGCGCAACTCGTCCTTGGCCTTGTTCAGGGTCCGCTTGCGGCTCGCCGGGAGATTGCGGCCGCCTCGGTTGATGTAGAACGTCAGCATCGACATCGCCGAGCGATACGGATCCGATTTCCGGCGCTTGCTGCGTTCGGCCGAGCGCTTGAGAGACGCCGCGATCTCCTTGGGACTGCGAAGCGTGAACACGCCCTTGTCGAGATCGAGCGCTTTGCTCTCGCGGGTGACGCGTGCAGACCATTTGTCTGGCGCGCGCGGGCGGGAGGATCGCTTGCGCCGGCTCGTTCGTTTCTGTCTGCCCCGCATCGCCATCGCGATCTCCGGAAACCTGTTCTGAAACGCACGACCGGTGGCGGCGTTCCGGCGCGGCGTTCCGGCGCCTTGGCCGGCGCCGCACCGCCCAGTAGACTCGCGTCCGCATCATTCGCCGGACCCCATCGTGACGCTCGCCGCCCCCGCCCCGAATGCACCGCTGCTGCGCACGGACTCCGACGCGATTGCCATCCTCACGCTCAATCGCCCGCAGGCGCGCAACAGCCTGTCGGAGGCACTGCTGTCGCGCCTCGCAACCGAGCTGACGGCCATCGCCGCCGACGGGAACGTGCGGGCGGTCGTGGTCGCCGCCAATGGGCCGGTCTTCTCGGCCGGTCACGATCTCAAGGAACTCAACGCCCGGCGGGCGGACGCCGATCGCGGCCGCGGCTATTTCACACAGATCATGGCGCTTTGCAGCGCCGTGATGATGCAGATCGTGCGGCTGCCGCAGCCGGTGATCGCGGCGGTGCAAGGCACGGCGACCGCGGCCGGCTGCCAGCTGGTCGCCAGCTGCGACCTCGCCATCGCCTCCGCATCGGCGCGGTTTGCAACGCCGGGCGTGAACATCGGGCTGTTCTGCTCGACCCCGATGGTCGCGGTGTCGCGCAATGTCGCGCCCAAGCACGCGATGGAACTTCTCCTCACGGGCGAGCCGATCACGGCCGCGGAGGCGCTGCGCATCGGGCTCGTCAACCGTGTCGTCGCGGCGGGAACCGAAAGGGACGAGGCACTGGCGCTCGGGCGCAAACTCGCCGCAAAGTCGCGCCATGTGGTCAAGATCGGAAAGGAGGCGTTCTACCGGCAGATCAATATGGACCTCGCGGAGGCATACGACTACGCTTCCAAGGTCATGGTCGAGAACATGATGGCGCGCGACGCCGAGGAAGGTATTTCCGCGTTCGTCGACAAGCGTGCCGCCAGGTGGGAGGATCGTTGATTGATCCCCGCGCCGGGCCGCGCCTCGCAAGCCGGTGACGATCACACAGCCACAATCGGAGTCATGCAATGGTAAGAACTGCCCTGCTTGCGTTAGCGTTGTCGCTTCTCGGGACGACGGCCCAGGCGCAGCCGACGCCTCAACAGCGCGCCGCATGCGAACAGGACTACTTCCGGTATTGTCAGCACGCGGGGACGGAAGAGAACGCAGCCCGTCAGTGTCTTATTCGCAACATGCGGCGACTCAATCCGGTCTGCCGCAGCGCTTTCAGGAAGAAGGGCAAACGGCGGAACTGAGCCTTTCGACTCGCGCCGGCCCGCCTGTATTCGCGGGTGACCAGATAAAGGGTGCGCCGACGATGGACCACGACAGCTACTCCGACCACTACATTCGCGGCATCCTCAGCAGCGTGAAGTCCATCGCCATGGTCGGCGTCTCGCCCAAGACCAGCCGGCCGAGCTATTTCGCGTTCAAATACCTCCTGGAACGCGGCTATCGGATGATACCGGTCAATCCCGGGCAGGCCGGCGGCGAACTGCTCGGCCAGAAGGTCTTTGCCAGGCTCGCCGATATCACGGAGCCTGTCGACATGGTCGACATCTTCCGCGCGTCCGAGCATGCGCTCGGCGTCGTGCAGGAGGCGCTCGCCATGGACCCGCGCCCGAAAGTGATCTGGATGCAGCTCGGCGTGCGCAACGACGAAGCGGCAAAGCTTGCCGAAGCGCAAGGTATCAAGGTGGTGATGAACCGCTGTCCCAAGATTGAATACGGCCGCCTGTCGTCGGAAATCGCCTGGATGGGCGTGAACACGCGGACGATCTCGGCCAAGCGGGCGCCGCCCCCGGCGCGCGGAATTCAGCGTCTGTCGCTCGGCCGTGCGACCATCGGCGGCGGCACGACGGACGCAGCCATGCGCGCGCAGGGTTCCGGCCGGCAGTAGCGCTCCGGTGGACAGCGAGGTGCGGCGCGGTCAAGGCTGCGCCGCGATCCGGGTCGCATCGACAAACGCTTCGGTGGCGTCATCGATGTTTCGCGCAGCCCGCCCGCGCGGCGCATGAACATAGAGTTGCGCCTGTTTCGCCACCGGCTGCTCGGCCTGATGCACGGGCGGCGGCGGCAACCGGTAGCGCACCGGCCGCGCGTGATCGGCCAGCATCTTCTCGACATTGTAGACCTTCGGATACAGCATCATGCCGCGCACGAAATTGGTCTGGCCGCGCATCAGAAGGCCGAGCGACAAGCGCAACAGGTCCGGAGCCGTGCGCCAGTTCAGGTGCTTGGCATAGAGGACGCGCTGGGTGTTCAACAGCTCGCGGTAGAAGACCGGCAGCGGCAGCCGGGTCGGCAGCACGGCGTGCTGGATGTCGAACAGCCGGTAGTCGCGGGTGGCGAGGCGGCGGGATTCGGTGAGCCAGGTCTCCGTACCGGGATAGGGCGTGTTGACGCTGATGTTCACGATCTCCGGTATTTCGAGACACCATTCCCGGATGGTGGCGAAGCGCTGTTCGTCCCAGTCGGGATCGGCAATGAGATTGATTGCCACCTTGAGTCCGAGCGTGCGCGCGAATTCGAGCGCTTCGAAATTGCGGCTCAGGGGAATGCGTTTGCGGAATTTTCGCAATCCGGTGTCGTCGATCGCCTCCAGGCCGAGAAAGATGTATTCGAGACCAAGCGTCTTCCAGAACTGGAACACCTCCTTGTTGCGCAGCAGGACGTCGCCGCGCGTCTCCAGATAGTAATTCTTGCGGATGCCCTTTCTGGCGATGGCCTCGCCGACGGCGAAGCCGTGCCGGGCGTGGATAAAGGCGACGTCGTCGACGATGAAGACCCCGCGTTCCCGGATCGAGGCGAGGTCGTCGACCACCCGGTCGGGAGACACCAGCCGGTAGCTTCGCCCGTAGAACGTCCAGGCACTGCAGAACGAACAGTCCCAGGGACAGCCGCGCGAGAACTCGATCGACGCGGCCGGATCGAGAATACCGATGAAGTATTTGTTGCGGTGGCGCAGGAGATCGCGCGCCGGCCGCAGTGCGTCGAGGTCATGGACGAAGCCGGGCGGCGGCCCCTCGCCGTCGAGCGTGACCGCGCCGGGGACCTGGGCGACGGATCGGCGGTCGCCGCTCATAGCGTCCAGCAGCTTGAGGATGCCGGCCTCGCCTTCGCCCTTGAGCACGCAGTCGACCGCCCCCTCCCCGTGCTCCATGATCGCGCGCGCGGTGAACGAGGCGCTATGGCCGCCGACGCAGATGAAGACCCGCGGCAGCGTCGTCCTGGTTTCCCGGGCGAGGTCGACGATCTCAGGGACATTGGCGAGATAGTTGCAGGAGAAAGCGATCATGTCCGGCCGCCACTCGGCGACAAGTCGGCGATAGGCGGCATGGTCCTCGACCTGCAAGTCAATCAGGCGAACCGCGTGACCGACACGGCGTGCCGCCTCCGCAACCAGTTCGAGCCCCAACGGCTCCAGACGGAGAAACACCTTGGTGTAGAGCAAAGGACCCGGGTGAACGAACAAGAGCTTCATCGCAATCCCCGGCGCGACAGACGTCAGATCGGCGCTGGCACGTCCGTCGCCTATTCAGTAATAAACTGCGATACCCGAGCAAGGTTCCCGCAACAACGAAGGGCGGTCATGGCCGAGCGCATCCCAGGTTTCTCGACGCTTGCGATTCACGCCGGCGCACAGCCCGATCCGACCACCGGCGCCCGTGCGACGCCGATCTATCAGACCACGTCCTATGTGTTCGAGGACGTCGACCATGCCGCGTCGCTGTTCGGACTCCAGACCTTCGGCAATATCTACACCCGCATCGGCAACCCGACGACGGCCGTGCTGGAGGAGCGCGTGGCGGCGCTCGAGGGCGGCACCGCCGGCCTCGCCACTGCGTCCGGCCATGCCGCGCAGGTGCTGATCTTCCACTGCCTGATGCAGCCGGGCGACGAGTTTGTGGCGTCGCGCAAGCTCTATGGCGGTTCGATCAATCAGTTCAATCACGCGTTCAAGAACTTCGGCTGGACCGTCAACTGGGCCGATCCCGACGACATCTCATCGTTCGAGAAGGCGGTGACGCCGAAGACGAAGGCGATCTTTACCGAGTCGATCGCCAATCCCGGCGGCGTGATCTGCGACATCGCGGCGATTTCCGCGATCGCGAAGAAGGCACATGTGCCGCTGATCGTCGACAACACGCTGGCGACGCCCTACCTGTGGAATCCGATCGACCATGGCGCCGACATCGTGGTGCATTCGCTCACCAAGTTCCTGGGCGGCCACGGCAACTCGATCGGCGGCCTGATCGTCGACGCAGGCACCTTCGACTGGTCGCGCGACGAGCGCTTTCCGATGCTGTCGAAGCCGCGGCCGGAATATCACGGCATCGTATTGCACGAGACCTTCGGCAATTTCGCGTTTGCCATTGCGTGCCGGGTGCTGGCGCTGCGCGACATCGGCCCCTGCATCTCGCCGTTCAATGCGTTCCTGATCCTGACCGGAATCGAGACGCTGCCACTGCGCATCCAGCGCCATTGCGACAACGCACTCGCGGTCGCGCAGTGGCTGAAGGCGCATCCGAAGGTCGCCTGGGTCAGCTACCCCGGCCTGGCCGGCGACAAGTATCACGCGCTGGCGAAGCAGTATCTGCCGAAGGGCGCCGGGGCGGTATTCACCTTCGGGCTGAAGGGCGGGTTCGACGATGGCGTGAAGCTGGTGTCGAACGTCAGGCTGTTCTCGCACCTTGCGAATATCGGCGACACCCGCTCGCTGATCATCCATCCCGCCTCGACCACCCACCGCCAGCTGACCGACGCCCAGAAGGTCGCCTCCGGCGCCGGCCCCGACGTGGTGCGGCTCTCGATTGGCATCGAGGACAAGGACGACATCATCGCCGACCTGGAGCAGGCGCTGGCCTAGGACGACAGCGCGGGCTGTCCATAGCGGGCGCCAGTCCGGCGCGCGCTCACACTTTCCGCGTGAATGGTTGCAATGGCGAGCACGACGACCGCCATCGCCTGATGGCCGAGCGCGAGCGCCAGCGGCACGCTGTAGATCAACGTCAGAACCCCGAGCACCGCCTGCACGGTGACCGCGCAGGCGAGCACCACCGCGCCCGACAGGCTACCCGGGCCGTCCACCTTGCGCGCGACGGCCACCGCGTGGGCAATCGCTGCAATCCACAGCACATACGCCATCATGCGGTGATTGAATTGCACCGTGAGCGCATTCTCGAAGAGGTTGCGCCACCACGGCTCCAGAAAGAACAGCCGCTCGGGAATCAGCGCGCCGTCGATCAGCGGCCAGGTATTGTAGAGGAGCCCTGCCCGCAGCCCAGCCACCAGCGCGCCGAGATAGACCTGCGCCAGCGCCAGCACGACCAAGATCATGGCGCTGGCGCGGATGCGCGGCGGCAGCGCGAGCGCCTCGCGCGGCTTCGCCCGCTGCGCCGTCCATACCAGCAGTGCGAATATCACGCAGGCAAGCGTCAGGTGGAACGCCAGGCGGTATTGCGACACGCTCACGCGCTCGGCGAGCCCCGAGGCCACCATCCACCAGCCAACCGCACCCTGCAGCGCTCCGAGTCCGAAGATGATCCACAGGCGCGCGCGCAAACCGCGCGCGATCCAGCCCTTCCAGAGAAACCACAGGAACGGAATGAGGAACGCCGCGCCGATCAGCCGGCCGAGCAGGCGATGCGTCCATTCCCACCAGTAGATCACCTTGAATTCGCCAAGGCTCATGCCGCGGTTGATTTCCTGATATTGCGGGATCGCCTTGTACTTCTCGAATTCGGCGTGCCACGCCGCCTCGCTCAGCGGCGGCAGTGCGCCGGTGACGGGGCGCCACTCGACGATGGACAGTCCGGAACCGGTGAGCCGCGTGCCCCCTCCGACCGCCGCCACCACGAACACCAGCGCCGCCACCACCAGCAGCCACGCGCGGATCGCCCGGTTGTGGGATTTGACGGAGGACTGCGCGACGGTCATTCAATGGCTCGCTTGCCGGAAATGGCGCGAACCATATAGTCACGCGCACCCCTAGTCACCCCGGAATGCCGTTCGATGCCGATCCGCCAGCGCAAGCTCATTGGTGCCGTCGTCCTGATCGTGCTGGTGGTCGGCTGGTCACTGATGGCGATGGCGATGGCGCAACTGCCCGTCATCAAAGCCAACAGGCTGGTCGAGGCGATCTACTACGTGGTCGCAGGCCTCGGATGGGTGCTGCCGGCAATGCCGCTGATCCGGTGGATGAGCGGAGGCCGAAGGCCCCGCGACGAGGAACGGAATTGAGCGCACGGGCCGGCGTTACGCCGCGTCGACCTTGCGGAAGCCGTTCCACATCGCGCTTGCGGTACCGGACAGGAGCACGCGCACATAGCGCAGCTGCTGGTATTCGCCGTTGAGCGAAATGCGGGGCAGCGCGGTCAGGCGCTCGCGATGGTCGGGAAACAGTACGCCCGGCCGCGTCGTTACCGCGGTCTTGAAGCCGAGATCGGCGGCAATCCGGAACTCGCGCGGGCCGGCGGAGGTGCGGTCGCCGACCGGATAGGACAGATGGCCGGGGCGGCGGCCGAGCGAAGCCTCGATGACCGAACGGCTCATCTCCATCTCGGCGCGCGCCGTGCGTTCCGGCACCTTGGCGAGCATGACGTGGTTGACCGTGTGCGCGCCGATGGTGACCAGAGGGTCTGACGCCAGCGTCGACAGCTCGCTCCAGGTCATGCACAGCTTGGTGCAGAATTCGGCGATGTCGACGTGGTAGCGGCCGCAGAGATCGCGCACGAATTCGCGCAGCTCCTGCTCGGAGGCGAGGCTGCGGACATAGCGATAGAGCTGGTCGTAGAGGTCGCGCTTGGCGGACACCGTATAGCACTCAAAACCCTGCTCGCGGCCGTCGAGCAGGAGCGTAATACGGCCGTTGCGCGCAACCACTGCTTCGAGGGCGAGCCACCACAGTTCGCCCAGCCGATCCGGGAAGCTCGTGGGGATATAGACCGCGAACGGCACGTCATAGTGCTTGAGGATCGGGTAGGCCCATTGCAGCGTGTCCCGATAACCGTCGTCGATGGTGATGCAGACGAAGCGGCGCGGAAAATCCTGCTCCACCAACCGGCGGTGCATGTCGTCGAGCGAGACGAGATCGAGGCGGCGGCGGCGCAGATAGCGCACCACGAGTTCAAGGAATTCGGGTGTCACCTCCAGCAGACGGTTGGGCTGAAAATCGTCCGGCCGCTCGGGCCGGACGTGATGCAGCGTCAGGATCACGCCGACGCCGCGGACAAACGGCCGCATCAGCACATTGGCGCCGCTGAAATACAGCGTTTCCAGCCCGCCCCGGATGATCGCCGACTTCAGGCTGGCCATTGTGCGCTCAAGCCGCCGCGCGGTTGCCGCCCGCGTCCGATTCAGGTCCCTGCGGGGCGGTCGCAAGCACGCTGACATTGGGGAAGCCCGCTGCGAGCAGACGATCGCGCGCGGATTCGGTAGCCGGACCGTCGATATCGTCGGCGACCAGCACGGCGCGTGGCGCCAGAAGCGCGAACTTTTCCGCCGCGATCTCCGGCAACGCTCCCGCGTCCAGGACGACATAGTCGTAGCTGCGGCTGAGTGCCTCGAGCGTGATCGCAAGCCGCTGCGACGACAGAATCGTATGACCGTCGGCGTCGGCCTTACCGAGGGTGATGACATGAACGCGCGAATAGCGGTCGCGCGTGATGATCTGGCCGAAGGAGGCCGACCCCATGACCAGTTCCGTCAGGCCTGGCGCGTTCGCGTCGCTGGCAATCGCCGCAAGGTTCGGCGATTCCAGCGCGAGGTCGACCAGGATCACGCGGCCCTGGCGGGCAAGCGCGCGCGCCAGCGAAATGGCGGCAAGCGTCGTCCCCATGTTGCGCCGCGCACCGACCACCGCGATGCGGCGTCCGGAGTCGCCGGCGGAGCCCAGCGCCAGCGCGAGCCCCTCCACCGCCTCAATGGGCACGCCGGCGCCTGTCGGCGCGCGCGCGGGGGCCGCACGCGAGCGGGCAGCCGCCGCCTCCAGGTCCCGCATCGGGCCGGCGGGCGGTGGCGCCGGTGGAGTCGCGGCAGGCGGGGCAATGACCCGCGAAATGTCGGGCGCGCCGACAGGCGCCACGGCCCGCGCAGCCGCGGGTTCGGCGTCCCGCGCGGCGGTGGCCTCAGGCGCGGGCACGGCCGGCGCGCCGCCGCCCATCAACTGGCCGGTCAGGACGAACCCCGTCGTCAGGGTGAACATTGCCAACGCGGCAACAAGCACGGTCGGCAGCTTCTTCGGCCAGGACGGCGTGCTCGACAGAATCGCGCGCGAGATGATGCGGGCATCCGGAGAGGCCGCGCTGATGTTGTCGCGGGCGGTCGTCTCCCGGTACTTCAGCAGGTAGGATTCCAGCAGGTCGCGCTGCGATTTTGCTTCGCGTTCGAGTTCGCGCAGCTTCACGTCCTGCCCGCTCGACTGCGCCGCCTGCGTCTTGAGCTGATTGAGGCTGGCGCTGAGCTCCTCCAATCGCCCGCTGGCGAGCTTGGCGTCGTTTTCGAAGGCGCGCGCCAGGCGTTCCGCTTCGAGACGCATCTGCCGTTCGAGATCGGAGATCTGCGCGGTCAGTTCCTTGATCCTGGGATGGCGAGCCAGCAGCGTCGAGGACTGTTCCGCAAGCTGCGCCCGCAGCGTCACGCGCTGCTCATTCAGGCGACGCAGGACTTCCGAGTTGAGGATGTCGGAGAACTCGGCGCCGCCCGCTCCCCGGCGCAATGCATCGCGGATGATGCGCGCTTTCGATTCGGCATCCGCCTTCTCCGCGCGCGCCGTGGCAAGCCGCGCGTTGACGTCTCCAAGCTGCTGGCTCGACAGCGTCGTGTTGTTGGTGCCGATCATCAGGTTGGTGGTGGAGCGGTAGTTTTCGACCTTGGCCTCGGCCTCGGCCACGCTCTGGCGGAGCTTTTCGATCTCGCCCGCCAGCCATTCGCCGGCGGACCGGCTCTGCTGCTGCTTGGCGGCCTGCTGGAACACGAGATATCCCTCGGCAATGGCGTTCGCGACCTGCTCGGCCAGCGCGGGATCCTGCGACTCGAATTCGATGGCGATGACGCGGGACTTCTCCACCTGGAATGCGGCCAGGCGGTCCATGTAGCTTCTGAGCACGCGCTCCTCGGGCGTCTGCGTCATCGGGTCCTTGGCGATCCCAATGAGGCCGAGCACCGTGCGGATCAGGGACGTGCCTCGCAGCACCGGATCGAATTCAGGCTTTTCGGCAAGCTTAAGCTTGCGGATGACATCGAGCGCCAGCTGGCGCGACAGGATGAGCTGTACCTGACTGGTCACCGCCTCCTGGTCGACCGCGGCCATCCGCTCCGGCGTCCGGTCGGCTTCCGGCCGCAGGAAGATGTTGTCGCGGGTCTCGATCAGCACGCGCGCTTCCGACTTGTAGCGCGGCGTCATCAGATTGACGGCAATGAAGGCGATGGCGGCAGCAGCCAGAGTCCAGCCGAGGATGAGCCGCTTCCTGCGCCATACGGCACGCCCGAGCGCGCCGAGGTCGAGTTCGTCGATGGCCTGCGCGACGCCGACGCGCCGAAGGGACGCGGTACCCGTTTGCATGTACGACCTCAAACCACGCGCCAAACGCGCGACTCCTGGGCCCGATCAGAAACCATTAAGGTTGATGGCCCGTTAAGCCGCCATCCGGGCGGCGGCGGGGACGCACGCGAGTCAGGATTTGTTAACGACGGAGCGCGCTAGTTCCAATTGAGCTTTCGCCGAACGTCGCGTCATGACTCGATCCTGCAAACGATTTGGTCGCCAATCCGGGCCCTGTCCATGGGGGCTCGATGCCATCGTTAAAAGAGAGTGAATGCGCGGATGGCGGACACCCTCAATGTCTTGCATGTGATGCGTGCGCCGGTCGGCGGACTGTTCAGGCATGTGTGCGACCTCGCGCGCGCCCAGGCCGCGCGGGGACATCGGGTCGGAGTCATCGCCGATGCCGCAAGCGGCGGCGCGGCGGCGGACGCCGCCCTGGCGGAACTGACGCCCGTGCTTGCGCTCGGGCTCAGTCGCATTGCGATGACCCGTGATATCGGCGGCGGCGACGTCGCGGCGATTCGCCACGTCGGCCGGCGGGCCGCCGATGCGAGCGCGGACGTGCTGCACGGTCACGGCGCAAAAGGCGGCGCCTATGCGCGGCTCGCCCGGCACGGACGCGCGCTGCGCATCTACACGCCACACGGCGGCAGCCTGCACTACCGGTGGAGCACGCCGGCGGGGCTCGTCTACCTCTCGGCCGAGTGGATCTTGCGGCGTCGCACCGATCTGTTCCTGTTCGAGAGCCAGTATGGCCGCGACGCCTTCGCCGCCAAGATCGGCCCCCCTGTACCGCTCGCGCGGGTCGTGCACAACGGCGTCGCCGACGCCGAGTTCCTGCCGGTCAACGCCGCACCGGAGGCCACCGACCTCGTTTTCGTGGGGGAGTTGCGACGCCTCAAGGGCGTCGACGTGCTGATCGATGCAGTCGCGCGCCTCGCACGCGACGGCCGCGCAGTCACCGCCACCATCGTCGGGGACGGCGCCGACCGCGATGCTTTCGTCGCAGCCGCGGCGGCACACAACCTCGGCGCCCAGGTGCGCTTCGTCGGCGCCAAGCCGGCGCGCCAGGGATTCGCGATGGGGCGAATGCTGGTGGTGCCGTCCCGCGCAGAATCGCTGCCCTATGTGGTGCTGGAAGCCGCCGCGGCCGGGCTTCCTATCATCGCCACCCGTGTCGGCGGCATTCCGGAGATCTTCGGACCGGATGCCGGCGACCTCGTCCCGCCGGACGATCCGGCGGCGCTTGCCGAGGCCATCGCGGCCAGTCTGCACGACCGCGGAGCCAGGCACTCGGTGTCCCTGCGGCTGAAGTCCCGCGTGCGGGCGTCATTTTCGATCGATGCGATGACCGATGGGGTGCTGGCAGGCTATCGTGAGGCGATGGCGCAGCGCCATGGTTAAGGATTCCTCGGCATTTCCGTCCGCTCCCTAAGCATTTCTTGAGTTTTTTTCGCTAACCGGAAGGTGGGGGCGAAGGGTCCGAAGGGTCCTCAAGCCAATCGGTTGCGGGATGCTGCAGTTCGACACCAGAACCATGATGGACGGCACTGCGGCCGCCGCCCGGCCGGCCGCCATTACGCCCCGCACGCTGTCGCCGCTGGCCCAGACCATCGCCGCGCAGCCGCTGCCGGTCGCCTATTCGCCAATCGTGCTCGCCGGCCTCGTCCGCCTCGTCGAGTTCGGGCTCGTCGTCCTGACCGGCTGTGCGGTGTACATCGCCTATGTCGTCCCGATCGAGGGATTCGCCTGGCACTACTTCGCCGCCATTGCGGCCGTCGGCATCTTGGCCACGCTGTCGTTCCAGGCCGCCGATATCTATCAGGTGCAGGCGTTCCGCGGATACGAGAAACAGTATTTCCGCCTCGCCTCCGCCTGGTCGGTGGTCTTCCTGATGGTGATCGGCATCTCGTTCTTCGCCAAGGCGGGCGACCAGTATTCGCGTATCTGGCTCGGATCGTTCTATGTCGCAGGACTGGTCGTTCTGATCGTCTTCCGCCGCGGCCTGTTCCTGCTGGTCCGGCGCTGGACGCGCCAGGGCCGTCTCGACCGGCGCGCCGTGATCGTCGGTGCGGATGACAAGGGTGCTTCGCTGATCGAGGCCATCACGGCGCAGCGCGATTCCGATATCCGCATCATCGGCGCCTTCGACGATCGCGGCGACGACCGGTCGCCGACCACGGTCTCGGGACATCCGAAGCTCGGCGCGGTGGACGATCTGGTGGAATTCGCGCGGCGCACGCGCATCGATCTGGTGATCTTTTCGCTGCCGATCTCGGCGGAGTCGCGCATCCTCCAGATGCTCAAGAAGCTCTGGGTGCTGCCGGTCGACATTCGCCTGGCGGCGCACTCGAGCAAGCTGCGGTTCCGGCCGCGCGCCTATTCCTACATCGGCAACATCCCGGTGCTCGACATCTTCGACAAGCCGATCACGGACTGGGACGTGGTCATGAAATGGCTGTTCGACAAGGTGATCGGCACATTGATGCTGATCGCCTTGTCGCCGATCATGCTGATTGCCGCCGTCGCCATCAAGCTCGACAGCCGCGGGCCTGTGCTGTTCAAGCAGAAGCGCTACGGCTTCAACAACGAACTGATCGAAGTCTACAAGTTCCGCTCCATGCGCACCGACCAGTGCGATGCCACCGCATCCAAGCTGGTGGAGAAGAACGATCCCCGCGTCACCCGCGTGGGCCGTTTCATCCGCAAGACCTCGATCGACGAGCTGCCACAGCTTTTCAACGTGGTGTTCAAGGGCGACCTGTCCCTGGTCGGCCCGCGTCCGCACGCCATCCACGCCAAGGCCGAAAACCGCGTCTACGACGAGGCCGTGGACGGCTACTTCGCCCGCCACCGCGTGAAGCCCGGCATCACTGGCTGGGCGCAGATCAACGGCTGGCGCGGGGAGACCGACACGCAAGAGAAGATCCAGCGCCGCGTCGAGCACGATCTCTACTACATAGAGAACTGGTCGGTGATGTTCGACCTCATGATCCTGGCCGCGACGCCGTTTGCGCTGGCCAGGACCAAAAACGCCTATTGATGTCCACGCTCGCCGTAACCGACGGCCTTCCGGCGGCCGCAGGCCCGCGGTTCGCCACCGAGACGCTGCGGGCGGCGTTGCTGTGGCTGATGGCGTTCGCCGGCGGCTTCGTCTTCATCGAGCCCGGTCCCTACGAGGTCATCGGGCTGGCGACGCTGTTCATCTTCGCCGCCACCGGCCTGACGCTGCGCGCCGCGCTGGCGCCGCTCGTGCTGCTGCTTGTCCTGCTCAATGTCGGCTACGGCCTGTCGCTGTTCCTGGTCGGCGACCGGATTCCGGCAGTCATCTGGGTCCTTGTCTCGGTGTTCCTGTCGCTGACGGCGATTTTCTTTGCCGCCATGCTGGGCACCAACACCGAAGCGCGCCTGCGCTGGCTGATGCGGGGCTATGTCAGTGCCGCCGTCGTCGCGTCGCTGCTTGCGGTCGGCGGCTACTTCAAGCTGTTCGGCGGCCTGTCCGACATGTTCGTGATCTTCTCGCGCGCCAAGGGCACGTTCAAGGACCCGAACGTGTTCGCCGCCTTCCTGGTAGTGCCCATGCTGCTGATCCTGCGTGCCATGCTGTCCGGGCGGCGCTCGCAGCTGCTCGGCGGCGTCCTGCTCCTGCTGCCGATGATGGCCGGGCTGTTCCTGTCGTTCTCGCGCGCCGCCTGGGGCCAGTTCGTGCTGGCTGCTGCGATCCTGATGGCGCTCACATTCATCACCAGCCACTCCCTGCGCGAACGCTTCCGCATCGTTGCGGTCGCGATTGCCGGCATCCTCCTGCTCGGCGCCTTCGTCGTGGTCCTGCTGTCCGTCGATCAGGTCGCCACGCTGTTTCGCGAGCGCTTCGCGCTGACGCAAAGCTACGACACCGGTCATGTCGGGCGCTTCGGACGCTATTTCATCGCCATCAATCTCATGCTCGACTACCCGTTCGGCATGGGGCCGCTCCAGTTCCTGTTCCCGGAAGCGCCGCACAACACCTATCTCAACTCGTTCATCACCGGCGGCTGGATCGGCGGCGCCGCCTACCTGACGCTCACCCTGGTGACGCTGATGGCCGGACTGCGCTTCGCCTTCGTGGCGACGCCCTGGCAGCCCGCCTTCCACGTCTTCTACGCCGCCTATATCGGCGTCGCGGTCGAGAGCGTCATCATCGACTCCGACCACTGGCGCCACTACTTCCTGATCGTCGGCGTGCTGTGGGGACTGATGGCGGTGTCGCGGCAGTATGCGCAGTCGGCGGTACCGCCGGAACCGGCATATTAGTCAGGCCCGCGTCGATGCGATGCCGCGGCCCGACAAGTCCGGCCGGGCATCCGCAGCGTGAGGCGACATCAGTTCGGGGACGTGATCGACCGGGACAACCCGGGCCGCGATGACGGTGCCGGGCTTCGCGGCCTGGCCGGCGGTGTCGTGGCCGCGATGCGCTTTCGCCAATAGCTTTCCATCTCGCGCCAGACTGTCGCGCGCCTGGTCGTTCGCGGCCGTGGCGGCGCGCAGCGAGCATTCGTCGGCGCGCCGGTGATAGTCGAATGTCTTGGCCATGTCCCCGCCTCGCGAAAAGCATCGTGGGCGGACAGCGTAAGCCCTGCACGGACGCCCGCCAGCGCGCGACCGGAACACGGTTAACGCAGGGCGGAACCGCTGCGATGGGCGGGACTTCGATGGCGTGGAGCGGTGGTCGGAGCGCCGAGATTTGAACTCGGGACCCCCAGTCCCCCAGACTGGTGCGCTAACCGGGCTGCGCTACGCTCCGACTGGGCCAGCATGTACGCTGGCGATGCCGCAGGCGCAAGACCGCGCCCCAGCAGCCAACGCCGCCCGGCTACTGCATCGCCTCCGAGAACCGCCGGCGGATGCGCGCGCTTTCCTTCTCGATGTACTCGTAATCCACCGGGTGGATCTTGAACGAGGTCAGCGACGGATAGCCGGGCGGCCCGTCGACGTCGGTGCGCGCGGAATAGAGATACTCGCCGGGGAACAGCGTCTGCACGTCGCGGCTCAGCATGAAGTCGGCGAAGGCCTTGGCGGCGTTCGGGTTGGGCGAGCCTTTCACCACCGAGCTCGGGGAGGCGATCACGAAGGCGCCGTCGCTCGGATACAGGATCGAAACCTTCAGCCCCTGCTTGCGGTGCGGCCCGACATAGGCGGCGTCCGCCGCCATCGCGATCGGGCGCTCGCCGCGCCGGATCATGTCGGACACCTGCTGGTTGGACTGCACCACCATGATGTCGTTCTTGCGCAGCGCCTCGAAATACGTCCAGCCGTGCGCGCGCGCCAGCGTCCCGGTGATGACCACCAGCAGCGACGAGAAGTTCGGGTCGGGCATCACGATCTTGCCCTTGTATTTCGGGTTGAGCAGGTCGGACCAGGTCTTCGGACGGTCGGCCTCGGGCAGCATGTCGTCGCGCACATACATCGCCATGACGTTGAGCCGCTGCGCCACATGCATGCCGTCCGGGTGCTTGACCTCGGCCGGCACCTTGTCGAAATCGGTGGCCTTGAAGGGCACGAACAGCCCCTTCTTGGTCAGGGCGCTCGCGGCGGCGGGGTCGGAATGCGTGAGCACGTCGACGAACACCTTGCCGCTGTCGCCCTCCTGCTGGAAGCGGCGCAGGATGTTGGAGCCGCCGGAGCGGAACAGCTCCACCCTGATGCCGGTCTTCTGCTGAAACAGGTTGCCGATCTTCTGCGCGGTGGCGACCGGCACCGAGCAGTACCACACCACCTTGCCCTCCTTCTTGGCGGCCGCCATGTCGACCGGCTGCGCCAACGAGGGCCGCACGCCGCCGGCGAGCGCAAGCGCGGTGCCCGTGAGGAAGGTGCGGCGGCTGAGCGTGTCCATTCCCGGTCTCCATTGTCCTGATGCGCGGGCTTGAGCGCCGGCGTTGTCGACAATCTACCCGTTCGGCGCGCAGCCCGGCAACGCCGCACTGTCGCCGCGGCGCCCGCAGCCCGGCCTTGCCCTTGCGGCAAAATGCCTTCAAGACTAGCGCGGAATACAACGGCCCTCATGGTGAGGAGCCCGCTGTCGGGAATGCGACCGCGGGCGTCTCGAACCATGGCCGCGCGCTCAGAGCGTGCCGCCATCCTTCGAGATGCCCACGCGTTCGCGCGGGCCCCCAGGATGAGGCCCCAAACCGTCTGACCGCAAGGAACCTGAGATGAAATATCGCGTGCTGGGAAAGGACCTCCGCGTCTCCGCCATCGGGCTCGGCTGCTCGGGCATGAGCGCGGACTACGGCGTGCCGGACGACGTGGAGTCGGTTGCGACCATCCACCGCGCCGCCGAGATCGGCATCAATTTCCTCGACACCTCCGACGCCTATGCCGCCGGCGTCAACGAGCAGTTGGTCGGCCAGGCCGTGAAAGGCCGGCGGGACCGGTATGTCATCGCCTCCAAGTTCGGCAATATCCGCGGCCCCGGCGGGCAGCGCGGCGGCGTCAACGGCAGGCCCGACTACGTGCCGGTCGCGTGCGAGGCGAGCCTCAAGCGCATGGGCATCGACCACATCGACCTCTATTACATCCACCGCATCGATCCCAACGTGCCGATCGAGGACACGGTCGGCGCCATGGGGCGCCTCGTCGAGCAGGGCAAGGTCCGCTACCTCGGCCTGTGCGAGGCCGGCCCCAACACCATCCGCCGCGCGCACAAGACGCATCCGTTGACTGCGCTCGAAACCGAGTACTCCTTGTGGACGCGCGACGTGGAGGCGGAAATTCTGCCGACACTGCGCGAGCTCGGCATCGGGTTCGTGCCGTATTCGCCGCTCGGCCGCGGCTTCCTGAGCGGAACGTTTGCCAGCCGCGCTGACCTGATCGAGTCCGACCGCCGGCACGCGCATCCGCGCTTCCAGGAGGGCAATTTCGAGAAGAACCTCAACCTGCTCGGGCCGCTGCGGACGATCGCGGAGCGGAAGGGCTGCACCATGGCGCAGGTCGCCATCGCCTGGGTGCTGGCGCAGGGCGACGATATCGTCCCGATCCCCGGCACCAAGCGCCGCAAGTACCTGGAGGAGAACGCCGCCGCGGTCGATCTTGCGCTGACCGAAGCCGAGCTGCGCGCGCTGTCGGACGCCTTCCCGCCGCAGGCCGCGGCGGGGCTGCGCTATCCGGAGTTCCAGCTCAAGATGATGGGTATCTGAACCGTGCGCGCGATAGCGACATCGGCCCTGCTCGTCACGGCCGCCGCATTGGTGCTGCTCGGGCCGCAGGACTCCAGGGCCGACGACCTCGTGGTTCTCAGCGCCGCGGCTGTGCGCCCGGCACTCCTGCGGCTGCCGGCGCTGTTCGAGAAGGCCAGCGGCCATCGCGTCGCCGTGAGCTTCGGCAATGCCACCGCCATTTCCAGGAGAGTCGTCGATGGCGAGCGCGTCGACATCGTGATCCTGCCGCCGCGGCCGCTGACCGCGCTGATCGGGCACGGCCACCTCGCCGCCGAAGGCCGCGCCGATCTCGGCGTGGTCCGCCTCGGCCTGGCGATGCGCGCCGGCGCTACGCCCCCACCGGTCGGAACGCCCGAAGCCTTCAAGCAGGCGCTGCTGGCAGCCGCCTCCTTCGGAATGCCCGACCCCGCCGGCGGCTCGACCTCGTCGCAGCATCTCGTGAAGGTCCTGCAACAGCTCGGCATCGCCGAGGCGATGAAGGGCCGCATCCGCTACTTCAAGGACGGCACGCAGGCGCTGCACGCCGTCGCCAAGGGCGAGCTTGCGCTCTCGGTGGCGCCGACGACCTCGATCCGGGTGGTTCCGGGCGTCGCGCTGGCGGGTCCGCTGCCCGACGCGCTGCAAAGCCGGACCGTCTATGCCGCGGCGCTGGCGCGGAAGTCGGCGGCATCGCCGCCGGCCAAGGCGCTGCTCGCCATGCTCACCTCGCCCGCCTTCGCAGCCGTGCTGCGCGACCGAGGCATCGACCCGCCGTGACCGCCGGACGCATCGACGTTCACCGCCATGTCGTGCCGCCCGGCTATGTGATGGACCGCAAGCGGACCTGGCTCAACGAGCGCGCGACGGTGGCGCGGCAGCTCGAAGAAATGGACCAGGGCGGCGTCGCCGCGTCGATCCTGTCGATCAGCGCTCCCGAGCTCGACGTGCCCCATGGTCCGGAAGCGGTGAAATTCTCCAGGCTGGCGAACGAGTTTCTCGCCACCCTCGCGGCCGACCATGCGGGCCGCTTCGGCTGGTTCGCCTATCTACCCTTTCCGGACGTCGATGCCACGCTGCGCGAGATCGCCTATGCGTTCGACACCCTGAAAGCCGACGGCGTCCATCTGCGCACCCATTACGGCGAGCAGTTCCTGGGCGAACCCGTCTACGGGCCGGTCTTCGCCGAGCTCGACCGCCGCAACGCGGTACTGTTCACGCATCCCGCCGCGCATCCGCGCTGCACCAACATGGTGCCCGGCCTGCGCGACGCCGACATCGAGTACGGCACCAACACGACCCGCGCGATTGCGAAATACGTGTTCAGCGGCTGCACGCGCCGCTACCCGAACATGCGCGTGATCTGGTGCCATGCCGGCGGCACCATGCCGTTCCTGATCCGGCGCTTCGAGAAGCGCGTGCGCGACAGCCGCGAGTTCCGGCCGGTGCTGCCGGACGGCTTCCTGGCGGAGGTGCGCAAGATGTACTACGACATCGCGCAGGCGCCGGAGCTGGCGCCGATGGCGGCACTACGGGCCGTGGCACCGGTGCCGCAGATGCTGTTCGGCACCGACTGGCCGCACCTGACCACCGAGGAGCATGCGAGCGGTCTGCGGGCGTGCGGCGTGTTCGACGAGAACGAACTGAAAGCCATCGATCGCGACAACGCGCTGCGGCTGTTTCCGTCGCTGGCCTAGGTTTTCCGTGCGTCCTGGACGAGCTGCCACACCCGCGCCGGCGTCAGCGGCAATACGCGCGGCTCGGCACCCAACGCGGATAGCGCGGCCGCAACCGCATTCGCCACCGCGCCGCCCACGGGAATGATGCCGCCCTCGCCCGCGCCCTTGGCGCCGAGCGGGTTGTTGGGCGAGGGATGCGCCTCCAGCGAGATCGCGCGCAACTGCGGATAGTCGGTCGCGACCGGCACCAGGTAGTCGGCGAGCGAGCCGACCAGCAGCTGGCCCTGCTCGTCGTAGACGATTTCCTCGGTGAAGACGCTGCCCAGGCCCTGCACGGCCGCGCCGATCACCTGTCCGTGCAGCGTCTCCGGATTGATGATGCGCCCGACATCGTCGACCACGACATAGTCCAGCACCTCGACCAGGCCGGTACGCGCATCGACCGCAACATGGGCGATCGCGGTACCGTAGGTGTAGGTCGCCTTGGAATTATCGAACCGGCCGTCCGCCGAGAGTCCCGCCAGCTCCGTGAGCGGCCGGCCGGCGGCGCGGACCTTTTCGAGCAGCGCGCCAGCGGTCGCCACGATCGCGTTGCCGCCCATCACGGTCGCGCGCGACCCATACGAGCCGTAGCCTTCGGACAGATAGGTGGTCGAGCCGTGGTAGATTTTGACGCGCTCGATCGGCACCTCCAATGCGTCGGCGGCGATCTGCGCCATCACGGTCTCGACCCCCTGCCCCACGCCGGACGATCCCACATAGACGGCAAACGATCCGTCCGGTTCGATCGCAATGCGCGCGGTCTCGCGCGGTCCGGACGCGCCGCCCTCGATGAAGCATGCAATGCCGAGGCCATGATAGCGGCCATCGATCAGCTTGCCGCTAAGCGCGGCCTTCGCGTGCCAACCGGCTTCTGCAACACAGCGATCGAATGTCGCCGAATAATCTCCGGAATCGCACGCAGTATCGCCGAAACCGTCGTTCGGCCGCACCGGCGCCAGCGGATACGGCATCTCGGCAAGCGAAATCAGATTGCGCCGCCGAATCTCGAGCCGGTCAAGGCCGAGGTCCCTCGCCGCCATGTCGATCAGCCGATCCATGAAGAAGCAGCCCTCGAACCGCCCCGGCCCGCGATAGGTTCCCGACGGCGTCTTGTTCGTGATCATGGCATGCGCCTTCAGGTGCAGATTGGGTATCCGATACGGTCCGGAGGTGAATTGCGCGACGTTGCGCACCGGCGTCATGCCGTTGGGACGCACATAGGCGCCGACGTCCACCCAGATATCGCCGCGCAAGCCGCGGATCGTTCCGTCACCGTCGCAGGCGATCTCGAGATCGCATTCGGTTTCGCGCGAGTGCGCGATCGCCATGAAATGCTCGCGGCGGTCCTCGACCCATTTCACCGGCCGGCCGAATCTTCGTGCCGCGAATGCCACCAGGAAATCCTCCGGGTAGAATTCGCCCCGCGCACCGAATCCGCCGCCCACGTCGTATTCCACATAATCGACCAACTCCTCCGGCAGGCCCATCATCGCCGCCATGGCGCGGCGGTTGAAGAACGGCAGCTTCGCCGCGCCCGAGACGCTGAGCCGCCCGCTTGCCGCATCCCACTCGGCCAGCAGCCCGCGCGTCTCCATGGTCATGGCGGTCATGCGCTGCACGCGGAACCGCTCGCGACGGACATAGACGGCGCTGCGGAAGGCCGCGTCGGCGTCGCCGGCGTTGGCGGTGAAGATCGTCGCACAATTGCCGTTGGTGCCGGCCATCAACACCACGTCGCCGCGCGCGGATGCGCGGCGGTCCACCACCGCCGGCAGGTGCTCGATGTCGAGCGTCACCGCCTGTGCGGCGTCCTCCGCGAGTTCCGCCGTGTCCGCCAGCACCATCGCGACCGGTTCCCCGACATAGCGCACGACCCCGTCGGCCATCACCGGCTGAGCGTAGGGCGCAATGGTCGGATTCGGCCGCCGGAACGGGATGGTCGGGATCGGTCGGCCAAGGTCGCGCGCGGTAACAACGGCATTCACGCCGGGCATTGCCAGCGCTGTGGCGGCGTCGACCGAGCGCAGCCGCCCGTGCGCCACGGGACTGCGCACGATCGCGGCATGCCATTGCCCAGGCCGAACGAGATCGTCGACGTACTGGCCGCGGCCACGCAGGAACCGCAAATCCTCGATCCGCTCGACCGGACTGCCGATGAAGGTATTGACGTTCCGCATACAAGTCCCGGACTGCACTGGCACGCCGTGTCAGACACCGCGGCAATGCTTGGTTGTTGGAACCGGACCATAGGGTCCCGTTGCGGGTTTTCCAACGGCCGCCTTGCGCCCACGCCCAATCGGATTAAGCTTGAGGGGCTTCACAAGAAACAACAAACGGGAGGTCGCTCACATGAAGGGCATAGGCTTCGCTGCCGCGCTCATCCTGACGGCGTACGCCTCGGCCGCAACAGCGGCGGACGCCACCCTGAACGAAACGCAGATGCTCGGCCGGCGGCTGGTCGAGACCCATTGCGGCGTCTGCCACACCCGCCCGACCCTGCTGTCCGGCCTGTACGGCCCGGAACTGTCGCGGGAAACCGCCGGCGGCAACGAGGAGGTGGTACGCGGCATTGTCGCCGACGGCACACCACGGATGCCGGGTTTCAAATACATGTTCAACGCGGAACAGATCGCTGCCATCGCCGCCTACGTGAAGGTGCTTCCACCCGGCCACCAGAAGATGACCGTGCCGCCGAAGTAAGCGTCGTTCGCAAGATCAAGACTCCATCCGGGAGAGCGCCATGACCAACGCACGCCGTTTTGCAAACGTCAGCCTGTTCGCACTTTCGATCGCGCTCGGCTTCGCCGCCGTCGCCCCTCTGCCGGCCCGCGCCGATGCTCCCCTGTCCGGCGCCATCACCTCCGCCGCGGGCGAGAGGATGGGCGGCGTCGTGGTGTCGGCCAAGGCCGAAGGTTCGACCATCACCACCAGCGTCTATACCGACGCGCAAGGCAACTACTACTTCCCGCCGTTGCCGGAAGGCAATTACCGGGTCTGGGCGCAGGCAATCAAGTTTGAGACCGCGCGCAGCGACGTCGCGGTGGGCAAGGCGCGGACGCAGAACTTCACGATGCGGCCGATCACCGACCGCGAGGCATGGATCCGCCAGTTGCCGGGCGACGAATTCCTGGCGGCGCTTCCCGGCGACACGCCGGAAGACTTCCGCATGAAGACCCAGGTACGCAAGAACTGCACCGGCTGCCACAGCGCAAGCTATGCCTTGCAGCACCGCTTCGACGAGGAGGGCTGGTTCAAGATCCTCGAGCTGATGAAGCGGGTGAACGTCAACGGTACCTTGCGCCCGGACAAGCGGCTGACGCCCAACATCGACTTCCATCAGCGCGATCTCGCCCGCTATCTGGCGCGCGCCCGCGGGCCGGGCGAAAGCTCGATGCGGTTCAACCTGCGGCCGCGGCCCTCGGGCGAAGCGGCACGCATCGTCGTCAAGGAATACGACTTCCCGATCGAGGACAACCACGTCCAGGTCAATGACGGCAGCGACTGGATGCTTGGCACGCCGTCGGAGACCGGGCACATGGCCGGCGTGCATGACGCGGCCGCCGATCTCGACGGCAACATCTGGATCGTCTATTCGCGCCCGAGCCGGGTGACCACCTATGCCCGGATCGATGCCAAGACCGGCGCCGTGAAGCACTTCACGCTTCCGGACCAGCGCGGCATCGTGGCCGGCAGCCACGGCATCACCCGCGACGAGAACGGCATCCTGTGGTTCAACATCCGCTCGCATGTGTTCCGTGGGCATGGCGGCCTCGCCAAGCTCGATCCGAGAACGGAAAAGCTCACGATGTATGTGCCACCCCGGACGATGTCCGGGACGTCCGGCACCATCGATGCCGACATGAAGGGCAACATCTGGGTCACCTCGCCGGATGGCGCACTGCGCTTCAATATTGCGGAGGAGCGATTCACCGAGTTCAAGTCGGTCACCTACAAGAACAAGCACGGCACCGCGACCGTGTACGGGCTGGCCGCCGATTCGGCCGGCAACGGCTGGTGGCTGTTGATGACCCAGGACCTGGTCAACTACAGCGACATCGCGACCGGCCGCACGCACGAGTTCAAGCTGCCGCCGGAACAGGCGGTCGTCGAGAACCTGACGCCGGAGCAAGTGAAGCTTTACGAGACGTTCGTGACGCCGGACTTCAACACGCCGTTCGCCTGGGCGCAGGGCGCGCGGCGCATGGGCGCCGACAAGAACGGTCCATACGTCTGGATCGGCAACTCCTTCGGCGGCAATCTCGCCCGCGTGAACATCCACACCAGGGAGGTCACGCTGGTGCCGTTCCCGAACCCGGAGGCGCACCAGCCCTATCAGGTCAATGTCGACAAGGACCACAACGTGTGGACCCACCTGTGGAGCAGCGATCTGGTGACGAAGTACAATCCGAGCACGCGGCAATGGACGCTGTTCGACCTGCCCAATCGCGGCACCGAGACGCGTCACATTTCACTGCTCGAGCGCGATGGCCAGCCGATGCAGATCATCGTGCCCTACTACCGGACCCGCAAGGTGGCGGAGATCACGCCGCGCAGCGAGGCCGAGATCGAGGCGCTACGGGCGCAGGCCGCACGACCGTAGTTCGGTCGCGCTGCACCGGAGGCGTTGGCAGCAACAACGCCCCGCAGGGAGGACGTTATGCGACTTGCCGCTGCCACAGCCCTTGCGGCTGCCATCCTGCTTGCGCCGAATGAGGCTGCGCCGCAGCCGCGTACGCTCCGGATCGTCGTGCCCTTCGCGCCGGCCGGCGGCACCGACACGCTGGCCCGGCTGGTTGCAAACCACATCAGCCGCATGCACGGCCCCACCGTCGTGGTCGAGAACCGGCCCGGCGCCGGCACGGTGATCGCCACCGAGGCGGTGGCGCGAGCGGCGCCTGACGGCAACACGGTGCTGATCGTGGGCAATTCCTTTGTCATCAATCCCAACATGAAGAAGCTCAACTATGACCCGCTGACCAGCTTCGAGCCGATCTGCCACCTGACGCGCTCGCCGAACATCGTCGCGGTGCACGCCGACTCGCGTTTCCGCACGCTGGCCAATCTCGTCGATGCGGCGCGCGCGGCGCCCGGCAAGCTGACGATGGCGGTCAACGGCCCGGCCACCTCCCAATACATCGGGTTCGAGCTGCTCAAACGGGTGGCCAAGATCGATCTCGCCATGGTGCCGTTCCAGGGCGGCGGGCCGGCGGTGAATGCGGCGCTCGGCCAGCACGTGGATTCGCTCTATTCCAATTATCCAACCGCGTCCGGGCTGTTGAAGGCGGGCAAGCTGCGTGCGCTTGCGGTCGGCTCGCGGGCGCGGATCGCGCCGATGCCGGACCTGCCGACCGTCGCGGAGTCCGGCTACGGCGATTACGAGGAAGACGTCCGGTTCGGCGTGGTGGCGCCGGCCAACACCCCCAAGGAGGCCGTGTCCCAGCTCGCCGCCTGGTTCGTCGAAGCGATTCAGGCCCCGGAGATCAAGTCGAAGCTGGCGGCACAGGAGCTCTACACGGTCGGCGCATGCGGCGTTGAGTTCGCCACCCATCTGCGCAGGCAGCATGAAAGCTACGGACGCATCATCCGCGCAGCCGGGATCAAATAGGGCGGCAATGCCGCACCGATTTCATCAATCGCTCCAAAAGGAAAAGCCATGGTCACGCGTTGGATCGCCGCCGGCTTCGTCATCGGTCTGCTCACGCTTGCCGGCTACGAGGGGTGGTCGCAGTCGCGGACCATCCGCATCGTGGTGCCGTTCCCGGCCGGCGGCAGCGCCGACACCATCGCGCGGCTCCTGGGCGACTACATCGGCAAGTCGTTCGGGCCCTCGGTCGTGGTCGAGAATCGTCCCGGCGGCGGGGCCTCGATCGCCTACGAGGCGGTGGCGCGGGCGGCGCCCGACGGCAACACCCTGGTCATCAACGGCAATTCCATCGTCATCAACCCGCATTTGCGCAAGGTGAACTACGACCCGCTGACGAGCTTTGTGCCGATCTGCTACCTGCTGTCGTCGCCGCAGGTGTTCGTGGTCAATGCGGGCTCGCCCTCCAGGACGCTGCCCGAGTTCATCGCCGCGGCCAAGGCCAATCCCGGCAAGCTCGTGTTCGCGTCGGTCGGGCCGGCTACCACCCAGCACATCGGGTTCGAGCAGTTCCGGCGGCTGTCCGGAATCGAAGTCACCTATGTGCCCTATCCCGGCGGCGCGCCGGCCATGACGGCGCTTCTTGGCGGGCACGTGCATGCGGCGCTGGCGAATTATTCGGAGGCGGTCGAGCAGCTGCACAGCGGAAAAGTGCGCGCGCTCGCGACCGGATCGCTCAAGCGGATCCCACCGCTGCCCGACGTGCCCACCGTCGATGAGCTCGGCTACAAGGGCTACAACGTCGAGGTCTGGTTCGGGGTGATGGCGCCGGCAAAGACACCGAAGGACAATGCCGCCCAGCTTGCCAAGTGGTTCCAGGCGGCGATCAAGGCGCCGGAGGTCACTCCGCGGCTGCTCAAGCTCGGCCTTTACCCGGTCGGCACCTGCCTCGACGGCTTCACCGCCCACATCCGCAGCCAGTACGACGAGTACGGCCGCATCATCCGCGAGGCCGGGATCAAGCCGAAGTAGCTCAGAACCGCATCGCCTGCCCTTCGATGGTCAGCCGGCGCATCAGGCGAGGCTCATCGCGCGGGAAGTCCTTGCGGGCGTGGATCGAGCACCAGTTGTCCCAGATCACGAGGTCGCCGAGCTTCCATTCGTGTTCGTAGACGATCGCCGGGTCTTCCGAAATCTCGAACAGCTGTTCGAGTGCGTCCTCGCTTTCCTCCCTCGACAGCCCTTCGATGCGCGCCGACATCAGGCGGCTGATGTACAGCGACTTCCGGCCGGTGGCAGGATGAGTGATGAAGATCGGCTGCCAGTGGTGGCGCACCGTATTGAGGTCGATCTTGTCGAGGTCGAGGCGTTCGCGCCGCTTGTAGTCGTGCACCTGGAGTACCTTGCGGCCTTCGAGCTTGTCGCGCAGCGGACGCGGGATGTTCTCATAGGCCTTGTACATGTTGGAGAAGCAGGTGTTGCCGCCCCAGGATGGCAGCTTCATCGAATAGAGCAGCGTGGCGCGATGCGGTTCGGGGTAGTAGCTGGTGTCGTGGTGGAACCACATCTCGCCGTCGCCGAACACGCCGATCGGCTTGCCGTTCTCGACGATGTTGGTGACCAGCATGAACGGCGTGTCCCATTGCCCGCCGGGATCGCGGCCGTTGGTCGGCTTGCGACGAACGTGAACCTTGCCAAAGTAACCGGCAGCGCGCAGTTGATCGTCCTCGGACAGTTCCTGCCCGCGAAACACCACGAAGATATGATCGTCGAACGTCTGGCGGATCGCCGCGACGGTGGCGTCGTCCTGCGGCTGGCGCAGGTCGATCCCGGTGATCTCGGCACCCAATGCCTTTGACAGCGGCGTGACCTTCATGGGGCGTCTCCTGGTTTCTTGGTTATGACTATCGCTTGACCGTCTTGCCCATCCCGTCCTTGATCGCGGCGCGGGCGCGCGCAATCACCTCTTTGGGACTCGCATAGACGCTGCGCACCAGCGCCTGGATTTCCTCTCCCCCGACCGGATCGATCTCGAGCTTCTGCTGTTTGGCGTCGGCCAGAAACTCCGGATCGTTGAGCGTCATTTCAAACGCCCGCCGCAATGCCTGCAAGCGCGTCGGCGGCACGTCGGGCGGCGCCACGAACGGATACGACATCGACTGCCGCACAAAAATCAGCTCCAGCACCTTGCGGTCGGCGTCATTGGTCGCGAGTTCCATGATCAGCGGGACGTTGCCGAGCGCGGGCAGCTTCCGCATCGCCAACTGGAGGATGATGGTGACCTTCCGGTCCCTGATCCAGTCGGCACGCGCGGTGACGAAGTTACCCCAGGAGGTGGCGGCGCTGCCGTCGGTCTCGCCCCGCTCGATCGACAGCATGGTTTCGGCGGCGCCGGGATAGCCGGTGACGACCTTGAACCGGGTGCCCAGCACGCCGTTCATCACATAGGGGAAGATCGCCGAGTCGGCGCCGGTCCCGGTCGCCGGCACCACCATCTCGCGGGCCTTGAGGTCGGCGAAGGTCTTGAAAGGCTTGGTGTGCCAGGCAAACACGACGCTGACTTCCGAGGCCGGCGAGCCCAGCCAGTTCAGCCGGGTTGCGTCGTACTGCACGCCGGTGTCGTCGAGCAGCGGCTGCATCGCCAGCCCGCGCGCGAACACCGCCAGATGGGTACCGTCCTTGGGCGCCTGCGCATAGATGAAATTCGCCGCCTTCATGCTGCCGGCGCCCGGCATGTTCACCGGCACCACCGCCGGTCGCCCGGGAATGTGCTTGCCCAAATGCCGCGCGATGGTGCGGGCGTAGATGTCGTAGACGCCGCCCGGCGTGTAGCCGATATTGATGGTGATGCGGCTGCCTTTGTAGAAGCTTTCGATCGACTGGGCCGCCGCGCGTTCGCCCTGTGCAACGGCCACGAGCAGCGCGGCGGCGCCGGTCACAAGCTTTCGCATTGACATCTCCGGCAGTCTCTCAGGCATCCCCGCGCAACGCCACGTCCAGAAGTCTGCGGCACTCGGCCATTTCATGCAATGCTGCCTGGAGCCGCCGCAGGTCCTCACGGGGAATGCCTGAACTGCCAGGTACCGGCGGCACCAGGCGTTGCGACGGCGGCGCCGGCGGCTCGGGACGAAGGTCTTCCGCACTGAATTCCGTCGCGGGCTCGCGGTCCCCCAGCAGCGACGGCAGGAGACTGAACAGGCCGCGGCTGCGTTCCGCCTCGGTAGCGGGGGTATCGGTATCCTCGGCCAGTTCCTCGGTCCCACCCGGCGGCCGCGCCGCGCCGGGCTGGCCGGCCGCCTGCACGAATTTCACGCCCTGTTCACGGATGATGCGCTGCACGCCGCGGATGGTGTACCCCTCTCCGTAAAGGAGATGGCGGATGCCGCGCAGCAGCGAGACATCCTCCGGACGGTAGTAGCGGCGGCCGCCGCCGCGCTTCATCGGCTTGATTTCGCGGAAGCGGCTTTCCCAGAATCGGAGCACGTGCTGCGGCACGTCCAGATCCTGGGCCACCTCGCTGATGGTACGGAATGCGTCCGGCGCCTTCTCCACCGCCGCCCTGCCCCTCAAAGCCCGACGGAACCCCTTAGTCTTTCGCGGTTACGGGCTCGCCGTTGATGCGTTGCTTCAGGATGGCGGACGGCTTGAACACCATGACCCGGCGTGGCGAGATCGGAACCTCTTTGCCGGTCTTGGGGTTACGGCCGATCCGTTGACCTTTCTTGCGAACCACAAACGAACCGAAGGACGACAGCTTCACCGTCTCACCCCGCTCCAGGCAGTCGGTGATCTCCTTCAGCACAAGTTCAACCAGCGTTGCGGATTCGGTGCGCGAAAGTCCGACCTTCTGGTAGACCGCCTCACACAGGTCCGCACGTGTCACAGTCTTGGCGCTCATCGCCTGCCCCGCTTACGGCGACTAACATATCCCTCTGTTTTTCAAACGATATTCGCTTGCCGCAGGGGAAGTCAACCGGGCATGACCGGAAGATTGCGGGCCAATGACCTACCACCGGATCAGGGTCGCCCCCCAGGTGAAGCCGCCGCCCATGGCCTCCAGCATCACCAGATCGCCGCGCTTGATGCGCCGGTCGGCGACCGCATCGGCCAATGCCAGCGGAATCGAGGCCGCCGAGGTATTGCCGTGGCGATCGAGCGTCAGCACCACCTGACCGGCATCGAGCCCGAGCTTGCGGGCGACGCCGTCGATGATGCGTTTGTTGGCCTGGTGCGGGACAAACCAGTCGATGTCGTCGGCGGTAAATCCGGACTGCGCCAGCGCGCCCTCCACCGCCTCGGAAATGGCGCCGACTGCATAGCGGAACACCTCGCGGCCATCCATGCGCAGATGGCCCACCGTCCCCGTGGAGGACGGACCGCCATCGACATAGAGCTTGTCGCGGTAACGGCCGTCGGAGCGCAGATACGACGTCAGGATGCCGCGATCCTCGCGGCCGCCCGGCTGTTCCTGCGCCTCCAGCACGACGGCGCCCGCGCCGTCTCCGAACAGGACACAGGTGGTGCGGTCGGTCCAGTCGAGGATGCGCGAGAAGGTCTCTCCGCCGATGACCAGCGCCCGCTTGAACCCCCCGGACCGCAACAGCCCGTCCGCGGTCGCAAGCCCGTACACGAATCCGGAGCACACCGCCTGGAGATCGAACGCCGCGCCGTGGTGGATGCCAAGCCCGGCCTGAACGGTGACCGCGGTGGCGGGAAAGGTCTGGTCCGGGGTGGACGTCGCCAGCACGATCAGATCGATGGCCTGCGCATCCACCTTGGCGTGCGCCAGCGCGGCGCGCGCCGCGTGCAGGCTCATGTCCGACGTCAGCTCGCCCGCTGCGGCGATGCGGCGCTCGTGAATGCCGGTGCGCTGCACGATCCAGTCGTCGGAGGTGTCGACGGTCTGCGCCAGCTCGGTATTGGTGAGGACGCGGCTCGGCAGGTAGCTGCCGCAGCCCAGCACGACCGAACGGACCACGGTCACGAACGTGTTCCCCCGATCAGCCGGGGCGGCAACTCGTCGGGGCTCTCGCGCGTCAGCGTCTCGCCGATCCTCGCCAGCAAGTCGTGCCGGATCATGTCGTAGCCCATGTTGACCGCATAGGCGAAACCTTCGGCATCGGTTCCCCCGTGGCTCTTGATCACGATGCCGTTGAGTCCGAGAAATACGCCGCCGTTGGCCTTACGTGGATCGGTGCGATCGGCCAAGGCACGGAACGCGCCCCGCGAGAGCAGATACCCAAGCTTCGACCAGACGGTGCGGCCCATGGCCTCCTTGAGCACCTGCGCGATCTGGCGCGCGGTGCCCTCGGCTGCCTTGAGCGCGATGTTGCCCGCAAACCCTTCGGTCACCACCACATCCACGGCGCCCTTGCCGATATCGTCGCCTTCCACGAAACCGACATAGTCCAGGAACGGCAGATTGCGCGCGCGCAGGATTGCGCCGGCCTCTCGCACCTCCTCCAGGCCCTTGACCTCTTCGACCCCGATATTGAGGAGCCCGACCGTCGGACGCTCGCGTCCGAACAGCACGCGCGCCATGGCGCTGCCCATCACTGCAAGGTCGACGAGATGGGCGGCATCAGCCCCGATGCTGGCGCCGAGGTCGAGCACGATCGAAGCGCCGCGGACGGTCGGCCAGCGTGCCGCGATGGCCGGGCGATCGATGCCCGGCATGGTCTTGAGCTGGAACTTGGCCAGCGCCATCAACGCGCCGGTATTGCCGGCGGACACCGCCAGGTCGGCCTCGCCGCGCTTGACCGCATCGATGGCAAGCGACATCGACGATTTCCAGCGTCCCTGCCGCAACGCCTGGCTTGGCTTGGCGTTCATCGAGATCGCCACGTCGGTGTGGATGACCCGTGAGGCTGCCTTGAGCTGCGGCCGCTGGTTCAGCAGCGGCTCAATCGCGGCGCGGTCGCCAAACAACAGGAATTCGATGCCCGGATGGTGGTCGAGCGACACCTGCGCACCCGGCACGATCACGGACGGGCCGAAATCGCCTCCCATGGCGTCAAGCGCGATACGAACCTTGTGCGGCATGAACAACCTTGAAGGCGCATCGGGCGGCGCCGGGGTTTCGGTCGTCTGGTGGCCCGGACCCGACCATAGCGTGCCGGCCATGGCTCGTGCCAGTGGGCCGGTTCAGCGCTCATTGGACTTCGTCTTGAGGGCAGCCAGCGCGGCAAACGGGTGGCCCGAGTCCTCGCCCGTCGTTGGTGCGGTGAATTCCACGTCCGGCTTGCGTGGGTAGGGATCGATTCCGAGTATCAGGAACTCGGTTGCGATGGCGCCGAGGTCCACCGTGCCCCCGATCAACGGTTCGGGCGCATCGTCCGCGGCGATTCTACCCGGCTCCGGCCCTGACTGCGGTGCAAACACGAGATCGATGAATTCCTCCACCCCGTTGTCGACGGGCTCCAGCGTAACGACGCAAGTCTGTCCCACGGTGGCGGAGACATGGCCGGCGATGCGCAACCCGTCCTGCCCGTGCCGGGTCACGTCGAAACCTGCTTCCAGCCGCGGCAGGGCACGCAGCCCGATGGATTTCGCGACTGCCGCGCGCGCGCTTTCCCCGGCCACAAGATCGAACCGGCGCCCGGATTCCGGGACGTCATGGATCGCAACCGGCACGCTCCATGGTGGTACTGCGTTGCGCGTCATTTGACTCCTGTGGTCGCGTGGTCGGGCGCTGCGCTGGCCATCGGATCGGGGAAGCCGGCGCGCGGGGGCCGCAGCGACGCGATATCCAAGGCGGCCAGCCGGCCGGCTGCATCCCGTACATAGGCGGCAAGCCGGTGCGCTGCCACCGACGGTTCGCCATAGACATTCCGCACCAGCGCCTCCACCAGCCGATCCGCGTCCGGCGCCGCCAGCGCCGACTCGTAAGCGCGCTTGCGGCCGTAGAATGCCTCGCCGATCGCCTTCATCTTGCGCGGCACCGCGAGATCGCCGACGCCCATTTCCCGCAGGTTGGCGTCCATGTCGCGACAGAAATGGTCGAACAGGGCCTGCCCCGGACCCCGTGCGATGCTCCCCTCGGCGTCGAAGCGGGACAGCAGCAAGGCCGCGTGCAGGACTATCATCTCAAACCGGCCGTTAACCGTATCGGGGACACCATAGTGGCGGTAGAAAGCCGGATCGCGCGCCTGCGCCACGATGGCGCCATACAAATCGACGATCGTGCCGTCCCGTGGGGTTCGCCAAATCAGGTTGAATATCATCGGGATAGCCCCTGGGATCGGGCCGCCCGAGCGCCGGATTGGTTGCCAAGGGCGACGCTGCCCGGTACGTCAACGGGGTTGCGATTGCAATGGGACATGGGGATGGCAGGGGGCGCGCGTAATTTTCTGACCGGCTGGACGCGGGCGGCTGCCATGGCGTTCGTGCTTGGCCTCCCGCTTGGGGGCTGCTTCAGCGAGACCTACCAGAAGGGCTACGTCGTTCCGGAAGGGGCGCTCGAGCAGATTCCCATCGGCGCGAGCCAGGAGCAGGTGCTCATCCTGATGGGCACGCCTTCGACCGTCGCGACCGTCAGCGGCGAGGTGTTCTATTACATCTCCCAGCGTGCCGAGCGGCGGATCGCGTTCATGCCTCAGGCCGTGGTCGATCAGCGCGTGGTCGCCGTGTATTTCGACCGCAACCGCCGGGTCGAGCGGCTTGCGAATTACGGCATGCGGGACGGCAAGGTGTTCGACTACGTCTCGCGCACCACCGCAAGCGGCGGCGAGGAGTTGAGTTACCTCACCAACGTCTTCAAGGGCCTGTTCTGACCGCGGCTCAGTCGTCCTTCTCGCCGACCGGTCCGCGCACGAGGTGCATGATCTCGATCACATTGCGGTCGGGATCGAGGAAATAGGCGCTGCGGCCCTGGAAGGTGCCCTGCCGGCGATCCTCTTCCTTGAAGATTTCGATGCCCTTCGACGCGAGGAAGGCCTTGGCACGGTCGTATTCCTCGGCGGTCAGGCGGAACGCGCTGTGGATTTCGTGTCGGCCGGCGGGATTGGGATCGATCGGCTTCTCCGAATAGGTGAGGACGAAGTTGTCGCGTCCGGCGGCGCGCAGGAACACCATGTGGCCGGTGCGACGCAGCTTCTCCATGCCGAGAACCTCGGTGTAGAATTTCTCCGAGCGATCGAGGTCCTTCACGGGAATCGTGAAGTGAAGGACGCCTTCGGTCTTGAGCATAATCGGCCTCCGCCCGCGGTTTGATCGCACGCCCTGTACAGCGCGCGCTGCCCGCATGCATCAAGGATTCATGATCTTTCGCAGCCGCGCAACCACCTGCGGCGAAGTCTTGGTGTAGATGCGGGCCAGAAGCTCCTGCAACTGCTGGCCGGTGCGCGGCGTAGCGACGTCCAGGCGCCGTTTCTTGGCCTCCTCCAGGAATGCCGGATCCCGCAGCATGTCCGTCATTGCCTTCTGGAGGGCGGCGACGCGGTCGGCGGGAACGCCCGGCGGCGTCAGGTAGGGTCGGCCGGCGGCGAGCGGTCCCGCCCCGGCCTCCACCAGCGTCTTGTCGTCCGCCGACGACACGAGGTCGACCGCCGAGGGAACGTCGCCCAGCGCCGGTTCCTTCTCCAGGCCGATCTGCACCAGGATCTTCGCGAGCTTGTTGGGCAGCCAGGTCGGCCGCGTCGACGTCAGCGCCGAGTAGAACACGCTCGGATAGCCGTCGACTTCGCCGCGCTCCATCGCCAGCAGCACTTCACTCTGCGAGCGGTAGCCGACGACGATCTTCAACTTCAGCTTGAGCGCCTCGATCAGGAGCCGGCCGTAGAAGCTCGGCGTCGAATTGACTCCCGAGGAGCCGACCGTGATCTCCCGCGTCAGCACGTCCTTCCAGGAGTTGACCGGCGTCTTGTGCCAGACTGTCAGCATCGCGGTCTCGATCGACGGCGTGCCGAGCCAGTTGAACTTGAGCGGCTCGTAGACCGCCTCCTTGGTGCCGAACAATGGCTCGAATGGCGTGTTGTTCTGCACGGCGCCGATGACGGTGCCGTCCTTGGCGGCGACGTTGAACAGGTGGTTGACGGCGACAATGCCGCCGGCGCCCGCCATATTGCGCACCACCACCGTCGGGTTGCCCGGAATATGGCGCGACAGATGCGGAGCGATCGTTCGCGCCAGCGCATCGTAGCCGCCGCCCGGCGCCGACGAGACGATCAGCGTGACGGTCTTGCCCTTGTAGAATTCGGCCACCGACTGCGCTTGCGAGGGCGCAGCCGCGAGCACGGCACCTGCCGCCAGCAGAGCGCCGAAGTATCGGCACGATAGGATGCAACAATTCGTCGATACCGTGTGCACGCAGGCCTCCCGACCGGTCCAGAGCCGGATTCATTGTCAACCGCTTCCCGCACGCGGGCAAGGGAAGCGCTGCGACCGCTGGCCACACCTCGCCTCGGCGCGTCGGGGCACTATCCTGGCCGCATACCGCCAGCCCGGGAGTTGCCGCGATGCGCCGATGGACCAGTCTGATTGCAGCCCTCACGCTTGCAACCCTGGCAGCGGGCGCGTTCGCCGAAGACCGCTACCCGAACCGTCCGATCCGTCTGATCGTGGCATCGGCGCCGGGCGGCGTGCACGACGTGATTGCCCGGCTGTGGGCCGATGGGCTGAAGGGCCCGCTCGGCACCATCGTGATCGATAACCGCGGCGGCGGCGGTGGCATCATCGGCATCAACGAGGGCATGCGCGCGGCCCCGGACGGCTACTCGTTACTGCTCGGCAGCAACTCGACGCATGTGCTCATCCCGCTGATTGCGAGGCAGGCGGGCTTCGACCCGCTCAAGGACTTCGAACTGGCAACCGTGTTTGCCATCACCTCGACCGCGATCGCGGTCCATCCCGGGACGCCGTACCGATCGCTGAAGGAACTGGTGGCCGCCGCCAAGGCAAGCCCCGGCAAGCTGAGCTATGCCCATGCCGGACCCGGCTCCATCAGCAATGTGGCGAGCGAACTGTTCAAGCAGCTCGCGGGCGGGCTCACCATCCTGCCGGTGCCGTACAAAGGCATGGGTCCGGCGCAGATGGATGTGGTCGGCGGCACGGTGTCGATGTTCGTGCCGAATATCACCGGCGCGGTGATCGGCCTGCACAACGGCGGCAAGATCCGCATCCTCGCGGTGAACGCGCCGACGCGCCATCCGGGACTGCCCGACATCCCGACCGCGACCGAAGCCGGCCTGCCCGGCATGATCACACAGAACTTTTTCGGCATCTTTGCGCCGGCCGGCGCGCCGAAATCGGCGCTCGCGCGTGTGGCCGAGCTCACGCAGGCCGCGCTCAAGGATCAGGATTTCCGCCAGCGCTTGTCGAAAGCTGCCTTCGAGCCGCTGACCGGCTACGGCCCGGACAAGTCGAGGGCGTACCTGGCCGACGAAATCGTGCGCTGGCGCAAGGTGGTGGATGCAGCCGGGATCAGAGGCTGACCGCTGCACCCCGCACAGCCAGCGCGCCGAGGTCACCCGTCCCCGTAAGACTGGCGCATGGCGCAGGCTGGGCCCGTCGAACGGCGACCGGGCCCGCCCGGAAATATTTCCTGTCGCCCCTTGACAGGGCGGTTAACCTAGGAATATGTACAGATCGCCAATGTTCGGCGGCGGGTCCGATATCGCCCGCCGGCAGAACCGAAGCCCCAGGCCTCGCCACGTAGGGGCAGGCCAGGGTGGAGCGCCGGGGAGGCGCCGTCCCCTACGTCACTGGGGACGCGCCGAAGGGAGAGGTCACCCCCCTCAAGCCTTCCTCTCCCGCCGGCGCGCGGGCCTACGTCACTGGC
>Ga0073934_10000768_pt1 | contig 85549 bp, 72 predicted proteins | sample LarsenN4metaG_FD_76834 | JGI IMG/M metagenome (GOLD analysis project Ga0073934, IMG submission 76834) | Hot spring sediment bacterial and archeal communities from British Columbia, Canada, to study Microbial Dark Matter (Phase II) - Larsen... ...
CGACCTGCCGGCCGAGTGCCGACTGGTGGTCGAGGCCGGCGAGCCGCAGACCACGGCCGAGGCAGAGGCGCGCGCCAAGCTGTCCCGGACCGCGGCGAGCCGGCGCTGAAGGGCGTCCCGCCCGCGCGCATGGCGGCGGCCGGCCGGCCTGGCGCGCGATGCGGCGGCGAGGGCGGCGGCGCCGCGCGGGTCAACGGAAAACCCGCATGGCCCAGACGGCGAGAAGCGCCGGCACCCCGAACACAATCAGGAAGATCGGCAGCTCGGCGGCGACGGAATAGCCGGCGACGGAAACGCCGATCCACATGTTGATCGCCGACACGATCAGCCAGAGGGGAATGAAGGCGGCGGCCCCGTGCCAGACCGTCTTGATCAGGCGGCCGGCGACGAGACAGACGGCCAGCAGTGCGAGTCCGGCGACGATCACCCTCAGCGTGTGCACATTCGGTTCCTCGGCAGATGAGCGCGGCCAGCCTGCCATGCCGCGCCGGCCGGCACCAGCAGCCGCCGGCGCGCGGGGCTCCGGACCGCAGGTTGCCGCCGGAAGACCCTTTCCGGCCGCCTGTTGCCAGTGAGGTTCGACGTGTGACAAGAGAGGCGGCGGGTACGACGTGCGACACCGGGGCTTGGCTGCGAAATGACGGTACTTGTCACCGGCGCTACGGGAACGCTCGGCGGTCTGCTGATCGACCGCCTCTTGCAGAACGGATATGCACTGCGCGTGCTTTCGCGACGGCCGTTTCGCGCGGCCGAGCGCATTCCGGGCGGTTGCGAGGTCGTCGAATGGCATCCGGACGTCGAGCCGCCGACGGCGGCGGCGTTCGACGGAATCGAGACCGTCATCCATCTGATGGGCGAGCCGCCGCTTGCGAGCGATCCGCGCCGCGGGGACCGCTTCGCCGCTTCGCGCGTCGGTGCGCTCAGGCTGATCAACGAGGGCCTCGCCGGACGACGCTGGCGGCTTGTCGTCGCCTCGCTCGTCATCGGCTCGCCGAGCGAAGGCGAGGTGCTGACGGAAGCCAGTCCGCGCGATGCGCTCGGCCAGCCCGGCGCGGCGGACATCCTGCGCTTCGAGGCGGCGGCGCATGAGGCGCGGGCGCAGGGAGCCAGCGTCGCCGTGGTCCGACTCGGGATGCTGCTCACCGCCGACGGGGCTCTTGCCCGGCTCGAGCAGGACGCGCGCATGGGACGCCGGTGCGATCTGTCGCGCTCGCTGGTCCCGGCCATCGATCCCGAGGACGCGGCCGAGCTGATTGCCGGTCTCGCCCAGCGTACCGACCTCGAAGGCGTGATCCACGGCGTCGCGCCGGAACCGCTCAAGGGTTCGGACCTCGCCCTGCTGCTCGCGAGCCGCCGGCGCGTTCCCCTCACACGGCCGATGTCGCGCCGCGGCCTCTTCCGTCGCTACGGATTGCTGGCGCCGCTGTTGCTCAACCGGGGCCGGGTCGTGCCGCAACGGCTCGCCGAGATCGGCGCCCGCTTCACCCATCCGGACCCGAAAGCCTCGGCGGCGCGCGTGCTTGAGGCGCTGGCGGCGGCGCGCCAGGCGCAACGTCCGCTCTGGCAGGATTTGCTGCCCGAGCGCATGACGCCGTTTCTGCGGCGAGCTTGAGCCGACGGTCGCACCGGGAGAGACCGCGCGCCGTTCCTCCGACGGGCGGCCGAGCGGAGAGCCTCAGGCAGCCTGATCCGCCGTCACCAGCCCGCGATAGTCGGCGATGCTGCCGGGGACGAGTTCGTGCGCGAGGATGCGTACGGGGTCCGCGGGGCCGGGCAGCCAGATCTGCCCGCGCGGGGCGGCAACGAACTGCATGCGCTCGTAATAGGAAAGATTGCCGACAAGAACGACGAGGCGGAAGCCGTCGGCCTTGGCGGCGGCGAAGGCGTCGGCGACGAGGCGGCGTCCATAGCCGCGGTTGGCGAATTCGGGATCGACGGCAAGCGGGCCGAGCAGCAGCGCGCCCGGCGTTTCGCCGATGCGAACAGGGGTCATGCGCAGCGCGGCGATGGCGCGTCCGGCCAGAAGCGCCAGGCGGCAGTAGGGGGAGGCATAAGGCGTTCCCTCTCGCACCCGATAGGCCGATCGCGCAAACCGTCCTGGCCCGAAAACGCTGGCGTGGAGGCGGTCGATGAGGGGCCGGTCGGCCGGCTGGACGGGGCGGATGATGGCGTCGGGATCAAGCATGATGACGGGCGTTTAGCATGGCCGCCGAGGCATGGTCCACGGTGCAGGCCCCGGGGCAATTCGGCAGCGACATCGTTCGGGATTAAAGTGTTGCAGGGAATCCGTTATGCAGCGCAAAAGAACGGCCACACCGGACACCAGGATCGCTGTGCAAGCGCGAAACGGAGCGTTCTCATGATCGCAAGTCAAGCCGGCCTGACGACCAAGCGGGTCTACCTGTTCGGCGTCGGCGTCTCGGAAGGGCGGGCCGACATGCGCGACCTGCTCGGCGGCAAAGGGGCCAACCTGGCCGAGATGGCGAGTCTCGGGCTGCCCGTGCCGCCGGGCTTCACCATAACGACCGAAGTGTGCACGGCCTATTATGCCAACAACCGAAAGCTGCCCGATGGCCTCGTCGAGGAGGCGGAGGCGGCGCTGCGACGCGTGGAGGAGGCCGTCGGCGCCCGTTTCGGCGATCCGGCCAATCCGCTGCTCGTGTCGGTGCGCTCCGGGGCGCGCGCATCGATGCCGGGCATGATGGACACCATTCTCAATCTCGGTCTCAACGACGAGACGGTGGAAGGCCTTGCAAAGCGCTCCGGCGACCGGCGCTTCGCCTACGACAGCTATCGCCGCTTCATTCAAATGTATGCGAGCGTCGTGCTCGGCATGGAGCACGAGACGTTCGCCGCGATCCTCGACGACCACAAGAACATGAACAGCCTGTCGCTCGACACCGATCTCGGTCCCGACGACTGGCAGGAGGTGATCGCGGGCTACAAGGCGGCCGTTGCGGAAATGAGCGGCGTGCCGTTCCCGCAGGACACCCGGGCGCAGCTCTGGGGCGCGGTCGCTGCGGTGTTCGGCTCCTGGCAAAACGAGCGCGCCATCCACTACCGGCGGATGCACGGCATCCCCGATGACTGGGGGACGGCGGTCAACGTGCAGGCGATGGTGTTCGGCAACCGCGGTCCGACCTCGGCAACCGGCGTCGCCTTCACTCGCAATCCGTCGACGGGCGTGAAGGAGATCTACGGCGAGTTTCTGGTCAACGCCCAGGGCGAAGACGTGGTGGCCGGCATCAGAACGCCGCAGCCGCTGACGGAAGCTGCGCGCATCGCGGCCGGCGTGCCGGAGCCCTCCCTCGAGGCGCTGATGCCGGAGACGTTCGCGGAGCTCACGCGCATCTTCGCGAGGCTCGAGCAGCACTATCGGGACATGCAGGACATCGAGTTCACCATCCAGGAGGGGCGGCTGTGGATGCTGCAGACGCGGTCGGGCAAGCGCACGACCCCGGCGGCGCTCAAAATCGCCGTCGATCTCGCCAAGGCCGGGACCATCAGCCGCGAAGAGGCGGTCGCGCGCATCGATGCCGACGAGCTGGACCAGCTCCTGCATCCGACGATCGATCCGGAGGCGGAGAAGCACGTGCTGGCGCGCGGCTTGCCGGCATCGCCCGGAGCGGCAACGGGCGCCATCGTGTTCACCTCGGACGAGGCGGTGGAGCAGAAGAAGGCCGGCAATGCCGTCATCCTGGTGCGCATCGAGACGAGCCCTGAGGACATCCACGGGATGCAGGCGGCGGTCGGCATCCTGACGACGCGCGGCGGCATGACGAGCCATGCGGCGGTCGTGGCGCGCGGCATGGGCTGTCCGTGCGTGTGCGGCGCGACGGCGCTGCGCGTCGATTATCGCGGCGAGACGCTGTCGGTCGGCGGCGAGACGCTGAGAAAAGGCGACGTCATCACCATCGACGGGGCGACGGGCGAGGTCATCAAGGGTGAGGTCAAGATGCGCCAGCCCGAGCTTTCGGGCGATTTCGGCGAGATCATGTCGTGGGCCGATGCGCTGCGCCGCCTCAAGGTTCGCGCCAATGCCGACACGCCCGCCGACGCGCGCCAGGCCCGCAAGTTCGGCGCCGAGGGCATCGGGCTCTGTCGCACCGAGCACATGTTCTTCGATGAGGATCGAATCCTCGCCATGCGCGAGATGATCTGCGCGGACAGCGAGGCGGGCCGGCGCCGGGCGCTCGCCAAGATCCTGCCGATGCAGCGCGCCGACTTCGTGGCCATCTTCGAGATCATGGCCGGCCTGCCGGTGACGATCAGATTGCTTGATCCGCCGCTGCACGAGTTCCTGCCGCACGAGGATGACAAGCTGGCGGCCGTGGCGAAGGAGCTTGGCGTTGCGGTCGAGAAACTGAGGCTCAGGGTGCAGGAGCTGCACGAGTTCAACCCGATGCTCGGCTTCCGCGGCTGCCGGCTCGCCGTGCGCTATCCGGAAATCACCGAGATGCAGGCGCGCGCCATCTTCGAGGCGGCGATCGAGGCCGGCCGGCGGACGGGCGAGCCGGTTGTGCCGGAAGTGATGATCCCGCTCGTTGCGTGGCGGCGAGAGTACGACATTGTTGCCGACATTATCCGCAAGGTGGCCGCTGCGGTCGAAGCCGAGCAGGGCACGAAGCTCGCCTATCAGATCGGTACGATGATCGAGCTGCCCAGGGCGGCGCTCAGGGCCGACGAGATCGCGGCGGGAGAGCGGGGAGCCGAGTTCTTCTCGTTCGGCACGAACGATCTCACGCAAACGAGTCTCGGTCTGTCGCGCGACGATGCGGCGCCGATTCTCGCCGACTACAGCGAGCGCGGCATTCTCGAGGTCGACCCCTTTGTCGCGCTCGACCGGGACGGCGTCGGCGAACTGGTGCGGATCGGAACCGAGCGCGGCCGCAAGGCGCGCCCCGGCCTCAAGATCGGCATCTGCGGCGAGCACGGCGGCGAGCCCGCCTCGGTCGCCTTCTGCCACGATGCCGGCCTCGACTACGTCTCCTGCTCGCCCTTCCGCGTGCCGGTCGCCCGGCTCGCCGCGGCGCAGGCGGCGATCAAGATCAAGGGTGCCGGAACGGCCTGAGCGGCGCGCGGGCGCGGCCACTCCGGCGCGCGCCCGGCCGGCTCTCAGCGTCCCTTCCAGTTGGGCTTGCGCTTCTCGGCGAAGGCCTTCGGTCCTTCGATCGTGTCCTCGCTCTGGGTGAGCGCGACGAAGGCGGGATAGTTCATGTTGCGCATGGCGATCTCGAGCGAGGGCTGTTCGAGCGAGCGCATCACGGTCTGCTTGGTCGCGCGGATCGACATCGGCGAGCACTCGAGGATCATGTCGGCCCAGCGGCGCGCTTCCTTCATGAGTTCGGCGTGCGGCACGACGGCGGTGACGAAGCCGAGCTCGTAGCCTTCCTTCGCCGGCACGTGGCGCGCGGTCAGCATCATGCCCATGGCCTTCTTCAGCGGGATCTGGCGGGAGAGCCGCTGCATGCCGCCGGCGCCCGCGGCGAGGCCGACCCGCGGCTCGGGCAGCGCGAACTTCGCGTTCTCGGAGGCAATGATGATGTCGCAGGCGAGCGCAATCTCGAAGCCGCCGCCCATGGCGAAGCCGTTCACCGCCGCAATCAGCGGCTTGTCGAGGTCGTGGCGATTGCACAGGCCTGCAAAGCCCTTGGGCGTCGCGGGCGGGCGCTGGCCCGTCTTGGCGCGGTATTCGGCATGGTACTTGAGATCGTTGCCGGCCGAGAACGCCTTGTCGCCGGCGCCGGTGATGATGCCGACCCAGAGGTCCGGGTTCTCCTGGAACTCGTCGAAGACGGCGGAAAGCTCGTCGTGAGCCAGGTGATGGAGCGCGTTGTAGACCTCCGGCCGGTTGATCGTGACGATCATCAGGCGGCCGTCGATCTCGACTTTCGAGTATTTGCCGGTCCTCACCTCGGGCATGGGGCTCCTCCATTCGTTGGGCCGTCCTGGCGCTTGCGGGGCGACGATAGAACGGCGGCCAGCGAACGGGAAGCTTTCCGCATCCGTCAGCCAATTGCCGCACATGCGGCGCGGCAGCTACTCGGCCGCGTCGGGCTTGCGATCGCCTGAGAGCTGGGTTTGCGCCAGACGCGCATAGACGCCGCCCTGGGCGATAAGCTCGCGATGCCGGCCCGTCTCGACGATGCGCCCGTCCTCCATCACGCAGATTACGTCCGCGCCCTCGACGGTCGAGAGGCGATGGGCGATGACCATCGTCGTGCGGCCCCGCGTGAAGCGGGCGAGCGCCTCCTGCACGAGGCGTTCGGATTCCGAATCGAGCGCGCTCGTCGCTTCGTCGAGCAGCAGGATCGGGGCGTCCTTCAGGATCGCGCGGGCGAGCGCGATGCGCTGACGCTGGCCGCCGGAGAGACGCGATCCCCGATCGCCGATCTCGGTGTCGTAGCCCTGTGGCTGGGCCAGGATGAAGTCGTGCGCGGCAGCGGCCTTCGCCGCGGCGATGATCTCGTCTTCGCTGGCGCCGAGGCGGCCGAGCGCGATATTGGCGCGGATGGTATCGTCGAAGAGCGTGACGTCCTGGCTCACCATGGCGATCTGCCCGCGCAGGCTCTCGAGGGTGACGTCGCGCACGTCCTGCCCGTCGATGGCGATGCGTCCCGCCTCAACGTCGAAGAGGCGGGGAACGAGGTTGATGACGGTCGATTTGCCGGAGCCGGAACGGCCGACGAGCGCCACCGTCGTTCCGCCGCGCACAACCAGCGAGAAATCGCGCACGGCCTTGATGTCGCTGCCGGTGCGGTAGGCGAAGGAGACGTTCTCGAACGCGATTGTTCCCGTCGTCACCACAAGCGGGCGGGCGCCCGGCCGGTCGACGACAGCCGGCTTCTCGTCGAGAAGCCCATAGAAACGCTCCGCTGCCGCGAGGCCTTCCTGCACGCGCACGGAGAGATTCCCAAGGCCGCGCGTCGGCTGCGCGGCCAGCACCAGGGCGGTTATGAAGGCCATGAAGTCGCCGATCGTGGCGAGCCCCGTCGAGATGCGCCAGGCGGCGAGCGCCAGGACGCCGGCGACCGCGATGCCGCCGAGCACCTCGAGAACGGGGTCGATGCGCGCGCGCTGGCGTACGGCTTTCATGCGCAGCTTGAAGATCTGCTCGAAGGAGCCGATCATGCGGCTTGCTGCGTAGTCCTCGAGGCGGAACGTCTTGATCAGGCGCGCGCCGCCGAGCTTCTCCGCGAGCAGCGAGAGCATTTCGGCAAGCTCTTCCTGCGTGGCGCGCGCGACCCGCTTCAGCCGGCGCCCGATCGCCATCACCGGCATGATCGCGAACGGATAGACCCCGAGCACGATCAGCGACAGGACCGGGTCGCTCCAGATCATGTAGCCGACGAGCGCGGTGATGGTCATGGCATCGCGCACGGCGGTGGTCAGGGCCGCCTGAAGCGCCGTCTGGATCTGCGCGATGTCGTTGGTCAGCCGAGAGATGAGATCGCCCGGCGCATCGCGCGTCAGGCGCGCATAGTCGGCCTTGAGCAGGTGCGCGACGCCGCGCTTCTGCATGTCGACGGCGATGCCGAGCACGATCCGGTTAGTCTGGACGCTGGTCAGATACATGAGAAGTGCGCGGGCGCCAGTGGCGAGCACGATCATGCCGGCGATGGCGTAGAGCTGGCCCACCTCGCCCTTCGGGAGGACGTCGAAAGCGTGTTTGATGAGATTGGGGTAGAACCCCGTGACGGCGGCAAGTGCGGCCATCAGAAGGAGCGCGACGGCCAGCGGCCGCTTGCGCGGGAACACCCACTCGCGCAACACCCGCATCAGCAGGCCGCGAGCGGCGCGATCGAGCCGCAGGCCGGCCCCTCTCGGCGGTTTGTCCGCGGGTTCGCTCACCGCATTATCCCAACCCGCCGGTCATGCGATCGACCATGGCTTGCGCCGTGCCGAGGTAGTTCGCCGGATCGACCAGGCGGGCGAGTGCGGGCGAATCGAAGTGCCGCGTGACGGCGGGTTCCTTCTCGAGCTGGGCGAGCAGCGGCGTGCCCTCCTCGAGCGCCCTGCGGCAGCAAGTGTAGACGAGGTCGTGGGCGTCGCCGCGCCCGATGTGCGGGGCGAGCGCCATCATGACTGCTTCGGCGACAATGAGGCCGCCGGTCAGGTCGAGGTTGCGGCGCATGGCGCCGGGCTCCACGATCAGCCCCTCGAGCATGAAGCGCGCCTGGTGCAGCGCGCCCGAGGCGGCGAGGAAGATTTCCGGCACAGCGATCCATTCGAGATGCCAGGGACCGGTCGCGCGCTCATGGTCGGCGGCCATGCCGTCGAGCAGCAGGTCGACGTTGCTGCGCACGCATTTCGCCAGGGCGAAGATCATCTCGCAGGAGATCGGGTTGCGCTTCTGCGGCATGGTCGAGGAGGATCCGCGACCCGGCACGAACGGTTCGAAGGCCTCGCCGATCTCGGTCTGCATCATCAGCATGACGTCGATGGCGATCTTCGACAGACTGCCGGTGACGAGACCGAGGAAGCAGCCGACCTCGGCGATGCTGTCGCGGGCCGCGTGCCAGGTGATGTCGGGCTGGCGCAGGCCCAGGACCTCGGCCAGCGCGGCCTGCACGAGGAGACCCTTGTCGCCGAGGGAGGCGAGCGTGCCGGCAGCGCCCGAGAACTGCACGACGAGGACGCGCGGGCGCAATTGCGCGAGCCGCTCCCGGTGACGGCGGATCATGGACAGCCAGACGGCCGCCTTGTAGCCGAAGGTGACGGGCAGCGCGTGCTGGAGATGGGTGCGTCCCGCCATCACCGTGTCGCGATGCTTGCGCGCATGATGGACGAGCGCCGCCTCGATCGCCGCGAGATCGGCATCGACAAGGGCCAGGGCGTCGCGAAGCTGCAGGACGGTGGCGGTGTCCATGATGTCCTGCGTGGTGGCGCCCCAGTGCACGTAGCGGCCAGCCTCGCCGCTCTGCTTGGCCATCTGATGGGCGATGCCGACGATCGGATAGCCGACGACGTCGGTCTCGGCCTTGAGCCGGGCGTGGTCGATCGCAGAGGCGCTGGTGCGGCTCGCGATCTCGGCGGCAGCGGCTTCCGGAATGAGGCCGACCTTGGCCTCGGCCCTGGCCAGCGCGACCTCGACCTCGACGAAGCGTTCGATCTGGCTTGCATCGTTGAAGACGGCGCGCATGGCCGGCGTGCCGAAGAGATCGCGAAAGACGCTCGAATCGAACATGGTTGATGGCATCGGGCCTCGCAGCGCAGGGATCGGGCCGGTCTTGGCGCTCATGTCGCGCAATTCGACGCCCTAGGCAAGCGCAAGGGCCGACAGGCGGGCCGGCATGCAGGCGGCGTGCGCCGACAGGCGCCGGTTTCGGGTCGCCGCGACGCCGCGCCGGGCGCTAGGCTCGGCCGGGACACGGAATGGCTGGAGCGCAAGCATGCCAAGGGCGGCAGGGACGGCACGCGGTCGGGGCGCGGAACGCGGGGAGCAGGTTGCTGCGGAGCGCATCGCCGGGGCGGACTGGGCGGCGGTCGGCGCGGCGCTCGATCAGGAGGGCTTCGCGACGATCGCCGGGCTGCTCTCAGCCGAGACGTGCGCGCGCCTTGCCGACAGCTATGCGGACGAGGCGCGTTTCCGATCGCGCATCGACATGTCGCGGCATGGCTTCGGCCGAGGCGAGTACAAGTACTTCGCCTATCCGCTGCCCCCGCTCGTCGAGATGCTGCGCGGCCATCTTTATCGGCACCTCGCGCCGGTTGCCTCACGCTGGTTCGAGCGCATGGGGCGCGAGGACCGTTTTCCCGCCGAGCATCCGGCGTTTCTCGCGCGCTGCCATGCTGCCGGCCAGCGGCGTCCGACGCCGCTCCTGTTGCGCTATGAGGCCGGCGGCTACAACTGCCTGCATCAGGATCTCTATGGCGCGACCGTATTCCCGATTCAGGTGGCGGTGCTGCTGTCGCTTCCCGGCCGGGATTTTTCCGGCGGCGAGTTCGTGCTGGTCGAGCAGCGTCCGCGGATGCAGTCACGGGCGAGCGTCGTTCCTCTCGGGCAAGGCGACGCCGTGATCTTCGCCGTGAGTGAGCGCCCGGTCGCCGGTCGTCGTGGCGACTATCGGGTGACGATGCGGCATGGCGTGAGCCGCATCCACGGCGGCCGGCGGTGCACGCTCGGCATCATCTTTCACGACGCGACCTGACGCCCGGCGCCGGCAATGAGTGGGGCAGCCCGGCCGGATGGCCCATACGCCAGCCCCGGCTGAGCCCGCGCAGGGCCGACCGCCGATGCACGAAGACGCCGAACCGTGCCGCACGCGGCGTGAAAGTCGCCGAACCGGCGGCAAGAAAACAGGAGTCATAAACCCTGACGCACGGGCAATCGTGCGATTAACCACACGCTGCCGGCAGCCCCCTGGCCTCGCGATGGCTTCCGCGCTAGACGAAGGCGCATCAGATTCCGTCCCGGTCCGCCCTAGACCCCATCACATCCTTCATGGAGGCCCCAGTCATGACGATGACGCTCGAGCAGGTCGCCCAGGCCATGGTCGCACCCGGCCGCGGCATCCTCGCCGCCGACGAGAGCTCCGGCACCATCAAGAAGCGGTTCGATTCCATCCAGACCGAGTCGACCCCGGACAACCGCCGCGACTACCGCGAGATGCTCTTTCGCTCAACCGAGGCGATGAAGAATTACATTTCCGGCGTCATTCTCTATGACGAGACGATCCGCCAGAAGGCCAAGGACGGGACGCCGCTTACAAAGATCATCGCCGACGCCGGCTCGCTCCCCGGCATCAAGGTGGACGCCGGCACCAAGCCGTTGCCGTTCTGCCCCGGCGAGGTGGTGACGGAAGGCCTCGACAAACTCGCCGACCGGGTCAAGGAGTACGTCGGCCTCGGCGCCAAGTTTGCGAAATGGCGGGCGGTGATCGACATCGGCGCCGGCATTCCAACCTACACCTGCATCAAGGCCAACAGCCAGGCGCTGGCGCGCTATGCCGCGATCTGTCTCGAGGGCGGGCTCGTGCCGATCGTCGAGCCGGAGGTGCTGATGGACGGCGCGCACGACATCGACCGCTGCGCGGAGGTCACGGAGTGGGTGCTCAAGGAAGTGTTCCAGGACCTCTATTACAACCGCGTGACGCTCGAGCAGATCGTGCTCAAGCCGAACATGGTGATCGCCGGCAAGAAGTCGCCGAAGCAGGCCTCGCGCGAGGAGGTGGCGGAGAAGACGGTGAAGATCCTGAAGCGCACGGTCCCCGCAGCAGTCCCCGGCATCGCATTCCTGTCGGGCGGGCAGTCCGACGAGGACGCCACGGCGCATCTCCATCTCATGAACTGCATGGGCAAGCTGCCGTGGAACCTGACGTTCTCCTACGGGCGCGCGCTGCAGGCGGCCGCGCTCAAGGCGTGGGGCGGCAAGAAGGAGAACGAGGCGGCGGGCGCCAAGGCATTTGCCCACCGCGCCAGGATGAACGGTTTGGCCGCGGCCGGCAAATGGTCGCAGGCGCTCGAGAAGGCGGCCTGAGGGCGGCGCGCGGCGCGGACGAGATCCCAAGGCTTTCGCACGATCGGAGCGGCCCGGGCGGACGCGCCCGGGCCGCATTCGTTGCGATGACTGGCAATGCGCCGGGAGCCACCCTATATCGGCAGGGTTGCAGTGTCGGTCTTCACGGAGGCTCCCATGCGCGCCGCTTCTGTCCTGTCAGCCGTGCTCATCGGCTTCAGCGTTGCGGCGCCGGCGCTTGCCGCTGCGCCCGGCGCGGGCGAGCGGCCGGGCCGCTTCCTCATGCAGCCGGTCGAGGGCGGCGTGATCCGCATGGACACCGAAACGGGAGCGATGGAGCTTTGCGTCCGGCGCGGGGAGAAGCTCGCCTGCGAGCCCGTCGAGGAGACGCGGGCGGCGCGCTCCGACGTGCAGCGGCTCGAGGCGGAGAACCGCGAGCTCAAGGCGGAGATCAAGCGGCTCGAGGAGATGCTCGGGCTCGGCGACAAGCCGGGGGGCGAGCGGCCGGCCCGCCGCAGCCCGAAGTTCGAGCTGCCGACCGAGGAGGACCTCGACAAGGCGATGAGCTACATCGAGCGGATGATCAAGAAGTTCCGCGAGAAGATGAAGGACCTCGAAAGCGGCAGCGGCAAGGGCACGCAACTCTGATCCCCGCTTGACACCCGGCGCTCCGGCGCGGGCGTGCGAGGAGGGACTGCCGCGACACCTGCGCCTCGTGCTGAGGTTCAACTGCGCCGAGCGGCGGGCGACGCGCCGTGCTCCGCCCGCCCGAGCCATTGACGGATGATCACCGGAAGCGACAGGGCGATGCCTGCGAGCGTCAGGGTGCGACTCGGGGTGATGACCAGCACTGAGCCGAGGAATAGCAGAAGCCGCTCCCACCCCTTCATGCGCGCGAGTCCGTAGCCGGTGAGGGCGGCGGCCAGCATGACGATGCCGATGAGGCAACCGATCGTCGTCTCGAAGAACTCGGGCCACGAGAACTGACGGGTCACGATCAGCATCGCTGGCGAATAGACGAAGACGAACGGCACCAGCGCCTTCGCGAGGCCCAGCCGAAACGCCGTGTTGCCGGTGCGGAAGGGATCGGCGCCCGCCATGCTGGCGCCGGCGTAGGCCGCAAGCGCCACCGGCGGGGTTATGTCGGCAAGCACGCCGTAATAGAAGACGAAGAAGTGCGCGACGATCGGCTCGACCTTCATCATGGCGAGCGCGGGAGCGGCGACCGTCACCATGATGATATAGGTCGCCGTCGTCGGCACGCCGGTGCCAAGCAGGATGCAGACCACTGCCGTCATGAGCAGCGTGTAGAAGAGCGCGAAACCCGCCATGTCAAAGATCGGCAGGATGGCGATCGAGTAGCCCGCGAGCGTCGTCGCGGCGCTCGTGACGATGCCGGAGAGCTTGAAGCCGACGCCGGTCAACGTGACGATGCCGACGATGATGCCGACGGTCGCCGCCGCCGCGCCGACGCTGATCGCGTACTTGGCGCCGAGCACGAAGGCGTCGGCGATGTCGATCAGTCGCTTGTAGCCTTCCCTGTCCTTGAGCACGCCCCAGGCGCCGGCCGCGACGCAGGCGGCGATGATCAGGCCGAGGCCGAGCCACTCGGTGAGCTGTCCCAGTCCGACGGCAACGCAGATGGCCGCCAGCAATGCGACGGCGATCAGCGGATTGCGCTCGGTGAGGCCGATCACGATGCAGGCGGTGATGCCCCAGAAGGCGGCAAGATAGGGTGTGAAGCCCGAGAACAGCACGATGAGCAGAATGATGAGCGGGATTGCCGTCGGCCAATGCGTGCGGAAGACGGCGGCGATGTCAGGCATCTCGTCGGCCGAGAGGCCGCGCATGCCGAGCTTGCGCGCCTCGAAGTGGACCTGGCAGAAGACGCCGAAAAAATGCATGAAGGCGGGCACGATCGCCGCCAGGATGATGGTCTGGTAGGAGACGCCCAGGAACTCGATCATGAGAAAGGCGGCGGCCCCCATGATCGGAGGCGTGATCTGGCCGCCGGTGGCGGCGGTCGATTCCACGGCGCCGGCGAAGTGCCGCGGATAGCCGATCCGGATCATCATCGGGATGGTGAGCGAGCCGACCGTCACCGTGTTGGCGATCGACGAGCCCGAGATCATGCCGAAGAGCCCCGAGGCGAAGATCGAGACTTTGGCGGGGCCTCCGGAGAAGCGGCCGGCGACCGCCGTCGCCAGCTCGATGAAGAAGCGGCCGAGGCCGATGCGCGTTGCGAGGACGCCAAACAGCACGTAGTGGAACACATACGTGGCCACGACCCCGAGCGCGACGCCGTAAATGCCTTGGCTCGTCAGATAGAGGTGATTGACGACGCCCTTCCAGTCGTTGCCGGCATGTTGGAGGATGCCCGGCAGGCTCGGGCCGGTCATTGCGTAGACGATGAGCACGATGGCGATGATTGGCAGCGCGGCGCCGACGCTGCGGCGGCAGGCCTCGAGCAGGACGACGATCAGGATGGTGCCCATCACCCAATCGGTGATAAGCGGATTGCCGACGCGGAATTGCAGGTCGTGGAAGACCCAGGGGACGTAGAGACTTGTCACGGCTGCGGCGACGGCGAGGATCCAGTCGTGCCAGCCGATGCCCAGCGGGGCGGCAAGGCTCGCCGGCTGAGGGACGTTGGTGCGCCGACGGAAGGCCGGAAACACGAGGAAGATCATGCCGACCACCAGCGCCATGTGGATGCCGCGGTGCGTCGTTTCCGGCAGCAGGCCGAAGCCTGCCGTGTAATAGTGGAAAAATGAGAGGCCCAGGAGCAGCGCGGCGACAAGCCAGGCGGCGCGCGGCAGGAGCGGTCGAAACTGCATTTCGGGATCGAGCTGCTCCTCGAGCCTCTTCAGCTCGGCCTCGCTCATGCCGTGCCCGGCGGTCGGCTGTGTCGTCATGCGTTGTTCCTGGTCCCCGTGCGTGCCGGCGGGCGGCGCCGCAAGACTCAGCGCTTCCCCCGCGCAGAGAACCACAGGCGCCGCGCTCTGGCGAGCGCCCGGCCGCTTCGGCTCAGCGCCTTCATTGGCCACAGCTCGCGCTCAGGATCGGACATGAGGTCGCACAGTGACAAGGGCCGCAGCATGATGGGCGGGACACAATCGTCGAGAAGCCCGCCCGCCGGACCTTCCGGCTCCCGGCCTCAGTTGTCCGCCCGTCGCTTTGCAACGCGGCGCACGGGCAAGGCGCGCCAGCCGCGTCCTGCCGCCCGGGGCTGCGATCGGCAGCGGGCGAGGCGCCCGGCGCAGATCTCCCCGACGGCTTGCGTGATGGACCATCGCCGGGGCGGTGTGCCATCGTTCAAGCATGATGACCGCGGCGGCTGCCGCGTGAGCCCGGGGCACCCTTCGGCCAAATGTGAGGAGACGGACGGAGCATGGCGAGCGAGATGAACGGAGCCGAAAGCCTGGTGAGGACGCTGCTCGCGGGCGGCGTCGATGTCTGCTTCACGAATCCGGGGACGTCCGAGATGCATTTCGTCGCGGCGCTCGACAAGGTGCCGGGAATGCGCTGCGTGCTTGGCCTCTTCGAGGGCGTCGTGACGGGGGCGGCCGACGGCTACTACCGGATGCTCGGCCGGCCCGCCTCGACGCTGCTGCACTTGGGGCCGGGCCTCGCCAACGGCCTCGCCAACCTGCACAACGCCAAGAAGGCGAACTCCGGCATCGTCAACATCATCGGAGAGCATGCGACCTATCACATCGCACACGACGCGCCGCTCACCTCAGACATCGAGGGCGTGGCGCGGCCGATGTCGCACTGGGTGAAGACCTCGCCCGACTCGCGCAGGATCGCCGCCGACGGTGCGCTCGCCATCGAGGCGGCGCGCGCGGCGCCGGGCCAGATCGCCTCGCTGATCCTGCCCGCCGACACCGCCTGGGGGCCGGCCGACGGCATCGCCGAGACGCGCCCGCCGGCGCCGCGCCCGAAGGTCGGGCCGGAGGCGGTGACCGCGGCGGCGCGGATGTTGACCAGCGGGCGTCCGGCGACGCTGCTGATGGGCGGCGTCGTCGCGCTCAGCCAGCGTTCGCTCGAACTCGCCGGCCGCATCGCGGCGAAGACCGGCTGCGGCATCCTCACCGAAGGGGCGAACACGCGGCTCGAGCGCGGCGCCGGTCGCGTGCAGGTCGAGCGCATCCCCTATGTCGTCGAGCAGGCGCTGGCGGTGCTCAAGAAGGCAGGCGACCTCGTGCTCGTCGGCTCGCGCGAGCCGGTGGCCTTCTTCGCCTATCCGGGAAAGCCCAGTCTCCTGATGGCGGAGGGCGCGCGTTCGACGAAGCTCGCGGGCCTTGGCGACGACATCGAGGCGGCGCTGGAGGCGCTCGCCGACGAGCTCGGCGCACGCCAGCTCCCGCCGGCCAGGCTGGCGCAGCCGAGCCGGCCCAGCATCCCGAGCGGACCGATTACGCCACCGGCGATCGCCGCGGTGCTCGGGGCGAAGATTCCGGAGAACGCCATCGTCGTCGACGAAAGCGTGACCACGGGCCGGGAATTTTTTCCCGAGACGGCCGGCGCGCCGCCGCATGACTGGATCAACAACCGCGGCGGGTCCATCGGCTACGGGCTGCCCGTCGCGATCGGCGCGGCGATCGCCTGCCCGGAGCGCAAGGTTATCGCCATGATCGGCGACGGGAGCGCGATGTATACGGTTCAGGCCCTCTGGACCATGGCGCGCGAGAACCTGGATGTGACGGTTCTCATCTTCGCCAACGGCTCCTACAAGATCCTGCGCGGGGAGCTGACCAATGTCGGGGTGCAGAACCCGGGCCCGCGCGCGATCGACATGCTCACGCTCAACCGCCCCGATCTCGACTGGGTGTCGCTCGCCCGCGGCATGGGCGTGCCAGGCGTCAAGGTGGAGACCGCGGAGGCGCTGGCGAAGGCCGTGGACGTCGGGCTTCGGACCGGCGGTCCGAACCTCATTCAGGTGGTGCTCTAACGCGCGCAGGGAGGCCGCCATGCCGGCGCGGATCATCGGAATGCTCGGTGTCACGCGGCCGAAAAGCGATGCGACGCTGCTCGTCATCGAAGGCGCGCTCGAGCCCGACTTCGTCGTCGAATTCGCACGCGCGCACGAGGCGGCGGGTTTCGACATGGCGCTCGTCGGATACTCCTCGTCATCGGCCGAAGGCTTTCTCGTCGCCCAGCACGCCGCCCATCACACCGAGCGGCTTGGCTTCCTCATCGCGCATCGGCCCGGCTTCGTCGCGCCGACCCTTTTTGCGCGCAAGGCGGCGACGTTCGACCGGCTGACAGGGGGACGCCTCGCGCTGCACATCATCACCGGCAAGACCGACGCCGAGCAGGAGGGCGACGGAGACTTCACGCCGAAAGCGGAACGCTACGCGCGGGCGCGGGAGTATCTGCACCTCGTCAAGCGCACCTGGTCCGAGACGCGGCCGTTCGATTTCGAGGGGAGGTTCTACAAGGTGCGCGGCGCTCACTCCGACATCCGGCCGCTGCAGACCCCGCGGCCGCAACTGATGTTCGGCGGCGCCTCGGAGGGCGCGCTCGAGATGGGGGCGGCGGAGTGCGACGTTTTCGCGATCTATGCGGAGCCGCTCGCCTCGACGGGCGAGCGGGTGGCGGAATTCCGGGCGCGCGCGCGGGCGCACGGCCGGGAGGTCGGATTCAACATGTCCGTCCGGCCGATCATCGCGGCGACGGAAGGCGCGGCCTGGGACAAGGCCCGCCGGATTCTCACGGCCATGACGGGCCGGCTCGGCTGGAGCCGGCAGGAAGGCATCCGCGCGCCGGTCGACAACGCCGGCCGGCGACAGTTCGCGTTCGCCGAGACGGCCGAGGTGCACGACGAGCGGCTGTGGATGGGCATCACCAAGGCGACCGGGGCGCTCGGCAACACGTCGTGCCTCGTCGGCACCCCCGAGCAGGTCGCGAATGCCATCCTCGCCTATTATCGCCTCGGCATCGGATCGTTCCTGATCCGCGGCTTCGATCCGGTCGCCGACGCGACCGAGTTCGGCCGCGAGCTCATTCCGAGGATCAAGGCGGGCGCGCTCGAGATCGACCGGCGGGCGGCCTGAATTGCGGGGAAAAGCCGCCGGGCGAACAGCGCGGGTTGGGCTATCCTCGACGCATGACGGAGATGATTCGCACCCCAGCCGCCACACCGCCCGCCGAAGCCGATGCGCCCGCGTGCTTCGTGCACCTCAAGGTGCATTCGGCCTATTCGCTGCTCGAAGGCGCACTGCCGATCGGCAAGCTTGCGAAGCTCGCGGCCGAACATGCGATGCCGGCACTTGCGCTCACGGACACGAACAACATGTTCGGCGCGCTCGAGTTCTCGGAGAAGCTCGCCAAGGACGGCATCCAGCCGATCGCCGGCATCGCGCTTGCGGTCGACTTCGGCGACAGACCGAACGATCCGTTCGGGCGAGCCAATGGTGCCGAGCCACGCCACAGGGACGGCCTCCTCGCGCTCCTCGCCATGAGCGAGGCCGGCTATCAGAATCTGATGAAGCTCGCCTCGCGCGCGCATCTGGCGACGGGCGACGCCGAGACGCCGCACGTCAAGATCGCGGATGTGGAGCGTCATGCGGAGGGGCTGATCGCGCTCACCGGCGGTCCGGACGGGCCCATCGATCGCGCCATTGGAGCAGCCCAGGCGAGCCTCGCGAAGCGACGGCTTGAGCGGCTCAAGGCGGCCTTTGGAACGCGGCTCTATGTCGAGCTCCAGCGCTATGGCGTGCCGCACGAGGCCGAGATCGAGCCCGGCCTTCTCGAACTCGCCTACGGCCTCGGCCTGCCCATCGTCGCAACCAACGAGTGCTATTTCGCGAGCCCCGAAGATCATGAGGCGCACGACGTTCTCCTGTGCATTGCCGAAGGCCGCTACGTGACGGAGGACGGCCGGCGGCGGGTGACGCGCGAGCACCACTTCAAGAGCGCCGACGCCATGGCCCGGCTCTTTGCGGACCTGCCGGAGGCGCTCGGCAATACGCTCGAGATCGCCAAGCGGTGCGCGTTCCGGCCGAAGGGGCGCAAGCCGATCCTGCCGAGTTTCGTGAAGACGCAGGCCGGCGCGAGCGAGGAGCAGCGGCTTGCCGCCGAGGCGGCGGAGCTGCGCCGGCAGGCGGAGGAGGGACTCCGACGGCGGCTTGCCGAGACGCCGCTCGCAGAGGGGTTCACGCGCGAAGATTATGCAAAGCGGCTCGCCTATGAGTGCGACGTCATCGCGAAGATGAAGTTTCCGGGCTACTTTCTCATCGTCGCCGACTTCATCCAGTGGTCGAAGGCGAACGGCATCCCGGTCGGACCGGGGCGCGGCTCGGGCGCAGGCTCGCTCGTGGCGTGGGCGCTCACCATCACCGACCTCGATCCGCTTCGCTTCGGGCTCCTGTTCGAGCGGTTCCTCAATCCCGAGCGCGTTTCCATGCCCGATTTCGACATCGACTTCTGTCAGGACCGGCGCGACGAGACGATCCGCTACGTGCAACAGAAGTACGGCGCCGACCGGGTGGCGCAGATCATCACGCACGGCAAGCTGCAGGCGCGCGCGGTGCTGCGCGACGTCGGACGCGTGCTGCAAATGCCCTACGGTCAGGTCGACAAGCTGTGCAAGCTCGTGCCGAACAATCCGGCCAATCCGGTGACGCTCAGGCAAGCGATCGACGGCGAGCCGCGGCTCCAGGAGGCGGCGAAGGAAGAGCCGGTGGTGGCGCGGCTACTCGAGATCGCGGAGAAGCTCGAGGGGCTTTACCGGCACGCGTCGACCCATGCCGCCGGCATGGTCATCGGCGACCGGCCGCTTGATGAGCTCGTGCCGCTCTATCGCGACCCAAGGTCGAATTTCCCCATCACGCAGTTCAACTGGAAGATGGTCGAGGCGGCGGGCCTCGTGAAGTTCGACTTCCTGGGCCTCAAGACGCTCACCGTGCTCAAGAAGGCCGTCGATCTCATCCGGAAGGGACGCGGCATCGACGTCGACCTGTCGAAGGTGCCGATCGGCAACGACACACCCGAGGCGAAAGCGGCCTACGAGCTTCTGGCCAAGGCGGATACGGTCGGCGTGTTCCAGCTCGAGTCGACGGGGATGCGCGAGAGCCTCAAGCGGCTGAAGCCCGACCGCTTCGAGGACATCATCGCCATGGTGGCGCTCTACCGGCCGGGCCCCATGGACAACATTCCGACCTACATCAACCGCAAGCACGGCGATGAGCCGATCGAGTATCCGCATCCGATGCTCGAGCCGATCCTGAAGGAGACCTACGGCGTTATCATCTACCAGGAGCAGGTCATCCAGATCGCGCAGGTGATGGCCGGTTACACGCTCGGCCAGGCCGACCTCTTGCGCCGCGCCATGGGCAAGAAGGACAAGAACGAAATGGCCGCGCAGAAGGCCAAGTTCGTCGAAGGCGCGATGCAGAAGGGCGTGCCGAAGGAGGATGCGACCTACATCTTCGAGCTGGTCGACAAGTTCGCTGGCTACGGCTTCAACAAGAGCCACGCGGCGGCCTACGCGCTCGTCTCGTACCACACCGCCTATCTCAAGGCCAACTTCCGGCCGGAGTTTCTGGCCGCCTCGATGACGCTCGACATCTCGAACACCGACAAGCTGGCGATGTTCGCCGCCGAGGCGCGGCGCGCGGGCATCGAGGTGCGGCCGCCCTGCATCAACGGCTCGGAAGTCGAGTTCGACACGGAACCGCCGAAAGGCGAGTTCAAGGGAGCGATCCGGTATGCGCTTGCGGCTCTCAAGAACATCGGATCGGCCGCGGTGGCGTCACTCGTGGACGAGCGGCGGGCGAACGGGGCGTACCGGGACCTTGGCGATTTCGCACGCCGGTTCGACCCGAAGGCGCTCAACAAACGCGCGCTCGAGACCCTTGCGATGGCTGGGGCGTTCGATCGCCTGGAACGGAGCCGGGCCCTCGTTCACGGTAACATCGACCAGCTGATGGGCATCGCCGCGAAACAGGCGGCCGACCGGGTCGAGGGGATGCGCGATTTCTTTGGCGGCGGGGGTGGAGAGGGAACGGAGCTGCTCAAGCTCAGGCCCGTGAAGGCCTGGACGCCGATGGAGCGGCTCCAGAACGAGTTCGCCGCGATCGGCTACTTTCTCTCGGGCCATCCGCTCGACGAATACGCCGCAATCCTGCCGAAGCTCGGCGTCGAGCGGTATGCGGATTTCGAGGCGAAGGCCGGCTTCGGCGTCACGGCTGGCAGACTTGCGGGCATTGTCGTCTCGGCGCGCGAGCGGCGCTCGCAGAAGGGAAACAAATTTGCATTCGCCCAGTTCTCCGATGCGACGGGGCAGTTCGAGGCGGTGATCTTCTCGGACACGCTCGCCCGGGCGCGCGATCTGCTCGAAGCGGGAACGGCCGTCATCCTGTCGGTGGAGGCGGAGCGGGACGGCGAGACGGTGAAGCTGCGCGTGCAGAGCATCGAGCGGCTGGATGCGGCCGTCGCCAACGTGCAGCGCGGGCTCCGGGTGGTGCTCGATGCGCACGCGGTTCTCGCACGCAAAGCAAGGATCGACGAGATCAAGTCGCTGCTGAAGCCCGGCGGCAAGGCCGAGATCCGTTTTGCTCTCGAGGTCGGCAGTGTCAGCGGCGTCGCCGGCCGGCGACGAATCGAGATCGCGCTGCCGGGGCGCTACGAGCTTGGCCCGTCGCAACGCGGGGAGATCGCAACGGTGCCGGGCGTGCTCGAGATCGTCGACATCTAACCGGCGGTCGGACGCCTTCTGACGTCCCTTTGCCTCATGAACCAAGATGCGCCTTCGCCTCGGGCCGCGCCTTGAGGGCGTTGGCGTACTTGAGGGCGATTTTCTTCAGGCGTTCGGGCGCGAAATCGAGCTGAGCGAGAGCCGCGCCGCGGTCGAAGACCTCCGAGTAATGCCGGATGCGGCCGTCCTTCAGCGCAAATCGGCTGATGCCCTCGAACACCACGCGGGCGCCTTTCGCCTCGGGCAGCGTCGACTCGTAGGAAAAGCGATAGCTGGCATAGCCCCTGTCGCCCGCGACGACGGGATCGTAGAACTCCCACTTGAAGGCGCGGCCGCCCTCGTAGAAGTGGGCGAGCATGGCGACGATGCCCTCGCGGCCCGGCTGCGAGGGGCCGAAGAAGTAGTCGTCGTAGACGCCATCGTCGGTGAAGAGGTCGGCGAGGGCGTTGCCGTCGCCGGTTTCGACGGCGGCCGCAAATCTTTTCAGTGTCGCTGCGAGATCCATGGTTCGGCCCCTGTCCGTTGCAGTTGACGCGGCACTACGAACGCTCGCGGATGTCGCGCGCCTTCTTCGCGGCCGGACGCTCCCAGCAGGCCTTGTACCAGCGGGCGAGGTTCCGGTTGGCGCCGAAGTCCATGTTGATGCAGCGGTACATGGCCGAGGCGACGTTCAAGTCGGCGACGCTGAAGGCGTCGGGCGTCGCGAGATACTGCTGCTTGGCGAGCACGCCATCGAGAACGCCGAAGGGGACGGAGAGCACTTCCAGCGCGGCCTTGAGCTTGGCCGGATCGCGCTGCTCCTTGGGCAGGACGTGATCGTGCGCCGCCCAGTCGTTCACCTGCCGGTCGAGCTCGAATACGGTCCAGTGCGACCACTGCCAGCAGCGCGCCTCGTCCTCGAGCGATGAGGGATAGAAGCGACCGTGCTTCTTGGCGAGGTAGAGGTTGATGGCAAGCGATTCCGACATCTTGAAGCCGCCGTCCTCGATCGCCGGCAGGCGGCCGTTCGGATTGATGGCGAGGTAGGCCGGCGCCTTGTGCGCCTTGTCGGCCATGGTGACGGGCACGATTTCGTAGGGAATGCCGAGTTCCTCCGCCATCCAGATGACGCGGACGGCGCGGCTCTTCGGGATGCCGTGGATTTTCAGTGCGGCCATGGGGCGATCTCCTGGTGATCGGGTTGGCTTGCTGCTTCATTGCCGGCGGGACGAGGGGTTCGATCCGCCGGTTCGGAATGTGGCACGATCACGTGCCGGCTTCCTTCGGCACGACGATGGCAAGGTCATAAATGCCGGTCTCGGCGGGCGTCAGACCGACGCCGGCCGAAGCGATGCGGCGCAGGATCTCGGCTTCGGCCGCCATCAACTCGCGGCGCGTCTCGCCCTCGATCAGGACGACGCCCTCGAAGTCGATCGTCGGCTTGTCGCCGCGCAGCGCCTTCTCCTTGGTCTGGACGCCGCTCACCGACGGGTCCTGCAGCCCGAGATGGGCGCAGAGGATGCCGCGTCCGACAAGCAGACCGGAGAGAAACCGCGAAGCTTCGGCTCCGCCGAGGCGTGCGGCGTCGCCGACGCCGACGCGCACGGTCATGATGGCGCCACCGAGCGTATTGCCGACGGAGGCCGGGCAGTGACAGGCCCCGCGCAGAAAGTTGCGAAAGTAGGGTGCGAGCCTCGTCGTCCAGGGCGTCGGATTGTTCAATCGCGCGAGATAGGGCGGGCTCGAGAAGGTCCCGGCCGTCTCGCCGAGATAGAGCGTGAAGAGCCGGTGATGGTCCCGGCTCCAGTCGACGTAGCGGCGGCCGCCGAGAAAGCCCGGCACGCCGACACGCTCGGGCATGTGCTCGCGCGTGTGCCAGTCGAGCCAGTCGCTCTCGGCTTCAGGCGCGACGTCGTTCCAGATGGCGAGGAAGCCGGAACCGGGCAGCGGCATGGCGGGGTCTCCTGTGCGTTTGCGGGTCTTGTCAGAATGCGCCGAGCCGATCGGCACGGCTCGGACGTCCGGCGCCAAGCCGGCGAGCTGCTGCGAACGAACCTGGCAGAGCCAGCACATGCGCGGCGCATCTCCGACGTGGCTCAGGCGTTGAAGAGGCGTCGCGAGGCGATCGCGGCGCCCTCCGACATGGCCTTGAGTTTCGCCCAGACGACGTCCTCGGCGACGCGGCCCATGCCGGCGGAGGTATCGAAGCCGCAATCGGCGGCGGCCATCACGCGGGCTTTGTCGCCGATGGCGCGCACGACGCGCTCGAGGCGCTCGGCGACGACCTCCGGGTGCTCGACGAAATTGGTGAGCGTGTCGATGACGCCGGCGGCCATGATCTGGTCGGGCGCCGGCGGCGAGGCCTCGATGATGCGGACCTCGTGGGCGTGGCGGGGATTGGCGAAGGGGAGCACGAAGCCGCCGACGTTGGCCCTTTTGATGATCGGCCAGATGTCGGCGAGCGGCACGTCGCGATCGTGGGGGGCCTCGTAGTTGCCCCAGCAGACGTGAAGGCGAATGCGATCGCGCGGCAGGTTCGCGATCGCTTTGTTGATGGTGTCGATCACCTTTTCAACGAAGGCCTGGAACTCGGCGAGCGGCTGTGCCTGGAAGTAGCCGTGGCGCTCGAGCGCGAGATCGGGGCAGTCGAGCTGCAGCACGAAGCCCTCGCCGACGATGCGCTCGTATTCGGTCCTGATGGCCTCGCCGATGGCGTCGATGTAACGCTCGAACGTGTCGTAGTGCTCGTTGCGCACGATCGTCGCCAGAATGCCGGGCGAGGGCGCGGTGAAGAAGGGCTCGACGTAACGCCCCGAGACGTCCGCCAGCGCCGCCTTGAAGTCCCGGCATTCGGCATCGAGCTCGGCATGGCCCTTGTAGGCGACGGCGCCGATGCACTTCGGCAGCTGGTCGCGGTTGCTCACGGCCTCGCCGCGCGCGGCGATCTGGCGGGCGAGGTTCTCCTTGTACTTGGGGTAGGCCTCGACGTCGGCCCAGGGCAGCCGCCAGCCCTCGCCGCCAAGGCCGGTGAGGCGGTGGCGCAGATAGAGAACGAAGCTCTCGCGCTGCTGTTCGCCATTGTTGATGACATCGAGGCCGGCCTCGAGCTGGCGAGCGATGACCCAGGGCACGGCGCGGCGACCTTCCTCGGCGATCTGCGTCTCGTCGACGGCCTCGCCGCGGGCACGGCGCGCATAGAGCCGCGTGAGGGCCGGCGGGCGCGGCAGGCTGCCGACGTGAGTGGTGAGGATTCGCGTCTCGCTCTTGCGCATGGGCAGACTTTTCTCGCTTTCGGGGGGCCGGGACGGAGGGCATTGTGGGATGCCGGCGGTGACTGCGCAACGCCCGCCGCCAAAGCCGCCGCCGCGGGCGGCGGCGTTGCGGGCCGGAGCAGCTTGGGCGTAAGGTCCGGAAGCGGGGCGGCTTCGAGGCGCGCCTCGACCGACTTACCGTTCCCTCTGCGCCGGTCGTCCCCGGTCCGCGCCAGAACCGCCAAGGAGCACAGACCCTCATGTCCGCACCGAAGGACGTCATCGCCGAGCTCACGCCAACCGGCGTGCTGCGCGCCGCCATCAACATGTCGAACTTTCTGCTCGTGACCGGCAAGACGGCGTCCGGCGATCCCGACGGCGTCTCGCCCGACATGGCGCGGGCGATCGCGGAGCGGCTCGGCGTCGGGATCAAGCTTATTCCCTACAAGTCGCCGGGCGAGCTCGGCGACGATGCGGAGAACAACGTCTGGGACATCGGCAACATCGGCGCCGAACCGCAGCGCGCGCGCACCATCGCGTTCACGGCAGCCTATGCCGAGATCCAGGCGACCTACCTGGTGCCCGCCGGCTCGCCCATCCAGGCGATCGGCGACGTCGACAAGCCCGGCATCCGCATCGCGGTCACGGGACGCAGCGCCTACGGCCTCTGGCTCGAGAACAACATCAAGCACGCGACGCTCGTCCGGGCGGACACGCTCGACGGCTCGCTCGAAGTCTTCCTCAAGGAGAAGTGCGACGTGCTGGCGGGCCTGCGCCCCCGGCTCCTCCAGGACATCGAGAAGGTGCCGGGCGGGCGCATTCTGGACGGGCAGTTCTCAGCCGTGCAACAGGCGGTCGGCACGCCCAAGAAGAACGTCAAGGCGGCGCCGTGGCTGGCGGCCTTCGTCGAGGAGGCGAAGCGGTCGGGACTCGTGCAGCGGCTCATCGACAAGCACAAAGTGAAGGGGCTCTCGGTCGCGCCATTGGCGTGAACGGGGCAAGGCGGCGCGGCGGCGGAGTGTGTGACGGCCCGCCGCTCAGGCCGGCGCGCGATCGTCAGCGCAAACACGGGAGGCCGTATTGGCGCATCATCTTCTCAAGTCGTCCGTCGAGACCGTGCACTGGGGCTATTTCGACGCCGCCCTCAAGCCGGTGCTCACCATCGAGCCCGGCGACACCGTGACGATCGAGACGCTCTCGGGCGCGCCGGACGTGATGCCGCCCAAGGGCTCGGCGTTCGCCGCTCCGCCGGAGATCGCCGAGGTGCACGCCAAGGTTCCGAGGAAGCTCGGCGTCGGGCACCTCTTGACCGGCCCGATCGAGGTCAACGGCGCGATGCCGGGCGATGCGCTCGAGATCGACATCGAGACGATCGCGTTCCGGCAGAACTGGGGCTACAACGCCATCCGGCCGCTCTCGGGCGCGCTGCCGGGCGAGTTCGACGACGTGCGCATCGTGCACATCCCGCTCGATCACAAGCGGAACGTCGGCGTGCTCTCGTGGGGGGCCGAGGTGCCGCTGCGGCCGTTCTTCGGCGTCATGGGTGTGGCGCCGCCGCCGGCGTGGGGCTCGGTCTCCTCGCTGCCGCCCAACCGGCACGGCGGCAACCTGGACAACAAGGAGCTGGTGGCGGGCAGCAAGCTCCTCCTTCCCGTGCATGTGCCGGGGGCGAACTTCTCGTGCGGCGACGGGCATGGCGCGCAGGGCGACGGCGAGGTGTGCGTCACCGCCATCGAGACGGCGCTCACGGGCACATTCAAGTTCGGACTTCGCAGGGGCCTGAAGCTCACCTGGCCGCGTGCCGAGACGCCAACGCACCAGATCACCATGGCGTTCGATCCCGATCTGGACCAGGCGGCAAAAATTGCGCTCCGCGAGATGATCGCGCTCATCTGTGGCCGGAAGAACCTCTCGCGCGAGGACGCCTACATGCTCTGCTCGCTTGCCGCCGACCTGCGCGTTACCCAGCTCGTCAACGGCAATAACGGGGTGCATTGCATGCTGGAGAAGCGGTATCTGGAGTAAGTGTATTTAAGCGGGGGTCAGGAATCGCGAAGATTAGGAAGCCAAAAAGGCGCGAGCATCATGTCTAGCCCATCACCTTTGGGCGCCATGTGTGGGGACGTCGAATCTGATGTCCTCGACTGATTGCAATGCTAAGATTTAACGACGCGGCAGAGCTCGCCGTGCACGACACGTCGAATGATCGGAACAATCCGGCGCAAACCTTCCATCGGCGTCTGTGGCGGATCGGGCGGTAGCGGCTGAGCCTGGAGCGGCGAATGCCGGTAGTGATTCGCAGTGCGGCGAACACTTTCCCATACCGCTATTTCGTCTGCCTGCCCGTGCGATTTGAGCCATTCCTTCAGTTGGCGTTCACCGCCGACAAGCGCCTGAACAATTTCTTGCGTTTTGTAAAGATCATACCAATTGTCGGCGCGTGCGATATGCAGCAGCAATTCGGCGAGCGCGTCTGAATCGTCTTTTTCGGCAGACGCCAGCAATTTTTGCATGAAGCTCAGCCCGCCCTCCTCGGCCGGAATGTGTCCGATCGTTCCTTGAGCTCTTTGCCTGATTGCAATCGTCAAGCATGCGCATCCAGTAATTGGGACGACTGTTTTTTGGCCCTGCTCGTCGACCCAGAGCAGTCTACCGAGTCTTACTTTCTGAGCGTCACAATGGACGAGCCGAGCGACACCATTTAATTGCTCAATCAAACGTTGTGCCTCGTACAAGACCCGAGTGCTTTCACGGAGACTGGCCCAGGTCTTGCTGCGTAGAAGCAGAGCGTCTTTATCGCGCTCGACCCAAGGCGAATCCGGTGGCTTTAATTCGATCTCGAAATCCGCGAGATCGACCTGCTCACCTATCAACTCCACCGCCCATCCGGGTGAGATCGTCATGAATTGTCTCCAGGATATGCGACTTGTGCAGGGAAATTCCCCGACTTGACGGGTTGCAGCCATGGAATTTATCGCTGGCGCCGTGAGATTGTCCCAGAATAATTCCGATCAGGCGATTGGACGATAAGCTTGTAGATATAGACAGATAGCGAGGGGCAACGGCGAGCTTTGGGGGGCGGGCGCACTCGCGAAGATCAGTTCTGGCGAGGCGTATCGTTACGTGGCCGGCAGCAGACGCGGCCGAGCGGGCCGCTCGGGCCGGGCACAGCGGCAACATCCCGTCCGTGCATAGCTTGCATTCGCGGGACCGGGCAGGGTAGCCAAGCGCGCTGCGGTGCGGTATGGGCTTGTCCGGACTTAAACACGGGGCGGAGATTCGCAGATGGACGCAACCGGCGGCGCGACGGCGCGCGAGCGGTCCGGCAGCCGCACCGGGACATCAGGCGTCGCGCCTGCGCCGATCCGCTATCCGTTCGAGCGTCATCCGCGCGGCGCCGAGACCATCGAGGTCGCTCCAGGGATTCTGTGGGCGCGGGTGCCGCTGCCGTTTCGCCTCAACCACGTGAACGTGTGGCTCCTGCGCGAGGCGGACGGCTGGACGACCATCGACACCGGCACCGCCAACGCCGAGGCGCGCGCCGTTTGGGCCGAGCTCGCACGAACGGTCCTCGCCGACGCGCCGGTCGTGCGCATGATCGCCACGCACGGGCACACGGACCATGTGGGGCTCGCCGGCGTGCTCCACGCCGAGGCGGGCGCGCCGCCCTATCACATCACGCTCGTCGAATGGCTGCACGCGACGGTGAGGCTTGACGAATCGCGTTCGCTCATCGCGCCGCAGAATCTCAAATTCCTCAAGGCGCACGGCTGTGACGCCGAGACGATCGAGAGCTTCGCCGACGAGCGCCGGCGCACCAACGCGCAAATGGTGCCGCTCCCGCCGGCGATCGAGCGGCTCAGGGACGGGGACCGGCTCACCTTCGGCGGGCGCACCTGGGACGTGATGGTGTGCGGGGGGCACGCGGCCGAGCACGCCTCGTTCTGGTGCGCGGAAGACCGCATCCTGATCGCGGGCGATCAGATCCTCTCGAAGATTTCGCCGATGATCGGCGTGTTTCCGGCCGAGCCCGAGGCCAATCCGCTTGCCGAGTATCTGGCCTCGCTCGATCGCTTCCGCGCGCTGCCGGCGCCGCGCCTCGTGCTGCCCTCGCACGGCCTGCCGTTCAAGGGCCTGCATGCGCGCGTGGAGGAACTCGCGCACCACCACGAACTGCGGCTCAAGCTGCTCGAGGGGCTCTTGCACAAGCCGTCGACGGCGATGGAGCTTGCTCGCGGACTCTTTCCGAAGGCGGTGGCGGAGGGGCAAGGGCGGCATGCCTTCGCCGAGACGCTGGCGCACGCCCATTATCTCCTGGCGCAGGGGCGCGTCAGGCGCGAGACCGACGGCCAGGGCCGCCGCGTCTTCTCGCGCGCCGGCTGAGGCGGAACGCCCGCCGGCGGCCAGCGACGACTGGCAATCGGCCAGCGGTCAACCGCGGGGCGCCGCGCTCCGTGACGGCTCGGCGCTCGGCCGAATCGGATATCTGATCGGTGTACATCGGCCCGCCGAGGGTCGAAGTTTAGTCACATTGGCGGCAGACAAGCAGGCTCGGGGAGCTGGGCGCGCTGCGGGCGGCCCGGCTTGAGGTGACGTGGCAGCAGGCGGCGGCGCTGCCTTCGCGCGGATGGGTCCGTGCTGGGCGCGACCGATCCTTCCTGCAGATGACAGGTTAGGCATGAATCCGGCGGATTTGCTCAGGAGCACGGCGGCCAAGGCCGGCGGGCACTCGTTCCTGGAACTGTTTCTCCAGGCCCACATCGTCGTGCAGCTGGTGATGGTCGGCCTCGTCCTGGCGTCGATCTGGTCGTGGGCAATCATCATCGAGAAACTCTTTGCGTTCCGCAAGGCGCGGGTCGAGGCGGACCGGTTCGAGCAGCTGTTCTGGTCGGGTCAGTCGCTCGAGGAGCTTTACACCGGTCTCTCGCGCAACCGCACGTTCTCGATGGCGGCGCTGTTCGTCGCCGCAATGCGCGAATGGAAACGTTCGGTCGAGGGCAACATCCGGGCGCTGGGCGGCATTCAACTGCGGGTCGAGAAGGTGATGGACGTCACCATCAGCCGGGAAATGGAGCGGCTCGACCGGCGGTTGCTGTTCCTCGCCACGGTCGGCTCGACGGCACCCTTCGTTGGCCTCTTCGGAACGGTCGTCGGCATCATGAACAGCTTCACGGCGATCGCGGCCTCGAAGAACACGAGCCTGACGACCGTCGCGCCCGGCATCGCGGAGGCGCTGTTTGCGACCGCGCTCGGGCTCCTGGCGGCGATTCCGGCGGTGATCGCCTACAACAAGTTCTCGGCCGACTCGGCAAGGCTCGCGCAGCGTCTCGAAGCCTTCGCCGACGAGTTCGCCGCGATCGTCTCGCGCCAGATCGACGTGCGCAGCTGAGGGGTACCCATGGGAGCCAGTCTCGGAGGCGGTGGCGGTCATGTCGGCCGGCGGGGCAAGCGGCGGCGGCATGTGCCGATGAGCGAGATCAACGTGACGCCGTTCGTCGACGTCATGCTGGTGCTGCTGATCATCTTCATGGTGGCGGCGCCGCTCCTCACGGCCGGCGTGCCGCTCGAGCTGCCCTCGGCCAAGGGCCGACAGCTCGAGACCAATAAGGACAAGGAGCCGCTTGTCATCTCCGTGGTCAAGTCGGGCGAGGTCTATCTCGGCCAGGAGGACAAGACGCCGATGAAGCTCGAGGAACTCGCGCAGAAGCTCGATCTCATCGCCAAGGGCCGCGGCGGCAAGGACGAGCCGATCTTCGTGCGCGGCGACAGAAGCGTCGAGTACGGGCACGTCGCGCGCGTCATGGCCCGCATCAAGGAAGCCGGATACAACCGGATCTCGCTCGTCACCGAGATGGAGGGCGGAGGCTAGGGCCGTGCGTCTCGGACTTGCCATCTCCGTCCTGCTGCATGCCGCGCTGCTGGCCTGGGCGCTGATGTCGATCGGCGAGACGCGCCCGCTCAAGGAGTCGCCTGCCCCGCCGGTCGAGGTGTCGATCATCTCGGCGAAAGATCTCGTGACCGAACAGCGTAAAGGCGACCCCAAGTCGAAGCTGCAGGAGGCCGCGCCGACGCAGCCCCGGAAGGAGACGCCGGTTGCCGCGAAGGAGGAGGCACCGAAGCCGCCTCCGCCGGCCGCCGCGCCACCTCCGCCACCGCCACCGCCACCGCCTCCGGAGCCGCCGAAGGTCGAAGCGCCGCCACCGCCGCCCGCGCCAGAGCCCGATAAAGAGGCGCTCGATCAAAAGCTTGCCGAGCTTGCCATGCTGCAGGCGGCGGAAGAGAAGGCGCGGGCCGAGAACGCGCTGCGTGAGAAGGCCGCGGCCGAGGCCAAAGCGAAGGCGGAAGCCGAGGCCAAGGCGAAGGCCGAGGCAGAGGCCAAGCGGAAGGCGGAGGAAAAGCGGCGGCGAGAGCTGGCCGAGGCCCGGCGCAAGGCTGCGGAAAAGCGCAAGGCCGAGGAGGCAGCCAAGGCGACGGCGGACCGCAAGCGGCTCGCGGCGCTGCTTGAGAGCGCGCCCGAGCAGGACCTGATCGACAAGGACCCGAGAAAGCGGGGCGGCGTCGCACCGCAGAGCGAGCCGAGCAAATCCAAGGAGAAGGGGGCGCTCGCCGGTTCGTCAACGGGCGCCGGCAACCGGCTCTCGGCGCGCGAGGAGGACATGCTCAACCAGATCATCCGCACGGCGCTCGCCGAGTGCTGGCGCAAGCCGGTGGTGGGGGGCGCCGAACGGCCGCCGGCCGTCACGGTCAGATGGAGAATGCGTCAGGACGGCTCCGTCGACGGAGAGCCGAAGGTGGTCGACCGCGTGGTCAGCCAGGTGGAGCAGGCGGCGGCGGCGGAGGCGGTGCGGGCGGTGATCGCCTGCCGGCGATTCGATCTTCCGGCGGACAAGTACAACTGGTGGCGCGAGATCACCTGGACTTTCGATCCGAGCCGGGACTAGCGGGCCGGGCCGCGCCGAGTAGAGGCAGACAACATCATGAGCGAGACGAAGCATACGTCCATGCGCATTTCCCGTCGCACCGCGCTGATCGGAGCCGGATGTCTCGGCGCCGGAACCCTCGCCGCCCCTGCCGCCCGAGGCCAGCTTGCCGGGCGGCAGACGGAAGGCATCTACTCGCCGCGTCCGACCGCCGTGGCGCCGTTTCTTGGCGACGATCAACGCCTTGCGCGGGACATTGCGCAAATCATCGAGAGCGACCTCGAAAGCTCCGGGCGTTTCCAGCCGCTCGATCCGCGCTCGTTCATCGAGCGCATCGGGGACCTCAACATCCAGCCGAACTTCGCCAACTGGCGCACCGTCGGCGCCGAGGTGCTGGTGACGGGTCGCGTGCAGCGGCTGGCGGACGGCCGCATCCAGGCCCAGTTTCGCCTGTGGGACGTGCTCACCGGCCGCTCGCTCGCAGGCCAGCAGTTCGCGACGGCGGCCGCGAACTGGCGACGGATCGCGCACATCATTGCCGATCAGGTCTGGGAAAAGATGGAGCTCGAGTCGGGCTACTTCGATACACGAATCGTGTTCATCGACGAGACCGGCCCGAAGGACCGGCGCATCAAGCGGCTGGCGATCATGGACCAGGACGGGGCCAACGTCCGGTTGCTCTCGCAGGGTCAGGAGCTGGTGCTGACACCCCGTTTCAGCCCGACCAGCCAGGAGATCACGTACATGTCGTACCTGCGCGAGCAGCCGCGCGTGGTGCTGATGAATCTGGAGACCGGACAGCGTGAGGTTGTCGGCGATTTCCCGGGCATGACGTTCGCTCCCCGCTTCTCGCCCGACGGACAGCGCATCGTCATGAGCCAGGGCGAGGGCGGCAACTCGGCGCTGCTCGAGATGGACCTGCGGAGCCGGAGGATCCGGCGGCTCACCGATGGCGCGGCCATCGATACGGGCCCGTGCTACTCGCCCGACGGACGTCAAATCGTGTTCGAGTCCGACCGGAGCGGCAACCAGCAACTCTACATCATGAGCGCCGAAGGCTCGGCGCTCAGGCGCATCAGCAACGGCGACGGGCGCTACTCAACGCCGGTGTGGTCGCCGCGCGGCGACTTCATCGCCTTCACCAAGCAGCTCTCCGGCCGCTTCCTGATCGGCGTCATGAAGACCGACGGCAGCGGCGAACGCATCCTGAGTGACGGGTTCCACAACGAAGGTCCGACCTGGGCGCCGAACGGCCGCTTCGTGATGTTCTTCCGCGAGGGGCAGGGGCCGCAGTCGGGTCCGAAGATCTATTGCGTGGACGTCACGGGGCGCAACGAGCGCCTGATCAAGACGCCCTCGTTCGCCTCCGATCCGGCGTGGTCGCCCTTGTTGAAATAGGACGGCGTTTAACCTCGTCTTTACGTCCACTGTGGCCTAGTTCCACCAGCAGTTGCACCAGAATCATGGTAGCGAACTGCATGGTGCTGACTTGGGTCGCAGGGCCTTGGTTCATCGTGCGCCAGGGTTGCTGCAATCGAGTTGCATTTTCGCATCTCAAGGCGTGGAAAAGTGCTGGAAAAGTCTCGCCGTTCTTGATCTGGCGGGACACCACCGGTACCCCACAAGATGCGATTGCCGGTTAAGCATCAGGAGTAACGAAATGACGGGTCTCAAGAGCACGATCGTCCTCGCTGCGCTGGTCGCGGCGGTGGCGGTGTCGGCATGCCGCCGGGAGGTACCTCATGAGCCGATGAAACTCGGCGCTGATGTCCCGAAGGCGGTTGAGGTCGCTCGTTGACGAGTAGACGACCCCTCGAGGGGCATAATGGAGAGAAGACAATGAAAGGCGCTATCGTTCTTGCCACGGTTCTTGCGGCAGTTGCCCTCGGCGCGTGCCGCAAGGAAGTCGCACACGCACCGATGAAGCTCGGTGCCGACGCCGCGGTGACGGAGCAGGCGGCTCGCTAAGGCCGCGCCGTGCAAGAGTGCTGCGACGACTCCGGTCGCAGGCGTCTGAGTTGCTGAAGCCGTCCGGGCCCTGGTGGTTGCGGGCGGCTTCTGCGTTTCCGGGCGTTCCCATGGCTTCGGGACAGTGCGAACCCACGGGGCGGGTTGGGCTCCGGCGCGGTCGCTGAAGCCTGAGATCGGCTTGTTTTGCCCCATCCGTCCGCCTGTCCCATCGCCCAGAGATTTCTGGGGAGGGTCGCGACGGAAGCCTTGAACGGCGGGCTCGATCGTTCAATTTGTCGCCAGATCGCGGCCTTATTTTCGAGCCCGGGATGCGCTAATGGGCATTCTGGAGCGGGCTGGCATGGGAGCTGATCCCGATTGCGCCGAGGGCCGATCCCGGGATCCTGGAAGGGGGATTTGATGGCATTTCGACCCGGTTGCCGAGGAATCCTGCGCGGGGCCATGGCTCTCATGGTGGCGCTTGCGCTCGGCGCGTGCGCGAATCAGGACTCAAAGCCCGAGGACGGGCTCCTCGGCCAGGGCGGTCGCTACGGCAAAGGCGCGCCCGCGACCCCCGGTTCGGCGCGCGATTTCAGTCAGAACGTCGGGGACATCGTTTACTTTTCGACGGACTCCGCCGAGCTGTCGCCTGAGGCCCAGCAGACCCTTGCCAACCAGGCGCGCTGGCTCAAGCAGTATGGGCAGTATACGATCACCATCGAGGGACACGCGGACGAGCGCGGTACGCGCGAGTACAACATCGGCCTCGGCGCCAAGCGCGCGGAGAGCGTGAAGGCGTTCCTGGCGCGCAACGGGATCAGCCCGTCGCGGATCCGCACCATCTCGTATGGCAAGGAGCGGCCGGTGGCCGTGTGCAACGATATTTCGTGCTGGTCGCAGAACCGGCGCGCGCAAACGGTGCTCAACAGCCGCGGCGCAGGCTCCTGAGCGACAAGCGGGCCCGTGCGGAGCCGCCGGACCCGGCTCGTTCGGGGCGCCGGGGATGATGGTATGCCGATTCCGGCGTCGAATCCGTCGCGCGATCCGCAAAACGGCCTGATTCCTGCGCACTCTGTCCGCGGCGGACTAGGAGCGGGATGGTCGCCGATGCGGGCGGGCAGGACGGGCGAGGGCGAGGAGCAGGCCGGCCGGGCAGGATATTCCTGGCTCAAGGCGTCATTGTGGGTTGCCATCGGGGCCGTCACTCAGGCTGCGGTGGTGGCGTGCCTGACGGCGCCGGCGGGGGCACAGGCCGGTGAAGCGTCCGGCGGCCGGCAGACCGGGGTCGAAGAACGGCGCTCTGGCGCGCGGCGTGGCGAGCCGACGGAGCGACGCGTTGCGAGCGAGGCGGATTTCATGCTGCTGGCGGCGCAGGCGGAGCTTGCCCGCGACCGCACGGCGGCTGCGCGCAGCATTCTGCAGGCCTTGCTTGCGCGATTTCCCGAAGAACCGGCGGCGGAGGAAGCGCGGCTGCTGCTCAGCGAGATCGAGGTCACGGCGCGACGCCAGGAGCGGCCGCGGGAGGCAAGGCCGCCGGGCACGGAGGGCGCGCCGGGGAAAACTGCGCGCGACGGCGCAAGGGCGGAGTCGCGCGAGGCGGCGCCGGACGTGGCCCGCCGGCTGCTTTCGGCGCTCGATCAGGATTTTCGGCTGGCGGCCGGCGATCGCGTATTCTTCAGCGAAGGCAGCGCCGAGCTCGGGGCCAAGGCCCGAATGGTGCTGTCGGCTCAGGCGGAGTGGCTGAAGCTGCACCCCCGGGTCAGCGTCCTCATCGAAGGCCATGCCGATGAGCGCGGCTCTTACGACCACAACCGGGAGATCGCGGCGCGCCGCGCCGAAGCGGTTCGTGCCCGGCTCATCGAGGAGGGGGTCGAAGCAAACCGAATCCGGGTCCTGGTGCATGGCCGGGACCGACCGATCGCGCTCTGCGGTGACGGGACATGTGCCGGCCATAACCGGCGGGTCGTCACCGTCATCCTGTCACAAGGCGGCCTCGACAGGTCGTTACGGACAGGCTCCGGGCCGGCGCATGAGGAGCGGCGGTGACGACTCCGGTGACCACGCCGCAACCGGGGAGGGCGGCGCGGGCCCAGTTGACAGGCGAGCGCCGCGGGGGACATTCAGAACGCCCTGCGGGGGCGGCTCGCGTCGGTCCGCGTTCGGGACGGCGCGGCAGGCAGGAGCGAAGGCGGCCGATATGACGCTGGCGAGGCTGAGACATCTTATGGTTCCGACGCTGCTTGTGGCGCTCGCGGTTGCGCCGTCGCCGGCGGCCGGCCAGCAGGCACCGGTCGGCGGGGAAGCCCCGCGCGCGCAACCGAAGTCCGCGCCAAAGACCGGCGCCGCGCAGCCGTCCGCTCAGGCGCGACCGGCCGCGGCGAAAGAGGATTCGACGGCCGCGCGCGGCGGGGACGCGCAATTGAGGCAGCGGATCGAGCAGCTTGAGGAGCAGCTCGCCGACATGCAGGTGGCGATTGGGACGCTCGAATCGCTGGCGAGAGGTGCAAGCGGCGGGCAGACGAACGCACCGCGCGGCGGCGGCGTCGACCAGGCCAGGCTCGACAGCCTCGAGACACAGATCCAGGCGCTGACCGCGCAGCTCGAGCAGCTCGCGGCGCAGGTGCGGCAGGCCGGCCGTCGCGGCGAGCTGCCGCCGCCGGACGCCCCGCCGGCGCGTGCGGAGACGAGGGACCCGCGCCGGATTGCTGCGACGCCTGATCCCGGCGAGGCGTCCGCCAGCGGCTTCGGCTCGCTGACGGTGCGACCCGGGGATGCCGGCGCAGAACGCGATCCCATCGGTCGGGTGCTGAGCGACGCCTCGGCGGCAGGGGGACAGCCGCTGCCGGCCGCTGCCGCGGGCGCGAGCAATCCCAAGCAACTCTATGAGACGGCCTACGGCTACCTGCTGCAGCAGGACTACGGCGCCGCGGAAGCCGCCTTCGAGGAGTTCCTGCGCCGCTATCCCAATGACCGGCAGACGGCCGATGCGCAGTACTGGCTGGGCGAGACCCTCTACGTGCAGCGGCGCTACAAGCCGGCGGGACAGGCGTTTCTGCGCGTCATCGAACGTCACCAGACCAGCTCCAAGGTGCCGAACAGCCTGCTCAAGCTTGCGATGACGCTCGAGCAGCTCGGGCAGAAGGACTGCTCGCTGTTCACGGAGCTCGAAGCGAAGCATCCCAATGCGCCGGCCGACGTGAAAGCGCGCGCGCGCAGCATGAAGCAGCGCGTGGGCTGCTAGCGCCATGGCTCCCGCGGAGCCGATCCGGGACGCCGAGCTCACCGCACTGTTCCGTTGCCTCGAGGGCCGCCGGCTGGCGCTTGCCGTCTCGGGCGGGGTCGACAGCATGGTGCTCCTGCATCTCGTCGCGCGGTGGCGGACGATGTGCGGCGCGGCTATCCGCGACGACGGCGGTACCCTCCGCCGGGCGCAATCGGCGTCCCCCGTCCGCGCACCGGTCGGCATGCCGCGCGCGCGCCCTCGGTTTGCGGCGGAGCCCGGGTGGCGCGATGGGGGGGGCGACGCGCACAGGCAGGATCGGCGCACGTTGCCGATGGCGCCGATCGTCGTCCTTACGGTCGATCACCGTCTGCGCCCGGCTTCGCGCGAGGAAGCCGCGTTCGTCGCCGGCGAAGCGGCGCGCCTCGGCTTGCCGCATCAGACGCTTGTCTGGGAGCGCCAGGACGCGGAGGCCGGCCTGACCGCGGAAGGAGCGCGCGAGTCCTCGCGGATGCCGGGCTTGCAGGCGCGTGCGCGCGAGGCCCGCTACGGGCTACTGGCCGACGTGATCGAGGCGGAAGCGTGGGACGCCTTCGCCGCGGGCGATGCGAGCGTGCATCCGCTCGGGCCGGCCCGGGCCAAGCGTCTTCTGGTGACGGCGCACCATCGGGACGATGTCATCGAAACATTCCTCATGCGGCTCAAACGCGGATCGGGGCTCGACGGCCTTGCGTCGATCCGCCCGTTCGACACCGTCCGGCGGCATGCAACTGCGGCGCGCGCATACCCCTCGGCCGTCGAAGTCTGCCGGCCTCTCCTCGATGTTCCGAAGGCGCGGGTCATCGCAACGGCAGGCGCACGCGACATTGCCTGGCGCGAAGATCCGAGCAACCAGGACGCCCGTTTCGAGCGCGCGCGGCTCAGGCAAGGGGCCGACATCCTGAGCGGGCTCGGGCTCGAAGCGGAGGCCCTCGCACGCAGCGTGCGCCGGCTCGGACGGGCGCGCGACCTCGTCGAGGAGGCGGTGCGGGCGCGCATCGAGCGCACCGGCGAGGACGCTTGGCTCAGCTTCAATGGCGGTCTCTTCGCCGAGGTCGGATTCGGCGGCAGCCGAGACGGCGCGGAACGAGAGACCGGCAGCGCCGCGCTCGCCCTCGCCGAACGGCTCTTCCGCCATGCGCTCGAGGCGATCGGAGGGGAGCTCTGGGGCGGGGAGCTCGCGCAGATCGACGACATCCTCGCCGACGCGATGAAAGGCGCGTTGGCGGCGCGCACCGTTGCGGGCTGCCGGGTCGACGGCCGGATGCCGGCGGCGGCGCGGACCGGCTGGCGTCTGCGCATCTGGCGCGAAGCGGGCCGCAAGGGGCTGCCCGTCCTCACGCTTGCGCCGGGTGACGGCGGCTGGTGGGACGGGCGATTCGCGATTTCGGTCGGCGAGCGCGCGCCGGGTCCGGTCGAGATCGCGGCGCTTGGCGAGGCGGGCGTTGCGCTGCTCAAGTCACACGTGCCCGCGGTGCTGCGTCTGCCGGATGTTCCACCGGGTGCGCTCGCAACGCTGCCGGCGGCCTGGTCCGGCGGGCGGTTGCGCGCCGTCCCCTTTTTCGCGCAAGCGCACGGCATCGTGCCCGAGGCTTTGCGGCACGAGATCGCCGCCGAGTATCAGGCGTGGCTCGGTGCCGAGGCGGTTCCGGTGCGGGCCGAATTCCGGCCGCTGACACGGCTCTGACCGGCGGACATCGGGCGGCTGCACGGTCTCCGGCGACGGGCCTTCGGTCGTGCGGGAACGGGGCCCGGCCACGGCTTGCCCTGCTGCCATCGAGATGCTTTATGTCCGCTGATTGCGGGCCGGCGAGGCAGAGGCGCAACGCCTGGCTGCCGAGGCAGTGCGGCGAGACCCAAGACCAGAGGACGAAGCCATGGCCAACAAGGTGTATCCGAACGCGAAGGCGGCGCTCGATGGCGTGGTGAAGGATGGCCAGATCATCGCCGTTGGCGGCTTCGGCCTCTGCGGCATCCCTGAGGCGCTCATCGCGGCGCTGCGCGACAGCGGGGTCAAGAACCTCACGGCCATCTCGAACAATGCCGGCGTCGACGACTTCGGCCTCGGGCTCCTGCTCAAGACGCGCCAGATCAAGAAAATGATCGCGTCCTACGTCGGCGAGAACAAGGAGTTCGAGCGGCAGTTTCTGGCGGGCGAACTCGAGCTCGAGTTCACGCCGCAAGGCACGCTCGCCGAGAAGCTGCGCGCCGGCGGCGCCGGAATTCCGGCGTTCTACACGAAGACGGGCTACGGCACGATCGTCGCCGAGGGCAAGCCCGTCGCCGAGTTCGACGGCCAGATGTACGTGCAGGAGCGGTCGCTCAAGGCGGACGTCGCGCTGGTCAAGGCGTGGAAGGGCGACAAGGCCGGCAACCTCATCTATCGCAAGACGGCGCGGAACTTCAATCCGGTGGTGGCGACGGCGGGGAAGGTGACCATCGCCGAAGTCGAGATACTGGTCGAGACGGGCGATCTCGATCCCGATCACATCCACACGCCCGGCATCTTCGTGCAGCGCATCATCCACAACCCGTCGCCGGAAAAGCGCATCGAGCAGCGCACCGTGCGCAAGTCCTGATGGCGGGGGACGGGAGGCTGCGAGGAGGGGACCGATGGGTATCGCAGCGGAACGCGCCGAGTTGCCGACCACGGCACCGTTGCGGGTGCGCGCGGGCGGCGATGCTCGCAACGCGCTGACGGCCTTCGACCGCAGCGGACAAGCGGCGCGTGAGACACGCAGGGGCGCGGCGCGCGGGCGCATCCGGTGTCCGGTATGCTTCTGGCAGCCGCCGCGGTCGAGCGTCTGGTGCTGCCTGCCGATGGGCTCACCGGAGTTCTTCGCGGGCGGCTGTGGTCATGCCTGGAACACTTTCACGACGCGCGGGCGTTGTCCGGGCTGCAACCATCAGTGGCGGCACACGACATGCCTTCGATGTCAGGTCACTTCCCGGCACGAGGACTGGTATGCGACGCCGCCCGGAGCAGGGGCATCCCACGGACATTGAAGCGATCATCCGCGAGACGAAGCAGACGCCAACACGGACGAACGAGGAGACCGACATGGCCTGGACCCGGGAGCAGATGGCAGCACGCGCGGCCAAGGAGCTGCGCGACGGCTATTACGTTAACCTCGGCATCGGGCTTCCGACGCTGGTTGCGAACTACATTCCGGACGGCATCGACGTGATGCTGCAGTCAGAGAACGGACTGCTCGGCATCGGGCCGTTTCCGATGGAGAACGAGGTCGATCCGGATCTGATCAACGCCGGCAAGCAAACCGTGACGACGATCAAGGGCTCGAGCTTCTTCTCCTCCGCCGACAGCTTCGGCATGATCCGCGGCGGCCACATCAATCTCGCGATCCTCGGCGCGATGCAGGTGTCGGAGACGGGCGACCTCGCCAACTGGATGATCCCCGGCAAGATGGTGAAGGGCATGGGCGGCGCGATGGATCTCGTCGCCGGCGTCGAGCGCGTCGTGGTGGTGATGGAACACACGGCGAAGAAAAAGGACGGCTCGACCGACCTCAAAATCCTGCCGAAGTGCACGCTGCCGCTGACCGGCGTCGGCGTCGTGAACCTGATCATCACCGATCTCGGCGTGATGGAGGTGACGAAGCAGGGGCTCAAGCTTCTCGAGCTCGCCGACGGCGTAACGCGCGCCGAGATCGACGCGGCGACGGGCGTGAAGCTGCACTGAGCCGCTCTGGAGCGAGATCGGGGTCGGAAACGCGCGAAGCGAATTGACGCTGAGCCGCCGCTCAGCCTTTCGGCGGCTCGCAGTCGAGGCAGGCGCCGATCGCCGCCGTGACCGCCTTGGTCTTGTGGCCGAGCCACGGCGGAATCACCGCGCCGAAGCCGCCCGCCGGGCCGCCGGCGGCGATCACGAGCAGGTGGTCGGGGCTTTCCAGCGCGGGATAGACCGTTTCGCCGCGATCGCGCACGACGGCCCCCTTGCCGACCTCGGCCCACTCGGCGCGGCGGATGCGCGCGCGCTCATGGAGGAAGCGGGCGATGCGCGCCTTGTCCCAGCCCGCCCGCTCGATGTGCTCGCGCAGCTGCTTCGGCACGACGATCGCGTAATTGCCGGGATAGATCGAGTAGTGGCGCTGGTTGGCGCGCATCTCGGCGGCGAAGGTCTCGAGGATCTCCTCGGGCGACGTCGTCCACTCGTTCATGATCTGGCGCGGGGCCTGCGCCGCCATGACAGTGACGGCGGAGAGCCCCTTCGGAACGCCGCGCATCTCTGACAGCGGCGCCCAGCCGGTGTCCTCCTCGTCCTCGGCGATGCAATAGCTGAACTTGCCGGGATGGCCGAGCGTCGAGCGGTCGATGCCGCCGGGGCGAACCTCCAGGATGTTGATGAGACCGAGGCGAATGGCACGCCCGATAACGGCGGTCGCGCGGTCGCTGTTTGCGAGTGCGTTGAAGCCGCCGCTGGCGCCGATCTCATGCCGGATCGGGCCGTTGATGACGACGAGGATGGCGCAGCCGCCGGTGCTCGACGTCGTGCCATGCAGCAGAAACTCCTCTTTGAGCATCGCCGACCAGGCGGCGAGCACGACCGGAAAATGCATCGGCAGGCAGCCGGCCATCACCGCATTGACGGCGAGCTTCTCGGCGGTGACGGGCGTGCCGCGCACGGGCTCGATGCCGATCAGCTGGCCGGGCGCTGATCCGGCCCATGCAAGACAGGCTTCGACCGCCTCGGGCGTCGGCGGCACGACCGGAAGGCCGTCGGTCCAGCCGCGGGCGTGGAAGTGCTCCTGCACGGCAGCGAAATCGGCAAGATGGTAGGTCTTTGACGTCAGCGGCATTGCGGGAACCTTGCCGGCGGACTTGGCTGGACGGATGGGACGCGCGTTCGCGACGTCAGCATGAACCTCGCATTGCCAGACCCGTCGCTCAAGCCTTGCCGGCGCGGATCACCGGCGAGGCGATACTCTCGGCCATGATGTTGACGCAGGCGGGCTTGCCGGCGGCCGCGGCGGCGAGCGCTCGCTCGACGGCGGGCAGGAGGTCCTCGATGCGCTCGACAAGCTCGCCGTGGCCGCCGAGTGCTGCCACCACCTGGTCGTAGCGGGTCGGCAGCAGGTCGCAGCCGTGCATGCGGTTCTCGCCGTAGTCGCGCCGCTGGATCTGGCTCTCGGCGTTCCAGCAGGCGTCGTTGCCGAGGATGGCGACGAAGGGGAGCTTGTGGCGGACGGCAGTGTCGAACTCCGCCATGTGGAAGCCGAACGTGCCATCGCCCATCACCGCAATCACGGGCGCTCGTGGCTCGATGCGACGGGCGGCGATGGCCATCGGGATCGAGCCGCCGATGGCACCGGCGACGCCGTTGATCATGCGGCGGCGCACCGGGAGCAGGCTCTGCGCCCACTGGGCGAACTCGCCGCCGTCGCAGATGAGAACGGTATCGGGATCGCGGTCGACGATCGGGCGCAGCGCGCGGAAGACCTCGGCGGCATGGAGCTTGCCGGGCGTGCGCGACTTGAGCGCCCGCCAGCTCTCGGGCCGGTCGTCCATGAGGCTGCGCGCCTGCCTCAGCCAGTCGCCGGCGGGCGGCTCGAGGCGCGCCGCGCGCGCGAGCAAGGTCTCGAGCGCCGGCCGCGTGTCGGCGACGGCGCCGAGCACAAGGCTTGCGCCCTTCTCCTTTGCCGTGCGCTCGACGAGCGCGCCTTCCGGGTCGATCGAGATGATGCGGACGTCGTGCGGAAAGGGCGGCGCCTTGGTCCAGCGGATGGTGAAATCGAGGGCCTTGCCGAGCAGCACGACGAGGTCGGCTTCCCGGACGACGTCGGCGAAGGCGCCGATGGTCGCATCGTTGGCGCCGCGCGGGCTCTCGATGACGGCGGCGGGGGCGCCGGTTGCGGTCTCGAGGCGGGAGAGCTGGCTGCGGCCGGCGCGTCCCGAAAGCTGGGGTCCCGCAAGGATCACCGGCCGTCGCGCCTCGCGGATCGTCGCCAGCACGGCATCGGCGATCGCCGGCGCCAGGGCGACCGGGGACGGCTTGGCGCGAGCCGCATCGGGCCAGCGGACATTCTCGGGCGCGACCTCCTCGTCGAGGAGATCGGAGGGCAGGCTCAGGTGCACGGGGCCCGGGCGGCCTGCGGCAGCCAGGCGCAGCGCCTCGGCCACGTCCTCCCCGAGGCGGGCGGCTGATCGCGCCATCCAGGACGCTTTCGCGACCGGAGCGGCCATGTCGGCTTGCCGGATTTCCTGGAAGCCGCCGCGCCCGAGCTCCCAGGTGGCGGCGTGGCCCGAGAGGAGAAGCATCGGGCTTTCGGCCGAGAGCGCGGTGAAGAGCGCGCCGACGGCGTTGGCGTGCCCCGGTCCGCCGGTGACCATGGCGAGGCCGGGCTCGCCGGTGAGCCGGCCCCAGGCGTCGGCCATGTGAACCGCGGCCGCCTCGTGGCGGGTGTGAATGAGCTCCATGCGCGTGTCCACGGCCGCATCGAAGATCGACATGATGTGGTTGCCCGAGAGCGTGAAGACGGGCCGGGGCGCCAGCGTGGCGAGGGTCTTGGCGACGATATCGGCGCCGCGCAGCTTCTTGGTCATCGCTCCCATCCTTCAGATCGCATCGAGGCGGTCGGCGGGGCAGGCGCGGCTGTTGCCGGAAACGCGCGAGCCCCCTCGTCATCGCAGTGGCCGACAATGCCGCCCGCCGCGGCTGCGGTCCAGTGCCGTCCGCGGCATGGCGCCCAACCGCCGGCCGCGAGGCGGACGGTGCGGCAAGGCGCGGGGCGGCGAGACGGGCTCTGCGAAACACAAGGCGCCGGCGCGCAGTGCGGCCGCCGGCGAGGCTCAGACCAGTCGGCTCTGGTCGACGGCGGCGGCGATGAAGGAGGCAAACAGCGGGTGCGGCTCGAAAGGCCGCGACTTCAGCTCCGGGTGATACTGCACGCCGATGAACCACGGGTGGTCCGGATACTCGATCGTCTCCGGCAAGAGGCCATCGGGGGAGACGCCGCAGAACCGCATTCCTGCCGCTTCGAGGCGCTCGCGGTAGCGCATGTTGACCTCGTAGCGGTGGCGATGGCGCTCGAAGATGCGCGTCGTACCGTAGATTGCAGCGATCCGGCTGCCGGCCTCGAGGCGCGCTTCGTAGGCGCCAAGCCGCATGGTGCCGCCGAGGTCGCCACCGGCGCGCCGGCTCTCGAGCTCATTGCCGCGCATCCACTCGGTCATGAGGCCAACGACGGGCTCTTCGGTCGGTCCGAACTCCGTCGAGGACGCCGCCTTGATGCCGACGAGCGTGCGCGCGGCCTCAATCACGGCCATCTGCATCCCGAAGCAGATGCCGAAATAGGGAACCTTGCGCTCACGCGCGAAGCGGGCGGCCAGGATCTTGCCCTCCGCGCCGCGCTCGCCGAAGCCGCCGGGCACGAGGATGCCGTGCACGTTCTGCAGATAAGGCGCCGGGTCCTCGCGTTCGAAGACCTCGCTCTCGATCCACTCGAGATTGACACGGACGCGATTGGCGATGCCGCCGTGGACGAGCGCCTCGACCAGCGATTTGTAGGCATCCTTGAGGCCGGTGTACTTGCCGACGATGGCGATGGTGACCTCGCCCTCGGGGTGCGCAATGCCTTTGGAGATCGTCTCCCATCGGTCGAGCCGCGGGGCCGGCGCGCCCTCGATGCCGAAGGACGCCAGCACCTCGCCGTCGAGCCCTTCCCGGTGATAGGCGAGCGGCACGTCGTAGATCGAGGCGACGTCGAGCGCCTGAATCACTGCCGATTCCCGCACGTTGCAGAAGAGCGCGATCTTCCGCCGCTCCGCCTTCGGCACCTCGCGGTCGCAGCGGCACAGGAGAACGTGCGGCTGGATGCCGATCGAGCGCAGCTCTTTCACCGAGTGCTGCGTCGGCTTGGTCTTCAGCTCGCCGGCCGACGGAATCCACGGCAGCAGGGTGAGATGGACATAGACCGCGTGGTTGCGCGGCAGATCGTTGCCGAGCTGGCGGATCGCCTCGAAGAACGGCAGCCCCTCGATGTCGCCGACGGTGCCGCCGACCTCGACCAGCACGAAGTCGATGCCGTCGTTGCCGGAAAGAACGAACTCCTTGATGGCGTTGGTCACATGCGGGATCACCTGCACGGTGCCGCCGAGATAGTCGCCGCGCCGCTCCTTGGCGAGGATCTCCTGGTAGATGCGGCCGGTGGTGATGTTGTCGGAGCGCTTCGCGGGGACGCCGGTGAACCGCTCGTAGTGACCGAGATCGAGATCGGTCTCGGCGCCGTCGTCGGTGACGAAGACCTCGCCGTGCTGATAAGGGCTCATCGTGCCCGGATCCACGTTGAGATACGGGTCGAGCTTGCGGAGCCGGACCGAATAGCCACGTGCCTGCAGAAGTGCTCCGAGAGCCGCTGAAGCCAGCCCTTTGCCGAGCGAGGAGACCACGCCGCCGGTGATGAAGATGTACCGCGCCATGGGCCTCAAGAATACACCGGCGCGGAGCGATTCGAAGAGGAGATTCCGCGATTCCCCCTGCGACAGCATGTGGCGAGGCGCGCCGGGCCAGGCCGTCCCGTCCCGCGCCCGCCCGCTCAGCGATGGCTGTCTGTGCCCGCGGCGCCGGCCGCTGCCGGCTTTGGCTTCAGCCGCCGCACCCGGACGGCGACGATGCGGTTGCGCTGCTTCCTGACGATTTCGAACCGGTAGCCGTAGAACGTGAACGCCTGGCCGACGTCGGGGATCGTCTGCGCCTCGTGCATGATGAGCCCGGCAACGGTGGTCGCGGCCTCGTCGGGCAGATCCCAGTCCATTGCGCGGTTGAGATCCCGGATGGGCAGCGTGCCCTCGACGCTGACCGAGCCGTCGGCCTGATGACGGATCGACGGCTCGTTGGTGTCGTGCTCGTCCGCGATCTGGCCGACGATCTCCTCGAGGATGTCCTCCAGCGTGACGAGGCCCTGCACCTCGCCGTACTCGTCGACGACGAGCGCGAGCTGGGCCTTGCGCTTCAGGAACTGGCCAAGCTGGGCCTTGAGGCTCGTCGTGTCGGGGACGAACCAGGGCGGCGAAATGATCGTCTCGATGTCCAGCGTCTCCGGCTTCCAGTCGGCCCGTTGCAGCGCGGCGAGCAGATCCTTGGTGTGCAGGACGCCAATGATGTTGTCGGGTTCGCCCTTCCAGACCGGAACGCGCGAATACTGGCTGTTCAAGACCTGCGCGACGATCGTGGATGGGGGTTCGGCGGCGTTGATCGTCTCCATCTTGGTTCGGTGCACCATGACGTCGAGCACCTGCAGATCCTTGAGGTCGAGGATGCCGCCGAGCATGGCGGCGTCCGCCTCGGCAACGGCGCCGCCCTTGCGCTGCAGATCAATGGCGCCGCGGATTTCCTCGTCGGCGGCGAGAATGTTCGCGGCATCGTCGCGCTGCGTCGGCGTCAGCCTGAGGAAGAACCGGACAATGAACTGGATGCCGGTCGTAAAGGGCGAAAGCATCCAGATCAGGGCGCGCATGATCGGGGCGACGAAAAGCGCCGTGCGATCGGCCCAGGCGAGCGCATACGTCTTCGGCAGGACGGCCGAGAAGATGACGATCAGCGTCGTCATGACCACGGTGGCGTAGACGATGCCGATCTCGCCGACCAAGGCGACGGCAAGGCTCGAGGCGAGCGCGGCGGCGAGCACATCGACCATTGTGTTGCCGAGAAGCACGGCACCGATCAGCTTCTCGGGCGATCTGAGCAGGCGATTGACGAGCGCAGCCCTGTGGTTGCCCTCGACCTCGAGCGCATGCATCCGGGCACGGGAGGCGGCGGTCAGCGCCGTCTCGCTGCCGTTGAAGAAAGCGGACAGCAACAGCAGCAGAAGGATGGCGCCGAGCAGGGCTAGGATCTCAAGAGACATGGCACGGTCGCTGTATTCTCGGATCGGGAAGGCTTGTCATCGGGCTCCACGGCGGCGCGGCAGGAGAGAGACGCATCATGGCGCCGCGGTTTCGGCTGAGAGGAAGTCCTTGAGATCGACGATGTCGACGTCGCGGGTGATGAACGCCTCGCCAATGCCGCGCGCAAGAATGAACGTCATGCGTCCGGCGCGCACCTTCTTGTCCTGCGCCATCAGGGCGAGGAGCTGATCGACCCCGGGCCGCTCTGCGCCCGGGATGTCGCCGATCCGGGTCGGCAGCCCGACGGCGGCGAGATGGCGCGCCACGCGGTCCGCCGTTCCAGGCGGACACAGCTGCAGCCGCTCGGAGTATCGAAAGGCCTGGGCCATGCCGATCGCCACGGCCTCGCCGTGCAGGAGCCGGCTCGAGTAGCCGGCCCAGGCCTCGAGCGCGTGGCCGAAGGTGTGGCCGAGGTTGAGCAGCATCCGGTCGCCGGTCTCGGTCTCGTCGCGGGCGACGATCGCCGCTTTGGCCCTGACGCTCGTTGCGACCGCCGCGACCAGCGCAGTCGCGTCGTTGCCGAAGAGCGAACGCCAGTGGGCCTCGAGCCAGCCGAAGAAGGCGGCGTCGCCGAGCAGCCCGTACTTGACGACCTCGGCATAGCCGGCGCGCATCTCGCGGGCGGGAAGCGTCGCGAGCAGGTCGGTATCCGCGAGGACCAGGCTCGGTTGATGGAAGGCGCCGATCAGGTTCTTGCCGTGCCGGCTGTTGACGGCGGTCTTGCCGCCGACGGAGCTGTCGACCTGGGCGAGCAGCGTCGTCGGAATCTGGACATACCGGACGCCGCGGCGGACGATGCTCGCGGCGAAGCCGGCGAGGTCGCCGATGACGCCGCCGCCGAAGGCGATCACCACGTCGCTGCGCTCGAGGCCGAGTTCGAGCAGGCGGTCGCAGACGTCGGCCAGCTGATCGAAGCTTTTGGTCGCCTCGCCGGGGGGCAGAACGACGCTGCCCGCGACGAAGCCGTCCTCCCCGAGTGCCGCCGTGAGCGCCGGCAAATGGCGCGCGGCGACGTTCTCGTCCGTCACGATGGCGGCCCTGCGGGCGCCCGTGCACGCGCGGATACGGTCGCCGGCGGCCGCCAGCAGGTTCGAGCCAACCCACACCTCGTAGCTGCGCTCGGCCAGGGCGACCGGGATCACGGCCGGCGCGGCCGGTCTATCGAACGACGGCGGCTCGTCACCGGATTGAGGCGCGTCCGGCGTCGCAGCGGACCGGCGGGGCTCGGGGGCTGTCACGGTGTCCTCGTGGTGTCCGGCGCCTCGGGCGAACCGGCCGTGACCGCCGTCTCGGCGGCCGCGCGGCGGGCGAGTGCGGCGAGGATCTCGCCGACGATCACTTCGTGCGGCACGTCGCGGCTCTCGATGGTGAGCTCGGCCATGGCATAGACCGGGTAGCGGACGTCCATGAGCCGGCGCATGACCGCCTCGGGATCGTCCGCCTTGAGCAAGGGCCGATTGTCGCGCTTCATCACCCGGCGCATGAGCACGGGAAGATCGGCCTTTAGCCAGATGGCAAAGCCCGACTTGCGGATGTTGGCCCGGGTCTCGGGATTCATGTAGGCGCCTCCGCCGGTCGCCAGAACCTGCGGACCGGCGGTGAGCAGGCGGGCGATGACCCGGCGCTCGCCGGCGCGAAAGTAGTCCTCGCCGTGCTCCGCAAAAATCTCGGGGATGGTCATGTGGGCGGCGCGCTCGATCTCGTCGTCGGCGTCGATGAAAGGCAGCGACAGGGCGTTGGCGAGCCGCCGGCCGATCGAGGACTTGCCGCACCCCATCAGCCCGACCATCACCAGGGAGCGGGTGCCAAGCCACCTTCGGATTTCATCGGCCTGGGCGTCGCTCGCGGACAACGGCTTTTTCCAATGGAGGCGAATCATGCGGTGCTCGATAACATGGCCGCTTCGCGGATGGCGAGGTCCGATCGGCGAAGGGTGTACGGCGGGAGGTCCGAACTGCGCCGGTCATCCGCGCGGCGGCACGGGTGGTCGTCCCGGCGCGGGCGGCGCGCCGGGCGGCACCGGCAGGGCTTGTGAACGGTCGGGCCACAATGGGGTCACTATAGCGGATTAGGGGTCGAGGGTCAGGTCGAGACGATGCCAAGTCTGTTCCGCTTCCTGTTCGTCATCATGATGCTGTCCGCATCGGCGGCCGGCGTGCTCTATGTGCTCGCCGAGTTCTTCGAGCCGGAGCAACGGGAAGTGATCACCACCGTCCCCGGTGTCAAGGTGCGCCGCTGAAGGGGTTCGAGGAATGCCGGGCAAGGCTCGCCAACGTGTGCGGGTTCTCGCGGTGCTGCTTTGGGCGGCGGCCGGGTTCTGCGGGCCCGCGGCGGGCGAGGATGCCTGGAACCCGTTTCAGCGGCGAGAGCAGATAGACCGGGAGCGCCGCCAGCCCGCGCGCGCCGAGCCGGAGCGGCCGCCGCCGCTTGCGCCGATGGACGGCGCCGGGGGTCCGTCCTGGCGCGAGGGACCCCGGCCGGCCTGGGGACAGCGACCGGCCGAGCCCGTGGCGGGGCCCGCGCTGAGCGAGAGCGGTGCAGGCCCCGTGATACGGGAAGCTCTGCCGCCGCCCGGTCCCGCCGTGGTCGCGGTTGAGCGGGCGGAGCTGCAACCTGTCATGACCGCGGACGGCAGCGGATTGCCGGCCGAGATGTGGCACGGTGTCGATCTGCGCGCGGTCGAAGAGCTTCTCAGCAGGCTCGAGATGCCGCCTCGATCGCGCGCCCTGCGCGGCCTGTGGCGGCGCCTGTGGACGGCGCAGGCGAGCCCGCCCGCAGGAGCAGCCGCTCCGGCGCATTTCGAGGCGATGCGTCTTGAAGTCTTGTTCCGGTCCGGTCTCCTCAAAGAGGCCGAGGCCCGAGCACAGGCGATCCCGGAGAATGAGGGACCGCTCCTCGCGGCCGTGCGGGCGCGCCTCGCCATCGCGCTCGGCGATCGCGAGAGCGGCTGCGAACCGGCCCGGCGGCTTGCCGGGGTTGCGGCGGATCCATCCCCGATGAAGGGCGAGATGCTGCTTCTGTCCGCTTACTGTGCGGCGGCCGGCGGCAACGTAGACGGGGCACGCCTCGCGCTCGAGATCGCTGGGGCGGAGGGCGCATCGGCGGCGTTTGCGGCTTCGGCGCTCGATGCCATTTCGGCGGGTCATCCCTTCCGGCCGGGCGCGGTGCGGCGGCTGACCCTCATCGACTACCGCTTCCTCGAGCTTGCGAGGGGCGAAGCGGGGGCCGACCTGCTGGCGGCGGCCGAGCCGCCGCTCCTGGTGGCGCTTTCGCACGACGGCAAGGCAGCCCCGCATCTGCGGATCGCGGCCGCCGAGGCTGCAACCCGCAGCAACGTCCTCGATCCCGCGATGCTCGCCGAAGTTTACAGGGCGACGGCTCCGGCGGGCGGCGACGTCGGAGATCCCATGGGCACGGGCGGCGATCCGGCCGCGCGCCGGGCCAATCTCTTCCGCGCGTTCGAGGCGGAGCGCACGCCGATGCGCAAGGCCCGCTTGATGCGGGCCCTTCTCGATGACGCGCGCCGCGCGGGGCTTGGCAGTGCGGTCGCGGTCGCGCTGGCGCGGGGGCTCGAGAGCCTGGTTCCGGCCGCGGAGGTCGGCTGGATTGCGGAGACGGCGATTGAAGTCGGCCTGGCGGCCGGGCGCCCCGACGTCGCCCGCCGCTGGCTCGATTTCGCCCAGCGCGACCGCGGCGAAGGGCTTCAGCACTGGCGCCTGCTTGCCGATCTCGCCGACGCCGGCTGGCGCGGGCCGCGCGGCGAGAGCTTCCCGGCGGTGGAACATCTGGCCCTGCGGGGGCGGTTTGCGAGCGAGTCGCTGCACCGGCTCGTCACCGTGCTCGATGCACTCGATTATCAGATCCCCATTCCGCTCTGGCAGGAGGCGAGCCGCACGCCGCAGCCCAAGGAGGGCCACCTGCCCGAGACCGGCGTGCTAAGCCATCTGCAGGAGGCGTCGCGGCGCCGCGAGCTCGCGCGGACCGTGCTGCTCGCGGCGCAGGCGCTCGGTCCGGCCACGGCCGATCGTGCTCATATCATCGCGCTCGGCGACGCGGTGCGGGCGCTCAGGCGGGCCGGGCTCGAGGCGGACGCCCGGGCGCTGGCCGTCGAGGCGGCGATCGGCGGTTGGCCGCGGATGGCAACCGAATGAGGCGGATCGCGCGGGGCGATCGCAGCCGGCCGCCTGACGCCCGAGGCTCGGCGAAGGCCGGCGCCGCGACCGTCAGGCGTCGGTGGATGCGCCGCCTTCCCGCCGCCGCCGCGCTCGGCGATCGAGCATGTTGAGGCCCTCGACGAGCACCGAGAAGACCATCGCGGCATAGAGGTAGCCCTTTGGCACGTGGGCGCCGAAGCCCTCGGCGATCAGCACCATGCCGATCATCAGCAGGAACGCCAGCGCCAGCATGACGATGGTCGGATTGGCGTTGATGAAGTTGGCGAGCGGCGTCGCCGCCACCAGCATGACGATCACCGTGACGACGACCGCGATCACCATGACCGGGATATGCGGCGTCATGCCGACGGCAGTGATGATGCTGTCGATCGAGAAGACGAGATCGAGGAGCAGGATCTGGCTGATGGCGGCACCCATGCCGAGGGCAACGGTCCTGCGGTCGAACAGATCGGGGCCCGGATCGGGATCGACGCGGTGATGGATCTCCTTGGTGGCCTTCCAGACGAGGAAGAGACCGCCGGCAATGAGAATGAGGTCGCGCCAGGAGAAACCGTTGCCGAGAATCGTGATGACCGGCGTGGTGAGCTTGACGATGAAGGCGATCGTGGTGAGGAGCAGCAGGCGCAGCACCAGCGCGCCGGCGATGCCGATGCGGCGCGCGCGGGCGCGCTCGCTCGCCGGAAGCTTGTTGGTCAGGATCGAAATGAAGATCAGGTTGTCGATCCCGAGGACGACTTCCATGGCGATGAGCACAAGGAGCGACATCCAGACGGCCGGGTCTTGGGCGAGGGCCAGGAGCTGGTCCATGGATCAGCATCTCCGCACGGCGATGACGTGTCTTAGAGACAACGCGAAAAAGCGGCATGAGAACCATGCCGCTTGCCGCTCCCTTCATGGCTGAATTGGACGCGCTAGCGCAAGAGCGTCGTCACGAACTCGGTGACGGCCGGGAGGTATCCTTGCTCGCACACCGACTTCGGCACGAAGGCGCAGGCAACCTCCTTCGAGCCCGACGCTATCATGTCAAGCGCCACGTAGACGATGACGGCGAGGCCGACCCAGCTGATCCACGGGTGACGCGCCAGAAGGCCCGCGATGTAGGTGGCTGCGACGGCCATCAGGATGACCGCGACGGCAAGACCGACGACCAGAATCCAGATGTTGCCTTTGGCCGCACCGGCGACCGCCAGCACGTTGTCGAGCGACATGGACACGTCGGCGATGATGATCTGGTTCAGCGCCGGCCAGAAGCCCATCGAGGCGCTCACGGTCCCGGCAGCCGCCGCGCCACCGGCCGCGGCGGCGCCCAGGGAGTGCGCCTCGTGCGCAGGCGCGCGCAATTCGCGGTACATCTTCCAGCAGACCCAAAGCAGCAACAGCCCGCCGGCCAACGTGACCCCGACGATGGCGAGAAGTTGCGTGGTCATGGCGGCGAACACGACACGCAGAACGACCGCGCCCGCAATGCCCCAGAAGATGACCTGCGAGCGGATCTCAGGGGCCACGCGCGATGCGGCAAGCCCCACGATGATGGCGTTGTCGCCGGCGAGCACGATGTCGATGAGAATCACCTGGAACAGCGCAATCGCCTGCTCCTGCCAGTCGAAGGGCAGCATCATTCCCCCAGGGTTAAGAGACGTTCCGTTTCACGTGCGAGTGCTCAAAGGCGCGGGCACCGGCCGATGGCGGGGCAGCGGCTGCTTGTCCTCAGCCCGCCGTGCGCGCGGCCGGACCTCACGGGGTCATCCAGGATGAGCCGAGCGCAGTCGCGAGGGCGAAGCCGGCAAAAAGCAGCAAGCCGGAATAGTCCCAGGCGGTCGGCCCGGCACTGTCGTGCGGCGCCCGATACCACCAGGCGTAGGCGCCGACAGCAAAGCCGACGGCGACGAGCCCGCTCGCCACGATGGCCATCGGGAGCGGATCGAAGGAGCCGGATGAGACGATGAGCGCGGCAATCACAATGGTTGCTGCGACGGTGAGGGCCCGACGCGCGGCCGTCGGGACGATCGGCACCCGACGGTTGAGCAGCGAGCCATGGTCGACGGTCCGGGTCTCCGCCATGCGAGCCTCCTCTGTGCTAACCGCTTCCCGATCGGCGTTCCATGACCTTCCGGTCAAAGCTGACGATGGCGCCGAACTCCGAGGCGGATGGAGAGAGGTTGGGCGTTCGCGTGCGCAGGCTCAATTCCGTTCGAGACCCGATGCGTTTTCGCGTGGGATACTTAACCTACGTAAAAATACGGGCTGTTGAACTCGCTGGATGGAGCCCCTAAGTGCGAAGGCGTTGGTATCTCCCGGGGTCGTTGGATGGTTCCGTGCGGCATGAAGACATGGCCCTAGACCGGGCACTTCAGATACATCCCGTGCTGCTCATTCCGGGGTTTCTCGGCCTTCTGCTGCTGCTCGATTGGGCCACCTACGTGCCTTCGTTCGCGCCGCTCGGGATCACACCGTGGAATCCCTCGATCGGGTTGGCACTCGGCTTCGTGCTGGTCAAGGGGCCGGCTTACCTCCCGCTGCTGGCGCTTGGCACACTTCTCTCGGATCTCCTCGTTCGCGGCCTGCCGCTTCCGCTTTCGAGCCTTCTTGTCGAAGTGGCTGCGGTCAGCGTCGTCTACATGTTCGGACTTTGGCTTCTCTGGCGCAGCAAGCCGCCTTTCGACCCTGCCCTCGGATCGATGCAAGACCTGCAGCGGCTCGCCGTTTTCGCCACGGTGTCGGCCGCCGGCGTCGCCGCCGCCTATGTGGGCGGGCTTGTCTGGGGCGGCAACCTGCCGGCAGACGAGTTCCTCGCCTCCGCGCTGCGGTACTGGGTCGGCGACACCATCGGGATCATGGTGGTCACGCCGTTCATGCTTCTGCTCGTGCGCTCCGGTCGGCGACCGATGCTGACGCGGGAGTTCGTCGCGAGCCTTGCGCTGGTGCTCGTCTCGGTGCTGGTGGTGTTCGCACCAGAACACAGACTGCAGACGCAGCTCTTCTACGTGCTGTTCCTGCCGATCGTCTGGATCGCGCTCAGATCAGGCCTCGAGGCGGTTTCGACTGCGCTTCTCGTGATGCAGGTCGCGATCATGGTGGTTCTGCACGCCGGCAAGCAGGATGCCGTGAACGTGACCGAGGTGCAGGCGTTCCTGCTTGTGCTGGTGTGCGCCGGGCTTGCCATCGGCGTTCTGATTCGCGAACGGCAGCGCAACGAAGAGAACGTCCGCTTACAGCAGGCGGCGATCGCCAAGGCTGCGCGGCTTGGCAGCATGGACAGGCTGACCACGTCCATCGCACACGAGATAAATCAGCCCCTGACGGCAATCGGGAATTATTCCAAGGCGGCCGTCCGGGCGCTAGACCAGACGCCGGCGGATATCGGATCGGCGCGCGATGCGGCGGTCAAGGCCGCGGGGCAAGTAGCCCGGGCGTCGGCCGTGATCGAGCATCTGCGCAACCTCTTCATTCTCGGACGCGTGGAACTGGCGCCGGCGCCGGTAAGCCTGCTGATCGAGGAGTCGATCGAGCTGGTCCGGCCGGAGCTTGCGCGCGCGTCCGTGCGCATCGAGACGGAGATCGCGAGGGGACTTCCCGACGTCATGGTGGATCTCCTGCAAGCCGAGCAGCTCATCACGAATCTGTTGCGTAACGCCATCGAGGCCATGCGCGACACGCCGGCGCCCAAGCGGCGGATCCGGCTGACGGCCTCAGGACACGGCCCGGCAGAGGTCGAGATCCGCATCACCGATTCGGGGCCAGGCTTTCCGGCCGGCTTCCGGCTTGCCACGAACGTGCCCAACCTGACGACGAAGCCTGAAGGTCTTGGCATCGGGCTGACGCTCTGCCATTCGATCGTCGAGGCGCACGGCGGCCGCATGTCGATCAGCGAGGCGGGCGTGCCGGGCACCGTGTCGTTCACCCTGAAGGCCGCGTGCGCGGCTGTCCCGTCGGGAGGAGATGTGCATGCAAGCGCCAACTGAACTGTGCATCGTCGAGGATGACGACGCCGTACGCGATTCGCTTTTGGTGCTGTTGCGCAGCCACGGACTCGAGGCAACCGCGTTCCCATCGGCCGAGGCTTTTCTTGCGCACCTCGATGCCGGGGCGTCGCCCGCGTGCATCGTCTCGGACGTGAAGATGACGGGCATGTCGGGGCTCGATCTGCTGGCGGAGGTCAAGCGGCGCGGGTCGCCCGCGCCGATCATCCTCATCACCGGTCACGGCCAGATCAGCATGGCGGTCGGCGCCATCAAGTCGGGCGCCGAGGACTTCATCGAGAAACCGTTCGACGAGGCGGTGCTGGTGGAGGCGATCCGGCGGGCGGCCGAAAAGGGGGCGCGGCAGGCGGGCGTGCAGACCACGCGCGAGCAGATCCGGGCGCGGGTCGCCGAGCTTTCCAGCCGGCAGCGCGAGGTGATGGATCTCGTCGTGCAAGGCTACTCAAGCAAGGAGATCGCCGCCAAGCTCGGCATCAGCCCGCGCACGGTCGAGACGTATCGGCTGTGGATCATGGAGAAGATGGACGCGCGCAACCTCGCCGATCTGGTGCGCAAGGTGAGCCTGATCGAGGCGGCCTGAGCGTGCGGGGAGCGTTGGCGCGCGGGCCCTCCGCCGCCACACATCGGAGCCTGGCGGCGCGGCGGAGAGCAAGGCGCCGGGAGCAAGGCGCCGGTCGTCCGGCGCGTCAGGCGTCAGCCTCATCGCCGGGCCTTGCGGTGCGCTGCGCAAGCGTCGCGCTCAGGTCCAGCGGGCCGTGTCCTTGCGGTCCTCGGCCGTGAGGAGCGTCGTCGTGTAGACGACGGTGTCGGTGCAAAGGTCATAGCGGCGGCTCAGCTTGCGGCGCACCTCCGCCTCGACCTCGTTTTCGGGGATCTTCGATCGCTCCCACATGGCGAGGCTTGGCCGTCGCGTCATGAGGAGCGAGCGGATCAGGCCGGGCGCCGGGTCCGGAACGATGCGCCAGAGGCCGATGATCTGGCTGTCGTAGGATGCCTCGAAGTCGGGCCAGGCGGCTTCGCAGAGCGACAGGAACTCGCTCCAGTTCCCGGCCGGAGTTTCGAACCAGCGGAAGGCGAAGCTGCCTTGCCGGCGCGGCGGGTCCGGGGTGGCGGGGCGCACGGTCGGCTGCATGGCCTCGGCGGTCACGTCGCGGACGTCGGGGAGCGCCTTGAGCGGGCGGAGGGCCGAAGCGAGGTCCGCGCCGTTGGGCCAGACGGTGATCGCCGTGAGCTCGTCGCGCGGGCGGCCGATCTGCGGCCGCCAGATCCCGTAGAGGGCCCCGCCGTGCCGTTCGATCTCGGGCCTGGCGCGAGAGGCAACCGCCGCGGCGACCGCTGCCCAGGCGAGCGGCGCGCAACGGACGTAATGGTGGAGGTACATGGGCGAACCATTGACCGGTGACAGAACGCGCGCGAGGGCTCCAGTCCGAGTGAGGGCTCAGGCGGTCTTGCGCCAGTCGTCGCCGTAGTCGGCGCGGACCTGCTCGAGCGAGCGCTCGCGGTGTTTGAGCCACCAGCCGTATTGCACGGGCCAGTCGTCCATGGCGTCGAACGGCTTGCGGCCGAGCGCGATTTCGGCCATCTGCGGCCAGCTCGGGTTCGCCAAAGCCTCGCGGCCGATGGCGATCAGGTCGGCGTCGCCTTTTACAAGAATGTGCTCGGCATGGTGCGGGTCGACGATGAGCCCGACGGCGATGGTGCCGATGCCGGCTTCGCGCTTCACCTTGGCGGCGAACGGCACCTGGAACCCCCAGCTGCGCTTGATGCGCGCCGTCGTCGCCGAGCCGGTGAGCCCGCCCGAGGAGCAGGCGATCAGGTCGATGCCGCGCTCCTTGAGCGCCCGGGCGTAGGCAACCGAGTCCTCGATCGACCAGCCGCCGTCGACGCCATCGACCGCCGAGATGCGCACCGACAGCGGCATCCCCTTCGGAACGGCCGCGCGCACCGCCTCGGCGAGTTCGAGCGGAAAGCGCGTGCGGCCCTCGAGATCGCCGCCGTAGGCGTCGTTGCGCTTGTTGACGAGCGGCGAGAGGAACTGATGCACGAGATAGCCGTGCGCGTTGTGGATCTCGATCATCTCGAAACCGGCCTCGACGGCGCGGCGCGCGGCGCTCGCCCAGTCGCCGATGAGCTTCTTGATGTCGGGGATCGAGAGCGCGGAGGGCGCGATCCAGCCGGGGCCGAGCGGCTCCGACGTCGGCCCGACGATCTCCCACTTGCGATCGCCGCGGGCGAGATCCTCGGGCGTCAGCGGGCCGTTGCCGTGCCAGGGCCGCTGCATCGAGCTCTTGCGGCCGCCGTGGCCGAGTTGGATCGCCGGCACGACCTTCTGCGCTTTCATGAAATCGGCGATGCGCTTCAAGGCGCGGGCATGGGCATCGGACCAGAGCCCGAGACAGCCGTTGGTGATGCGTCCCTGCTCGGTCACCCCCGTCGCCTCGACCATCACCAGGGCGGGTCCGCCGAGCGCCAGGCGCGCGTAGTGCCCGAGATGCCAGTCGTTGGCGATGCCGTCGACGGCGGAATAGGTCGCCATCGGGGAGATGATGAGGCGGCTCCTGAGGGTGAGGTCGCGGAGCTGGATCGGCGTGAAGAGAAGCGGCTTCGACATCGGATGGACCGGTCCTTTGGGCCAATGGCGGCAGATAGCGGAAGATGATTGTCTCGCCGGCGAGCGTGCCAGGGCAGAGGGTGCGCGAGCCAGTGGTCAGATCGTCACGATCACCTTGCCGACGACCGAGCGCGCTTCGAGCGACTTGATGGCGGCGCCGGTCTGGCTGAGCGGGTGGATGCGGTGGATGTGCGGCTTGAGGCGTCCGGCGGCGACCGAGGCCAGGATCTCCTCGAGGTTGCGCCGCTGCCGTTCGGGCTCGCGGACCGCCATCTCGCCCCAGAAGACACCGATTACGGAGCAGCTCTTGAGCAGCATGAGGTTCAGCGGGATGCGGGGAATCTGACCGGCAGCGAATCCCACGACGAGGAAGCGGCCGCCCCAGGCGATGGAGCGGATCGCCGCCTCGGCGAAGTCGCCGCCGACGCAGTCATAGACGACGTCGACGCCCTTGCCGCCGGTGAGTTCGCGCAGGCCCTGCTTCAGGTCGCCGGTTGCGTAGTTAAAGGTCTCATCGGCGCCGTGCGCGCGGCAGGCCGCGAGCTTTTCGGGCGAGGAGGCGACGGCGATGACACGTGCCCCCATGGCCTTGCCGAGTTCGACGGCGGCGAGGCCGGCGCCGCCCGAAGCGCCGAGAACGGCGAGCGTTTCGCCCGCCTTGAGCCCGGCGCGGTCCTTGAGCCCGTGCAGGCCCGTGCCGTAGACGATCGGCGTGCCGGCGGCCGCTTCGAAGGAGACGCCGTCCGGGATCTTCACGAGCGCGTCGGCCTTGACGGCGGCAAGCTCGCGCGCGCCGCCCCAGCCGATATAGCCGCAGACGCTGTCGCCGGGCTCAAGGCGGGTCACGTTCGCTCCCGCGCTCTCGACGATGCCGGCGATCTCGGCGGCCGGCGAGAACGGCAGCTCGGGCCTGTACTGGTACTTGCCGCGCGTGATGAGCGTGTCGAGGAAATTCAACGCGGCCGCCTTGACGCGAACCACGACTTCATCCGGCCCGGCTTCGGGCGGCGGCAGCTCGGCAAGGGTGACGGCGTCCGGCCCATCAAGTGTCCGGCAGATGGCGGCGAGCATCGGATTGACTCTCCGGCGATAGCGGCGGGTGAGAAGTCAGGATGCGGGGCGCCGGCGCCGACGGCAAGTGATTGCAGTCCGCCGCTCGATCTGCTTTTCCCGCGTTTTGGGTGCAAGGATGTGATTCGAGCGGTGCGGCAGGCGCGGCGCGCGCAGCCTTCGTTCGGCGTCTCCGGTTGCGTTCGCGTGGGAGATCACGGGAAGTCGGCTGGAGGGGACATGCGGTGCTGGGTGGCATGGGCGGCCGCTGGGCTGGGGCTCGCTGCCGCCGTGCAGTGTGCGCGGGCGGAGGTTTGTCAGGACGGCAAGGGCGGCCTCGGCGTCGCCCGGATCGTCGAGATCGACACGACGGGCGGCCCGGTTTTCGGCTCGTTGACCAAACGGCCGCGCGAAAAGAGCTTTCTCGGTCCCAAGGAGGTCGTTCTCACGTTCGACGACGGGCCGATGCCGGGCGTTACCCGTTCGATTCTCGAGACGCTCGACCGCTTCTGCACCAAGGCGACCTTCTTCTCGGTCGGCCGGATGGCCGTTGCCTATCCCGACCTCGTGCGCGAGATCCTCAAGCGCGGACACACGCTCGGCACACACACCTGGTCGCATCCGATGAACCTGCCGCGGCTGAAGGGTCGGCAGGCCATCGACCAGATCGAAAGCGGCTTTGCGGCGGTGGCGCTCGCCGCGGGCCAGCCCATCGCGCCGTTCTTCCGCTTTCCGGGCCTCAGCGACAGCGCCGCGCTGGTGCGCCATCTCGAGGAGCGCGGCATCGCGACCTTCACCGTCGATGTCGTCTCGAACGACAGCTATATCGCGGATCCCGAGCGGCTCGTCGAGCGGACGCTCATGCAACTCGCGGCTGAGAGCGGCGGCATCGCGCTCTTTCACGACATCAAGCCGCAGACGGCGAAGGCGCTGCCCAAGCTGCTCGCGGAGATGAAGGCGCGCGGCTATCGCATCGTGCACATGCGGGCGAAGGCGCCGTTCGAGAAGGACGAAAGCTATGATACGGCCCTGCGCGCGCACCTCGCGCGGGTGTCGCCGCTTGCGACGCGCCGCCTCATCGCAGTGACCGAGGCGCCGGTTGCGCCGGCGCCCGCCGTGTCGCCGCCGGATGCGCGGGAGCCGGCCGCGACGGCCACAATGGCGGGCGATGGAGAGGACGTCCTGCAGATCGCCGGGGACCCCAAGGCGGGCCAAGGCGATGCAGTCGTGATGCAGCCGGTTCTCAAAGCGGCGCTTGGCGATGCGGCCGCGACCAGAGCGTCCGTTGGTACGGATGCCGACAGCGTGCGCTCGCGCACGCGCCGCGCCGTGATCGCGCGGCGTCATGCGGCGAACCAGCAGGATGCCGCGGTGTCTGCGTCGCAAGCCGATCTCAGGGGCAGAGCGAACCAACAAGGCGTCTTGCCGGTCGGGCGCGCCGCCGCGGGGCGAGCGAAGCAAACGGCCGTCCCGCCACCGGCCGGCCTGACGGCTTCTGGCGTAGCGGAGCCGCGCGAGGCGCGCATCGAAAGCAGCGGCCCGCACACGGTCTCCAAGCCGCCGCCACTCAGGTCGTCGCTGCGGCCCGAGCCGAGCTGGTCGGAACGCCTCGTCGAGGAGACGGGCCGGACCGGCAACTAGCGAGTCCGCCCCGATCAGGCGGCAAGCCCGCGCTTCCGCAGCATCGCCTTCGAGGTCGGCAGGCGGCCGCGAAACAGCGTGTAGGCTTCCGCCGGATCGCGGCGGTTGCCGGCGGCGTAGATGAATTCCTTGAGGCGCTTGGCCGTCTGAGCATCGAAGATGTCGCCGGCCTCTTTGAAGGCGTCGAAGGCGTCGGCGTCCAGCACCTCGGACCACATGTAGCTGTAGTAGCCCGCCGCATAGCCGCCACCTGAGAAGATGTGCGCGAAATGCGGCAGGCGATGGCGCATGACGATCTCGCGCGGCATGCCGCGGCGCGCGAGCAGGTCGTGCTCGAAGCGCGCGATGTCGAGACCTTTCGCGTCCTCGAGCGTGTGCAGTTCGAGGTCGGCGAGGGCGGAGGAGACATATTCGACCGTGGCAAAGCCCTGGTTGAAGGTGCGCGCCGCCTCGAGGCGCCGGACGAGCGCGGCCGGAATCGGAGCGCCGGTCTTGTAATGACGGGCGAAGCGTTCGAGGATCTCGGGCTCCGACAGCCAGTGCTCGTAGAGCTGGGAGGGCAGTTCAACGAAGTCGGTCGCCACAGCGGTCCCTGCGATCGAGGGATAGGTGACGTCCGAGAGGAGGCCGTGCAGGGCATGGCCGAACTCGTGGAAGAGCGTGCGGGCGTCGTCGAAAGAGAGCAAGGCGGGCTCGCCCTCGCCGCCGCGGGCGAAGTTCATGACGTTGACGATCACGGGACGCTCGATGCCGCCGAGCTTCCTTTGGCCGCGGAAGGCGCTCATCCAGGCACCGGAACGCTTGGAGGGGCGGGCGAAGTAATCGCCCATGAAGATGCCGACATGACGGCCTTTGGCGTCCTGCACCTCGAAGGTGCGCACGTCGGGATGGTACTTCGGCAGATCGGACCGCTCCTTGAAGGTGAGCCCGAACAGGCGTTCCGCGGTGTAAAAGGCCGCCTCGATGATCCGGTCGAGCTGCAGGTAGGGCTTGATCTCGGCCTCGTCGAGATCGAACTCGGCCTTGCGCACCTTCTCCGCGTAATGCCGCCAGTCCCATGCTTCGATGCGGATGTTCTGGCCCTCGCGCCGCGCGAAGCTCTCGAGGCGTTCACGCTCGCGGGCCGCCTGCTGGACGGCCGCGTTCCAGACCTCGTCGAGGAGCGCCCGCACGGCGGCGGGAGTCTTCGCCATGGCGTCGTCGAGACGGAATTCTGCGAAGGTGCGGTAGCCGAGGAGACGGGCGCGTTCCTGCCGCAAGGCGATCGTTTCGGCGGCGATGGCGCGGTTGTCGTGCTCGTTGCCGTTTTCGCCGCGGCGGGTCCAGGCGCGGAACGCCTGCTCGCGCAGGTCGCGGCGCGTCGAGAACTGCAGGAACGGCTCGATGCTCGACCGCGCCAGCGTGATGACATGCTTGCCCGGCATCCCGAGGTCGGCCGCGGCGCGCGCGGCGGCCGCGCGCACGAAGTCGGGCAGGCCGGCCAAGTCGCGCTCGCCTTCGAGGACGAGACGGAAGGCCTGCTCGTCGGCGAGAATGTTCTGCCCAAATCGGGTGCCGAGCGCGGCGAGCCGTTCGTTGATCTCGGCCATGCGCTTCTTGGCGCGCGCGTCGAGGCGGGCGCCAGCGCGCACGAACGCGGTGTGCGTTCGCTCGAGGACGCGGGCCTGCTCGGCGTCGAGCTTGAGCTTGCCGCGCCGCTCGAAAAGGTCGTTCACGCGCTTGAAGAGATCCGCGTTGAGCAGGATCGCGGTCGAATGGCGGGCGAGGCGCGGCGCCATCTCGCGCTCGATCGCCTGCAGCTCGGGGCTCGTGTCAGAGGCGGCGAGATTGTAGAAGAGGCGCGAGATACGGCTGAGCAGCCGTCCCGCGTTCTCGAGCGCCGCGATGGTGTTGGTGAACGTCGGCCGCGTGCGGGCGCGCGCAATGCGCTCGATCTCGCGCTCGTGCGTCTTGAGGGCGGCCTCGAACGCGGGCAGATAATGCTTCGGTCTTATGGCTTTGAAGGGCGGCAGGCCGAAGCGGCCCTTCCAAGGCGTCAGCAACGGGTTTGCGACCGGTTTGTCAGGCCGTTTCGCGACAGACGTCCGTCCTCTTCGCGCGGCAGCTTTGCGCGCTCGCGCCGCAGCCGGCGCGCGCCCCGGTCTCGCGGGCTTGGCCATCACCCTCTCTCCCTCTCGAAGCCAACGAACTGTCCGGCCGGCGCGCCGCGCGCAGAGGAGCGTGCGAGCATGCCTCTCGGCAATCCGTCGGGGCGCTTCCTGATCATGTCCGCCGCGCGTTTGCAAGCGTCATGCCCGCCGGCGGGCGCCGTCAAGCGGCCGCGCGCGCCTCCGCGTCGATGTGAGCGACGAGCCCGGCGTCGAGACCGAGCGCGCTGGCAATCCCGACGAGAAAGTCATGCTCCTGCTGCGCGTCGAGGTCGATCGCGAGGCGCGCCGCCGTGAAGAGCTGAATGGCATCCGCCTCGCTCTCGACGCCTGCCGCGATCTCCTCGGGCGTCGCCGGATTGTTGAGCTCGCCGGCCAGAAACGCCTCCGCCTCCCGGCCGAGACCGGCCTGCTGCAAGCTGGCGAGAACGCGCTGCTGCTCGGACCGGTCGATGCGCCCGTCGGCCGCAGCGGCGGCAATCATGGCGCGGATATAGCGGATCGCGCTCTCGTTCGAGACGGCATCGGCATCGAAGCCGGAGCCGGCGGGTGCGACGGCGAGGCGTTGCGGACCGGTCACCGGCGGCCGCCCGGCCTGATAGTTCTGGAGCGCCTTGTAGGCGAGCCCGCCGATCAGCGCGAGCCCGCCGATCTGCAAGGCGCTGCCGGCGATGCTGCGGCCCGTTCTCGTTCCGAGCACCAGCGCGCCAAGACCGCCCGCGGCGGCGGCGGTCGCGAGCGGGTTCTGATTGATGAAGTCTTTCAGCCTGGCGAGCAGCTCGTCGGGGGACCGGCCGATGGCCGCGCCGATCGCTTCGCGGATGCGGTCCGAAGCGCCTGTTTCACCGTCGATGCGCCCGGTGCCCTCCCGAACGCCCTCGGTTGCCTGGCCTAGGACCTGGCCCAGAATGTCGACGATGGGCCCGAGAGCGCCGACTTCTCCGGCTCGGCCGGCCGAGCGTTCGCCACCTATCTGCTCCTGCAGCCGGCCCAGGATATCGCCGAGACTGTCTTGGGCGGCCGCCGGGGCCTCTTCCGACTCTACGGCGCGAACCGGTGCGCCGCCGGCGCCGAGGTTGCGAACGAGATCGCCGATGCCGCCAAGGTCTGCATCGGATGCGCCGCTCTCGGCCCGCTGTCCCGGCGCATCGTCAGGCAACAGCATCCGCAGGAGGTCGGCCAGTCCCCCGGCTGGCGCGTCCGGCCGGCCACCCCCTGCCCCGGCGACAGCGCCGGCAAGCTGGCCGAGAAGGTCGCCCAGTCCGCCGGCGCCTGCGGTCGCAGGGGAGGGCGCTCCGGCGGCGGCCCCGCGCATCATGTGCTCCAGCAGGCTCCTCGCGTCGAACATGGCCGGTTGCTCCTGGTGATGACGTTCGGCGGGCACTCGCCAGGCCGATACCTGCTACAAGTAGGAAGCTGCCGCGCCGGGCGCAACGCGCTTCGCTCAGCCCTTGCGGCGCGCTCTCATCGCCCCCGCGATCGGGGAGGGGCGCAAGGCGATGCGGCGGATATCGCGATGCGGCTCCTGACAGGGTGGCCCATATCCGCTACAACGCAGCCGGACGAGAGAGCAGGGAGACGAGCAATGGCTAAGGTCGCGTTCATTGGCCTCGGAGTGATGGGCTATCCGATGGCCGGGCATCTGTTGCGCAAGGGCGGCCACGACCTCGTCGTCTACAACCGGACCAGCGCGAAGGCCGAGGCCTGGGTCAAGGAGCACGGGGCCGGCCGCACGGCGCCGACGCCCGCCGAGGCGGCGAAGGACGCGGACTACGTGTTCTGCTGCGTCGGCAACGACGACGATCTGCGCTCGGTGACCACCGCCAGGAACGGCGCTTTCGAGACGGTGCGCAAGGGTGCCATCTTCATCGACAACACGACCGCCTCGGCGAACGTCGCGCGCGAGCTTTACGCCGCCGCCAAGGACAGGGGCTTCGGCTTCATCGATGCGCCGGTTTCCGGCGGGCAGGCGGGTGCGCAGAACGGCGTGCTCACCGTCATGTGCGGCGGCGACAGGGATGTGTTCGAGCGCGCCAAGCCGGTGATCCAGGCCTATGCGCGCGCCGTTAATCTCATTGGTCCGCCCGGATCGGGCCAGCTCACGAAGATGGTCAACCAGATCTGCATCGCGGGTCTCGTGCAGGGATTGGCGGAGGGCATCCATTTCGCGCAGAGGGCCGGGCTCGATCTGCCGATCGTCATCGACACCATCTCGAAGGGCGCTGCCGGCTCCTGGCAGATGGACAACCGCTGGAAGGCGATGATGGAAGGCAAGTACGATTTCGGGTTTGCGGTCGACTGGATGCGCAAGGATCTGTCGATCTCGATCGAAGAGGCGCGCAAGAACGGCGCGCATCTGCCGGTCGCGGCGCTCGTCGACCAGTTCTACTCCGAGGTGCAGCGGCTCGGCGGCGGGCGGTGGGATACGTGCAGCCTGCTCGCGCGGCTCAACAATCAGAGCGCCGTGAAGAAGAGCTGACGTCAGCCGGCGCGCGGGGGAAGCGACACCATGGCGATCACGGCCTTCTACGCGGGCATCCTGGCGGTGATCTTCGTTCTGCTCTCGATCCGGGTGATCGGAGCGCGGCGGGCGGCTCGGGTGGCGGTCGGCGACCGGGGCGATGTGGCGCTCCTGCGGCGGATGCGGGCGCACGGAAACTTCGCCGAGTACGTTCCCTTCGCGCTCGTGCTGATGGGGCTCGCGGAGACGCTGGCGGCGCCCGCGCTGATCCTGCATGCCATGGGTGGCGCGCTCATCGCCGGACGCGGCCTGCATGCCCTTGGCATCAGCCGGCTCGAGGAGCCCATGTGGATGCGGGTCGGCGGAATGTCGTTGACCTTCGCCGCGCTGCTCACCGGCGCGTTGATGTGTCTCGTGCTGGCCTCCAACCGGATGTCGATCCTCTGAGCCGGGCCGGCCGGGTCCGATCGCGGGTTGCGTCCCCGCTGACGCCGCGGCCAACCCCCGCGTTCGGGCGAAGACTGGTCCCGAAATGCGTGAGATGACATCGGCTGCGGCGCGCTGATAGCCTGAATATCAAGACCTCTGGTCAGATGGCGCGTGCGTGCGCGGCGAGTTCCGATTCGAACGCCCGACCGACGCAGCGTGCGAGCGATGCTTGTCGCCCGCATCGGCTCGGCCAAAGTCTTCCAGGGGTGGTCCGCTGACAGAACCCGTTAACGGAAAAAGGAACCGGACGATGACGAGGACACTTCGCGAGGCGCTCACGTCGGGGCCGATGGTTGTCGCACCCGGTGCCTACGACTGCATCACGGCGCGGCTCATCGAGCAGGCGGGCTTTCCCTGCGTTTACATGACGGGCGCGGGAACCGCAGCGGCGCACGGTCTTCCCGACTACGGCCTCCTCACCATGAGCGAGATGGTCGCCAACGCGCGCCGCATCACGAGCGCGATCTCGGTGCCGCTCGTCTCCGACAGCGATACGGGGTTCGGCAACGAGCTCAACGCCTATCGCACCGTGCAGGAGTTCGAGCGGGCCGGCGTCGCCGCGATCCACATCGAGGATCAGGTGTTTCCGAAGAAGTGCGGTCATCTCGACGGCAAGGAGCTGGTGCCGGTCGAGGATTGGCTCGCCAAACTGCGCGCCGCCGTTGCCGCGCGCAGGTCGCGCGACTTCCTCGTCATCGCGCGCACCGACAGCCGGGCCGTCGCCGGGTTTGACGAGGCGGTGCGCCGGTCGCAGCTCGCGCTCGAGGCCGGCGCCGACGTGGTCTTCCTCGAGGCGCCGCAGACGCTCGAGGAGGTGGCCGCCGTGCCAAAGCTCGTCAAGGGGCCTTGCCTCATCAACATGGTGCTGGCGGGCAAGACGCCGCTGCCCACGCTCTCCGAAGCGGAAAAGATGGGCTACCGGATCGCGATCCTTCCGGGCATGCTGCTCTCGAACATCATCGGGCTCTGCGATGCGCTGCTCGCCGAGGTGAAGGCGACCGGCAAGGTGCCGGGGACCTACAGCGGTGGCGGCCCGGCCAAGACGTTCGCGCGCTTCGGCGCGGCGGAGTGGGACGCGCGGCGCACGGCGTTTCGTCCCGAGGACGGAGCGGGAAAGAGCGGGCGCGAGGCCGCCGAGTAGCCGCCATGACCGAGGCAAGCGAGGCCCCGTTCCGCTCGCCGGCGCTCGAAGCCGCGCTTTCGCAGCCGCTGATGCTCGGGCTCTTCCTGCCGCTGCAGTCGGGCGCCTGGAGCCCGTCGACCGCGCCGCGCGGCACATCGTGGACCTTCGACTACAACGCGCGGCTCACGCAACAGGCGGAGGCGCTCGGCTTCGATCTGGTGTTCGGACTCGCGCAGTGGATGGGAAAGGGCGGCTATGGGGGAGCCATGCGCTTTCGCGAGACGGCCAACGATCCGCTGCTGGTGACGGCGGGGCTCGCTGTCGTGACACGGCGCATCCTGCTCATCTCGACGGTTCACATCCTTTACGGCTGGCACCCGCTGCATCTTGCGAAGTTCGGCGCGACCATTGATCAGATGAGCAACGGCCGCTGGGGCCTCAACGTCGTTACCGGCTACAAGCGAAGCGAGTTCGAGATGTTCGGGCTCGAGCCGATCGCGCACGACCGGCGCTATGAGCTCGCGCACCAGTTTACGACGCTCTTGAAGCGGCTCTGGCATGAGGAAGAGGAAATCACGGTCGGCGAGGGCCCCTGGACGATGCGCGGCGCCTTCCTCTCGCCGAAGCCCGTCAATGGCCGCTGCATTCTGGTCAACGCCGCCTCGTCGGGCGCCGGGCTCGACTATGCCACGACGCACTCGGACCTCATCTTCATCACGAGCCCGGCGGGCGCCGACCTCGACAAAGCGGTGGCGGCGTTGCCGGAGCACAATCGGCGCATCAAGGAGGCGGCGCGCGCCAAGGGGCGGCAGGTGCGCACCCTTATCAACCCGCACATCATCTGCCGCGAGACGGAACGGGAGGCGCGGGCGCAGTACCGGGCGATCCTCGACCACCAGGACCCGGTCGCGGCCGACAATTTCTACAAAGTGTTTGCAGGCGGCGACCAGGCCTCGTGGCGCGCCAACACGCGCGATCAGTGGGTGATCGGGGGCAACGTGCACGTCGTCGGTTCGCCCGAGCAGGTGGTCGAGGGATTCCTCAGGCTCAAAGCGGCGGGGTGCGACGGCGTGCAGGTCAACTTCTACGATTTCCAGCCCGATCTCGAGTTCTTCGGACGGCGCGTCCTGCCGCTGATGCGGGAGGCGGGGCTCAGGCGGTGAAGCGCCGCGACGCCGGCGAACTGTGATGCGATGCGCGGCCGCGGGGCCGGAGCCGTTCTGCCCTGAGCGGGCGAGAGCGGGCCTCAGCCCGGGCCGATCATCTTCTCGGGCCTCACAATGGCGTCGAAATCGGCGGCGGGGATACCTTCCTTGAGCGCCTCCTCGCGCAGCGTGGTGCCGTTCTTGTGGGCTGTCTTGGCGATCTTGGCGGCCTTGTCGTAGCCGTACTTGGGCGCGAGCGCGGTGACGAGCATGAGCGAGCGCTCGAGGCCCGCCTTGATGTTATCCTCGCGCGCCTCGATGCCGACGACGCAGTTGTCGGTGAAAGAGACCGCGGCGTCGGCCATGAGGCGCACGGACTGGAGGAAGTTGTAGGCCATCACGGGGTTGAAGACGTTGAGCTCGAAGTGGCCGGAGGCGCCGGCGAACGTGAGTGCGCTGTGGTTGCCGAAGATCTGGACGCAGACCATGGTCAGCGCCTCGCACTGCGTCGGGTTGACCTTGCCCGGCATGATCGAGGAGCCGGGCTCGTTCTCAGGCAGACTGAGCTCGCCTAGCCCCGAGCGCGGACCCGAGCCCAGGAAGCGGATGTCATTGGCGATCTTGAAGAGCGAGGCGGCCACCGTGTTGATGGCGCCGTGGCTCATCACCATGGCGTCGTGGGCGGCGAGCGCCTCGAACTTGTTCGGCGCCGACGTGAAGGGCAGCCCGGTGATGGCGGCGATGCGCTCGGCCACCTTCTCGGCAAAGCCAATGGGCGCGTTGAGCCCGGTGCCGACGGCGGTGCCGCCTTGGGCGAGCTCCATGAGCGAGGGCAGCGTCTGCTCGATGCGTTTGATGCCGTTTGCGACCTGCGTCGCGTAGCCGGAGAACTCCTGACCGAGCGTGATCGGCGTCGCGTCCTGGGTGTGAGTGCGGCCGATCTTGATGATGTCCTTGAAGCGGTTCTGCTTTTCGACGAGAGCCGCGTGCAGCTTGCGCAAGGCCGGAATGAGCTCGTGAACGATCTGCTCGGCGCAGGCGATGTGCATGGCCGTCGGGTAGGTATCATTCGACGACTGGCTCATGTTGACGTGGTCATTGGGATGCACCGGCTTTTTCGATCCCATGACGCCGCCCAGCATCTCGATCGCCCGGTTCGAGATCACCTCGTTGGCGTTCATGTTGGACTGGGTGCCGGAGCCGGTCTGCCAGACGACGAGAGGGAAGTGGTCGTCGAGGCGGCCGTCGATGACCTCCTGCGCCGCCTTGACGATGGCCTCGCCGATCTTCGGATCGAGGCGGCCGAGCGCCATGTTGGCCTCCGCGGCGGCGCGCTTCACGATGCCGAGCGCGCGGATGATCGGCTTCGGCTGGCGCTCCCAACCGATCTTGAAGTTGCCGAGCGAGCGCTGTGCCTGGGCGCCCCAGTAGCGGGTGGCCTCGACCTCGATCGCGCCGAAGGTGTCGGTCTCGATGCGGGTTTTCGGGGCGGCGGTCATGGCGTCGGGGCTCCTTGCTGAGGGCGGCGGTGCCTTTCGGGCGGCACCTACCACGCGGCTCGCGGCTCCTTCAAGCTGTTGACGGGCGGCGGGGCCGTCTCAATGCGCATGGTCGATCATGGCGAAGCCGCCGGCGCCGCGCGGATGGGCGTACACGACGATGCCCGGCAGCGGGCGGGATGAGGCGTCGGACTGGGTCGGCCGGCCGGGTTCGCGCGGGGAAGCGGCGTCGGGCGGCGGGGCGAGGCCGGTCGCGCTGCCTTTGTGTCGTGCGTTCGCCTCGCAAAGCCAAGGCTCGAGCGCGCGGATGTCGATGCCGGCCTCGGCGAACTCGCGGATGAGCGCGTCGGGCTCGCAGGCGCGGGCGCGCAGCAGCGCGGCGGCGGCGGCCGAGCGCGCGCCGGAATAGCAGAAGGCGTAGATCGGGGCCGGCAAGGCTTCGAGGGCGTTCGCGAAGGCCGCGAGTTCGGCTGCGTCGGGCGTCCGGCTCGAAATCGGGGCGTAGGCGTGGGCCAGTCCCGCCGCCCGCGCCGCCTCGGCGACCACCGCGGAGGCGGGAAAGCGCGCCACCTCGCCATCCGGCTGGTTGTTGATGATGGACTTGAACCCGGCCCTGGCCAGGATCACGATCTCATCGAGTGTCGGGAACTCGCCGACGGCGAGGATGTCCGAGACGACGATCGGCTTCATGAGCGCACACGCGGGGCGGGCTGCGACCGAAGGCACCATAGGGCCGATGGCCGGCCGCCCGTGCGCCCGCCTTCACACGTCGGCCAGCAGCCATCGCTCGAGCAGTCTTAAACCACAAATGCCGCCTGCGACGATAGAGACAAAGGTCAAGAACGAGCCGAACGCCAGCGTCGAGACGCCGGTCATCGCCTGGCCCACCGTGCAGCCGAGCGCCGCGATGCCCCCGACGCCCATGAGGGCGGCGCCGATCAGGCAGCGCACCGTGTCGCCGGTATCGGCGAAGGTGGCGAGGCGGAAGCGCCCGAGCGCCTTCGCCGCGAGGAAGGCGCCTGCAACCGTGCCGAGCACGGACGCGACGCCGAAGCTCGGCAGGCGCGACGCCGTGAAGCGCTCGATCCACTCGACGGTGTCGCCCGACGGACGCACGAAGGTGAGCGAGCCGGGGCTCGTGGGGCGGTCCGCGAAGTCGTCGATGGCAAGCCCTGTCACGGCCCAGCCGGCGGCGATGCACAGCCCGATGCCGAGGCCGGCGGCGACGTGGGGGCCGGAGCTTCGGAAGTCGCGGTCCTTGAAGCAGAAGGCGAAGGCGGCGAGAACGGCGGTCGTGGCGACGAGCCGGCCGGACAACGGGCGCGGCAGGAGCCCGTTTGCCGCGAGAATGTCGCCAAGTGACTGGGTTGGTCCTGCGAGGCCGAACGCCGTCGCCTGCTCGAGCGCCGCCCGCGCCGGCGCAAACAGTCCGCCGACGGCGGCATAGGCAAAGATGCCGAGCACGATGAGCGTGATGAGGGCGCGCAGATCGCCGCCGCCGACGCGCGCCAGATTGCGCGAGGCGCAGCCGCCGGCGAGCACCATGCCGACGCCGAACATCAGGCCGCCCAGGATGTTGCCGGCCCAGTTCACGTTGGGGGCGAGGTACATGGACCTGGAGAGTTCGACGACGCCCGCGGCATCGAGAACCTGAGCGCCGAGGAGGGCGGTGGCGGCGGCAAGCAGCCAGGCGCGCAGCCGGCGCCAGTCGCCGAGATTGACGACGTCCGAGAGGGCGCCCATGGTGCAGAAGTTCGTGCGGAAGACGATGGCGCCGAAAACCGCGCCGATGAGGAATCCGCCGACGGCAAGCCACAGCGGGCCGTTCGCCTGGATTGTCTCGCGCAAGCTGCTCATGCTCTTTCTCGCTCTCATTTCTTGGTCGGCCACGACCGGCCCTCTGCGGGGGCCTCGATCGGGGCCGGTTCCTCGGGCTTGCGGGGCCGGGCCGCTTGCCGTGCAGGCAGGTGGCCGCAACCGACGTGACCGGAGTTGCCGGCGCGCGGGCCGCAGGCGCGCTGCGGCGCAACGGCGGGCGGGTAAGCTATAGCGAATTGTCACAATCGACGCGACGGTCCAATCGCGGTGGGCCGGGGGAGACTCTGCGGGCAAGAATGTTGGTGGCGGCGATCTTTACACGCACCCCCCGAGGCCCTATGTGACGCCCTCAACCGGCGAAGGCATTCGGCCGTACCGGGGGGAGGTCACATGCGATGGCAAGACTCGATACGTTCGCATCCGCCCATGCCCTGATCGCGGCGCGGCAGCCGGAGCAGCCGGTGGTCGGCTTTCGCCCGCATGCCGCCGGGCGGGCGGCGCGCTGGTTTCTTAAGCATTTTCCGGGTGACGTCGCCTACGCTTACAAGGCGAACAGCAACGTCTTCCTGCTCGGCGCGCTTTACGGCGCGGGCATCCGGCACTTCGACGTCGCCTCGCTGCCTGAGATCGAGGATGCGCGGACGATCCCCGACGCGACCTTCCACTTCATGCATCCGGTGAAATCGCGCCATGCCATCCGCCGCGCCTTCGGGATGGGCTGCCGCTCCTTCGCGCTCGACAGCGAGGACGAACTCCGCAAGATCGTCGAGGAGACCGGGAATGCCCGCGACCTGATCCTGTGGGTGCGTATCGCCGTGCCGGCCAAGAACAGCCGCATTCCGCTCGAACGCAAGTTCGGCATCGCCGGTTCGCGCGCCGCGCGGCTGCTCGTCAAGACGCGCCAGGTTGCGAAAGAGCTTGGCATCACGTTTCACGTTGGCTCGCAAACGGTGAGCCCGGAGGCCTACGCCACGGCGCTCGGCGAGGTGCGCAAGCTGATCGCCAAGGCCGGCGTCGTCGTCAACCGCATCGACGTCGGCGGAGGCTTTCCCTCGCGCTACTCGAACGAGATGCCGGCGCCGCTCTCCGACTTCATGGCGGTGATCCGCGAGGGCGTCGAGGCGCTGCCGGTCGGCGAGGGCTGCCGCGTCATGTGCGAGCCGGGCCGCGCGCTCGTCGCGGAGGCCGAGAGCCTCATCGTGCGCGTCGATGCGCGCAAGGGAAGCGACCTCTACATCAACGACGGCAGCTACGGCATGCTGTTCGATGCCGCGCATCTCGGGTTCGTCTTTCCGATCCGCATCGTCGGTCGCGAGGTGAAGGAGCCGGGCGTGCTGGCACCGTTCGAGCTGTGGGGGCCGACCTGCGACTCGATCGACCACATGAAGGGACCGTTCCTGCTTCCGGACTGCGTGCGCGAGGGCGACTATCTCGAGATCGGCAACACCGGGGCCTACGCGCGCGCAATCGCGGGCCGGTTCAACGGCTATGGCCAGTACGACGAGGTCATCCTGCTCGACGAGCCGATGTTCTCGATGTACGGCGAGCCGGAGATGGTGGCGGCGGCAGCGGGCGCGTGAGGTCCCTCGCGGGGCGCGCGGCTGCCCGGCGGCCAATCAGGGGGCGGACGACCCGGGCACGGCGAGTGGACGGGGCGGATGCCGCGTCGGCGTTGCGATCAAACGCATGACGAAACCGGCAGGTCGCCTGCAAGGCGCAGGCGGCGCCGGCTGGCGCTGCGGCATCGCGCGCCATCGGCCGCCGTGCCGCCGCTGTCTTTAGGGGCAGTCCCGACTCCAGAGCTCGAAACGCACCGGTCGGCACGAAAGGCGAAACTCAATCGACGGCGCACCGTCGGCGGGCACGTCGGGAATTGACCGTCCGCGCGGCGGGCGCTACCGGTTTGGCTGAGTTCGCTGCCGGCGGCGCAGTCCATGATGAGGGTGCCCGATGGAGTTCTATCCGGGGTTCGAGCGACGCACGATCCGGACCAGCGGAACGACGATCAACGTCGTGACCGGGGGACATGGGCCGCCGCTCCTTCTGCTGCACGGATTTCCGCAGACGCACATTCTCTGGCGAAAGATGGCGCCGGAGCTCGCCAAGACGTACACGCTGGTCATGCCCGACCTGCGCGGCTACGGGGACAGCGGCAAGCCCGCGGCCGGCGAGAACCATGTCAACTATTCGAAGCGGGCGATGGCTCTGGACCAGGTCGAAGTCATGGAGACGCTCGGATTCCGGCGGTTCATGATCGTGAGCCACGACCGCGGATCGCGCGTCGCGCATCGCCTGGCGCTGGATCATCCCGGGCGCGTCGCGAAGCTCGTGCTTATGGACATCTGTCCGACCCACCACATGTACGTGACGGCGGACAAGGAGATGGCCTCGGCCTACTTTCACTTCTTCTTTTTCATTCAGCCCGCGCCGTTTCCCGAGACGCTGATCGGCCGAAGCGTCGACGAGACGCTGCAATTCTTCATGGGATCGGTGATGCCGGGCAGCATCGAACCGGAGGCCTATGCCGAGTACCGCCGGTGCTTTGCCAATCCGGCGACGATTCACGCGGCCTGCGAAGACTACCGGGCGGCGGCCTCGATCGATCTCGCGCACGATGAAGCCGACATGGACAAGAAAATCGAGTGTCCGCTGCTGGTGCTCTGGGGCGCGAAGGGCCTGATCGGCCGCAAGTATGACGCGCTCTCGATCTGGCGCACGCGCGCGCGGCAGGTCAGCGGCACGGCGCTTCCCGGCGGGCACTGGCTGCCCGAGGAGTGTCCGAACGAGACGCTCGCCGAGATCAAGCCGTTTGTTGCGGCGCAAGACTGACGGCACAAGCGCCCGTTGCGCGATCGCAAGGCCCTGACGGCGCGATCGGCCGGCTGGATGGGGCGAGGCTTTTCACGGGCGAGGCGCACGCCCATCGCTCGCTCGGCCCCGGCCGACAGGAATCTCTCGCACCTGTGACGGGGCACACCGTGGCCGCGTGCGGCGTCGGACACGCGCGGTCGGAACCCGCGCCCTCGGGGAGGCTGCCCAACCCGCTAGCCTCCAATCACCTTCGCGGATTGCAGCCGGCCGATGGCGTTGCGGTCCATCTCGAGCCATTCGACGAGCACCTCCTCAGTGTGCTCGCCGAGGAGCGGCGCCGTCTTGAGTGCCGGAGTCGCGCCCGAGAAGCGCACCGGCCAACCGCTCATGACATAGTCGCCGTAGCGCGGATGCGGCATGGTCTGGCGAATGCCGCGGGTCTCGAAGGTCTTGTCGAGGGCGAGCTCGCGGGTGTCGAGCACGGGCCCAGCGGGAATCGACGCGCTGCTGACCAGCCGGGCCGCCTCGTGCTTGTCGTGCTGGCGCGTCCAGGCGGCGACGATGGCATCGACCTCCGCGCGATGCTCGGTGCGCGAGGCGGGCGTGGCGAAGCGCTTGTCATCGATAAGATCGTCCCGCCCCATGAGCTTTAGCAGGCGCGTCCAATGCTCCGCGTTGGTCGGGCTCGTGAAGATGTAGACATAGTCGTTGGGTCCGCCGCCCTTGGTCGGATAGACGCCGATCGGCGGGTTGCCGCCGCCGACCGTTCGGGCGCCGGCACGCGGCGCGGGCTGCATGCCGTTGCGCTCCATGTAGGCGAAGGCGTTGCGGATGTAGTGCAGGATCGCGTCCTGCATGGCGACCTCCAGCCGCTCGCCCTGGCCAGTGCGCAGGCGGCGCACGTAGGCGCCGAGTATCGAGATGGCCATGATCATGCCGGTGCCGGTGTCGCCGAGCGTGGCGCCGGGCTTGCAAGGCGGTCCGTCTTCCTCGCCGGTGATCGACATGAGGCCGCCGCAGGCCTGCGCGATCATGTCGAAGGCAAGTCCCTTCTCGTAAGGGCTGCCGGCGCCGAACCCTTTTATCTGGCAATAGATCAGGCTCGGGTTGACCGCCTTCATGACGTCGTAACCGAGGCCGAGGCGTTCAATCGCGCCCGGCGCGAAGTTCTCGATCATGACGTCGGCCTTGGCGGCAAGGCGCTTCAGGACGCCGACGCCTTGCGGGTCCTTGAGGTTGAGGGCGATCGAGCGCTTGCCGGAGTTGTACTGCAGGAAGTAGTTGCCATCGACGTCGGGCTTGATGCGGCCGACCGAGCGGCCGGGATCGCCGGAACCCGGATTTTCCACCTTGACAACGTCGGCGCCGAGCCAGGCGAGCGCCTCGGTGCAGGAGGGGCCCGCCTCGAACTGCGTGAGGTCCAGGATTTTCAGGCCTTGCAGACAATTCTCTCCGCTCATCGGGGTTCTCCTGGCGAGCCATGCCCTGCGGGCATCCTAGCCAGCGCCTCGGCCGCCCGTCGAGGCGATCGGGCGGCCGGCATAGGGTGCAAGCGGTTTCGGCTTGGCTCGGGGATGACGCAGCGACAAGCGCGCATGGCTGGGCGTCCCTCGGCGGAGCCTGGTGGCGCCGAACGTGCGTTTGCAACCGCGGCGCGGTGTGCCATGCTCGGTCCCTGCTTTCACGCCTTCACCGAAATCGGCGCTGGCGGCCGCCCGCGCCGCCCGCACGGATGCGATCAAGTCAACCCCGGAGGACACGCATGGCCAAGTTGAACGGCGCCCAGATCATGGCGCGAAGCCTCAAAGAACAGGGCGTCCAGTACATGTTCGGCATCGTCGGCTTTCCGGTGCAGCAGATCGCGGCGGAAGCGCAGAAGGCCGGCATCAAGTTCATCGGCATGCGCAACGAGCAGCAGGCCTCCTACGCGGCACAGGCGGCGGGGTATCTCACAGGCCGGCCGGGGGCGTGCCTCACCGTGTCGGGACCGGGGGTGGTGCACATGCTCGCAGGTCTCGCCAACGCGCAGCAGAACTGCTGGCCGATGATCGGCATCGGCGGCGCCTCGCCGACCTATCAGAACGGCATGGGCGGCTTCCAGGAGGAGCGGCAGGTGCAGATCGCCTCGCCGTTCTGCAAGTTCGCGCACGCTATCGAGCACACGCACCGCATCCCGTTCTACGTCGAGATGGCGGTGCGCCACTCGATCTACGGGCGGCCGGGCGCGACCTATCTCGACATCGCCGACGACATCATCCGCGGCGAGGTCGACGAGGACAAGCTCGAGTTTCCGCCGAAGTCGGCCGAGCCGCCGCGCTCGCTTGCGATGCCCGAGGACGTCAATCGCGCGCTCGACGTGCTGCAGTCGGCGGAAAAGCCGCTGGTCATCGTCGGCAAGGGCATGGCCTGGTCGCGCGCCGAGGACGAGGTGCGCGCCTTCATCGAGCGCACGAAGCTGCCGTTCCTCGCCTCGCCGATGGGCAAGGGGGTGATGGACGACAACCATCCGCTTTCGGTCGGCGCGGCGCGCTCGACGGCGCTCAAGGAGGCCGACGTCATTTTCCTGATGGGCGCGCGGCTCAACTGGATCATGCACTACGGGCTTCCGCCGCGCTTCAAGAAGGGCGTGCGGATCATCCAGCTCGACATCGCGCCCGAGGCGATCGGGCAGAATGTGCCGACGGAGGTGGCGCTTGTCGGCGACGGCAAGGCGATCGTCGGCCAGCTCAACGCCGCGCTCCGCAACCGGCAGTGGTTCTACGCCGAGGGCACGCCCTGGCGGAAGACGATCGCGGAGGCGGCCGCCAAGAACGCCAAGCAGATCCAGCCGCAGCTCGACGACAACTCGGCGCCGACCAACTACTACCGGGCCCTGAAGGACATCTCGGCGTGGGTGCCGAAGAACGCCATCATCGTCGGCGAGGGCGCCAACACCATGGACATCGGGCGCACGCAGTTGCCGAACTCCGGGCCGCGCCAGCGGCTCGATGCCGGCACCTACGGCACGATGGGCATCGGCATGGGTTTCGTCGTCGCAGCCTGCGCGGTGCACCCGGACCGGCCGGTGATTTCGGTTACCGGCGACAGCGCGCTCGGGTTCTCCGGCATGGAAATGGAGACGATCTGCCGCTACAGGATGCCGGCCAAGATCGTCTGTCTCAACAACGGCGGCATCGGGTCGGGAACCGAGAAGTATCCGGACAACCCTTATGACAACCCGCCGCGGGCGCTGATCTACGGCGCGCGCTACGACAAGATGATGGAGGCGTTCGGCGGCAAAGGCTTCTACATCGAGGACCCGAAGGATCTGAAGGCCGCACTCGCCGAGGCGATGGCATTCCAGGGGCCGGCGCTGGTCAACGTCAAGCTGCACTGGGCGGCAGGCCGCAAGCAGCAGGAGTTCGGCTGGCTCACGACCTGAGCGTGCGCCGCGCCAGGGGCCGGGCGAGGCGCGCCGCGCGCGCGTCGCGGGCCACGGCGGAGCGCACCACGCGGCAAAGCGGGCGGGGACGCGGAGAGGGCGTCCCCGTCGCATGTCGGGCATCGCGTCGATTGCGACCGAGAAAGCTGCTAGGGACCGGCGCGGGGAACCGGATCTGGGCGGAGGGGCAGCGTGGCGAAGAGGCGTGCCGTAGAATTCGACTATCTGCCGGGGGCGAAAAGCTTCCTCGATCCCGAGCGGCAGGACGCCGATCGGCCCGAGGCGGCGAAGGCGGTCGTGATCCCGTTCGGGCTCGAAGCGACCGTCTCCTATGGCCGCGGCACGGCGAAGGGACCGCGGGCGATCCTCAAGGCGAGCCAGCAGCTCGAGCTTTACGACGAGGAACTCGGCCGCGAGGCCTATCTCGATTACGGCATCGCCGCGATCCGGGAGCCCAAGATCGGCCGGAACGTGGAGCGGGCGCTCGATGCGCTCGCCGGGCTCGTCGGCGCGGTGCTCGATCAGGGCCGGTTTCCCTTTGTGCTCGGCGGCGAGCATTCGCTCACGGCGGGCGCGATCCGGCCCTTCGCCGAGCGGCACAAGGATCTGGTCGTGCTGCAGTTCGACGCCCACGCCGACCTGCGCGACGGCTACCAGGGGCACCGGTTTTCGCACGCGGCGGCGATGCGGCGCGTGCTCGACTTCCCGCACGTGAGCCTGGTGCAGATCGGCATCCGCGCGCTGTCGCAACCGGAAGCCGACTATGCCCGAAGCCAGCGGCATCGGCTCCAGATGCATCTCGGGCTCGCGCAGGCATCGTGGGACGTGGAGACGATCCTCGCGCCGCTCAAGGGCAGGCCGGTCTACGTCACGGTGGACATCGACGCGCTCGACGGCGCAGTCATGCCGGCGACGGGAACGCCGACCCCCGGCGGCATGAGCTATCTGCAACTCTTAGCGTTCCTCCGCCGCGCCTCGGAACTCGGCCGCATCGTCGGCATGGACCTCGTCGAACTCGCGCCGATCAAGGGCTTCCACGCCTACGATTTCCTAGAGGCGCAGCTCGCGGCCAAGATGCTCAATTACGCGCTGTCGGGGACGAAGCCGCGGTAACGGGGCGGGTGCGAACCGGCCGCTCCGCGGCTGGGGCGAAGCCGTGAGGGGCAGCGTCCTGCGGCTCAAAGCGAGCCGGTCATGCCGCCGTCGACGTAGAGGATGTGGCCGGTGACGAAGCTCGCGGCATCGGAGGCGAGATAGACGGCGGCGCCGACGAGCTCCTCGACCTCGCCCCAGCGGCCGAGCGGGGCGCGGCCCGCGATCCAGCTCGAGAATTTCTCGTCGGCAACGAGCGCGGCGTTGAGCGGGGTCTTGAAGTAGCCGGGCCCGATGCCGTTGACGCGGATGCCGTAGCGGCCCCAGTCGACGGCCATGCCCTTGGTCAGCATCTTCACGCCGCCCTTGGCGGCGGTGTAGGGCACGACCGTCGGCCGGCCAAGCTCGCTCATCACCGAGCAGATGTTGATGATCGAACCCTTGCCGCGCGGGATCATCTGCGGCACGACCGCCTTCGAGACGTAGAAGAGGCTATCGAGGTTCGTTGCGATCACTTCGCGCCAGGTCTCATCGGCGATCTCGTGCAGCGGCGCGCGGCGCTGGATGCCGGCGTTGTTGACGAGGATATCAATCGGGCCGATCTCGGCGCCGATGCGGGCGACGGCGGCGGTCACCTCGGCGGGTTTGGTGACGTCGAAGACGGACTCGTAGGCGGCGCCGCCGTTCGCTCGGATCGCGGCGGCGACGGCGGCGACCGATTTCGGCGTGCGGCCGTTGATGACGACGCGGGCGCCGGCCTCGGCCAGTCCGCGGGCCAGCGCCTCGCCGATGCCGCCCGAGGAGCCGGTGACGAGCGCAAGCCGTCCGTCGAGTCTGAACTTGTCGAGGATGCCGGTCATATCGTTCTCCGGTGTAAGCGGCGGAAGGACGGCTGCCGGGTCACGCAGGCAGCGCGGAACAAGGTTTGCGACGCTCAGCGGGCGGGAGCAAGCTCCGTGTCGAGAGCCGCCTTCATCGCAGCGGAGCAGGGCCCGTCCTTGCGGGCGGAGTTGACGGTCGCCCCCTGGACGACGCCGTGCAGCATGGTGAGGATCGCCATTTGCCGTTCGCTGAGCCGGCCGCCCTCGCGGAGCTCCCGCACCATCGGCAGGAAGGACCGCTGCTGCCAGTCGAGACCGCAGTGCTCGGCGTTCGCGGATGCGACGGCCGTGCGCATGGCGAGCCTTGCCTGGTCGAGCGTGACGGGGGGTGCCGCGATCTCGGCCTCGGTCGCGGGTGCGCAGGGGGCGCCGCCGCAGCGGGCCTTGCCGAGATTGGAGAGCACGAGGCGCGTTAGCCGCAGAACGCTCGCGTCGGAGAAAAGCTCGTCGACCGGTTGCGCCGAGGCTTGGCCGGCGACAAGGAGAGCGGCAAATCCGAGGAAGGACGTCAGACGGCCGACGCGCTGGAACGCCGCCACGGCACGCGCATCCTGCATTCCTCATCACTCCATGCGGTCGCGACGGCAAAGGGCCGTTCGACGATGCGCGTTATAGCGATCCGCGGCCGCCCGCGCCTGCGATGTTTCGTCGTTGTGGTCCGGAATTCCGGGGGTCCGGCGCGGACGTGACGCCCAAGCGCGCGCCCGGCGCAATCATACGTCGGAGCGGCCGCGGGCCGTCCGGCTCCCTGGCGGGAAGCCATCAGTTCGACGATATGGCGGCGAACGGATTGAAGGGCTCGGCGGGCCTCGGCGCCGGCTGGGCGGCCTGCTGCCGCTGCATCGGACGGCGCGCCGACCGGGCGCCCGCCGACCGCTCGGGCTTCTCGGCGGCGGGCGGCGACGCGGAGGCGACGGCGACCGGCTTGCCGGCGAGTGCCGAGGCGAGGCGCGCATCGCGGCCATAGAGATCGGGGAAGGTGCGCAGCTTGCCGTCCTCGTCGGCAACGGCGGTGAAGTAGACGATATGAACCGGGATGTTCTTGTCGATCGTCACGTCCGAGGTCTGCCCGCGGCCGACGAAGCTTCGCACGCGCTCGCCGCTCCAGCCCTTGTCGTAGGCGAGGATCACCTCGGCAAGCCGCATCGGGTTCTGCACGCGCATGCAGCCGTGGCTGTAGGCGCGGACGTTGTGCGAGAAGAGGTGTTTGTCCTGGGTATCGTGCATGTAGACGTCGAACTTGTTCGGGAAGCGGAACTTCACGACGCCGAGGACGTTGCGGTTGCTCGGCGGCTGGGTGAACTGGAACTGGCGGACGTCGACGCGCGTCCAGTCAACGGCATCGGGATTGACGCGGCGCCCGTTGTGCATAACGACCAGTTCGTGGCGGGCGAGCGTGCGCGAGACGACGCTTTCTCCGCCCCCGAACAGCCAGTCGCCCGGCCCGCTGCGGGCGGCGGCGCGGCGCAGCATAGGGCCGATCTCGTTGGTCTTGATGCCGTCGGGCACGCCCCAACTCGGGTGAAAGATGACGAACTTCAGGGCCGCTGAGAACTCCGGCGTCTGCTGCGTCGGCTTGCCGACGACGATGCGCTCCTCGAAGACGATCCTGCCGTCGCGGTAGGCGCGCGTCATCTGCTCGGGCACGTTGTCGACGATGTGGAACTCGCCGAGATCGTCCGGCAGCCAACGCCAGCGTTCCATATTGACGAGGATGCGCTGGATGGCGTCGGGCCGTGCCGAGGCGTCCGCGCGCGCGGCAGCGAGCGCCTTCTGAAGATTGCGGAAGCCCGCGTGACGCGGATGGAGGTCGCGCAGGTAGGCGTCGGCCTCGGCGGCGGCGGCGATGGCGGCGAGGACCGTTCCCGGCTCGTAGAGCTGGGGCCGGCGGTCGATGGCGCGGCTCAAGTTGCTCGGTTCGATGCGGCCGCCGCGGGCATGGCGGGCATACTTCAGAACGGCAAGCCCGATCTCGATCTCGGCCTGCGCTGTGACCTCGGGCGATGCCGCCGGGGCGAGTTCGCGCGGGACGGAGAAGGCGGCGGGATCGAGGCCCCAGTCGGCGGCGCGCTCAAGTTCCGCGATGACGGCGCGACCGCGGGGCGTCAGTCCGTCGCGGCCGGTCCAAAGTGCCCGACCGTCGCCATCCGCATAGAAGGCAGCGAGGGCGCGGCGGTCACGCGCTTCGGCGGTGGTCTCCGGGATGGCGTCGGCGGAGCCCAGTTCGCGCCGGACGGCGGCGACGATGGCGTCGGGCTCTCCCGCACGCGCCCTGGCGGGCGCCGCCAGGGGCGCGCCGGGTGCGGCGACCGGCGCGGCCGCCACGGGCTTCGGCGTCAAGGGGTCGGGCTCGCTCGCGGCAAGCGGGGCCTCGGCCTCGGGGCGCGCGGCGGCCTGGGGCGGTGCGGCCTCGGCGGGCGGAGGATCGACGGCGGTCTCGGCCGGCGCCGGGCCGGAGGCGACGGCCGACAACAACGCGACGAGCAGCGGTGCGGCGCAACGGCCGCCAAGACTTCTGAGACGTGCGGACATCCGGCTCTCCAAGGCTCGACGCACACGCGGCGACCGCCCGAGACCGGCATCCCCGCGAAGCAACGGCGGCAATAGGGGGTGAACCGGGCACGCACGTAAAGTGGCCCGATTGCCGTCGACTTGCGGCAGCGCCGGAGCGTGCCTTGATCGCAACACTCGCCGGGAGGATTTCGGAGGCAAGGACCCCGGCTGCCGGGTCAGAGCGTCAGGCCGCCGTCGACGACGACCGTCTGGCCGGTGACCATCGCCGCGCCGAAGCCGAGGAAGACGATCACCTCGGCGATGTCGTCGGGCGTGCAGCGGCGCTTGAGCTGTGCGCGCTCGATCGACTCGCGCCGCTGCTCGGCGGTCCACTCGACCATCCAGGAGCTGTCGACGGCGCCGGGCGCTACGGCGTTGACGCGCACCTCGGGCGCCAGCGCGCGGGCGAGGTTCTGTGTCAGGTTGATGACGCCGGCTTTGGAGGCGCCATAGGCGAGGCTCGATCCGGGGGTGCCGAGGCCGGCGATGGAAGCCGTGCTGACGATGGCGCCACGCGCGGCCTTGAGGGCCGGAGCGGCTGCTTTCGCGCAGCGGAAGACACCGACGAGGTTCACCTGCAGGACCGTGTTCCAGAGCTCCTCGGTGATGCGGTCGAGTTCGGCCGGCTCGATCTTGCGGCGGGTGCCGGGCGTGCCGGCGTTGGCGACGAGGAGATCGAGGCGACCAAGCGCGCCAACGGCGTCCGCGACCATGCGTGGCGCGTCGGTGGGGCTTGCGACGTCGCCGGGTGCTGCGATCGCTTCGATGCCGGCGGCCTTGAGCTCGGCGAGCGCCGCCGGACCGCGGGCGTCATCGGAGAGGAAGTTGATGGCGACGCGGGCGCCGTTGCGCCCGAGCATGGCGGCGGTGGCAAAGCCGATGCCGGTGGCGCCGCCGGTGACGAGCGCCGTGCGACCCTTGAGGTCGTAGCGGATCATGGGACGTGCTCCTTCGCTCACCGGCCGGTCCAGGTGGGCTTGCGTTTGGTGAGGAACGCATCGAGCCCTTCGCGGAAGTCGGCGGAGGTGTAGACCTTGGCGACGAGATCGTGGTCATCGACCTTGGGCGCCGCCTCGCGGATGCGGCGCATCAGGATCTTGGTGGTCGAGAGCGTCAAGGGGGCGTAGCCGGCGATCTGCTGCGCAAGTTCGCTCGCCCGCTTCAGGACCGCGGCGTGATCGGCGTGCAGCTCGCTGACGAGGCCGGCGGCGTGGCACTCGGCACCGGTCATCAGGCGCGAGGTGAAAATGAGGTCGATGACGCGCGGCGCGCCGATGAGGCCGGTCAGCCGCTGCAGGCTTGCCGCGGAGAGGCAGTTGCCGAGCGTGCGCGCGATCGGAAAGCCGAACTTCATGTCGGTGGTGCCAAGGCGCATGTCGCAGCAGGCGGCAATCGCCGCGCCGCCGCCGGTGCAGGCGCCCGAGATGGCAGCGATCATGGGAACCGGGCACTGCTCGATGGAGGAGAGAATCTTGTCGACCCGCTCCTCGTAGCCGAGCCCGTCCTCGGGCGACTTGAAGGCGCGGAACTGGTTGATGTCGGTGCCGGCTGCGAACGCCTTGCCGCCAGCGCCGGTGACGACGATGGCGCGCACGTCGGCGGGAACGCGCTCGCACGTTTCCTTGAGCGACTGATACATGCTGAAGGTGAGTGCGTTGTACTTCTCCGGCCGGTTGAGCGTGATGGTCATCACCGGTCCGTCGCGGGAGATGAGGAGTTCGTCGGTCATGCGGGCCTCGGCTCTCGATCTGTGCTACATCCCGGGCGAGTGCTGCATGAGGCCGCGTGCGATTGCAAGGTTGAAGCGGAAAGGGGCCGCCGATAGGGTGCCGGCCGTTCCCGACACGTCCAGCTGAGACGAGGGTCCGATGACCGAGCGCCGCGAAGCCCATTCTGGAAGCCCCATTGCTCCGGCCGTGCTCGAACGGCTCAAGGCAGCGGCGGGACCCGGGGGGTTCCTCGAGGCGGCCGACGACATTGCGCCTTACGCCAAGAGCTGGCGCGGCAACTGGGTCGGCCGCTCGCCTCTTCTCCTGCGGCCGGCGACGACGGCGGCGATGGCCGAGATCGTGCGCATCTGCCATGAGACAGGCACCGCGATCGTGCCGCAGGGCGGCAACACGGGCCTTACCTTTGGCGGCCAGCCGGGCCAGGGGATGAACGAGGTGATCGTCTCGACCATGCGCATGAGAGCGGTCCGGGACATCGACCTCAAGAACGATACCATGACGGTCGAAGCGGGCGTCGTGCTCGCCGACATCCAGCGCAAGGCGGCGGAGGCGGGCCGGCTCTTTCCGCTCTCGCTCGGCGCGGAGGGAACGTGCCAGATCGGCGGCAACATCTCGACCAACGCCGGCGGCATCCAGGTGCTTCGCTACGGCAACACGCGCAATCTGGTGCTCGGGCTCGAGGTGGTGCTGCCCGACGGTCGGATCTGGGACGGGCTCAGGGGACTCAGGAAAGACAATACCGGCTATGATCTCAAGCACCTTTTTATCGGCGCAGAAGGCACGCTCGGCATCGTGACGGCGGCGGTGCTCAAGCTGTTTCCGAAGCCGACCGAGTCGCAGTCGGCGTGGATCGGCGTCGCGGGCCCCGAAGCGGCGGTCGACCTGCTCGGGCACATGCGCGCCAGGCTCGGCGAGAGCGTGACCTCGTTCGAGCTCATCAGCCGCCCGACGATCGACATGCTGCTCGCAGGTGTGCCCGGCCACAGCGACCCGCTCACGGACGTGCATCCCTGGTACGTGCTTGCCGAAGTGACGGGACAGGGTCCCCCCGGATCGCTGGCGGAGCCCTTCGCCGAGGCGATCGGGCGCGCCGGCGAGATGGGCCTCGTCGGCGATGCCGTGATTGCCAGCTCGGGCGAGCAGGCCAAGCGGCTGTGGCGGATGCGCGAGGACCTGCCGTTCGGCGTGCAGGCAGCGGGCGGCGCCATTCCGCACGACGTTTCGGTGCCGCTGTCGCGCATCGCGGAATTCGTGCGCCGGGCGGATGCGGCGATGAATGCCGCCTATCCAGCGGTGCGGCCGTGCTGCTTCGGTCATGTCGGCGACGGCAACCTGCACTACAACCCGGTGCGGCCGATCGACTGGAGCTTTGAGCGGTTCGCCGCCGAGCGCGAGGCGGTGAACAAGATCGTGCACGACATCGTGGTCGATCTCGGCGGCTCGATCAGCGCCGAGCACGGCATCGGCATCGTCCGGCTCGAGGAAAATCTCCGGTACAAGAGCCCGGTCGAGATCGATCTGATGAGGGCCGTCAAGCGGGCGCTCGATCCGAAAAACATCATGAACCCCGGCAAGGTGGTTCGCATCTGAGGCCGGTTTCCGGTCGGGTCCGGCCCGCGTCCGCGAAGATGCGGGCGATAGAGCGTGCTTGGCTGAGTTCTTTATACGTTCTCACTCGTCAGCCGTGCGGCTCTCGCGGATGCCCGGATTGGCTGGCTCAGCGGAGGGCGCGTCGGCCCCAATCCGCAGGCTTGCGTATTTGGCGGGGAAGCCGCGAAGGCATCGGCGTCGGCTTCGCCTCACGCTCACGCAAACGTGATTTTATTTGCATACGTTGCGGTCCGTTTTTCTAATATACATTGTTCAGAACGGGCCGCCGCCGGGAGTTCCCTCGGCGTTCTTGGCCCCGCTCGGATCCACGCCCCGGCATCGAGGAGAGGCGCCATGAGTGTACGTAGCACCACCATCATCGCGGTTGCCGCTGCGGCAGCCACCTATTTCGTCGCCATCGACACGGCCGACGCCCAGTTCCGCAGTTTCAGCGGTGGCGGCGGGGGTGGGGGTGGCGGAAACCAGCAGTTCCGGACTCTTCAGCAGCCGCGTTCGTTCACGCCGCAGCGGTCGTTCACACAGCCGCGGACGATCCAGAACAACTTCAGTACCACCAATCGGTCCTTCAGCCCGGCGCAGCGCGTCACGCAGGGCAACCCGTTCCAGCGTGCCCCGCAGTTGAACGGCCAGACGCTGCGCACTCCGCAGCTTGGCAATCAGACCGGCAACCGTCCGACGCTGCCGGGTGGGCAGACCGTCAATCAGGGCGGCAACAATCCGAACCGGCCGGGCCTCGGGAACACCACGCAAGCCGGCAACCAGACCGGCAACCGTCCGGCGCTGCCGGGTGGGCAGACCGTCAATCAGGGCGGCAACAATCCGAACCGGCCGGGCCTCGGGAACACCACGCAAGCCGGCAACCAGACCGGCAACCGTCCGGCGCTGCCG
>Ga0073934_10000770_pt1 | contig 85476 bp, 82 predicted proteins | sample LarsenN4metaG_FD_76834 | JGI IMG/M metagenome (GOLD analysis project Ga0073934, IMG submission 76834) | Hot spring sediment bacterial and archeal communities from British Columbia, Canada, to study Microbial Dark Matter (Phase II) - Larsen... ...
CCCCTCCTCGCGGAGACGCCCTTGCCGTCGGCTAGTACTTTGGTACCCTGTCTCTCGACAGTGATGGATTCTACGTACAGGGGACTTGCACCCCATTAGTTCACGCCCATGCCGGGCGTACACAAGGCCGGTAGACGCCGACCGCCCGAAAAGCTGGGCGGACGGGTCACCGCCCAAGCCGTTGAACGACTGAAATTATTCAGGAGGAAAAGATGAAGAAAACGATTTTCAGAAAGACTGTTGGTAAGGTTACGGACGAGGCACGAAAGGAAGGAGCTACAGCCCGCAAAGCTGTAAAAGGACTAGCTGGAATAATTCCTGGCATAGAGCATTGAATTTGCTAAACAATCGGCCGCGTAAGTGCTTAAACTACCAGACACCAGCTGAGGTCCTCGCTTCTGCCCTCAATGGTGCATTTGCAACTTGAATTAACCGACTCGATCCCATTACCTTCTGCAAAGATATTGGGGTCCCTGAGACTTATGCAACGGAATTCAGAAAAATGATCGGACTTGCAAAACTGATGTAAGAACAGGGAACAACCATCAAAATCAACTGAAAATCATGAGAATCGATGACTGCACACACAAGATGGGAATTGACACTTTATTTTTCGAGAAGTCTGGCCATTGCGGCATGATATGCAGCCAGATCTTCCCTGCGGTCGATGGCCAAAACGAGAACGACAAGAACGTCATCCTCGACCGTATAAACCAAGCGGTATCCTTGCTTACGTAACTTTATCTTGTAGCAGCCACGCAGGTCACCATGAAGCTCAGCACCTGGCACGTGTGGTTGTTCCAGACGTTTTTTCAGCGCCTTGCGCAGAGGTTCTTTGATGCTGCCGTCAAGAGCCTGCCATTCCTTAAGAGCATCGGGCACAAACTTGAGGGAATATTTGGTTTTCCCCTTGTCGGCTTCAGACGGTGTCAATGTCGACCTCGACAGCCTGATCTTTTTGCGCTAGCCGATGACGGACAATTTCCGTTAATTCCCGGTCGGCAAGGGCTTCGACAAGAGCCTCAAAAATCTTTGGTGTTACCATGTAAAATGCTGGGCGGTTGTGGTTAAGGATAGCTACCGGTTTTTCGCCGGCGGTACGCAGTACCTGGGCCGGATTTTTTTTGAATTCCGACATGCTAACAGAAAGATCAGCGTAAATGGTATCGATGTGCATAACTACCTCCTATTATTAGCTCTAAATATAGAGCTATTTTCGGAGTTTTTCAAGCCTTTTCACAAGGTTATTCGGCTGCCATGAAGCTGAAGGAATGAAGGCCCAACACGCGGCGACACCGGGACATCGGGGTCACGGGACATCGGGGTCACGGGACATCGGGGTCACGGGACATCGGGGTCACGGGACATCGGGGACATCGGGGTCACGGGGACATCGGGGTCACGGGGACATCGGGGTCAGGGGACATCGGGGTCAGGCTTCCAAATTGTCAAGTTGAAACAAGGAGGCATATTCGCTTCATGGCACGCAAACCACGTATACATCTCCCCAGCGGGCTTTACCATGTCATTTTTCGGGGTAACGGCGGTCAACCCGTCTTCCTTGCCGACGATGACCGCTACTGTTTCTACCTTCTGCTTCAGGAGGGAACCACCCGTTTTGGCTACCGCGTTCATGACAACTTGGAAGCCTGACCCTTCTGACGGGAATGGGAATTCTTGAGCGATAATGATCGCTTGCATTTATATCCACGCAAAATGAATTGATTTTCAACAGATTGTTCCCTTATTCTCCATCCATCAGACACACGATATCCTGGAATGCATGGAGTCCCGATGGAGAAGAGCAAGGTCCGTCTTCGCGTCCACGTCGCCATTTTCGCCGCGGTAATGGTCATAGCCATCGGCGGCACCATGTATCTGGAGGGACTTTCCCTCCTGGACGCCATCTATTTCAGCATCGTTACCGTGGCCACGGTCGGCTACGGCGACATCTCACCCAAGACGCCGGCCGGCAAGATCCTCGCTCTGGTGATCATCTTCACGGGAGTCAGTACTTTTCTGGCCGTGGCAGCCAATGCAACAGAACTGTTCCTGAGCCGCCGGGACGACGAAAACCGCCTCAAGAAGCTGAACATGGTCATGGGCCTCTTCTTCAGCGAGGCCGGAACGCGGCTGCTCCGGTTCTTCACGGACGCCGACCCCGCCCTGGAGCTTCTCCAGAACTCCCTTGTCATCAAGGCCGACTGGGGTCCCCGCCAGTTCAGCGATGCTGTCAGACGGCTCAAGGAGCACCCCTGCCAGGTCAGGATCGATGCAATCGACCTGGCGAGCCTGAAATGCTTTCTGACCGAAAAGAGTGAACTCCTCGTTGGTCTCATGGAAAACCCCTACATGCTGGAGCACGAGACGTTCACCGACTTGGTCATCGCCGTGCTCCACCTGAAGGAGGAGCTGGAAAGCCGCGAAACCCTGACCCCCCTCCCCCAGAGCGACCTGGACCACCTGGCCGGGGACATGAACCGGATCTATGCCCAGCTCTCTCGCCTCTGGCTCACCCACATGGGACATCTCAAAGGTGCTTACCCCTTCCTCTTCTCCCTGGCGGTGCGGAAGAACCCCTTCGACCGGGAGGCATCCGTCGTTGTCAGGTACTGAGGGAAAATCACCGATAGGAACCGTCGGAGCATGACCACTAATCGTTCACCGAAAAGCAACGAAGATGCAGCCCTCTGCGGCGCCTGCGGCGGCGACTGCTGCCGGACCAGGCCGGGGATCGAGGCGCCGGAAAGATTCCTCGCTGCAGCCAATCCGGCCGAAGAGCTGGCACGCCTCCTGGCCTCGGGGCTCTGGGTCCTGGACACCCACTACGGCGTCCCCTACGACCCCGCGAAAGGGGAGACGGGGGCCCCCGACCGGATCATCCTCTACCCGAGGCCGGCCACCCGGCGGGAGCATGCCGCGGGGAGCCTCCAGGCCGTCCCCGGCGCCGGTGAGTGCGTCCTCCTGGGAGACCATGGCTGCACCCTCCCCTTCACCGAGCGCCCCCGGGCCTGTCAGGCCCTGGAACCGGCGGCGGATTTCGCCTGCACCTCCTCCTGGAGCCGTTTCGACGCGGCCCGGGAGTGGCAGCACCACCAGGATGTAATCACCGCAGCGCTCGGCCTCCTCGGTTCTACTTCCGCCGCCACGGGCTCATCAAAATATAACAACGTTTAGCTTGAATTTTACGACGGTTTTTAGTATGGTCATTCCTGCCCTGACGGGGAACTCCTCTGTTCCTCCCCCCGCCTAGCGGACATGATAGAGCTATATGTTCGTTGTGGTACCTATCACCTGGCCTCGACTTTACCCTGCGGCACCCCTCCGTGGAACTCCCTCGCGTAAAGACGCACGACCATCTGATATCTACCGATCCGAAGCCGAGATCGCCATGATGTCACGACGACGCCGCATTCGACGCCGCCAGTGTCCGATTCCGACTTCGGGACGACGACAATTTAATCCGACAAGGAGTTGTGTCTGATGAATTCTCGTTTGGTTCCCGAGCTCGTCCCGTGCCTGAAGAAAGGGTACACCCGCTCAGCCCTCGCCCATGACGTCATGGCCGGCGTCATTGTCGGCATCGTGGCCCTCCCCCTGGCCATCGCCTTCGCCATCGCCTCGGGGGTGAAACCCGAGCAGGGGCTCTTCACCGCCATCATCGCCGGTCTCCTCATTTCGGCCCTGAGCGGCAGCCGCGTCCAGATCGGCGGCCCCACCGGCGCCTTCATCGTGGTGGTGGCCTCCATTGTGGCCCAGCACGGCTACGGCGGCCTGGCCGTTGCCACCGTCATGGCGGGAGCGCTTCTGGTCTGCATGGGGGTGGCGCGGCTCGGCGGCGTCATCAAGTTCATCCCCTACCCCATGACAGTGGGCTTCACGAGCGGCATCGCCCTCATCATCGCCACCACCCAGATCAAGGACTTCCTCGGCCTCACGATCCCCACGCCCTCCAGCGAGTTCCTGGAGAAGATGATGGACTACGCCCGCCACGCCGGCACCTTCAACCCCTCCGCCCTCCTGGTGGGGGGCATCTCGCTGGTCATCATCGTCCTCTGGCCACGGGTCACCAAGAGGGTCCCCGGCTCCATCGTGGCCATCCTTGCGGGGACCGCCCTGACGCACCTCTTCGACCTGCCGGTGGCCACCATCGGCAGCCAGTTCGGCAGCGTCCCGTCCCAGCTCCCCATGCCGTCGCTGCCGGAATTCGACTGGCACCAGGTGCCGAAGCTCATCTCCCCGGCCTTCACCATCGCCATGCTGGCGGCCATCGAGTCGCTCCTGTCGGCGGTGGTGGCCGACGGCATGACCGGCATGCGCCACCGCTCCAACATGGAGCTGGTGGCCCAGGGGGTCGCCAACATCGCCTCCCCCCTCTTCGGCGGCATCCCGGCCACGGGAGCCATCGCCCGCACCGCCACCAACATAAAGAACGGCGGCCGGACCCCCATCGCCGGCATCGTCCACGCGGTGACGCTGCTCCTCATCCTCATGTGCTTCGGCCAGTGGGCCACCCTGATCCCCATGGCGACCCTGGCGGCGGTGCTCCTCGTGGTCTCCTACCACATGAGCGAGTGGCGCCACTTCGTGAAGCTGCTCCGGGCCCCCCGGGCCGACGTCCTCGTCATGGTCACCACCTTCGCCCTGACGGTCTTCATCGACCTGACGGTGGCCATCGAGGTGGGGGTGGTCCTCTCGGCGCTCCTCTTCATGCACCGGATGGCCTCGGCCACGGAGATCCGGCACCTCTCCCGGGAGTTCAACGACGAGTACGACGAAGTGCCGGGGCAGCTCCTGCGGGCCGGCGACATCCCCGAGGGGGTGGAGGTGTTCGAGATCCGCGGCCCCTTCTTCTTCGGCGCCGCCACCCAGTTCAAGGACACCGTGGGACTCGTGGAAACGCCCCCCAAGGTGCTCATCCTCCACCTGGAGCACATCCTCTCCCTGGACGCCACGGCCATCCACTCCCTGGAGGAGCTGGTGCAGAAGGCCCGGCGGGACAAGACGAAGCTCCTCCTCTCCGGCATCCATGCGCGCCCCCTCGACAAGCTGCACCGCACAGGGCTATCGGCCCGGATCGGGAGGAAGCGGATCTTTGCCCGTCTCGACACGGCCCTGGCCGAGGCCCGCCGGCTCGTGGAAGAGGACGCGAAAAAACGCGCAACGGCGGAGAAGCACGGCTCACCCCCCTGGTCCCCCGGAAGCGCCCCCCTCGGGGCGCCGGGCCACTGACACCGGCGCAAAAAAAGCCGCATCACGGGATGCGGCTTTTTTTGCGCCCATTGATCGAACGGCGATCAGGCCGCTCAGTAGATGGCGTAGTTCTCCGGATCGGAGAAAATCTCCTTCAGCAGCAGATTGTTCAGGTGATGGCCGGTCTTGTACGCCTCCACCTTGCCGAGCATCCGGTAGCCGCAGGTGTAGAGGTCGCCGATGAGGTCCAGGATCTTGTGGTTCACCAGCTCCTGCTTGTAGCGCAGCCCATGGGGGTTGACGATGCTCTCGCCGCCGATGACCACGGCGTTGTCCAGGGAGCCCCCTTTGGCCAGCCCCGCCTTGCGGATCGCCTCGATCTCCTCGTGGAGGACAAAGGTGCGGGAGTTGATGATGGAGACGGCATTTTCCACGTCCATGACCCGCTTTTTCTGCTTCCCCACGGGGGGGCGGAACTCGATGGTCATGGTGATGTCGAGGGTGTTCAGGGGCTTCACCCGCACCCAGGCATCCTTCAGGGTGGCCTCCACCGGACGGAGCACCTTCAGGTAGACCCCCGCCTCAGGAAACTCGTAGACCCCGGCCCGCCACATCTCGTGGTAGAACTCCCAGGCGGAGCCGTCCATGATGGGCACCTCGGGGCCGTCGATGTAGACGAGGCAGTTGGTGATCCCCGAGTAGTAGAAGGCCGCCATCAGGTGCTCGATGGTGGCCACCGACGCCCCGTCGGCGGCGATCTGGGTGGAGAGGCGGGTGTCCGCCACCATGTCGTAGCGGGCCGGGATGAGGCGGCCGCCCAGGACGAAGGCAATCCCGAACTCCCGCCGGGGGAGGAACTCGAGGGTCACGGTCCGGCCCGTGTGGAGGCCGATGCCGCTCAGCTTGAATATTCTGTTGATGGTGGTCTGGCGTTTGATCATGACAGTTGGCCCATGGGTACCACAAAAGGGCCACGTGTGGGAAGAAAAAACTGCCGCGAAACCAAGCCGTCCTTGGAGCTCCAATCGGGCAGGAGACAACCCCCCGCCATTTCTGTATGCGGTATAACACCGGACACGGGACATACCGACAATACTGCATCTGTGTACCAGTAACCGTCCTTTCGCCGGCAGACCTTCTGCTGCGATTGGAAGTTTTCAGCGATGCCGTAATGGACACAGTGACTGCGTAGGGCTGCTGACTTGCTCCGATAACAGCAGGTGCCGAGTTCGCAGCATCTTACTGTTGACGGCATCCTGAAGTGCACTACACTTCACGATAGAGGAGAGATGACCATGCCCGAAACCGACAGCGCGACAGTCTTTGACTTTTCCGCCCATGGCACCGAGATTGCCGCTCTTGCCGCGCGGGAGCTTGCCGGTGCCGCTGACGCCGCGGGGATCAGGAGCGCCCTGGAGCGGGTGGCCGGCAGGGCCGAGGAACTGCTGGCCGCCCGGCTGACCGCCGAGGAGCGCCGGCTCATGGCCTGCGGGCCGGGCTGCGCCGTCTGCTGCCGAGTGAATGTGACAGTGCTCCTTCCCGAGGCCATTGCCATCGCGGCTTACCTTGAGGATACCCGCGGCAGTGAAGAGTTTACGCACTTGAAGATGCGAATCGCCGCCACGGCGGCGCGGGTGCGCTGGATGGACGAGGAGGAGCGGATCCGGGCGGGCATCCCCTGCCCCTTCCTGGACGGGCGGGGGTGGTGCGCCATCCACCCGGTGCGCCCCCTCACCTGCCGGGCACTCTCCTCCACCGACCCGGAGCAGTGCCGCCTGGCCCTCGCATCCCAGGGTTCCGACGAGGAGGAGACCATTGTCGTCAACATCTTCCAGAAGTTTCTGATGGAGGAGACCTTCCGCGCCCTCTCAGCGGCCATGGAAAAGTCCGGTCTCGACATCACCGGCCGGGAACTGAGCCGGTCGGTGGCACGATGCCTCCAGGACCCGGGGGTTGTGGCCGACTTCCTGGCGGGAAGGCGCATCGCTTTCCCCGAATAAAGAAAGCCCCCGGCCGGCACCCCACCGGGGCCTCCCCTCCTTGCGTATCTTGGTGTTTTATCTCAGATAATCGCGTCTCTGCTCCGGCGTCATGGACCGGTAGCGCTCGCGAAGCTCCCGCCGCTCCTCACGGCTCAGCCCCCGCCACTTCTCCCGGAGCGCGGCCCGCTCCTCGGGGGGAAGCTCCCGGAACCAGCGGTACTTCTGCCGGATGCGCTCCTGCTCGGCGGGGGGGAGCCTGCTGAACTCCTCGGCCCGGTGCCTGATCCGCTCCCGCTCTTCCGGCGGCAGTTCCCGCCACTGCCTGGACTTTTCCCGGGCCTCCCGCCGCTGCTCCGGGGTCATGGACCGCCACCGCTCGGCACCCCGGCGAAGCTTTTCCTGCCGCTCCGGCGGAAGCGAATCCCACCGCTCCTCGAAGGGCTTCAGGATCTGCCGCTCCTGGGGGGTGAGCCGTTCCCAGGGTGCGGCACAAGCCTCTCCCCGGAACAGCAGGGACGCCATCGTCAGCGCGACGGCCGCCGTTACAGCAATCCTCTTCATGGCCTGCTCCCCTCCCTTAGCCGCCGTTTTCCTGGGCTGCCAGCCAGCGGTAGAATTCCAGATCTTCATAGAGCTGCATCTGATCCTGTACCGCAACGATCTCTATGTCGTCGGCGGTGGCAACGGCGCTTTCCCGCGGAGGATCGGACAGCCGGACACCGACGGCCAGGACCGCTGCCGCTGCCGTGACGAAACCGCCCACGGCAACCCAGCGGGGGAGGCGGAACCATCCCCTCCGTCCCCGGGCCGACTCCACGGCCTTGAGCCGTGCCGCCCGGAGCCGTGCCGTCGTCCGGTCGTCCAGGGCATCAACGCCTGCGTCAAGGTGTTCCTTGACCATCGCCGCCAGCCGCTCGTCACGTTCCGTTGTGCTCATGGTGCGTACTCCTCAAGCAGATCGCGCAGCGTATGGATCGCCCGCGAATAATGGGTCTTGACGCTCCCCTCCGAACATCCCATGGCAAAGGCCGTCTGGGCCGTATCGAGACCTTCCCAGGCCCGCAGGAGAAACGCCTGGCGCTGGCGAAGGGGGAGTTTCCGTACCGCAGCCTCGATGGCCTCGCCGGCGGTGCGGCGCAACAGGCTCGCCGCCGGATCGGGGGAGGCGTGGTCGGCCACGTTTTCCAGCGAATCGCCGTCGTCAGCGTCATCTCCGCTCCCCCCGAACCAGGCCCGGAAGCGGTTTCTGACCCCCGTGCGGCGGTGCCAGTCGACGATGCGGTTCTGGAGGGTCCGATGGAACAGGGGCGCCCACTCCCCCTCGGGCTTGCCGGAATAGCGGCCCACGAAGGCGAGCATGGCGTCCTGCACGAGGTCGAGGGCCTCGTCGTCATCGGACGTGGCGAGCCGCGCCATGCGGAAGGCCCGCCGCTCAACCCCTGCAAGGAACAGGTTTAGCATCTCAGTGGAATCCAGCCGCTCCTCCCTGGTATTCATCAACTCAAATATGAAAACGCACTGACGTCGGCCTGGTTGACAATCCTCTTCCTTGCTGCCGGCGGGGAATAAGCGCACAACGGGGGGACGATGCACCGCATCGCCCCCCCATTCGTTCCATCCTTTGGTTCAGATTATCCTACCCCAGCTTCCCCTTCAGGAACTCCAGCCCCTTCTCCAGGAGTCCCCCCTCGGGAATTTGTCCGTCGGGGGTGAGCTTGTCGATGACCCCCGGCAGGAACCGGGAGAGCTGGGCGCTCAGGTCGTCGGGGGATATCCCCGCCTTGGATGCCAGGTTCTGGATGGTTTCGCTGCCAAGACCTTCCTTGATCTGGTCGGGACTGATGGGGAGGTTCTCGCCGGTACTGATCCAGGAGGAGATGATGTCGCCAAGCCCCTTGTCCTTGAAGTTCTGCACGAGGCCGCTCAGGCCCCCGCCCTGACCGCCGGTGAGCATGCCCATGACCTCGCCGAGAAGTCCCTCCTGCCCCTCGCCCCCCTGGGCTCCCCCCAGCATTCCCGCCGCCTTGCCAACCAACTCGTCAAGCAGTCCCATGATTTTCTCCTTTCGCTTCCTCGTTGCGGTGCAGCGCCTAGTTGAACGTCGTGACCACATACTCGCCGATCTTCGCGGCATCCCCGTCGGGAATCATCCCCTCGGAGAAGGCGGGCATGCCGGGACCGGGATTGCGGATAAAGGCGGCCACGTCCGCGGCGGTGCGGATCCCCCCCGCCTCCCGGTGGGCCCGGGAGAGGGTCCTGGCCGGGTTGACGGTGTTGCCGCCGTTGGGATGGCACCCGGCGCAGTGGGTGGCGAAGAGGGTCTCCCCGCTCTGGCCGGAACCGGCGGTGCAGGCGGCAAGACCAAGGGCCGCGGCCATAAGGGCGAACCCCGCTGCCATTCTCATTTTTCACCCTCCGCTTTCTTCTCATCCTTGTCCGACGCGCCGAACTTCTTCATGCTCTCGATCATCTCCCGCAGCCGCCGGTCCACCAGGTGGTTGATGGTCCCCTCGGGGTAGGTGCCGTCCTCACCCTTCTCCCCGGCAGGAACGCCGGTCAGGATCTCGATCCCCTGGTCGATGGTCTCCACGCTCCAGATGTGGAATTTCCCGTCCCGCACCGCCTGGACCACCTCGTCGTTGAGCATCAGATGCCGTTCATTGGACTTAGGGATGATGACCCCCTGCTCGCCGGTGAGCCCCTTGGCCTTGCAGACGGCATAGAACCCCTCGATCTTGTAGTTGACGCCGCCGATGGGCTGGATCATGCCGTGCTGGTTGACGCTGCCGGTGACGGCGATCCCCTGCCGGATGGGGACGCCGGAGAAGGCGGAGAGGAGGCAGTAGAGCTCGGTGGAGGAGGCGCTGTCCCCCTCGACCCCCTCGTAGTTCTGCTCGAAGCAGATGGAGGCGGAGAACGACAGGGGCTTGTCGTGGGCGAACTTCCCCCCCAGGTAGCCGGTGAGGATCAGGACCCCCTTGTCGTGGATGGGGCCCGAGAGTTTCACCTCCCGCTCGATGTTGACCATGCCCGCACGCCCGAGATAAACCCGGGCCGTGACCCGGGAGGGACGGCCGAAGGTGTGGTCCCCCAGGGAGATGACCGAGAGGCCGTTGATCTGCCCCGGCACGGCCCCGTCCACATCCACGAGGATGGTTCCCTCGTCGAAGAGCTCCTGCATCCGCTCCTCGATCCGGTTGCTCCGGTAGATCTTCTGTTCGATGGCCGTGGCCACGTGGGCGCGGGTGACGACCTTCTCTCCCGTCTTGCCGGCCCAGTAGCTGGCCTCGCGGATCAGGTCGGCGATCTCCATGAACTGGGAGGAGAGCTTCTCCTGGTCCTCCACCAGCCGCGCCGAATACTCGATGAGGCCGGCCACGCCGCTGCGGTCGAAGGGAAGGAGCTTCTCATTCCTGCAGTGGGTGGAGACGAAGAGGGCGTAGTCCCTCAGCACCTCCGGGGTGCGGGCGATGCGGCTGTCGAAGTCCACCTTCACCTTGAAGAATTTCCGGTAGTCGGGCTCCAGGTGGTAGAGGAGGTAGTAGATCCAGGGGGAGCCGATCATGATGATCTTGGCCTGGAGGGGGATCGATTCGGGCTTCATGCTGGCGATGGTGATGAAACGGTACTGCTCCAGGGGGTCCTCGATCTTGATCTCGGCGCTCCGGATGCAGCGCTTCAGGGCGTCCCACGAGAAGGGGTTCATCAGTATCTCGCGGGCGTCGACGATGAGGTAGCCGCCGTTGGCCTTGTGGAGCGCCCCCGGCTTGATCATGGTGAAGTTGGTGGTGGCCACCCCCCCCATCTGCATGATGTGCTCTATCCGACCGAAGAGGTTGCTGTAGGTGGGGTTGGCCTCGAAGACCACCGGTGCCCCCTCGGCCTCATGGTTGTCCACGAGGATGTTCACCTGGTAGCGCTCGAAGGAGGGCTCCTGCCGGGGGAGCTTGAGACCCGGAATGGGGGACTGGACCGGCTGCTGGGGCTTGAAGTCCTCCAGGTTGGCGATGATGTCCTCCTGGACCGCGTTCAGGTACTCCACCACCTTGGGGTTCGCGCCGTACTTCTCCCGTAGGGGGTCGATGTGGTGCCCCACCGAGGAGTTGCCCAGGTCCCGGTCCAGCTGGGCCAGCTGCTCCTTGGTCAGCTTCTCGTTCTCCCGCACCTGGCGAAGCACGTCGTTGAGCTTTTCCGTCAGCTCCTGCCCCACCTCCTCCAGCTTCTCCTTCTCCTGGTCGCTGAGGGCCTCGTACTCCTCCTGGGTGTAGTTGCGCCCCTCCTTCTGGGGGACCATGACGAGCCCCGACACCGTCCGCTGGAGGGCAAACCCCTTCTCCTGGGCCTCGGCCTCCAGCTTTCCGAACAGCTCGTTGTTCTTCTCCTGGTAGGCCTCGATGATGGTGGCCTTGTTGGCCTCGTACTCCTTGCTGTCCAGAGCCTTGGGGATAATGGTGCGGACCGCGGCGATAAGCTCCCCCATGTCCTTTTCCAGCTCGGCCCCCTTGCCGGCGGGGAGCGCCAGGGCAATGGGAAGGTCGGGGCTCTTGAAGTTGTTGACGTAGACCCAGTCGGAGGGGGCCGGCTCGGACCGGGCCTTCTTCTTCAGCATGTTCTTGATGGTGGAGGTGCGGCCGGTGCCGGGCTCGCCGGCCAGAAAGAGGTTGAAGCCGCTCTCCCGGATGTCGAGGCCGAAATCGATGGAGGCCAGGGCCCGGGCCTGCCCCAGGGTCCCCTCCAGCTCGGGGAGGTCGTTGGTGGTGGTGAAGTCGAACTGGCCGGGATCGCAGGTCCAGCGGAGCTGCTCGGGGAGAAGTTTTCTCTGGTCGGTAACGGACATGACAGGCCTCCTTGATCAATTGCATAGGAACTGAACAAGTATACCACGCCTTCCGGATTTGTAAGGTCAGGGACCCGGGTCGGGATACCCCCGGCAGGGAAGCCACGCGTCGAGGAGGGGCGAAAACCGGCCGGCCGCGGAGCGGCGGACCCCGACACCGATGGAAGCCAGCTTTTCCGGGATTGCCAGGGCCTCCTCGAAGGACATCACCCCCGGTTCCCGGATGATCATGCCGGATCGCCGGATGCCGCGGCAGCGGCGGCACCGCCAAGGGTAAAGAAGAAGCAGGCCCCCTCTCCCGGCTTTCCCTCGGCCCGGATGGTGCCGCCGTGGCGGTGGATGACCCGCTGCACCGTTGCCAGGCCAATGCCTATCCCCTCGAACTCGTTGGCGGAATGAAGCCGCTGGAAGGCACCGAAGAGCTTTCCCACATATCGCATGTCGAACCCCGCACCGTTGTCGCGGACAAAGTAGACGGGCTCGTCGCCGGCCTCCAAGGTACCGAACTCGATTAATGCATCCTCTTTTTTGGCTGTATACTTCAAGGCGTTATTGAGAAGATTGTTCACGACCACCTCCATCAGCACCGGATCGGCATGGACCCGGACTTCGTCGGCGATTTTGAACGTCACGGAACGCCCCGGTGCCGACAGGACAAGATCATCGGCCACCTTGCGCACCAGCTGCGACAAATCGAAGGGAATACGCCGCAGTGGTTCCAGGGAAAGCCGCGACAGGTTCAACATTGCATCGATGAGCTTATCCATCCTGGCAGTCGCATCCCTGATTCGCCGCAGGTACTCACCGGCCCCGTCGCTGATCTCCCGGGCGAAGTCCTCCATCACCAGGGCACTGTACCCCTCGATGTGGCGCAGGGGAGCACGCAGGTCGTGGGACACCGAATAGCAGAAGCTCTCCAGCTCACGGTTGCTTGCCTCCAGCTGGGCGGTCCGTTCGCAGACCCGCTGTTCCAGATCGGCGTTGAGCCGGCGGATCTCCTCCTCGCTCCGCAGACGCTGGATGGCGAGGGCCAGAAACTCCGACACCCGGCAGATGGCATCCAGGTCGCGGTCGGTATAATCGCGGGGTGGATTGGCGAGGGAAATCTGGGCCACCAGGGAAGAACCGAGAACCACCGGCACCGACAGGAGGCGATGAATCGGAATATGTCCCCGAGGCACCCCCTGCGCGGCGGGATGGACGGAAGGATCATTGGTGTAGAACGGTTTGCGCGTGTTGAGGGAGTAGCCCCACAGCCCTCCATAGCGCCCTACCTCATTGGGGGCGAATAACAGCTCCCCTCCGGAGGGAACGGCAAAATGGCCGGCCCCCTCCATCTTGTCAGTGGTGAGATTCAGATGCATGACACCCGTTTCCTGATCGATTATACCCACGTAACCATGCTCGCTGCCGGTCAATTCCTTGGCCTTTTCCAGGACGATGACCGCCACGTCCCGGAAGGTTGCGTAGGGAGAAATCAGAGGGGCGTAGAGTTCCGCCAGGGCGGCATCGACCCGGGACTGCCAGAGCAGTGTGTCGGTCCGCTCGGCCACCTTGGCTTCCAGGTCCCGATAGAGGAGGCTGTTGCGCAACACCAGTGCAAGGACCCCCGACAACCGCGCCAGGGAGGCATAGATGGTGTCGAGGCCGGTGCTCTCCATGATGTCCAGCAGCATGAGTACGCCAACCCGTTCCCCTCCGGCATCGAGGGGGAAAACCAGGGTAGTGCCCATCCCCCCCGCAACCAGAAGCTCCTTCACCTCGGGGGGAGATACCTCGACAGACCAGAACTGGGGTCCCTGAATGTTGTTGCTTGCCATGGCAAGCTGCTGCATGAGGGAAACGAAGGCATCGCTCCGCATCCGTGCGGGGCAGACACTCATCAACTCGTAGTCCAGGCATTTCGAGGAAGGTAACCGCATGAGTGCCACGGTCCGCACGCCGATCAGCTCGCGAATCTGCTCGGTGATGTAGGTACCGCACTCACCGGGGCTTTCCGCAAGCCTCAGGATGTTCTCCAGGATCTCCACAAAGAGGAAGTTCAGGGATTTGTCAGAGGAGATGTCGGTCATGAAACTCCTCAAGAGCACGCATAACGGCATCGGCAAGCCTTTGGGGTGACACCGCCACCACCTCCACCGGAAGACCAAAATAGCTCCCTATCTCCGCCAGGGTAGCCGTCGGCACTGGCCTGACCCCCGTGTCGAGATAGACTATGCGACGATGCATCTCCCCCATGAAAAGCCGTGCCCCCTCCCGGGTCGTGAACCCCAAGCGCTCCCTGAAAATCTCCTTCCAGCGCACACTCCACTCGGGAAGGAGGAAAAAGGCCCCTTCCCGCCGCAGTCGGCGGTATTCCTCGTCCCCCAGAACGATGTCGCAGCAGTTGTGCCCATCCACCCGGCAGACCCGGGCGCCGGCGGTAAGCCGGTCCATCCGGACCTGACAGTCGCCGAAGATCAGGACGATGCGCTTCCCCTCAAGGGAGCGGACCATCTCGGTCATGGCACGCTCCAGAAGAACCGGGTCCATGTGGAGCATGGAATCCAGATAGTGCACGGGCCAGGGGAATTTCCCCACCCGCTCCAGGGCCGCCAGTTCATCGCGGAAAATACCGCAACTGACCACTACCGTCTTATCGGTCATGGAGCCGCGGCTCACGGTCCCCCCCCTTCCCCGACGACAGCATTCCGGATGGCGAGGAGCACCTCGGGAGGGGTATCGAGGGGGAGATCGGCCGAGGACGACGCCAGGATAAAGTGCCGGTCCCCCCGGCGGGTCCCGAGGATATCCTCCGTCCGCTTCCGGGCCTGGCCGGGGGTGAGGCGGTTCAGAACCGGGCCGTTCAGGTTGCCGAGCAGCAGCCGCCCCTCCCCCACGATGGCGCGGGCCTCGCCAAAGCTGTCACTAGGACCGATGACGAAGCCGGCAACGTTTGGGAGGTCCTTGACCACGGGCAGAAACGGAATGGCCGGGTTGCCACCGTGATGGAGGATGATCGGCAGGGGTGACCGGGCAAAGGCCCGCCCCAGGGGGGGGACGATGGAGCGGGAGATCACCGCCGGGGTCACGAGCCTCGGGTTGGCGAGCATGAGGGGGATGGCGATGCAGGAGGCCCCGGCGGCGGCCAGTTCGCCGGCCAGGGCGACGAAATGTTCCGCCGTCACGGCCAGGATCGCGTCGGCCAGGTCCGGCTCGAAGAGAAGGGTTTCGAGCCATCCTTCGAGCCCCATGAGCATGCCCGGCAGATCCGCGGGGGCCGTGAGGACTCCGGCCAGGGGCACCCGCCCGCCGAAATGGTCCCCCAGGCGCCGGATGCTCTCCCGAAGGTAAGCAAGTCCAGGGCTGGCGTCAACAGAGGGAAGGGACAGGGATGCGGCATCCCGGGGGGTGCGGAACGGGTGCGTGCGGACGGTAGGGGGGCCGTCGGGATGGTAGGCGAGCTCGGCGCCGAAGGCCTCCGCCTCCCGGGCCAGGGCAAAGGGGGCGAATATGATGTCGGGAGCCACCAGGTCCGCAACCCGGGCCTGTCCGTCGGCATACAGGGCAGCGTCGGTGTAGTGGCGGTACAGGGGGACGCCGGTCAACCGGGCCCCATAGAGACTCAGGGTAAGGGTGAAGGGAGGCCGGTCGCTCTCCTCCCCAGTGAAAGCGGCCATCACTCTCTCAACGGCAGTCACGGGGCCTCCCCAGCTTTCAGGGAACGCTCCAGAAGAGACTCAAAAAGGGCTGGCGCGGCCAAGGCGCTGGATGCAGTACCGTCCCCCCCCCACTTCTGCCACCAGTTCGGGACGGACCTTGAACACCGCACCGCCCACCGCCAGCATGATCCTGCCGGAGAGGCCGCGACGGTCAAGCTCATTCCGCACCCCGCGGATTCCCCGGGCGGTGACGAACATCATGGCCGAGGCCCCGATCACCCGGGCTCCTTCCGCCACCGCACGGTCAACAAAATCGGCCGGAGGCACATCATTTCCCAGGTCGATGACCGTCCATCCTGCAGACTTCAGAAAGGTGCCGACCATCCGACGACCGAGGGAATGATAGTCGTCCATGATATTGCCGATCACCGCAGTACCCCTGCCCCCCCCACCCCTCCCGACGGGGAGGCGGCAAGGGCCTTTGCCAGGACATCCTCGGCCACCTTTCCGGCCACGAAACTCTGGGCAAGGGAAATATCCTCCCGTTCCCACCGTTCCCCCACACACCGGAGCACCGGTTCGAGAAGCCGGGATATAGCCTCTTCGTAACCCCGATCAACCGCAAACCGCTCCAGGAGCCGATTGGCCCCGTCCCTGTCGGCCTCGTTGATGAGCCGTGTCAATTCGCTGACAAGCTTCTGATGTATTGTGTCATCGTCGTTCATAGGCACCCTGGTTTTGCTTCTGGACCCTTCGCTTCCTGGACGGCCCCACCATGGGCGACCATCATGTGCCGGCGGCACCCATCAGATGCAAACGCTACACCAACAGCAGCACCGGACTTTCCAGAATCCGCCTGAATTCCCCCAGGAACCGGGCAGAGTAGGCGCCGTCCACGATCCGGTGGTCACAGGAGAGGGTCACCCGCATGGTCCTGGCCGCCGCCACCCGGCCTTCCCTGACCACGGGGCGCTCCGCCACGCTCCCCACGGCCAGGATTGCCGCCTGGGGGGGAAAGATCACCGCGGCGAACTCCTCGATGCCGAACATCCCCAGGTTGGAGATGGTGAAGGTGCCGCCGGAGATATCCTCCTCGCTGATCCTGCCGCTGCGGGCCTTGTCCGCCAGGCGCTGCGTCTCGATGGCGATCTCCTTCAGGGCGAGACCCTGGCACCCCTTCACCACCGGCACCAGGAGGCCATCGTCCACGGCCACGGCCATTCCGATGTTCACCTGGCCGTGGCTCACGATCCGGTCGTCCACAAGGGAGGCATTGAGCTTCGGATACCTGGTCAGGGCCATGGCCGCCCCCTTGATCACGAGATCGTTGTAGGTAACCTCGCGCCCGCTCCCCTTCAGCTCCCGGACGATCTCCGCCGCCTCCTCCATGGCGATCTCGATGGTTTCATAGAAGTGGGGGATGGTCTGCCACGAACGGGTCGTAACGCGGACGATGGCGCTGCGCATCCGCGACAGGGGTTCCCCCTCACCCCCCCCTCCGGCGGCAGTACTCTCCGGCTTCGGTTTCTCAGCCGGATGCCGCTCCAGATCCTCCAGGAGAATCCTCCCCCCGGGACCGCTGCCGGTCACCAGGGACAGGTCGATGCCCCGCTCCCGCGCCAGCCGCCGCACCGCCGGGGCGGCCCGTTCACCCTCGCCGTGCTCAGTCTCCGGCGGGGCGTGAGCAGGGGCCTCCTTCTCGGGAAGCTCCATGACCCGCTCGGGGACGTCGCCCGCCATAACCGCAGCGGCCGCTTCCGTCACAGGCTGCTGTGCAGGTTTCGGCTCCTCCTGGGTGGCGGAAGGAAACTCCCCCGCCGCGCCGATGACGCCGATCACCGTCCCCACGGCCACCATCTCCCCCGTCTTCACCCGCTGCTCGGCCAGGACCCCCGAGGCGAACGCCTCCAGCTCCATGACGGCCTTGTCGGTCTCCACCTCCGCAACGATCTCCCCCCGCTCCACCGGGTCGCCGACGCTCTTCTTCCAGGAGACGAGGCGTCCTTCGGTCATGGTGTCGGAGAGTTTGGGCATGGTGATGTCGGCTGGCATCCGTGCCTCCTTGTCAGTATTTCTGGCTCACGGTCTCCCGCACCGCCGCGGCGATGGTCTCCGCCTGCGGGATGCAGAGCCGCTCGATCTTCCGCGAATAGGGCATCGGCACATCCAACCCCGACACCCGCCGCACCGGCGCCAGGAGCCGGTCGAAGCACTCCTCGGCGATGATGGAAGCGAGATGCCCCCCGAGGCCGGCGGCCCGCCAGCACTCTTCCACCACCACGGCCCGGCCGGTCTTCTTTACCGAGGCGACGAAGGTATCCGTGTCCAGGGGCGAGAGGGTCCGCAGGTCCACCACCTCGCAGGAGACCCCCTCCTTCTCCAGCTCCGCCGCCGCTTCCAGGGCCAGCACCGTCATGCGCGAATAGGCGACGACCGTCACATCCTTTCCCTCACGCTTCACCTCAGCCTTCCCCAGGGGGACCAGGAACTCCGTATCGTCGGGGACCTCTCCCCTGCTGTTGTAGAGGAGCTCGTGCTCCAGGAACATGACCGGGTTGTTGTCACGGATGGAGGCCTTCAGCAGCCCCTTGGCGTCGGCCGGGGTGGACGGCACGGCCACGTAGATGCCGGGACAGTGCATGAAGTAGGTCTCCAGGCTCTGGGAGTGCTGGGCCCCCAGCTGGCTCCCCCCGCCCCCCGGGGCCCGGATCACCATGGGGAGATGGGTCTGCCCCCCGAACATGGAGCGGATCTTCGCCATGTGGTTCACGATCTGGTCCATGGCCAATAGCGCAAAGTTCACCGTCATCAGCTCCGCCACGGGCCTCAGCCCCCCCATGGCCGCGCCGATGGCGACCCCCACGATGGTGTTCTCGGAGATGGGGGTATCCTTCACCCGCTCCTCGCCGAACTCGGCCAGCAGCCCCCGGGTCACCTTGAAGGAGCCTTCGTACAGGGCCACATCCTCCCCCCAGAGGACCACCGACGGGTCGCGGCGCAGCTCCTCCTTCAGGGCCAGGTTCAGGGCATCGCGGCAGGTCATGTCAGACATAGATATCCTCCCACACGTCACCATCCTCGGGCCAAGGCGACTCCTCGGCGAACGTCACCGCCTCGGCCACCGTCGCCAGGGCCTGCTGCCGGATCCCCTCCAGCTGAGCCTCGGTGGCTATTCCCTCCGCCACCAGCCGGTTGGCGAAGGAGGGAATGGGATCGCGGCTCTTCCAGAGCTCCACCTCGGCGGGGCTGCGGTATTTGCCCGGATCGGCCATGGAGTGCCCCCGGAAGCGGTAGGTGACGGCCTCGATGAGGTAGGGGCGGGAGTGTTCCCGCACCCACCCGGCACCCCACTTGACCGCCTCGTAGACGGCGATGACGTCCATGCCGTCGACCCGCTCCGACGGGATGTCGTAGCCGCAGGTGCGCCGGTGGATGTCGGGCAGCGCCGAGGCCCGCGCCACCGAGGTGCCGATGCCGTAGTTGTTGTTCTCGCAGATGAAGAGGACCGGCAGTTCCCAGAGCCGGGCCCAGTTGAGGGACTCGTGGAAGGTCCCCTGGTTCACGGCGCCGTCGCCGAAGAAGCAGGCGGCGATCCGCCCCTCCTTCCGGTACTTGGCGGCGAAGGCGAGCCCGCAGGCGATGGGGAACTGGCCGCCGACAATGGCGTAGCCCCCCATGAAGGAGAGGTTCGGGTCGAAGAGGTGCATGGAGCCCCCCTTCCCCTTGCAGATGCCGGTCCGCTTCCCGAAGAGCTCGGCCATGACCCGCCGCGGCTCCGCCCCCCGGACGATGGCCTGGGCGTGCTCCCGGTAGGCGGAGAGGATGTAGTCGTCCCGGTGCAGCGCCGCCGTGGCCCCCACGGCCACCGCCTCCTGGCCGCTGTAGAGGTGGAGGAAGCCGGTGATGTGCCCCTTGGCGTACTGCTCGGCGCACGACTCCTCAAACTCCCGGGAGAGGACCATCTGTTCGTAGAGCCTGAGCAGCTCCTGATCGGAAAGAACCGTACGAAGTTTTTTCTCCATGTCCCGCCTCATATCCGCCGGTTGTCGTTGCTGTGATGATGTGTCTCGCTCAGGGTAAAGTAGAAGGTGGCCCCCTGGTCGGGGGCGGCTTCCGCCCAGATCTCGCCGCCGTGGCGATGGATGATCCGCTGCACGGTGGCAAGGCCGACGCCGGTGCCGAGGAACTCCTTCTGGGTGTGAAGGCGCTGGAAGGGGGTGAAGAGTCTGCCGGCCTGTGCCATGTCGAAGCCGACGCCGTTGTCGCGGACGAAGTATATCGGGGCGCCGTCCCTGGTTTCGGTGCCGAAGACGATGCGCGCCTCCTCGCGGGTGCCGGTGTACTTCCAGGCGTTTAGCAGGAGATTTTCCACCACGCTGGCGAGCAGGCGCGCATCCCCCTTCACCCGCACCCCCTCGACGATATCGAAGACGACCCGGCGCCCTGGGCTCGACTCGGAGAGCTCCTCGGCAAACCGGCGGGCCATCTCGCTCAGGTCCACCTCCTGAACGGCAAGCTCGCAGAGGGTCACCCGGGAGAGCGACAGCAGCGAGTCGATCATCGCCTGCATCCTGCCGGCCCCCTTCTCGATGCGTCGCACGTAGTCGCCGGCCACGGGGTCGAGGGAGTCGCCGAAGTCTTCCCGCAGTGCCCGGGAGAAGCCGGCAATCTGCCGCACGGGGGCCTGGAGATCATGGGAGACGGCAAAAGTGAAGGCCTCCAGCTCGCCGTTGGTCCGGGCAAGCTCCTCGTTCATGGCCTCCAGCGCCCTCGTCCGCTGGCGCACCAGCTCTTCGAGGTGGTCGCGGTGGGCTCGCAGCTCCTCTTCCGCCTTCTTCCTGAGGGTAATGTCATCGGCCAGGGAGAGAAGCCGCGTCTGCCCCCCGAAGGTGATCAACTCTCCCTGATAGAGACAGGTGATCTCCTCGCCGGTTTTCTTTCGCAGAGCGATTTCGAGCCCCCGGACCGCCCCCTGCTCGGCGAGCTGCCGCTTGAACTCCTCTCGGGTTTCCGGGAAGATCCAGCCGATGCCGGTGGAGGTCTTGCCGATGACCTCGTCGCGGGTAAAGCCGGACACCTCTTCGAACTTCCGGTTGACGTCGAAGAAGGTGCCGTCCTCCACGGCGGTAATGGCCATGAGGATCGGCGCCGCCTGGAACGCCTTGGCGAATTTCTCCTCGCTGTCGCGAAGCTCCCGGGTGCGGCGCTCGACCTCATCACGCAGAATGAGCGGCTGACGCAGCAGCAGATGGATGAGCCAGGAGGCCAGGACGGCCAGTCCCGCCGCCCCGGTTGACTCCAGGCCCAGCACCAGGCGCCGGCCGGCAAGCCAGCCATCCCGGTGCTGGAGGCTGAGAAACCAGGTGCCGTTGGGGACACTGAACGACTGGGTGACGGCATCGGTGAGCCGCGCGGGGCCGCTGGCGGCAATCACCTGGGGGAGACCCGTATCGGGATGGATGCGCCACAGGAGGTAATCGTAGCCGCGCCCCTCCAGCCGCTCGAATTCGGCGGCCTTCAGAAGCTGCGACATCTTGATCAGCACGCTGGCAAACCCCCAGAATGCCTCCTCCCGGGAGTCCGACCGGTAGACCGGCAGCCTCCCCACAATCCCGAATCCCCCCTGGACAAGCTGAAAGGGGCCGTCGAGGGTCAGCCGCCCCGTCCTCAGCGCCTCCAGGGCCTTTTTGCTGCGGGTCGGGTCTTTCAGCAGGTCATGGCCGATGGCCTTTTCGTTGCCCGCCAGGGGAACGATGTGGCGCACGACGCCGCCGGGGGCGTACTGGAGACTCGCCGCTCCGGGATGGTACCGCAGCAGTTGGACGGCAAAGCGCTGGAACCACTTCTCATTGACCTGAAAGTTGTTTTCCCGCAACACGGCGCCCAGAGCAAAGGTGGCCGAAAGCGTCCCCTCCAGGTGCTGGGTGAGGACGCTCGCCTGGCTCCCCGCCATGACCTCGGCGTCGTCCCGCTGGCCGGCGCGGATGATGTTCGCGTGCAGCCAGACCACTCCCAGCCCCAGAAGCAGGGTGACCACGAAGGCTGCCGCCACCGCCCCGCGGCAGGGATATGGTTCACCCTTCCGGGCCCTCCCGAGGCCGATGTCATCGTTGCCGCTCACCGTAACTCCTCACCCCCCGCTGCGCACGAAGTTGAGGGTCCCGCCGGCCAGGAGCTCCCGCCGCTGCCGGTCGGAGACCTCCAGGAGGGTGACGATTTCCCGGCCAGCCACCCGGACCGGAATCTCCGCGGCCCCGGAGGCCACGAGCCGCGCCACGTCGGGGAACACCAGCCGGTCCCCCTGCTTCAGCAAGTCATAGTCGGCGGGATTCCTGAAGGTGAGCGGCAGGATGCCGAAGTTGACCAGATTGGCCTTGTGGATCCGGGCGAAGCTCTTGACGATCTTGGCCCGGATGCCGAGGTAGCGGGGGGCCAGGGCCGCGTGCTCCCGGCTCGACCCCTGGCCGTAGTTCTCCCCGCCGATGACGACGCCGTTCCCCTTCTCCCTGGCCCGCCTGTGGAAGTCGGGGTCCAGCTGCTCGAAGACGAACCGGCTGATGGCCGGGATGTTGCTCCGGTAGGGGAGCACCTTGTTGCCGGCCGGCATGATGGTGTCGGTGGAGATGTTGTCCCCCACGACCAGGATGATCTCCGCCTCCAGGGTTTCGGGGAGGGGATCGAAATCGGGGAACGGGACGATGTTGGGGCCGGTGATGATCTCGACGTTCTTCGCCTCCTCCGGCGGGAGGGGAAAGATGATGCTGGAATCGTCCAGGACGTACCTGGCCGGGTTCTGGACGTTGGGCCAGGGCATGAGGCTCCCCAGTTTGCGGGGATCGGTCACCACGCCGAAAATGCCGGCGGCGGCCGCCGTTTCGGGGGAGCAGAGGTAGACCTTGTCGTCCCTGGTGCCGCTGCGCCCCGGGAAGTTGCGGGGGAAGGTGCGCAGACTCACCTGGTTGGTCCCCGGGGCCTGCCCCATGCCGATGCACCCCAGGCACCCGGGCTGGTGGATCTGGGCCCCGGCCAAGAGAAGCATCATGATCCCCCCCTGGTCGGCCACGTTCTCCAGCACCTGGCGGCTCCCCGGGTTCACGTTGAAGGAGAGGTGGGGGGCAACGCGGCGGCCGTCCAGGATGCGGCAGACGGACATCAAGTCCCGGAAGGCGGAGTTGGCGGAGCTCCCCACGATCACCTGATCCACCCTGAGCCCCTCGATCTCCCGCACCGGCACCACGTTGTCCGGCGATGAGGGGCAGGCGATGAGGGGCTCCACCGTGGCGAGGTCGATCTCCTCGTACTCGTCGTAGGCGGCATCGGGGTCCGCCGAAAGCTCCTGCCAGACCTGGCCCCGCCCCTGGGCCTCCAGGAACTCCCGGGTCCGGTGGTCCGAGGGGAAGAGGGAGGTGGTGGCCCCCAGCTCCGCCCCCATGTTGCCGATGATGGCCCGGTCCGTGGCCGAGAGGGTCGCCACGCCGGGGCCGTAGTATTCGATGATCTTCCCCACGCCCCCCTTCACCGTGTGGCGGCGGAGCATCTCCAGGATCACGTCCTTGGCCGAGACCCAGGGCTGGAGCTCTCCCGTGAGCTTCACCCCCCAGATCTTCGGGCAGGGGAGGTGGAAGGGGTGCCCCGCCATGGCCATGGCCACGTCGAGCCCCCCGGCGCCGATGGCGATCATGGAGAGGCCGGCGGCGGAGGTGGTATGGGAGTCGGCGCCGAGCATGGTCTTGCCGGGCACGCCGAAACGCTCCAGGTGCACCTGGTGGGAAACCCCGTTCCCCGGTTTGGAGAGGTGGATGCCGAACCGCTGGGCCGCGGTCATGAGGAAGACATGGTCGTCGGCGTTGCGGTTGTCGGTCTGGAGGAGGTTGTGGTCGATGTACTGGGCCGCCAGCTCCACCTTCACCCGGTCCACCCCCATGGCCATGAACTCCAGCATCGCCATGGTGCCGGTGGCGTCCTGGAGGAGCGCATGGTCGATCTTCAGGGCGATCTCCGTGCCCGGCTTCAAATCACCCTTCACGAGGTGCGCTTCGAGAATCTTCGTTGCGAGGTTCCTGCCCATGGGAAATCTCCTTTACGCGTGTATGGCCCGTTTCTCCACGTCCAGGGCCGCCTCCTTCATGGCTTCAGACAGGGTCGGATGGGCGTGGAAGGTCATGGCGATGTCGGCGGCGCTGCCGCCGTAGGTCATGACCGTCACCGCCTCGGCGATGAGGTCCGAGGCCCGGGGGCCGACGAGGTGGATGCCGAGGACCCGGCCGCTGTCGGGGGCGGCGAGGATCTTCACGAACCCTTCGGTCTCGTCCATGCACCTGGCCCGGCCATTGGCCATGAAGGGGAATTTGCCGACGGTGTATTCCACCCCATCGGCCTTCAGCTGCTCCTCGGTCCGCCCCACGCCGGCCGCCTCGGGCCATGTATAGACGATACCGGGGATGAAGGCGTAGTCCACCACCGACGCCTGCCCCGCGAGCCGCTCGGCGAAGACCTCCCCCTCCGCCATGGCCTTGTGGGCCAGCATGGGGCCGTGGATCAGGTCGCCGATGGCGTAAACCCCCTGGGCCGAGGTCTGGTAGTCATCATCCACTGCGATTCGACCCTCCTCCAGCCGTACCCCCATTTCCTCCAGCCCAAGCCCCGCCGTAACGGGCCGCCGCCCCGCCGCCACCAGCACCCGGTCGCAGCCGATCTCCTCCGTTGCCTCGCCCGACTCCACGGTGACCGCGGCCTTGCCCTCCCGTTTGGCAAACCCGGTCACCTTCGTCTCCATCCGGAAGGCGATTCCCTGCCTCTTGAGGGAACGCATGAGGGTATCGGCCACCTGGCCGTCGGTATTGGGGAGCATTCGGGGGAGCATTTCCACCACCGTAACCTGGCTCCCGAGCCGCCGCCACACCGAGCCCAGCTCCAGCCCGATGTAGCCGGCCCCCACCACCAGCAGGTGCTCCGGCACCCGGGCGAAGGAGAGGGCCTCCCGGGCGCTCACCACCGTCTCGCCGTCGAACGGCATGAACGGAATCGGCACCGCCTCGCTCCCCGTGGCCAAGAGCACCCGTTTCCCCCGCAAAATCTCCCTTTCCCGGTCCCCTGTCCCCGGTCCCCGGTCCCGGTCTTCAAGTCCCCCGTCACCGGCTTCGACTGCAACGTGGTGCAGGCCGTCCCGGACACCGGCGAGCCGCGCCGTCCCCAGCACCCGGGCAATCCGGTTCTTCCTGAAGAGGAAGGCGACCCCGTCGGTCAGCTTCTTCACCACCTCGTCCTTGCGGGCCATCATCCGGAGGAGGTCGAGCCGCGGCGGGTCGACGGCGATGCCGTGGCCGGCGAACCGGTCCCGGGCCAGGGCGAAGAGCTCCGACGAGTCCAGGAGCGCCTTGCTGGGGATGCACCCCTCGTTGAGACAGACCCCGCCCAGGGTCTCCCGCTTCTCCACCACCGCCACGGCCATCCCCAGCTGGGCCGCGCGGATGGCGGCCACGTAGCCGCCGGGGCCGGCGCCGATGACAATGAGGTCATATGTGTCGTTGGCCATTATTCCTCCCGGATTACTGGTCGCTGCTACCCCTCGAGGAAGAGCTCCTCCGGCTCCTCCACGTACTCCTTGATCTTTTTCAGGAACCCCACCGCCTCCCGGCCGTCGATGATCCGGTGGTCGTAGGAGAGGGCCAGGTACATCATGGGGCGGATGACGATCCGGCCGTCGCGGACCACGGGGCGCTCCTGGACGGCATGCATGCCGAGGACCCCGCTCTGGGGCGGATTGAGGATCGGGGTGGAGAGGAGGGAGCCGTAGACCCCGCCGTTGGAGATGCTGAAAGTCCCCCCCTGGAGATCCGACAGTTCCAGCCGGTTGGCCTTGATCTTCTCCACGAACCCGGCGATGGCGGTCTCGATCCCGGCGAAGGTGAGCCGGTCGGCATCGCGGATGACCGGCACCACCAGCCCCTTCTCGGCGCCGATGGCGATGCCGATGTGGTAGTAGTGGTGGTAGACGATGTCGTCCCCGTCGATGGCGGCGTTCACCGCCGGAAACTCCTTCAGGGCCTCCACGCATGCCTTCACGAAGAACGACATGAAGCCGAGGGAGACCCCGTGCTTCTTCTGGAAATGCTCCTTGTGCCGCGTCCGCAGTTCCATGACCCGCCCCAGGTCCGCCTCGTTGAAGGTGGTGAGCATGGCGGTCTGCTGCCGGGCAGCCAGGAGCCGCTCGGCGATCCGTTTGCGGATGGGGGTCATCGGGACTCGGGACTCGAGGTTCGGGACTCGAGGTTCGGGACTCGGGACTCGGGACTCGGGACTCGAGGTTCGGGATTCGAGGTTCGGGACTCGAGGTTCGGGGCTCGAGGTTCGGGACTCGGGACTCGGGACTCGAGGTTCGGGACTCGAGGTTCGGGACTCGGGACTCGGGACTCGGGACTCGAGGTTCGGGATTCGAGGTTCGGGACTGGTAATCGAGAGCTCTTCCACTGCCGAATCCCTGGTACCGGCCGTTAAAAGGTCATCCACCGTTACTCGCCCGCCTCGCCCAGTCCCATGAACCGTCTCGGGCCTGATCCCCCGCTCCTGGGCCAGCTTACGGACCGCCGGCGAAAGAGGTGGAAGTAACTCCTTCGTCTCCACAGCATTGCCAGTCCCGAGTCCCGAATCCCGAGTCCCGAGTCCCGAATCCCGAGTCCCGAGTCCCGAATCCCCGGTCCCGGCCTCTATGATGCCGATGACGGCGCCGATCTTCACCGTGGCCCCCTCCGGCGCCAGGACGGTCAGGACACCGTCGGCCTCGGCGTTGATCTCCATGGTGATCTTGTCGGTCTCGATCTCGCAGACCGGCTCGTCCCTTCGGACCGCCTCGCCGTTTTTCCTCAGCCACTTTCCCAGCAGGGCCTCGTGGACCGATTCGCCCACTGACGGAACTCTTATCTCCATATCATTCTCCGGAATCGTTGATGGCGGCGGTGATGATCCGCTCCTGCTCTTCCACGTGGAGCCGGTGGGACCCCACCGCCGGGACGTCGTTTTCCGGCCGCCCCACGTAACGGGGCTCCCTTCCGAGGATCTCAGCCAGATAGGGCCGGATGAAGTTCCAGGCCCCCATGTTGCGGGGCTCCTCCTGGACCCAGGCCGCCTCCGCCGCGCGCCGGTAGGGCGCCACCACCTCCGCCAGGAGGTCAGTCCGCAGGGGGTAGAGCTGCTCCACCCGGACGATGGCCGTGTCCTCCCGCCCCTCCCTCTCCAGCCGCTCCAGCAGGTCGTAGCAGATCTTGCCGGTGCAGAGGAGAAGCCGCGTTGCCTTTCCCGGCGCGACAGCGGGCGGGATCACCTCCCGGAACCCGCCCCCGGTCAGCTCCTCCAGCCGGGAGACACAGCGGGGATGGCGCAGCAGGCTCTTGGGGGTGAAGACCACGAGGGGCTTGCGGAACGGCTGCCTCATCTGCCGCCGCAGGAGATGGAAGAGCTGGGCCGGGGTGGAGGGATAGGCCACCTGCATGTTGTTGTCGGCGCAGAGCTGCAGGAACCGCTCGATGCGGGCGCTGGAGTGCTCGGCCCCCTGCCCCTCGAAGCCGTGGGGGAGAAGGAGAACCAGGCCGCAGGCCCGCTGCCACTTGGACTCGCCCCCGGCAATGAACTGGTCGATGATGACCTGGGCGCCGTTGGCGAAGTCGCCGAACTGGGCCTCCCAGATGACGAGGACCTCGGGCGCCTCCACCGAGTAGCCGTACTCGAAGCCGAGGACCGCGAACTCGGAGAGCATGCTGTCCCAGGCCTGGAAGGATGCCCCGCCGGCCGCCGCACCGGCAAGGGGGACATGGGCCGCGCCGGTGGTCATGTCATGGATGGCGGCGTGACGGTGGCCGAAGGTCCCCCGCCGGGAGTCTTCGCCGGAGAGCCGGACAGGGACCCCCTCGGCCAGGAGCGTCCCATAGGCAAGGGTTTCGGCGTTCCCCCAGTCGATCCCCTCCCCGCGCTCCACCGCCTCCCGCCGCCTGGCGAGGAGCGCCGCCACCTTGGGGTGGGGGGTGAAACCGTCGGGGATGGCGGCGAGCCGGCCGGCCAGCGCCGCCAGAAGGTCACGGGAAACGCCGGTCTCCACGGCGCCGGGGGCATAGTCCCGGCGGAACCGTTCCCACTTCCCCTCGAAGCCGCCGGGGAGGGAACGGGGTGGGGCAGCGAGGGCCGCATCAAGGCGCCGTGCCACCGCCGCTGCCCCGGCATCGATCTCCCCGCGGCCGATCCCCTCCTCCGCCAGCCGTGCGGCGTACACCTCGTGGACCGGCGGGCGGTCCTTGATGAGACTGTACATGGCGGGCTGGGTGAAATAGGGCTCGTCCCCCTCGTTGTGGCCGTGGCGGCGGTAGCAGATGATCTCAATCACCACGTCGGTGCCGAAGGCCTGCCGGTAGTCCAGGGCCAGCCGCGCCACGTGGACCGCCGCCTCCGGGTCCTCGCCGTGGACGTGGAAGACCGGGGCCGCCACCATCTTCGCCACGTCGGTGGCGTAGAGGGACGAACGGGCATCGGCGGGGAGCGTGGTGAACCCGATCTGGTTGTTGATGACGATGTGGATGGTGCCGCCGGTCCGGTACCCCTCCAGCTGGGAGAGGTTCAGGGTCTCGGCCACCACCCCCTGGCCGGCGAAGGCGGCGTCGCCGTGGATCAGCAGCGGGAGCACCCGCTTCTCACTCCCCGCTCCGGCGGCGTCCTGGCGGGCACGGCACTTCCCCTCCACCACCGGGTCCACCGCCTCCAGGTGGGAGGGGTTGAAGGCCATGGTGAGGTGGATGGCGCGGCCGTCCGGCAGCTCCCGATCCCGGGAGAACCCCTTGTGGTACTTCACGTCGCCGTCACCGACGACGCCGGCGTTGTCGGCAAACTCCGCAAAGATGTTCTCCAGGGGCTTGCCGAATATGTTCGCCAGGACATTGAGCCGCCCCCGGTGGGCCATTCCGAGAACGAGATCGGTGACGCCCAGCTCCCCGGCCCGCTCCACCACCGTATCGAGAACCGGAATGAGGGCCTCCCCCCCTTCCAGGGAGAAGCGCTTCTGCCCCGGGAACCTGCGGTGGAGGAACTCCTCGAAGAGGGCCGCCTCCTGGAGGGAGCCGAGGATGCGGAGCTTTTCCTCCCGGGTGAACGTGGGCCGGTTGCGGACCGGCTCCATCCGCTCCATGAGCCAGCTCCGCACGGCCGGGTCCTGGATGTGCATGAACTCCACCCCCACGGAGCGGCAGTAAGTCTCCCGCAGGGTATCGAGGATCTCCCGCAGGGTCGCCTCCCGCTTCAGGAAGCGGCGGGGGTGGAAGGTGCGGTCCAGGTCGCTCTCGTCCAGGTCGTAGCGGGCCAGGGCCAGGAGCGGATGCTCCAGCTTGCAGGGGGAAAGGGGGTCGGTGCAGGCCAGAAGATGACCCAGGTCCCGGTAGCGGTAGATGAGGGAATCCACCGCCGACTGTTTGGCGGCAGACACGGGGGAAAGGACCCCTTCGTCGGAAAGGCCGCCCCCCAGCTCGTAGCCGCTGAAGAAGGCCTGCCACTGGGGGGAAACGGCGGCGGGGTCGTCGCGCCATCTGAGATAGAGGGATTCAATGAACTCCGGGTCGGCCCCGGGGAGAATGGTCATGGGTGCGTCCTTTCGACGGGATAACGCCGAAAGTATAGCAGAGGGGGGAAGGGTTTCAAACGCAGGCAGTCAACGCGGGGGAACTGGTTGTCATTGCCCCTTGTCCAGCGTCAGGGCCGCCGAGTTGATGCAGTAGCGCTTGCCGGTGGGGGCGGGACCATCGTCGAACAGATGCCCCAGGTGGGCGCCGCACACGGCGCAGTGGACCTCGGTCCGGCCCATGAAGAAGCTGAAATCCGCTTCCGTCTCCACGTTCTCCGGACGAGCGGCGGCGGTGAAGCTGGAGCCGGCCGGGGTCAGAGGGAAAAATAGAATGTCGCCCCTTCGCCCAGTCGTCCCTCGGCCCGGAGCTCTCCTCCATGGTGGCTTATGATGCGGCGCACCGTGGCGAGCCCGATGCCGGAGCCTTCGAATTCGCCGGTGTGGTGAAGCCGCTGGAACGGGGCAAAGAGCTTGCCGGCGTAGGCCATGTCAAAACCGGCCCCATTGTCCCGGACAAAACAGACCGCAGCGCCGTTGACCTGCAGGGTCCCGAACTCTATGACGGCATGTTCCTTTTTCGCCGTAAACTTCCAGGCGTTGCCCAGGAGATTTTCCAGCACATTCCAGAGGAGGCGGGGGTCCCCCTCCACGACCACGTCGTCCTGGATGTGAAAGGTTGCCCGACGTCCCGTATCCGACAGCCGGAGCCCTTCCGCAATCTCCCGGGCCATGGCGCCCAGGTTGACCTTCTCCCGGCGGAGTTCGACCCTGCCGATGCGCGACAGCTCCAGGAGGGAATCGATCATTTTCGTCATCCTCGCTCCAGAGCCCTGGATGCGGGAGAGTATCTCCCTCCCCTCCTCCCCCAGCCTGTCGCCGTGGTCTTCCATGAGGACGTCGCTGTACCCGGTAATGTGCCGCAGCGGCGCCCGAAGATCGTGGGAGACCGTGTAGCTGAACGCTTCCAGTTCAGCGATGAGCCCCCTGATCTCCCCTTCGAGCCCCTTGACCACCCTGGTGGGATAGAGGTAGACGGAGAATGCCAGGCCGCACCCCGCCATGGCGGCAACCGCGAAAACCGCCAGGGTGGAGAGAACCAGCCGGTCTACCCTCGTTTCGACAATGACGGTCCCGATGGTTTCCCGGTTGAAAACGACAGGGGCACTGCCGCTGACCGCAAAGGGCCTGAGAATCATCATCCCTTCGGCTTCGTCGTGATTGTACAGCGTCAGGGGCCTCCCCGCTTCGTCGAGAATACGGACATGGGCGATATCCTTGAGGGGGAGGAAGTCATCAAGAACGGCGGAATATTTCTGGTACTGGAACTTCCAGAGCGACACGTCCTCCAGGGCCAGTCTTCCCAGCCTTTCCGCCAGTTCCCGGGCATGGACCGTCGCCGTCTTCTCCTGGGCGTTGCAGGCCAGAAAGGCATACCCCGCCGGAAAGCCGATGCCGACAAGCAGGGCGATCCCCAGCGCAAGGGGATAGAGTCGTTTCCCCAGCTGTTTTGCTATTGCCACCCTGCTGCGCTTGCCGCTTCCCACATTCACCTCACACCGGCAGATAGCCGTACTTTTTCAGGAGAGTCCGCCCTTTGGCGGAATGCACGAACTCAAGAAACGACCTGGCTGCCGGCGAAAGCCCCCCTCGGCGGTGGACAAAGGCAAGGGTCTTGAAGAGGGGATACCTGCCGCTGCGCACATTGTCGTCATGGGGCGCGACGCCGTTCAGACTCAGCATCCTGACGGGAAGCGCTTCGAGAATCACGGCGCCCCGGTCGGTCACCCCAAGGACATCCCGGGCCCGCGCAAGGGTCTGGTTCATCTCCTGATCGGTGTAGAGGATGGCCCAGAATTTTTTCTCGTGACTTTCCTCATAGGCTTCCCGGAACCCCGGAATTTTCTCCCGCAGCACTGCAATGGCGCTGTCTCCCGGCTCCCGGGTCAGGACGACGATCTTCCGGCCGTTCTTCCACCGGGTCCGGACACCCCGATAGATGGCAACGATATCTTCATAGCTCAGATCGGTGTCGGAAACCGAAGAGGAGACGGCAAAGACGACCGCCGTCCGCGCGAAGGGGCGGTATACCAGCCCCCTTGCGGATTCGTCCCCCTTGAGGGGCCGGGAAACCATGCCGATCTCCACCGCTCCGTCCACAACCGCCTTCACGCCGCCGGCGGAGCCGATGCTGGGAGGCACCGTCACCCGCACGCCGGGACGGGAGCGCTGAAACTCCCGGGCAAGCAGCCGGACAACGGGGATGCATGTTCCGGAACCGGCCACCACAACTGCCGGGTTCTGGGCCCAGGATGTCGCAGCGGCCAGCATTGCTGCAACCCCGAAAAATATCTGCACCATCCGTTTCATTTTCTCCCCCCATGCCGGGAAACACCGGCAATCACACACGCAGCCAGCTGATTAAATCATATTTATAACGACGCCAAGCCATCGGGTACACCGTCTACAGTCTCCCAGCTGCCCTCCTGAGGAGAAGGGAGTTGGTCACCACCGACACCGACGAGAAGGCCATGGCGAGCCCGGCGTACTCGGGCCTGAGGGTGATGTCGAGGGGATGGTAGAGAACCCCTGCCGCAACGGGGATGCCGAGGATGTTGTAGAAGAGGGCCCAGAAGAGGTTCTGCTTCACCTTGGCCAGGGTGGCCCGGCCAAGCCTTATGGCCCGCACCACGTCCATGAGGTCATCCCGGACCAGGATCACGTCGCCGGTCTCCTTGGCCACGTCGGTGCCGCCGCCGATGGCGATCCCCACGTCGGCCCGGGCCAGGGCCGGGGCGTCGTTGATGCCGTCCCCCACCATGGCGGTAAAGAGCCCCCGGGCCTGGTACTCCCTGACCACCTCCTGCTTGCGGCCCGGAAGAACCTCCGCCTCGAAGCCGTCCACCCCCGCCTCCCGGGCCACGGCGGCGGCAACATCACGGTGATCGCCGGTGATCATGAAGGTGGCGATCCCCATCCCCTTCATGGCCGCCACGGCCGCGGCCGAGCCCTCCTTGAGCCGGTCGGCCAGGGCCGCAAGCCCCACGAGCCGCCCCCCGGACGCCACGAAGACCAGGGACTTCCCCTCCCCCGCCAGCCGCGCCGCCGCTTCGGCCAGGGGAGCGGTGGCGATTCCCGCCTCCTCCAGAAAGCGGGCATTGCCGGCCATGACCGGCTCCCCCGCCACGGTGCAGGCGACGCCGCCCCCCTCGATCTCCCGGCAATCGACGGCCTCCTGCGGCGCCACGCCCCGCTCCGCCGCCCCGGCCACGGCCGCCTGGGCCAGGGGATGGGTGGAGCGGGACTCGGCGGCGGCCAGGAGTTTCAGCAGCCGCTCTTCCGTTTCACCCGGCGCCGGCACCAGGTCGGTGAGGGTCGGCTCCCCCCGGGTGAGGGTGCCGGTCTTGTCCAGGAGGATCGCCTGGACCCGGGAGATGTTCTCCAGCACCGACCCCCGCTTCACAAGGATCCCCCGGCTGAGCCCCACGCCGCTTCCCACCATGATGGCGGTGGGGGTGGCTAGCCCCATGGCGCAGGGGCAGGCGATGACCACCACGGCAATGGCCAGCTTGAAGGCGAAGAGGAACTCGGCGCCGACCCCCCAGAACCAGACCGCGAAAGTAAGAAGGGCCAGGGCGATGACCACCGGCACGAAGACGCCGGAGACCCGGTCGGCGAAGCGCTGGATGGGGGCCTTGTCGGCCTGGGCCTCCCGCACCATCCGGACGATCTGGGCAAGCAGTGTTTCCTCGCCGATCCGGGTCGCCCGGACGGTGAGGACGCCGCCCTTGTTCACCGTGGCCCCGGTGACCGGGTCCCCCGGTTTCTTGGCCACCGGCACCGACTCGCCGGTGACCATGGACTCGTCCACGGTGGAGCTCCCCGCCACCACCTCCCCGTCCACGGGGAGGGCCTCGCCGGGGAAGACCCGCACCAGGTCCCCCACCCGGACGGCGGAGGCCGGCACCTCCCGCTCCCCTTCGGGGGTCACGAGGCGCGCCTTGTCCGCCTGGAGCCGCAGGAGCTTCTTTAACGCCTCCCCCGCCTTCCCCCGGGCCCGGGCCTCCAGGTACTTGCCGAGGCGGATGAAGGCGATGAGCATGGCCGAGGTCTCGAAGAAGACATGGCCCCCGTGCTCGCCGAAGGCACCGAAGAAGGCGCAGAGGGAGTAGAAGTAGGCGGCGGAGGTGCCCAGCGCCACCAGCACGTCCATGTTGGTGCTCCTGTTTTTCAGGGCGAACCAGCTCCCCCGGTAGAAGGTGAGCCCCGCCGAAAACTGGACGGCCGTGGCCAGCACCAGGTTCATCCATCCCACGGCCCGGTTGTCGTGGAGGGTCATGGTGAGCATGATGGGGAGCGACAGGATGAGGCTCAGGATGAACCAGTTCCGCTGGGAGAGGAGCTCCGAGGCGGACTCGGCGCCGCCCCTTTCAGGCTCGACGGGGGTGTATCCCGCTTCCGCCACCAGGGCGAAGATGTCGGCCTGGCCGATGCGGGCCGGGTCGAACCGGACCAGGGCCTCCTCCTGGGCCAGGTTCACCACGGCGGCGGTCACGGCGGAATCGGAGAGGAGCTTCTTCTCCAGATTCGCCACGCAGGAGGCGCAGTGGAGCCCCCGGACCCCGAAGCGGAGCTCCCCGGCCGCCGCCACGGGTTTCGTCCCGTACCCCAGCTCCTTCACCCGGGCCGCGATGGCCTCCCCCGAGGTTGCGGCCTCGTCGAACTCCACCGCCAGTTCCTCGGTGGCAAAGTTCACCACCGCCGCGCCGACGCCGGCCATCCGCCCCAGCTCCTTCTCGATCCGGGCCGCGCAGCCGGCGCAGCTCATGCCGGTTATGCCGAACATCACCCTACGCATCCCGCTCCCCCTCCACCAGGTACCCCTTCAGTTCCACGGCGCAGATCTTCACCACCGCCGCCACCGGCACCGCCAGCACCACCCCCCAGAACCCCATGAGCTCCCCCAGGGCCATGAGGGCGAAGACGACCGCCAGGGGATTCAGCCGCAGGGTCCCCCGCATGAGGAGCGGCTTGATGAGGTTCCCCTCGATGATGACATTGATGACGAAGTAGGCGGCGCAGACCTTGGGGATAATCCAGAGGTCCCCGGTCTCGGCGTACCCCATGAGGGCCGGCGGGATGACCGCCACCATGACCCCCACATAGGGGACCACCGAGGCGAACCCGGCCACGAGGCCGTTCAGGAGCGGGAACTCGATCCGCAGCGCGTAGAGGGCCAGGGCCGACAGCATCCCCACCAGGAGGCAGTCGAAGAACTGGGCCAGGACGAACCGCTCCAGGGAGACCTTGATCCGCCTTCCCACCTCCCGGAAGGAGTGGCGCTCCCGATGGGGGATGAAGCGGAGGATCAGGTCCTTGAAGAACTGTTTGGAGGAGAGCATGAAAAAGACGAGGATCGGGGCAAGGACCAGGTTGAAGAGGCCGAAGAGGGCTGCCTTCAGCTCCCGGTACCCCTTGCCCGACACCTCCAGGGCCAGTTTCTTGAGGGATTCCTCGGCCCGGGCGATGAGCCACTCCCCCTCCTGGCCGCCGTAATGGGGGGCAAGCCGCGCCCGCCACCCCTCCAGGACCCGCTCCAGGTTCTGCACGTAGTGGGGGACCGCCCGGGGGAAGGCCTCCAGCTGATGGCTCAGGTAGGGAATCAGCGCGAAGAGGGAAAACAAGATCACCACGGAGATGCAGAGATAGAGGATGGCAATGGCGGGGATGCGGCCGAGCCCCTTGCGCTCCAGGTACTTCATGAAGGGATTCAGGAGATAGGCAATGATGAGGGAGGTGAGGATGGCCGAAAGGCTGTGCCGGGCCACATGGCCCGCCAGGAGCACCACACCGAGGGTGCCGGCCAGGAACCAGGCGATATGGGCCGCGTCCCGGGGGCGCACCTCATGCCCTCCGGGAAAAATCGCCGCGGCGGGCATGATCGGCCACGATCCGGACCGCCGCGGCGATGGGAATGGCCAGCAGAATCCCCCAGAACCCCATGAGCTCCCCGAAGAGCATGACGACACAGATGGTAACGAGGGGGTTGAGGTCCATGGACTCCTTGAAGACCAGGGGTTTCACCACGTACCCCTCCAGGAAGTAGATGACCGAGAAGGCCCCGATCACCTTCAGAAGCATTACTCCGCTCTGGTACTGGACATAGGCGAAGAAGAGGGGTGGGAGCGTGGCCAGGATCACCCCGATGAAGGGGAGGATCGACGCGAGGCCGGCGAAGATGCCGTTCAGGAAAGGATAGTCGATGCCGAGGATGAAGAGGGCGATGATAGAGAGAACCGCGACGACAACCGAGACCATGAGCTGCCCCCGGATGTAGCCGCCGACGCTGGCGTTGATCTCCCGCCCCAGGGCAAGGATCGCCTCCCGCCGCGACGGGGGAAGCCACGCGATGATTCCCTCCTTCATCCCGTCCTTGTACCAGAGCATGAAGAAGATGAGGATGGGGGCCAGAACCAGGTTGAAGAGGTTGAAGACGAACCCGGTGGCCGCCGCATAGACGCCGGTCCCCAGGCGCGCCGCCAGCTTGTCCAGCTGGGCCGTGGCCGTCTCGAAAAGCCAGCGCCACTCGTCGGCGGCGGACGCGGGAACCACCTGCATCTTCCAGGCAAGGACGATCTCCTTCCCCTTCTGGAGATAGGCGGGAAGCCCCGCGAGGAACGCCTCCCAGCGGATGCTGGCAAAGGGGACGATGTAGGCGACGACGAAGACCGAGATGACCGTGAGAACCAGATAGAGGAGGGTGATCCCCCAGGGTCGGCGCACCCCCCTGCGCTCCAGAAGCACCACCAGAGGGTCCAGGAGATAGGCCAGGACAAAGGCGAGGAGAAAGCAGGAAAGCGTATGCCGGATGGCATAGCCGGCCGCGATCAGGGCCGCGGCCGCCAGGAACCAGACGATCCCCCTCTGCGCGGCCGGTGCTTTCTCTCCCATGGTTGCCCCCCACCTCTGTGCAAAAACCCCTAAAATTCCTCTTCCGCCCCGAAGAGGTCGTGTTCTTCGAGCCAGCGCCTGATCCGCTGCGAAATGATCTCTTCCTTCATGGCCATGAACCGGTCGAACTCCTCCGGATAGAAGGAGAGAATCTCGTCCAGCTTCCCGTAGGGCCTCCTGCCGTCGAAGGCCTTTTCAAGCATCCGCTTCAGCCCGTCGTTCCCGACCCCGCGGATGAACTCATGGAGAAGCAGCCGCTCCTGATCGTAGTCAAAGCCGGGAATCGGGATAAAGCGCTCGCCGCTCGCCTCCAGATCGTGCCAGAACTCCTCGTCCTCGTAGTCGGCCGGAACGGCGAAGATCTCCCCCGTCTCCCGGTCGAGAAAAAACAGAACTCCCTGGTCCGGATTGTCAAAGGCCTCCAGGAGATCGTCCCAGACTATCTCCACGTCCCGCGTAAATCCCATGGCTGACCCGTCTTCCTCTCTCAAACTTTACCTTTACCCGCCTTTTGGTCTATAGTGCCGCCATGCGCGCTATCTTCATCGCCGATGCCCATCTGCGGCACGAGGGGGACGAGAACTACCGGCTGCTCATGGAGTTCCTGGCGGAACTTCGTGGAACCATCGACACCCTCTACATCCTCGGTGATCTCTTCGAGTTCTGGATCGGCTACGACCCGGTCCCCTTCACCCACTACCTTCCCATTCTCGACCACCTCCGGAACCTGGCGGAAAGCGGCACGAAAATCGTCTACCTGGAGGGGAACCACGACTTCCACATGGGGCCGTTCTTCACCGAAACCCTCGGCGCCCGGGTCCATCCCGGTCCGGCCATCGTCACCATCGAGGGGAAACGGGTCTGCCTCTGTCACGGCGACGAGGTGAACCGCCGGGACTACCCCTACCGGCTCCTCCGCTTCATCCTCCACAGCCCCCTCGTTCGGATGGCCACCAGGTTCGTCCCTCCGGCGATCGCCTGCCGGATCGCCGACCGGATGTCCCGCGGCAGCAGGAAGAACCACGGCCGGCGCCGGCACCGCTGGGACTACCCCGCCCTTCTGCGGGCCTTTGCCGCCCGGCGGTTCCGGGAGGGTTGCGACGTGGTCGTCTCGGGCCACTTCCACATCCCCTTTCGGGACGAGGCCGACGGCAAGGTCCTCCTTTCCCTGGGGGACTGGCTCACCCACTACACCTACGGAGAGTGGCGGGACGGAGTGGTATCGCTGCTGCGATACCGGGACCGGGGACCGGGGACCGGGGGCCGGTAAAAGCCTTCACTTCGCGTCGAGACCGAAGAGTCTCAGGTACCTCTCCACCCGCTCCTCAAGGGTCGGCGCGGCCACCAGGAGACAGATCTCGTCGGGGCGATACCCCCGACAGACGGCGGGCCGCTGGTCGTAGATGGTACACAGCCCCGTCTCGCCCAGCCGGCGGCACGGGACGCCGGCAGGCTTCCCCAGGGTCGAGATGTCAGGGGCGGTACAGCAGGTGCCGCAGCGAAGACATTCCATCAATCAAACCGATAACCGGACATATTTCCGCCGGAACCCGCCCCGATCACCGGCAACGCCATCAGTGCCGGCTTCCCGGTTCCTGGTCCCCGGTCCCCGGTCCCCGAAGAAAAAACGCCTCCAGGGCCTGCTCCCCCAGATACGACGCCTTGATCTTCCACTTGTCCTGATTGATGACGAGGGCGGCGAGGGCAATCCGCGGATTCTCGGCCGGGGCGTAGGCGGCAAACCAGCTGTAGTGCCCCTCGGGGTCGGTGCCGTTGATGGAGCCTGTCTTGGCGGCGATGTTGACATTGGCGATCTTCGGACGGCCATGGCTGTCATGGAAGGCGCGGCGGGAGGTGCCGCTGGTGACGGTGGTGGAGAGCATCTGCGTGAGCTGGGCAGCCACTTCGGGGGCCGCGATGGAGCGGATGGTCCGGGGCTGGTGGACATAGGTCACTTTGCCGTCGGCATTTCTGATCTCATCCACAAGGGAAGGGGCAAGCATGGTGCCGCCGTTGGCGATGGCGGCCATCATGACCGCCGCGTGGACCGGAGAGATCTTCACCTCGCGGCCGAGGCCCGCCCCCATGAGGCGAAGATCGTTGTCGGTGAGGGGATGCTCGGCCTTGCTGGGCTGAACGGGAGTCCCGGGAAGAAGGTAGTGGTTGAAGCCGTAGCGCTCGGCGCAGCGCAGCACCGCCTCCCGCCCCGCAATGTCGCTGGCGACCCGGCCGAAGACCGGATTGACTGATTTTCCCATGGCGGTGGTGATATCCATCTCCTGGGCGCCCCGCCTCGGGAGGGTGCTCCAGTAGCGGGCGCTCTCCGAGTAGTTCCCTCCGTTGTAGGGAATAACCGTGTCAGGGGTCACCTTTCCCTGTTCCAAGGCCGCCGTGGCGGTAATGATCTTGAAGAGGGAAGCCATGGGATAGACGCCGTAGAAGGCCCGCTCCTCCCATCCCGGGGAAGCGGACGAATGGGAAACCATGGCCAGAACCCTGCCGGTTTTGGGCTCGATGGCCACGAAAACCCCGTAGGGGACATCGAACTGGGCCATGACCTGCTTGACCCGCTCCTGGACGACGGTGTCGACGGCAAAGACCACCGTCCCCCCCTCGGGGATGGGGGCCGTGAGGCGGTCACCTTCGAGGCGGGCGGAGGGGAACAGCCCCGCCCCGAGCCGGAACGAGCTGAATATATCGAGATCACGGGGAAGCTTTGCGGCGGGACTTGACTCCTCATGGTCGCTGGAAACAGCCGTCTTGCCTGAAAAAACAGGGGAGAATACCGGATAGGCGGCAATCAGGGCCGCCAGTGCGGGAAGGAGTATCCGAAGGTGTCTTTTCCGGGGCTTGGATTCTTCAGGATGTGCGCTTTCAGGCCGCTTGAAGGAGTTGCGGAGAGGTTCTTTCCGGCGCCTCCCCTTACTCGTCAGATGTTTGAAATCTTGCATAGGGTATAAAATAATCCGTAGCCCGCCCGAAGGGGCCGAAGCAGGCGTGAATGCTGGAATTTTTCGGCGGTTGCAGTGCCGCCACTATATGCAAAACCCCTCCCTTTGTCAACGACGCCCCCCGTTACCGGATTCTCATGAAACATGACCCAAAGAGGCGCCGGATGCCGGTTTCACCCGCTCCGCCAGCTCCTTGAAGCTCAGATCGCCGACGGCGCCCTGGACCGCCGCCTCGATGGTCCCCCACAGGTCATCGATGACCAGGTGCCCCTCCCCCCCCATCTGCCCGGGAAGCCCGACCCCCTGGTTCCTCATGGCCGCCAGCACGTCCCGAACCCGGATATGCTCCAGCTCCCGGGCCGGAAGGTAGAGGGGATCATCGCCGCAACCCGCCGCCAGTATCCCGCCATCGGCGAGACATTGGAGAAGCTCCCTCACGGAACGCTCGGGCACGTCGAGGTGCTCGGCAAGCCCGGTTACGCTCCAGGCCGGCCGATCGTTGCGGAACGCCAGGGAAATCTCGAAGACGAGCGCCAGGGCCAGCCGCTCCCGGGCAACGCTGCTCATGGACGGGATGCGCACCTCGCGCCGAAAGGTGCGGATATGCTGGTGGGCGTAAACCACCTCCCCCCCGAGAAGAACTATGAGCCAGCTCGTGTAGAGCCAGACCATGAAGATCGGCAGAACCGACAGGGTGCCGTAAATGGCGTTGTACTTGGCCACCCCCACCTGGAACGTGATGTACCCCCACTGGGCCCCCTGCCAGATGGTACCGGCGATCACCCCCCCCACCAGGGCCGAACGGAAACGGACTCTGGTGTTGGGAATGAACATGTAGAGAAAAACGAGAGCAATCCAGATACTGAGGAAGGGAACCAGGTGCAGCAGGAGCACCAGAACGTCGCCCAGATAGGTGGAATCCATGAGCCACTGGACGAACGCCTGGCTTTCGATGGTGGTTGTCGTGCTCACCGCGGCCAGGAGCAGAACCGGACCGCTCACCAGGACGCTCAGGTAGTCGCTGAACTTGCGGTAGAGGGAACGGGTCTCCCGGACCCCCCAGATGACGTTGAAGGCCTCCTCGATGGTCCCCAGAAGGGAGACGACCGTGACGATGAGCAACACGAGGCCCACGGCGCCGATGGCGCCCACCTTGGTGTTGTTGATGTAGGTGACGATGTTGTCGACGATCTCGTGGGAGCCGGCCGCCACCTGCTCAAGAATGAACGGCTCCAGGGTGTTCTGGACCCCGAACCCCTTCAGGACGGCAAAGGCGAGGGCAAAGAACGGGACGATGGAGAGGAGCGTCGAGAACGCCAGGGCAGAGGCCCGCATGAGGCACTGGTCATCCAGGAAATCCTTCACGACCAGGGCGCCGATCTGCAGATACCGCACCAGCCGCCCCTTCACCGGACCAAAAGAATCCGGCTCCAGCTCCCAGATGGTGTGGGTGAAAAAACCGATGATCCTCTCCGCCATGCCGCCCCTGTTCGCCATGCCCGACACCATCCGCCCCGCGCCCACGAAAAAGCCCACGCGAGGTGGGCTGGTTCGTGGGGCGGCGGAGGCCCTTACATCTGCCCGAACTTCTCTTTTTCCCGCTCCATCGCCTCCTTGCCGGCCTCGATGGCGGAGGTGATGATCGACTTCTTCTCGGCGATCAGGTCCTTGGTCTCCTCATAGGTATCCTTGATCTTGCCCTGGGCCTCCTTGGTGAACCCCTTGATCTTGTCGATGGCGTCATCGGTCAGATCCATGATGTCCTCCCGCATCTCCCTGCCGGTCTTGGGCGCCAGCAGCAGCCCGAGCCCCGCGCCGACCGCGGTGCCGGCCAGGAAGGAGAGCATCACCGTACCGACGCTTATCCCTTTTTCTTCGTCTGCCATGTTTGTTACCCCCTTTTTTTGATGAGTCGTTCCGCGAGGAACTTGCCTGCTGCCCGGGCGCCGGTCAGCCAGAGCGACGAAGCGGCCGCCGCGTGGGCAACGGAACCGACCGCGGCATTGATGGTGCGGATATTTTTCCCCGTGTCGCCGACCGCCTCCATGAAGGTCCGGATATCTTCACGCCGTTCGGCAATCCCCTCGGTCACCATGCGCAGCTCGGCCAGGGTCTTCTCCAGCTCCAGGAGCACCGGCTTCAGTTCACCGCCCGTCTGGGTCACGAACCCCCGCAGATCGGCGGCGGCCTTGCGGATCTCGATCAGGGTCGGGATCATGAACGCCACCAGAACCACCAGGGCAAGGGCCAGCACCACCACGGCAAATGCGGTCACACTCATGGGGTCAAATCCTCCAGAACGGAAAGTAGTGAAAGTATAGAACAGCAGCGGGACATTGCAAGCATCCGGCCGGCACGGCTGAAACGGCGCCACTATACCCCATCCCCGGCAGCGTTTGCAAACGAAATGCTCAGGTTTGGCGCGGGGTTTCACGGGCTGCGCGGGGGAAAATTTTCATTTGACAAACTCCCGGCGCTTCCGTATCCTCCCATGAAAATCAAATAGAAACGCATTCTTATCAAGAGTGGTGGAGGGACAGGCCCTGGGAAACCACAGCAACCGGCCCGGAAACGGGTGTCAGGTGCTAAATCCTGCCGGCAGGCAAAGATGAGAACGGCGCTTGACGATAGCCACCTATCCCCAAAGCCCCTTCCCGCCACCGCAGGAAGGGGCTTTGGCTTTTCTGAACCGCTTTATTGCAAGGTAGCTATCAATGTCCGTCGGCATCGTACAGGAACAATCGGTAACCTTCGACACGGAGCTCCGGCTGGAGAGCGGCCGGATCCTCGGCCCCATCACACTGGCCTACGAGACCTACGGCGAACTGAACGCCGACCGCTCCAACGCGATCCTGGTGGCCCACGCCTGGACCGGCAACGCCCACCTGGCGGGGAAAAACAGCGAAGAGGACCCGAAGCCCGGCTGGTGGGACGCCATCGTCGGTCCGGGGCGACTCCTGGACACCGACCGCTGGTTCATCATCTGCTCCAACGTCATCGGCTCCTGCTACGGCTCCACGGGCCCCGCCTCCATTAACCCCCGGACCGGCAAGCGCTACAACCTCAGCTTCCCGGTCATCACCATCCGGGACATGGTCCGGGCCCAGGCCCTCCTCATCGACCACCTGGGGATCGACCGGCTCCTCACGGTCCTGGGCGGGAGCATGGGGGGGATGCAGGCCCTGGAGTGGGCCACCCAGTTCCCGGACCGGGTCCGCTCGGCCATCGCCCTGGCCACCACGAGCCGCCCCTCCCCCCAGGCCATCGCCCTGAACGCCGTGGCCCGCTGGGCCATCTTCAACGATCCCACCTGGAAGAAGGGGGAATACCGCAAAAACCCCAAGGACGGGCTGGCCCTGGCCCGGGGGATCGGCCACATCACCTTTCTCTCCGACGAATCCATGTGGCAGAAGTTCGGCCGCCGCTTCAGCGCCCGGGACGGCCTCTTCGACTTCTTCGGCCAGTTCGAGGTGGAGCGCTACCTCTCCTACAACGGCTACAACTTCGTGGACCGCTTCGACACCAACTCCTTCCTCTACCTGGCCAAGGCCCTGGACCTCTACGACGTGGCCTGGGGATACGAATCCATGGAGGAGGCCTTTTCCCAGGTGAAGGCGCCGATCCAGTTCTTTGCCTTCACCTCCGACTGGCTCTATCCACCCTACCAGACCGAGGAGATGGCCAAAGTCCTCCGCTCACTGGGCAAGCCGGTGGAGTACCACCTGATCGAATCGGCCTACGGCCACGACGCCTTTCTGCTGGAGCACGAGACCTTCGCCCCCATGGTGCGGGAGTTTCTGGAGAAGGCGGAGCGTTCGGAGTAGTTTCGGGCGAAAAGCAGCCCTGCATTGATGCGCTTCCAGGAGGGAACAGCAATGGCGCGGAAGATCTTCATAGCGGCCACGGGGCAGAACTGCGGCAAGACCACCACCAGCCTCTCGCTGCTCCACCTGGCCCGGAAGAAATACGGCCGGGTCGGCTTCATGAAGCCCCTGGGCCCCAAGCCGGCGGTGCTGCGCGGCGTCCCCATGGACAAGGATGCGGCCCTCATGGCCCAGGTCTTCGGCCTGACCAGGGACCTGCGCTGGATGTCGCCGGTGGTGGTCTACCCCGACACCACCCGGAAGGTGATCGACGGCGAGATCTCCCCCGACGAGCTCCGGGAGCGGATCCTCCAGGCCCATGCCGAGCTGGAGAAGCAGTGCGACTTCATCATCATCGAAGGGTCGGGACACCCGGGGGTCGGCTCCGTCATGAAGCTCTCCAATGCCCGCATCGCCCGGATGCTCGACGCCCCGGTGCTCATGGTGACCGGCGGCGGGGTGGGGAACGTGGTGGACGCCGTCTCCGTGGACCTGGCCCTCTTCGAGAAGGAGGGGGCCCAGGTGCGGGCAATACTCGCCAACAAGCTGGTCCCCCACAAGCGGACCCAGATCCTCGACTACCTGCGGCGGGCCTTCGCCGACGAGCCGTTCCCCGTCATCGGCGGGTTCGACTACCAGCCGGTCCTGGCCAACCCCACCCTGGACCGGGTCTCGAAGCTCCTGGACCTCCCCCTCCACGGCAACCGGCGCGAAATGAAGCGGATCATCCACAACGTGCAGATCGGCGCCGCCTCCACCCAGCGGGTGGCGGAACTGCTGCGGGACTCCACCCTCCTCATCGTCACCAGCAGCCGCGACGAACTCCTCGTGACCCTGGCCAACCTCTACCAGATGCCCGAATACCGCGCCAAGATCGTGGGGCTCGTCATCCCCGGCATCATCCCGGTCAGCACCATCACCCAGCAGATCCTGGAGCGGAGCAGAATCCCCTTCCTCCGCAACTACACCCACACCACCGCCGAGCTCTACCGCCTCATCACCGAGGACGTCTCCAAGATCACCGCCGAGGACACCGAGAAACTGGCCCTCATCAGAAAGCTGGCCGAAACCCGCCTCGACTTCGACGGACTCGATGCGCTCTTCGGGGCGTGACAGAGATCCGTCAAATACCCTGAACAGCAATCCCCGCCTTCTTCAATGCCCCCATGAACCTGGCATCGAAGGTAATGACCGCCGCCCCCTTGGTGGACTTGCAGACCGCGGCAACGATGGCATCGCCGAAATCGGGGATCGATGCCGGCCAGAGCGCCAAAAGACCGGCAAAATCGACCTCGTGCCGTACCTCAATCCCCGGCATGGCGATAAAATCCCCGACCATGGCGCCGATTTCGGCTTTCGCCACCCCATACACCCTGTCCATGACGAAGACGAATTCCGTCAGTACATGCTGGGGACAGATAATGGTGCATCTCAGCCGGGCCGCCTCCTCCAGTACCCCTGCAATCCGTTCCTGCTGGGCAAGGTTCCTGTCCGTGACAAAGGAGATGAGAGCGTTGGTATCGATGATGTATTTTTTCACCGGTACTTCTCCATCCGCCCTTCGCGGGCCCGCTCGATATCGGCCGCAATGTCGCCGGCGCCTGCCTTGACCGCATTTCTGTGCTGCAGAAAGGTGTTGCGCACGGGGTAAACCGTAACCTTTCCCTTTTCCACAACCCACTCAAGGGCATCATGGACCTCTATGCCGAGCTTCTCGCGCACTTCCTTGGGAATGGTTGTCTGGTATTTTGCCGTAACCGTCGAATTCATGGGGCCCTCCAGAATCGATCTCCTTACGTTTAGATAATATTGTAAGGAACCATCCCCGTCAAGACCGGCCGGAAGCCGTAACGGCTCTTCTGTTGGCCCCACTGCCCGGCGCCCTATTCCCCGATGATCTTCACCAGCACCCGCTTGCGGCGCTTGCCGTCGAACTCCCCGTAGAAGATCTGCTCCCACGGTCCCAGGTCCAGCTTGCCGTCGGTAACCGCCACCACCACCTCGCGCCCCATGATGGTCCGCTTGAGGTGGGCGTCGGCGTTGTCCTCGTACCCGTTGTGACGGTAGCGGGCATAGGGCTTCTCGGGGGCCAGCCCCTCCAGCCAGACCTCGAAGTCGTGGTGGAGGCCCGCTTCGTCGTCGTTGATGAAGACGCTGGCCGTGATGTGCATGGCGTTGCACAGGAGGAGCCCCTCCCGGATGCCGCTCTCCCGCAGACACTCCGCCACGGTCCCCGTGATGTTGATCAGCTCCCGGCGCTGCCTGGTCTCGAACCAGAGCTCCCTGCGATAGGTTTTCATGTTGACCTTCTCCAATCCGTTGAATGACTTCAAGGGGGTACGACAACTATTGTAGCCCCAACACATCCGGGATCAACCAACCCTGCGGCCGATTTCACCCACACCGACACCGTTATCGCCATTGCACATGCCGGCATAACGGCTTATACTTTTTCTGATTTCAGAACAGGCAGCCCGGGAGACGATCGAATGAAAAAGGTGCGCACAAGGAGTGAACTTCTTTCGGTGCTCAAATCCTGCAAGGGGGGGCTTGCCGAACGGTTCGGAGTGATTGATCTGGCGGTGTTCGGCTCTTACGCGAAGGACCAGCAGAAAAAGCGCAGTGACGTCGACTTGCTCGTGGAACTTGAAAAGTCCCATAAGACATTCGACAACTACATGGAGTTGAAGTTTTTCCTGAGCCGCGTCATTGGCGGAAAAGTTGATCTCGTTCTCAAGGACTCAATAAGGGATGAACTCAAGACCCGCATAATCCGCGAGGCGATCCATGTCTGAGCGGGACTGGAGACTCTTTCTGAAGGACATTCGTGACAGCTCGGCACGAGTCATTGACTATGCAGGTGCCATGTCCCGGGAAGAGTTTTTTCAGGACGCCAAAACGGTCGATGCCGTCATGCGCAACCTGGCCATCATAGGTGAGGCTGCAAAAAAGATTCCGGCAGCTGTCCGCCGCCAATATCCGGAATTGGCCTGGAAGAAGATGGCGGGCTTACGGGACATTGTCGTGCACGACTATTTTGGTATTGACGAGGACATTATCTGGGATGTGGTGTCCGGCCGGATTCCTGAATTGAAGGGACATCTCGATGCAATAGCCGCAGATATGCCTCAAGACTGAACCCCTGTCTATCCAAGCCTATTCTTTTCCAACCAGAAGCACCTCCCCATAGAGTTCCCGGTACGCCGCCGCCTCCCGCTCCGGCGAGAACCGCTCCCCCACGAGCCGGCGCCCCTGCCCGCCCAGGCGCCGGCACAACGCTTCGTCCCGCAGTAGTTTCCGGGCCTTTTCGAGAAACTCCCCCTCGTCCCGGTAGAGGAGCCCGGTCTTCCCCTCCTGCACGATGGAGCGGTTCCCCTCGATGTCCGCCGCCAGGACCGGCCGGCCGAAGGCCATGGCCTCCAGCACGCTGTTGGCCATCCCCCCCTCGAAGCGGGAGGTGTTGAGGACCACGTCGGCCCGCCGGTAGAGGGCGCCGATGGCCCCGCGCCCCACCACCCCCAGGTAGCGGGCGAAGGGGTGGCGCGCCAGCTCCGCCAGAACCGCGGCCCCGTACCGTTCGTCGAGGACCGGCCCGGCCGCCAGCAGCCGGACCCGGGGCTCCTCCCGGTGGAGTTCCGCCAGGGGAGCCAGGGCGAAGCCGATGTCCTTGACCGGCCGAAGCCCTGCCGGGAGGAAGAAAACAAACTCGCCGGCATCGAAGCGCTCCTCACCCCAGGGGAAATCGTCGCCGGGAAGCTCCACCCCCTGGGGGATGACCCGGATCTTCCCGGCCAGGGTCGGATGGCGGTCGGCGATGCGGCGCTTCACGCTCGAATCGAAGGCGACGATGGCGGCAGCGTCGCGCAGGACGGCGAGGGTCTCTTCCCTCCGGCCATCTTCCAGGGCCTCGTAGGCGTCGGAGCCGGTGAGGGTGACTACATAGGGAATTCCAGCGGCGCGGGCCGTCTCCCGGGCCACCCGTCCCCCCAGATGGGCATGGAAGGCGTGGATGACGGCCGGAGCCCCCTGCCGAATCCCGGAGAGGATGTCGGCGGCGGTCATGGTGTCAAGGGAGTATACGGCCGTAGCACAGCCGATAGCGGCAAGGTGCGCCGCGATGCGCCTGACGGTGACGGCATTCCCCCGCACCGGGGGGGTATGGTAGGGGGTGATGAGGGCAATCTTCATGGCGGCGGCGAGCTCCTTTCGCGGCGTCGATAGTAGCCCGGCCGCACCTCCGGATGCAAGGACAAAGCCCTTGCGCGGCTCCTTCGCCTCATGCTATTTTTTGCCGATATTTCAAAGGAATTTAAGCGCATGAAAATAACCATCCTCGGCAGCGGCACCTCCACCGGCGTCCCCATGGTGGGGTGCCACTGCCCCGTCTGCTCGTCGGGCGACCCCAGGGACAAGCGTACCCGCGCCTCCATCATGATCGAGACGGGGGGGAAGTACATCCTCGTGGATACCTCGCCGGACCTGCGGCGCCAGGCCCTGCGCCAGCGGATCCCCCACATCGACGCGGTGCTCCTCACCCACCCCCACGCCGACCACATCAACGGCATCGACGACCTGCGGGGCTTCCACTTCATCCACCGCCGGGTGATCCCCTGCCACGGCAGCCGGACAACCATGGAGGCGGTGCTCAAAAACTTCTCCTACATCTTCCGGGGGCTGGAGGCGGCCGGCTACTCCCCCCTCATGGAAGCCCATATCGTGAACGAGCCGTTCACCCTCTTCGGCCAGACCATCGTCCCGATCCACCTCTACCACGGCTCCATGCCGGCCACCGGCTACCGGATCGACGGCGCCGCCTACCTCACCGACTGCAGCCGCATCCCCGAGTCGTCCCTGGCGCTCCTTACCGGCCTTGACCTCCTCATCATCGACGCCCTCCGCTACACTCCCCACGAAAACCACTTCAACATCGCGGGGGCCCTCAAGGTGGTGGCAGAACTGAAGCCGAAGCGGACCGTCCTGACCCACCTGACCCACGAGGTGTCCCACGGGGACGAGGCGCGGCTCCCCGAGGGGGTCGAGTTCGCCTACGACGGCATGGAGTTTGCTTTGTAGCCGCCATGCACAAAGACATCCGCCTCCACGGACATATCGATGACAGAATCGAGTATTACGCCATCGTGGCGGGCAACGATGCCCACCGGCGCTACTTCTTCAACGCCGCCGAGGGAGACGGGGCGGAGCTCCGCTTCTTCTCCCCCGGCAACGAGTTCGTCATCGGCCGGGGGGGCATCAGGCACGCCGGCAACGGCGGCTCCTTCTGCGAGTACATGTTCGGGGTGGATCAGCCCGTGGCCGACCTGGCCAAGGGGGACGTCATCAACCGCCTTGCAATCTACGGCGCCCGTTCCGGCGACGGGGGAGAGGCCCTCAACTTCAGCGAACAGACCGGCGGCCAGCTGGGCTTCGACCAGATCTTCTTCGACGGCAACGCCGTGGCCAACTACTTCTTCTTCCTCGCCTCGGAACGCCTCGGCGCGGACCTGCGCCGGCAGCAGACGGCCATCGTCCGTGCCGTCGGCAAGGCACTCAAGCGCTCGCCGGCCGTGGGGGCCCAGGACGAAAACGCCCTCATCGGCGAGGTGCTGGGGCTCCTGGGGGACCCCGACGCCCTCTTCTTCCTCTTCAAGCTGATTCACATCCACCACCGCGAGTACCACGACACCTTCCGCCGCCTCTACTTCGCCAGCAAGAAGATCGCCGACGAGGATTTCGCCGGCCTTTCAGCCATTGCCGAGCGCCACGCCATCGACCGCTACCAGCAGGAGCGGATCAGGATCGACGTCATGTACAAACACCCGGCCAACCGGCGGATCGTGGACGAATACAAGAACATCCTCATCGCCTGCCACCTGCGGGGGGAAATCAGCGCCCTTGAGAACGCCCGGCTCACCCGCCTCAAGACCCTCTCGGTACGCAACAAGATCCCCGGCGCCCTCTTCTATGCCCTGGACGACATGCTGAAAAAAGACAAAAAAATCGGGGGAGCCGAAGAGCACGAATCCATCGCCGAGACCCGCCAGATCCTCCAGGGGCTCTTCCTGCGGGAGCGTGAGATCGAGAGCGCCATCGACCGGGACGACCTGGTGCGGCTCCTCTTCGCCAAGAAGCGGGCGGCCGAGGTCCGGGACCACACCTTCGAGGAGATCCTTCTGGACGCCAGCAAGGGGTGCGACGAGAGGATCCGCGACGGGGCCGACATGGCGCTCCTGGAAGGATTTTCCCACATCATCACCTATTTCGACCGCTACGACGCCACCTCCCGGGTGGTGAACCAGCTGGCCTTCATGGAAAACGTACGCATCTCCGAGGAGATGCTCCGGAGCCTCCTGGGAAACCGGAGCGCCTTCGAGGAGCTGCGGCCGGGCCTCTTCGAGGAACTCTTCATTGCCGGACTGCTGCAGGACAAGTACCTGGGGCGCTACGGGCGGAGAAAGGTCACGACCCTCCTGGCGGGGCTGCGTCACATCGAGGAAAACCGGCTCACCGTGGCGGGGCTCCTGGACGAGCTGCTGGCCATCGACCGGGAAGAACGGCTGGCCATTACCCTTCTCAACCTGGTGCGGGAACGGATCAGGAACTTCTATTCCAGCTACGCCACCCGGGAGGACCAGGAAACCCTGCAGCGGGAAGTAACCGAGGACCTGCGGGCCCGAGGGATCATCGCCGGCCCGATCCCCGGACGGCTCTTCGACGAGACCATCGTCACCATCAGGAAGGAGGCGGTCTACCTCCACAACCTCCTCCCCCTCATCGTCAGCGGCAGGGACAGCGCCCTGCGGGAGGACTTCCTGGAGAACTCGGGCCTGGACCGCTTCTCCGTGGAAGAACTGGAGCGGGAATACTTCGAGCTGAACGGCCTCGACCTGGAAGAGCTGTACCAGATACGCAAGGGACTCAGTTGAGCCGGGACCGGGGACCGGTAAAATCTTTTTCGAAGGGCCGTACTCCCTGGGCATCCGCACTCGCTGAACCCGGTTTTGCTGGTCCCCGGTCCCCGGTCCCCGATTCCCTTGACTTCCCCGCCCCCCTTCCTCTACACTGCCACTGAGTACATTTTTTACACTCAGAGGCACCCCATGACCGACCTTACAGCTCAGCTCATCGAATTACGGGACCGAATCGCCGGATTCGGCAAGGAGAACCTGGAGGAGATGCTCCACGCCCTTGCCGACGGGGTCCGCCTCGTGTCGGGCCAGGACCGGCTCCGCATCTATCTGGAGGATCTGACCAGGGGGGTCCTCTCCTGCGTCTACGCCTCGGGGCCCCTCGCCGAGGAGATCCGTGCGGTGAGCTTCCCGATCATCTCCCGCGACATCTCCGTTTCCAGCGTCTTCGCCTCCCAGTACCCGGCCGAGTTCCGGCAGGACTCTCCAGGCATCGGCACCTTCGACTGCGGCTTCGCCGAGCGGTTCGCCGTGGGGCACAGCTGCCTCCTGCCGGTGGTGAGCCAGGGGAAATCCATCGGCGTGGTCTCCATCGACCGTTTCCAGCCGGGGGAACTCCTCAAGGGGAAGGACAAGGCGCTCCTGGGGGAGTTCATCACCTCCGTGGCCGACCGCCTCGACTCGGCCCGCATCTACCACCAGCAGCTGCTGCTGGCCCGGCGGGTGGAGGAGTACAAGAAGCGCGAGGCCGCCTCCTTCATGGTCCAGTCGGCGGTGCGGCTCATCGACAAGCTGGTGCTGGCCTCGGTGCTCGTGCCGGTCACCGGCGACGACGGCACCTCGCGGCTCGCCATCCTGGCCAGCCACTCGGAGGATCCAAAACTCAAGGCCCAGTACGACAGGCAGGGTGAAATCGAGCTGCGCCGGGGAACATCCCTCATCTCCCGCTACCTGGACGACAACGCCGTCATCGCCGACGAGCGGCTCCTGCGCCCCCTCTTCTTCCCCGACCTGACCCAGCAGACCCTCCAGAAGAGGGCCCTCACCGAGGAGATGGCGCTCCGCTCCCTCTACGTGGTCCCCCGCTACGAGGCGTCGAGCCGCAAGGTCATCTGCCTCGTCAATTACTTCAGCCGGGAGCTCTACCGCTTTTCCGACTTCGAGATGGGACTCCTCCAGACCCATGCCGAAATGGCCGAGCGGGCCGTGAACGAGATCGGCGGCGAGCACCTGGAGATCCGGGTCCTGGCCGAGATCACCGAGCTTCTGCAGGAGCGGACCGAGGAGCTCCAGCCCTTCCTCACCAAAATACTCTCCAAGGCAACGGAACTCATCGGCGCCGACACCGGGAGCATCGCCATCGTTGAAGAGCGGGAGGGCGGAAAATGGCTCGTGGTGGAAAACGAGGAGGGGACCATCGTCGGCGCCAAGAACAAGGCGTGGCTCAAGAAATACATCCCCCCCTTCCGGATCGGCGGCCCGGAGCTTGCGCCGGCGGAGCGGAGCCTCACCGGCTACGTGGCCTGGTCGAAGCAGCCGAAAATCATCGCCAGCGTGGCCGAAGAACAGAGCGGCGAAGGGTTCCACCGCTCCATGCATGAGCAGATCCAGAGCGAGATCGCCGTCCCCATCGTCTGCGACGACGAGGTCATCGCCGTGGTCTGCCTCAACTCCCTCAAGCCCGCCTGGTTCACCGAGGAGCACAAGCGGATCCTCCAGATCATCGACCGGCTCACGGCCCGGCACATCTCCGACCTGCAGCGGATCGAGCGGCTCCAGAACGAGGTGACGCGCCTGAAGTCCGACGTGGCCTACAAGGACCCCCAGATCTCCTCCTACCGCCTCGGCAACATCATCGGCAACAGCCGCAAGGCCCAGGAGATCGTAGACTTCATCGAGACCGTCTCGGTCCCCCTCTTCAACCGGATCACCCTCTGGAGCAAGAACGTCCTCCAGGAGGCCACCATCGGCCTCCCCTCCATCCTGGTCCTGGGGCAGACCGGCGCCGGCAAGGAGTTTTTCTTCAACAACCTCTACAACAAGCTGAACGAGATGTACCGGGAGAAGCTGAACCCCAGCGGCCAGCTGCCGGTGAAGAAGACCAACATCGCCGCCTACAGCGGTGACCTCACCTACTCGGAGCTCTTCGGCCACAAGAAGGGGGCCTTCACCGGCGCTTACAGCGACCGGAAGGGAATCCTGGAAGAGGCGGCCGGGGGAATCGTCTTTCTGGACGAGATCGGCGACGCCGACCCCAAAACCCAGGTGCAGCTGCTGCGCTTTCTCGACAACGGCGGCTTCGTGCGCCTCGGCGACAACCAGGACCGCTTCAGCCGCGTGATGCTCGTGGCCGCCACCAACAAGGACCTGACCGAGGAGATCCGGAGGGGGAACTTCCGGGAAGACCTCTACCACCGCCTCTCGGAACTGTCGGTGCGGGTGCCGTCCCTCAACGACCGGCGGGAGGACATCCCCGACCTGGCCACCCACTTCCTGGGCAAGCTCTACCGCACCTACCGGGGGGACGAGCCCCGGGATGACACCCCCACCCTCTCCCACGACGCCAAGCAGATACTCATGAACCACCACTACCACGGCAATATCCGGGAGCTGCGAAGCATCCTGCTGCGGGCGCTCTTCTTCCGGAAGGGGAAGGTGCTCACCGCCGACGACATCCGCCGGGCCCTGGCCGCGGGCATGCGGGAACTCCCGCCGGCCAACGCGGCCCAGGAGCTCAACGAGCGCCTGGCGGCGGAAATCATGCAGCGGATAGCCAACGGCGAAACCTTCTGGGAGGCGGTCTACGAGCCCTACTCCGAGAACGCCATCTCCCGGGACGTGGTGCGGCTTGTCATCGAACGGGCAAAGGACGCGGCCGGCAGGGCCATGCCCCAGGTGGCCCGCTACCTCAAGGCGGTAAACGGCGGCGGCGAGGAAAACGCCGAGGAGCGGCGAAGATTTTTCCGGTTCAAGAATTTCCTCTACAAGACGGTGAAGATATGAACGGGGAGAAGTAGTTTGCTGAAGAAGAGAGCGAACCTAGCGGGATGATCCATCAACGTGAAGGAGCCTTTGCCGTTCATCCTTGAGACCATGAAAAGGAACAGACCATGACCTCAGCCCCCCTCCTCGCCTTCCTCGGCGCTTCCATGGCCCTGACCATCGCCCCGGGCCCGGACAACATCTTCGTCATGACCCAGGGGATAGCCCGGGGAAGGAAGCCGGCCATCGTGACGGCCCTCGGCATGTGCAGCGGGGTGAGCGTCCACACCGTTGCCGCGGCCTTCGGAATCTCGGCGGTATTCTATTCGTCGGCGGTCGCTTTCACGGCGGTGAAGTCCGCCGGCGCGGCTTATCTCCTCTACCTGGCCTTCAGAACCCTGAAGGAGCGCTCCGCCATCCGGCTCTCGGCGGCGGAGGAACTGCCGGCGGCGGCCCTGTTCCGGCGGGGGTTCGTCATGAATGTGCTGAACCCGAAGGTGGCCATGTTCTTCCTGGCGTTCCTCCCCCAGTTCGTCTCCCCCGCGGCAGGGCGCATCCCGCTCCAGATGCTGCTGCTGGGATTCGTCTTCATGGCCCAGGCGGTGGTGATCTTCTGCCTGATCGGTTACTTCGCCGGGAGCATCGGCAGCTTCATCCTGGCGCGGCCCCGGATTGCCCGGTACTTCGACTGGCTGACGGCGGGGGTCTTCGCATCGCTGGGAGTGCGGCTGGCCCTGGCGGAGCGGTAAACGCCCCGCTCCGCCAGGGCCGCGGGTTCAGCCTACCGGTTTTCCATGAGGTTTTTGAGAATGAGGTTCGCTTCCTTCAGCTTGGCTTCGAGGGTTTTCAGCTCCGCCGCGGAGTAGACCGACGTCCCCTTGGCCAGCTCCTTGTTGAGCCTGGCAATCTTCTGCTGGAGACTGTCGGTTTCCTGGGCGCAGTTGCGCAGGAGCATTTCGCATTCCCTGGCGCACTGCTCGTCCATCTGCTTGTGGGAGGCGCCGTGCTGAACGGCCAGGACCGATGTGGCTGAAAAGAGGGTCAGAGTCAGTGCGGCTGCCATGAGTTTTTTCATTGCTGTTCTCCTTGAAGGTGTGATCGGCGAGGAGCACCGCCCGTCGCCGCTGTTCTGACCATTTTCTTTTCACATGCCATACCATTTCGCACCGGCCCGAAACAGCTGGCTTTTTTGCATTGAATCGGCAAGCGGCGCCCCTGGCATGCATACTATTCCTCAACAGTCAGGGGAATATTCCCCGCACCTCGCCACAACGGCATTGCATCGATGCCGCAGAATGGGATACAAGCTGACTGCAGCAGATGTGCTCCCGCTCCCCTTGATTCAGGATGAAACGCCATGTCCAACGTCTGGTACGCCCTGGGACTGACCCTCTTCGCCGGCCTGGCAACGGGGGTCGGCAGCGCCATCGCCTTCTTCGCCAAACGGACCAACTACCGCTTCCTGTCGGTATCCACGGGCTTTTCGGCGGGGGTGATGCTCTATGTGTCGTTCGTGGAGATTCTGCCCAAGGGATTCACCTCCCTGGCGCAGGCCTGGGGAGACCGCCTGGGACACTGGATCAATACCGGGTCGTTCTTCGCCGGGATGCTCCTGATCGGCCTCATCGATACGCTGGTCCCCGCAGCCAGCAACCCCCACGAGACCCACTCGGAGGAAGAGACGGCCCCCCTCCACGACCTGTCCGCCGCCTGGCCGGACTTCACCTCGGCAGCGCCGCGGCTCCGGCACCGGCCACCGGGGACCCACGACCACCGGATCGACCGGCACCGGCTGGTGCGAATGGGGCTTTTCACGGCCCTGGCCATTGCCATCCACAACTTCCCCGAAGGGCTCGCCACCTTCCTGGCGGCCCTCCATGACCCCCGCCTCGGGGCCGCCATTGCCCTTGCAGTGGCGCTCCACAACATCCCCGAAGGGATCAGCGTCTCGGTCCCCATCTACTACGCCACCGGCGACCGGCGCAAGGCCTTCGGCTACTCGCTGCTGAGCGGCATGGCCGAGCCGGTGGGGGCCGGGGTGGCGTACCTGGCGATCCATCTCTTTCTGGGAGGCAACGGGGAGGTCATCCCCCCCCAGATCATGGGGCTCATGTTCGGCGCCGTGGCCGGCATCATGGTCTACATCAGCCTGGACGAGCTCCTCCCCACCAGCAAGGCCTACGGCACGGGCCACGACAGTCTCCTGGGGCTCGTGTCCGGGATGGTGGTCATGGCCCTGAGCCTGCTGCTGATGCAGTGACCCCCCCCACTCTCCCACCCGGACACAGCAACTCCCAAATCATTGAAAACGCGGTTTCCTTGTGTTAGCGTTTCACGGAGATGACGACAGACGAACCAGGGAGGACGCGACAATGCCAAGCACAGTCTATTTCGCCGACATGCGGGCCGGCCACAAGGAGAACCTCTTCGCCAAGATCGGCAAGCTGATGACCTTGGCCGGGGTCAAGGAGCGGATCGGCACCGGGGATCTGGTGGCGGTGAAGGTCCATTTCGGCGAGCGGGGAAACCACACGTTCATCCGCCCCATCTTCATCCGGCGCGTGGTGGATGAACTCCGGGGGTGCGGCGCCAGGCCCTTCCTCACCGACTCGTCCACCCTCTACCCCGGCGAGCGGAAGGAGGCGGTCTCGGCCCTGAGTTGCGCCATCGAGAACGGCTTCGCCTATGCGGTGGCCGGCGCCCCCCTCATCATGTGCGACGGCCTTCGGGGGAACTCGGCAATCACGGTTGAGGTGAACGGCGAGATCCTGAAACAGGTCCCCATCGGCTCCGCCATCGTGGAGGCCGACGCCCTGGTGGCGGTCTCCCACTTCAAGTGCCACGAGCTGACCGGCTTCGGCGGGGCACTGAAGAACCTCGGCATGGGGTGCTCCAGCCGCGAGGGGAAGATGACCCAGCACTCCACCGTGGCCCCAATAATCGCCGAGAAATACTGCACCGGCTGTTCCCTCTGCATCAAGGCCTGCGCCCACGACGCCATCGCCATCATCGAGGGGAAGGCAAAGCTGGATGCAGCGCTGTGCGCCGGCTGCAGCCGCTGCATCACCGTCTGCCCCACCAAGGCAATCCAGATCCAGTGGAACGAGGCCGCCGACCTGGTCATGAAGAAGATGGCCGAATTCGCCAAAGGGGCCGTGGTGGGGAAAGAGGAGAAGACCCTTTTCCTCAACTTCATCACCCAGGTCTCCCCCGCCTGCGACTGCTACGGCCACGCCGACGCCCCCATCGTGAACGACATCGGCATCTGCGCCTCCACCGACCCCGTGGCCCTGGACCAGGCCTGCGCCGACCTGGTCAACAACGCCGTGGGGAACCAGAACACCGCCCTGGCAGCCGGCCATGAGCCCGGGGGGGACAAGTTCCGGGGGGTCCACCCCGATATCGACTGGGAGGTGCAGCTGGAACACGCCGAGAAGATCGGCATGGGGACGCGGGAGTATGAGCTGGTGAGGGTGTAGGGACCCGGGAGCAGCCTGGGAGCAGCCTTGACTTGGTCAACTACCGGGTCTAATATTTAACCCGGATATTCCATTGGGCGGCGCGAAGCGCCTACACGAGCCCTGCCGGATGCATTCCGGCATCCTTCCCCCCGTTTTCCGCACCAATAGTCCCTGCTAATGGCTTGTCAAACGGGGGAAAATCTGCTCGAAATTCATCACAGCAGCATCTCGTGTCCCAATGGAAAATCCGGGTTTAACCATCATGATAACTATCAATATTAATGAAGCAAAAACACACCTGTCCCACTATCTGGACGAGGTGGAAAAAGGGGAGCGGGTCGTGGTATGCAAGCGGAACCGTCCCGTTGCGGAACTCCGCCCCATCGCACCCCGGCCGACAGAAAAGCGCCCCATAGGCCTTGCCAGGGGGACGTTCACGGTGCCCGACTCGTTTTTCGATGAACTGCCGGACGAGACCATTGCCCTGTTCTCCGGCGAGGCGCCATGAACATCCTGCTGGACACCTGCACCTTTCTCTGGCTGGTGTCCGACGGCCCGGAGCTGTCGGACACCGCACGTCGCCTGTTTGCCGACCCCGACAATGATGTCTGTCTCAGCGTTGCCTCCGCGTGGGAAATCATCGTCAAGCACAATCCGGGCAAACTGCCGCTCCCCGAGCCCGCCACGACTTCATCAAGAACAACCTCATCCGCCATCGCATCGAGACGCTCCCCCTGGATGAAGCAGCCGTTCTCCTACTCTCCCGCCTTCCGGAATACCACCAGGACCCCTTCGACCGCATCCTCATCTGCCAGGCCATTGCCGGAAGCATGACCATCCTCCCCCCCGGACCCTCATATCACACGGTATCCGGTGCGGACGGAGTGGTAGGGTGTGAGTCTCTTCTTTCGAGATGTGCATATGAAAAAAACAGACAATTCGCTTGATCTTGCCATGCTTTCGCCTGCATCACGTCGGGTGTTGCGTGATTTTTTCCAGTTTCTATTGCTACGTGACCAGGCACGAAAGCCCAGGCCCGATAAGGCAATCAACCACCGATTCACCGATCTTTGCGGACGACTATCCAGGGAAGGAAACGCCGTGGAAACGCAACAGAACCTTCGTAAAGAATGGGAACGGTCATAAGTTTCCCTTACGTTCCTCCTCCAAGAGCTAGCCAACTGCCTATCACCTCCACCCCCGCGAAAGATGCTTCTTCCGGTCATTGGAATCCAGCACCTTCGCGCAAGTCTCCCAATTCACTTTCTCAACAGAACTCTGATACCGACGGTCAAAGGGGTGCTTTTCCGGCACGGCATCGATCGTCTGACGGGCCTTTTCGATCTCGCCGATGGCGATGTCGATCCAGACGTCTTCGAGGATGTCGGGGAGCTGACCGAACATGGTTGAAATGGCCTCAAGACGCTCCGAAAGAAGATCGTGCACCCGATCCTCCACCGAGTCCAGGTACCGCATATTGAAGATATCCACCTCGTCCCGCGCCTGGCCGATCCGCTGGATGCGCCCCTTGCGCTGTTCAAGGCGGCTGGGGTTCCAGGGCAAGTCAAGGTTGATGAGCGTGCCGAGCCGTTGCAGGTTCAATCCTTCTGAAGCGGCGTCGGTCCCCAGCAGCAGCCGCAGTTCGTGGCGGCGCACCATTTCCTTGATAGTCTCGCGGGAAGTGGCCGTGAAGATTCCGTCCTGCATGATACCGGACCTCTGCGCTCCGGCGTAGATACCGATCTTCTCCCCCGGCAGCTCCGTTGTCAGATGCCCCGCCAGCCACCAGACGGAATCGAAATACTGGCTGAATATGATGCATCCCTTCTCCAGCCAGCCGTCATCCCGCAACAGCCTGACCACCCTCTCGCACTTGGGGTCGTCTTCACGGTTCGCCTCCAGCGCCCGCACGAACTTTTCCAGAGCAATCCGTTCCGATGCGGTCAGGCTCTTCCCCTCTATTTCCGGCGTCTCATCGTCCTCGTCGTCGAAATCCTCCACCTCGCCCCAGGTCCCCAGCATTTTCTCAGCGGTTATCCTGCCGGCTTCGATGGTGCTCCCCACGCGTCGAAGCAGCAAGGTCTTCAGGAAACCGGAATTCATCCTCTGGGCCAGCAACTGGCAGAACTCCTCGGCATGGTGGTAGGCGTCCTGAAGGAAGAGCGGCAGCCGAAGGGCATCGTCCTTTCCTTCGCCGTGGAGCCTCACCCGAACCGGCTTCAGGTACGGTTCTCCGGTCTCGGGGTTGATGGTTTCTTCGAGATAGGCGCGGGTACGGCGGATGATGTGGCGAATGAACGGGTTATGCTCCTCAACGTAAGCCCGGAACATCCGCCTCATCCGGCTACGGTCCGCCGGCGACAGATTCTGGAATCTGCTTCCCGGTGCAATGGCCTGCTCGTCGCCAAGGCCAAGGGAACGGCGCAGGATGGTGTAGTCGTTCCCTTCCGTCGCCGGTGGGAAGGGGTTACGCAGCCACTCCCACATTTCCAGGTCATCGTCGGGCAGCGGCCGTTCCCCCATGACCAGTTCAATAGCGGCCTGGGCATTGCGCCAGCGGGAGCTTGCGCCCCCCAGCACCTTTTCCGCGCCACGGCTCAGGGCATCCAGCAGGTCCCACGCCTCCACCGGATGCAGTTGTACCGGCGTTGCCGTGGCGAGAAGCAGGCTCTTTGTGGAGGACGAAATTCGTTGGATAAAACGGAGGAGGTTGTTCGGTTCCGGCCGGTCATACTCGTGACCGATAGTGATGTTTCTGCGGCGTGCCCGGTGGGCCTCGTCCAGAATCACGCACTCGAACTGCGTGGCGGCCAGCCAGTCGGAGATTTCGGAGCGACGGGTGATGAGCCCGGTGGAGACGATGCCGACCCAGCGAGGACAGTTGCGGATCGCCTCCGGCCCGGTGTTGGGATACTCGATGCCGTTTTCATCCACCCACTGTTTGCCGTTCCAGACCGCCGACGGCATATCCAGAAGGTTGTGCAGCTCATCCTGCCACTGCCAGATGAGCGGCTTTGGGGCCAGCACCAACACCGGACGATCGCCGGAAAGGGCCATCAGCTCCGCAGCCATGGCAAGCTGCAGGGTCTTGCCCAGCCCCACCTGGTCGGCCAGGACAAAGCGGGCACCATGGGGAGAGAGGTGAGCCTCGAAAGCAGTCTTGACGAAAAACTTCTGATGCTCCCACAGCCCCACCTCGCGGCGGTACACCGGTGATTCGATGATGGGAGCAGACGGTTCCGGCTCAATTCGCCACTCGGCAACGGTGCCGATCACCTCCCGCCGGGAGAGCCGTTCGATGTCTTCGATCACGAAGTCGGCCAGCGGCACCGCATCGGGCGAATTCCACAGGGCATCGAACTCCGCCTGCACCCATTCTACCGCTTCCGGCGAATCGTCTTCCCAGACCAGCTCGTAATTGAGTCGCCAGGCGGAGACCGATTCGTTCACACTCCCCAGAAAGGCGATCCTGGAACCGTCCGCCAGTGCAATCACCCCCGCCTTGCCGTGGATCAGGCCAAAGCGGTCATTAGGCAACACCTTCACCAAGAGCTTGCCAGAGCGGAGAAACCGGAAGAGCCTCCCGAACCGCCCCTTGGCAACCTCACCCAGCTTTTCCGGCTCGGCGGCGCACCATTCGCGGCGCATGGCGGCCTGAGCCGCCTGGGCGCTCAGCACGTCCCGCGGGTCGAGGTCGGAATTGCAGATGATGCGCACCGCTCCCGCGACTCGTTCCAGCTCCTCGCCCGCCACTTCGAGGATGGACGACGAGAAGTAACCGGCAATGCGGTCGTAACCCTGTGCCCCGGTCAAACGGGGAGTGAGGAAGGAGGAGTCGAGCCGTTGCAGGCGTGATGAGAAGCGTTGCACCGTCATGGGAGTCTGCTACACCCCGTCGTTTTCCACCGTCCCAGCCAGGATACCGGCCCAGTGGGCGTCATCCTTCCAGTGCTTAATGGGGAGGCGGGAGATGTAGCGCAGAATGGCAAGGATGGCCTGCTTCTGCTGCCAGTAGTCCGGCACTTCGTCCTTGAGCCAGCGCATGGCGTCGTCGGTCTTTTCAGCCTCGGCAGCCTTATATACTGCAAAGAGGATGCTCCGCAGCAGGGTGGCGCCAAAGCCGGGGGTGTATAGTTCCCGGCCCTTGAACTCGCTGGCCGTGCGCAGCCGGGTCTCGTTGGCCCTCCCCGATTCCAGCATATTGGTGTACTCCCGCAACCCGAACCCCTTGGCGAACTCCTGATACACCCCTTGGCGGTAGTCGCCGTGGCTCTCCACCTCCAACCCCTTCAGGTAGAAGCGCTCCTCCGGCGTCAGGTTGCGCCACAGGTCGCGGCGGGTTATCTCGTCGTCGTGGAGGGCACGGGGGATGAGGAAGTTGGAGGCGATCTTCACCCCGTTTTCGATGATGGTCTGGATGGGGGAAGTCACACCCCGCTGCCGGGGGCGGGCCAGCTCCCGCTCCACGTCCAGGTCTTCGATCTGCCTGTAGCTGGTAACCACCCGCAGGGCGGCGGCGTAGGCTGCAAGCTGGTAGTCGCTGTCCGAGAAGTTGGGGTCGTCCTTGTCCTCGATGTCCAGCATGGACTGGAGCTGCCGCTCCACCTCCGGCCGGATTTCGTGGGTGATGTCGTCGAGAAAGGCGATCTCTTCCGATGTCCGCTTGCGGAGCACCAGGAGGACCGTTCCCTGGACGTAGTTGCCCTGCTTGAGGCCGGCAGCCTCTGTTTCCGTGGCAATGGTCCAGGCAGCGGTCACCTGCAAGCCAGCGGCCCAGAGGATCAGGGCAAGATCGGCCCAGACTCCGGCATCCTGATGGGTAAACATGACCACCTGCATACCGTTGTCGGGCATGTGCTCGGCAAGGTTGCGGTAGCAATCCACCATGGAGCGACGGAAACCTTCATCCGCTCCCACAACCGCCAGGGCACGCTTGCTGTCCGCATACCACCCGGGAAACAGCTTCACCAGCTGCTTTCCATACCACGCAAGGAAGAACTCCGTCAGTTCATGGTAGTTAACGGCGTCGGCATATGGCGGGTCAGTAATCCATATATCCCTTTCCGTCTGGATTGTTCGACAATCACCCACACTTACACAGGAACCGGCAGATATATCAACAGGGGAATAATCCAGGAAATATGACCCTTTGAGGAGACTGAGCCCCTTTCCGGCATAGTTGAACATGGGATTAAGTGCCATATTGTAATACGTCTGAGCTATGGACTCCCTAGCAGCACCAACACCCCACCGGCACAAACGACTGTCCCAGTCACAACACCTGCCAATCCCCTGTAATGATGCAATTTTACCAACATACGAAATATCAAGCGTGGCAGTCTTTTCCATCAACAAGCCATGGAGCAACAGTTGCCGGGGAGTAAACAGGTGATGCCAGTGGGTCCATCCACGGGTTTTGATCGGCTCGTCCGTTTTAGAACCAGGCTCAATAACGTCACAGGGAATGTACCCCGCTTTCTGCCAGCGAGACAGGTGCTCAGAGAGCAGTTGGACAACTGTCTCTTCACGGATGTTGTCGGCATTGGTGATTCCCCTGAAGTGTCTTGTGGTGCGCTCTCTCCCTTCATCGTCCTCGTAGGTTTCGACCCACCGTATGCAATAGAGCCTTTCCCTGAAAATGTCGTCGGGTCTGTGGATTACATCATTCCGTTCCCAAAGCCTCAGGGCGTTTGCACCATCTCTGTCACCTCGTATTGTCGAAAGTGGCGTTCTTGTCTGGCAGTGCGGGCAAATCAATTCCGAGCCTTTGATGGTGCTTGATGCAGAAGCCTCTTTCAGTTTTTTCGGTGAGGCGTCGTTGACGATACGTATCTCGAACGCTCTGTTATTCTCGTCTGGGACCAATGAGGCATGGCACCGTGATGTCGGCCCAACCATGAATGTGGGGAGTAGCGGAACGGACCAGCCGCATTCGGGGCAATCCGTCTCCGTGCAATACAGAAAGGCATCGGCCCGCCAGCCCTCTTCGTTATGCTCGATGCCCCATTCTATAACTTGTTTATCCACGGCGTCGTAAACCGCTTGCTGTGCTTCGGCTACCTGCCCGGCAACCTCTTCGCCACCGCCGACAATGTTCAATGCAGCCCATGTAAGCAGCGCCGCGACGGGGTTAAGGTCTGACGCAAACGCATCACACCCGATACGGGTCGCCTCAAAGGGCACGCTCCCCCCTCCACAGAAGGCATCACCGACCCGCGGCACGTGACCAAACTGCCGTTCCCCCAACTCCCGCACCAATTCCGGCAAGCTATTGGCATTGGTTGACAGGTGGGCATTGATGAGAGCCCAGGATCTCTCGGACGGCCCCTTGATGTTTTCGGGGCGCTCGCACAGTTCGAGTTTTTCGTCGTAGGTTAGCCGTGAAAAAACGGCAAATTGATGCGCCTCTTTCACCTCAGGGGCAATGCCCCGTTTGTATTTCACCTTGCCCGTCGCCGGCGTCACGTCAAAGTAGAGTTTCTGATCCTCACAGGTAAGCGACTGATATATTTCATCGGCCGGAATAGTCTTGGTTTTCCTCTCCCAAAGTCCATCATCATCCATGGTCATGAGCTTTAGGAAAATTTCACGGTCCTTGGCGGGGTTGCCGGAGGCAGGGAGAAGTGCCCCCAATACGGCGGCTCTCACCAGAACCAGCGGCTTCCGCCCCCACCACTTTCCGAGCCCGGTAAGGGTTTGCGATTGAACGGCCTTGCGCTCCTTGAAGCTCTCCTTGCTGAGCTTCGAGACCGGAAACTGGGTTTCGATGAACGATTTTTGCACGCACTATCCTTTTATTCCATTGCGGATCATTTCAATCCGAGGGGCTGAAGAGGAAAAATATCGACTCAATTCATTGCTACTTGAGAAACCAGGCATCCTCCTGCATCCGCCCGATATGGTCAGTGACTGGATTCTCCGTGAGGGCGAACCTCACCGCCTTCCGCCAACCTTTGTTGCGGCCGCTGACGGCATTGCCGGTGGCTGCGTTGGTCATGGTGTAGAGCCACCAGCGTTCCTCTTGGGCCAGCCCCAGCCAGTTGCGGATGGCTGTGGGGATCGTGGCCGGATCGGCATCCTCGATGGCCCAGCAGAGCAGCACCAGTTCCTTACCCAGGGGGCGGGCAACCGGCACCACGCCGGTCTTCCACTTTCCCGCCCTGACCCCGTGCTCTTTCAGGCGCCGGTTGAACTCCACCCGCACCTCATCGGCAATGGCGTTCCACTTGGCCCGCGAGAGAATGACCTTCAACTGGCCGTCGTGGGATTCGGAGAGGGTCGCCGAGCGGGCTCCCCCTTCCTCGTCGAAGGAGAAGTGCTCGGAGATGATGATCTCCTGCTGACTGCCGGCGGGTATGGTCACCCGGAAATGGTGGGCGCTTTCCTGCGGACAGAAGCCGAACCCTTCATATTTCAGTTTCGGTGGCATGGGGTGGCTACTTATCCCCGGCGGGCTGGACGATTTCCCCCTCGGTGGGGGCTGCCTCTTCTTCCCGGACAAAGTCCATCAGCGCCGCACCGTTCGGAAAGTGAAGTTTCTCGACCCTGAGACTGGAGATGGAGCCGTTTGTCAGCAGATCGCGGAAATCGCCGACGATCCCCTTCAGCTTCTCGCCCCCCAGCAGGACGTCCTCGCCGAACTGCAATTCGACCCACTGCCGGTCATCCCTTGTTATGACCACGGAACACCCGCTGGCCTGTCCGCCGTGCTTGGCAAGCCGGTCGATGAAACCGTAGGCCGCCGGCGACGAGGAGAACTGGTGCACCTTGTTCCAGATGGCCGGTTTCGCCGGGTCCGGCTCGTAGGGCTTCTGTTGCCGGTTGATGGTCAGGCGGTGGATATCGGATGAAATCCCCTTGCTTTCGGCGTACGCTTGCACCACCAGGGTACTTTCCGCCACTTGGAAGGGGCCGTCGTAGCTGCCGCCGCAGTTGCGGGGATTGGAACCGTCGGTGGTGTAACGGATGGGAGCAGGCGGCGCCGCCTTCAGCTCCACCATGATTGTCCCCCCGTTCTGGTACTGGCGGGATTTGAGGGTGATGGTGTTTTTCCATGTCTGGGCGGTACCGGTTTCGTGCTCACCACGGGAATCGACGGCGAGGAATGACACCTCCAACTCGCTGGTCTCGTAGGTCCGCTCGGTCAGCTTTTGGGAGGCGGTGGTGGCGGTTCCGCCAACTTCGGCGTAAATGGTATCGGCGTTGATCGGGTTGATGCGCAGCCTGGCCGCACCGGTGTTGTCATCGCGGGAAAGGGCCTGGATGGTCAGGGAGGTGGCCGGCTTGGGGAACGGCCCCTTGCGGATGTAGCCGCCCCCTTCGTCGCGCCAGGTATCTTTGCGGATACAGTCGTCCTTCAGACGTTCGAGAGCATCCGGACGGTGCCACTGCCACTGGGTGTTGGTTGCGGCCCGCTTCCTGATGTCGTTCCACGGCATGGGGTTCTGGGTGAAGAGGCGGGCCTCGACCTTCTTGGCGAAGGTATCGCCGGAAATGTCTTCGGTGTACTTCTGGGCTTCCTTCAGAGCGTCGATGATCTGGCTTTCCCCCCGGTATTCGTTGCCGGTGTACTTCATGAGGAATTCGGCGCTCTGGAGACCGTTCCGGGTCGGATAGAGGAGCGTGTTGAACGTCTCCTTTACGGAGAAGAGGAGCTGCCCCTGCAACTTGTCCTTCAGCTCGATGGCCTGAACCATCTGCGGATCGTTGTCCGGCATGCGCTCCTCCTTCAGGGCGGCGACGATCTGCTGGATCGCCTTGTAGCGCTTGGCCGCTTCGAGGAGGCTGTCGAAGTTGCGCTGCCCCGTAAGGAAGAGGATGCGGTTCTGGAAGGTCATGTCCTCATAGAACTTCTTCAGGTCGGGGTGCAGTCCCTCTTGATGGGGCATGGAGATGACCAGCAGCACCCGGTCCTGCGTCGGCCTGATTTCATCCACCGCCGGCAGGGGCAGGAGATCCTGGTAGCAGTATTTGTCGGAAGGAGTGAAAAGGCGGTCGAGATATTCCTTCAACTCCTTCACGGCCTGCTCGCGAATGATGGCGCCGGAGGTGGCGTTGAGCTTGGCGATAAGGTTCTGCACGTCCTTGAAGTAAAGCTTGCCGTCGGCGGTGGTATGCAGGTACCACGCGGCGGTGGTCAGGTTGGACAAGACCTCGGTTTTCAGGCGGGAGACATCGCGCCCCGGCTCGCAGAGGTAGGCGATTATCTCCGGCATGGCCAGCCCCCTGACGGCACCCGGCACGTTGGCGAGGGAGGAGACCAGCAGGAGCTTGGCAACGTCCTGGGCATCCTGCCCCCCGAGGTTGGCATCCATCTTTTCGGCGATGGAATGCCCTTCGGCGGCCACATCGTGGGCAATGGCGTTTTCAAGGCTGGCGTTGATCTTCATCACCTCGGTCAGGGTCTCCCTGTTGTTCATGTCGAGGCTGTGGGCACCGATGAGGTACGGGTCGCTTGCTCCCTCCCAGATGCGGGAAGCCACGATGCGCATCAGCCTGATGAGACCGCGGGTCTGCTGAAAGCCTTGGTTTTCCTTGAAACGGGCGTAGAGATCGCGAACCGAGGGGTGAAAGGGATAGGATTCGCTGATATGGGCCGCAAACTCCTCGGGGGAAGCGGTGGTGATGTCCATCTGCTTGGCATCGCGAACCGCTCTGGCATAGCCCTGGGCCACCTTCTTGATCTCCTCCTTGCCGGGCAACTCCTCGAACAACCGCTTGCGAAGGATGTGATAGAACTCGTCAGTGTTCATCCGTACAGGCTCCAGGTCCATGGCGACCCGGTTTGCCTCGTTTTCGAGGTTGTTGAGCGATTGGATGATCTGCTGCACACCGTCGGCATAGGTTGCCCGCAGGTCGGTAATGACCACGCAGACATTGGGGAGGTCTTCCATGACTGCTACAAAGAGGTTGGAAAGGGCCGTGGCCGTGACCACGGACAGATCACTGTTGCCGATGGCCTTGGCCTTGGCGTTTTCAAAATAGGGCGGCAGCTCGTCCAGCATGATAATGAGCGGCTGCCCTTTGAGCAGGTTCACCCAAGCGCTCTGTCCTGGCGCCGACAACGGGGAATAGTAATCGTTGAAGAACTCCTTCTTGCCCATCTGCTCGGCGATGACGCCCCAAACACCCAAGGGGGCATCACTCTCACGGCCGGAAAAGGCCACCACCTTGACACCACCGAGACTATCACCCGGCACATAGAACGATTCCATCACCTGCCTGCGGTACTTTGGATGCTGGGCCAGCAGTCCGAACGCGAGCAGGTTGTGAGTTTTACCACCGCCCATGGCCTGGGTGAGACGGAACACCCCTTGGTCCGACTTTCCCTCAAGACGCTTGAAACCATGCTCCAGCAAGAGCCGCATTCCCTGCGTCAGGTGGTTCTCGCCAAAGAACTCGCCGGGATCGATCTGGTTGCGGATGAGATTGTTCAGACTGAGAACTGTATCGCGCCTGGTGATGTCGAATATGCTCTGGCGGGGTTTACAGGCTTGCTTGAGAGTCTTCATGATTCTCCCTCTTGGTTCAAATATTCAATGCAAGGCAGCCATAGGACTTCGTCGCGCGCCGGAGCAACTCAGCGGCAAAGTATTTGGCGTGATAGGGGGTGTTCAAGGGAAGGAATACCGCCGATTTTGATAGTGCCCGGAAGGGATAAATTACACGCCATACGTGTAAAACTCAACCCCAAACAACTGCCTGTCGGCGTAGTATTGCAGGCAAGACCGCTTTGTTATGATGCCGTCATGCCAACGGACATCATCACAACCAGGGAAATCGGCGAGGCCATACGGAAGCGCAGGAAGGAACTGGGACTTTCGCAGGAACAGCTGTCGGAACGGGTGGGAGTTTCGTACCAGCAGATTCAGCGCTATGAAAACGGAAGCAACATGCTCAACGTGGAAACCGTGCAGAGAATCGCCCGGGCTCTCTCATTGCCGGTAACGGCCTTCTTCGAGACAAACCAAACGAATGTGACGACGGAGTCGGCAACGCTCTATGCATCTAAGGAAGAAAAGATTTTATTGAGAAATTTCAGGAACTTGACTGCCGCAACGGACAAGAAGCTGGCAATCTCCATCGTCAAGAGACTGGCAAAACGATAAAGACTGACCCACCATAATAAACCCAAAGGCCCCGAAGGATGTTCCTCCGGGGCCTTTTTCATCTCACGATTAAATACCACCCTACCCATTGGACCACGCCACCTCCTGAACCACCAGGGGCATTGCGGCATCACGTTCCCTCTTCAGCCTCCCCTACAGCCTCCCCGACCGGATGATGGCGATGACCCACCAGAGGCCGATGAAGCCGGCGATGGTGTACCCCATGAAGGCGAATACGGGGAAGTCGAAGATCTTCGGCCCCTTGTCGGTCTGCATGACGATGGAGGAGCCGATGATGAGGGCGGCGATGATGAGGCTGAAGGAGAGCCGGTTGATGGACTTGTCGAAATCCCGGATGGCCCGGTCGAGCCCCCGGTGCTCCAGGTCGATCTTGAACTTGTTGCGGTTGATCCGGTTGAGAAACTCCTTCAGGTCCCGGGGGAGGTTGCGGAACAGGGTCATGTAGGAGAAGAGATGGGAGCCCATCTCGCGCATGAGGCGGTTCGGCGACAGCTGATCCCGCATGGCCTTTTTCATGAAGGGGCGCAGGTGCTCCACCATGTCGAAGGCGGGGTCCAGCTCCCGCCCCATCCCCTCGATGGCCACCAGGGCCTTGGCCAGGAGCATCAGATCGGGCTGGAACCGGATGTGGTAGGTGGTGATCACCTCCAGGAACTCCAGGAGCATCCGCCCCACCTCGATCTCCTGCAGCGGCACCTCGTAGTAGCTGTCGATGAGCCCCGACAGATCCCGCCGCAGGGCCCGGGTGTCGAGGGTGTCGGTGATGTCCCCGGAGTAGAGGAGCAGCGAGATCACCTCGTCCACGTCCCGCTGGACGATGGCCAGGAGGATGTCGGTCAGGTACCGCTTGAGCTGGGCGTCGAGGCGCCCCACCATGCCGTAGTCCAGGAGGCAGATGACGTTGTCGGGGAGGATCAGGACGTTGCCCGGATGGGGATCGCCGTGGAAGAAGCCATGGGTGAGAACCATCGTGAGGAAGGCGTCGGCCCCCCGCCGGGCGATGAGCCGGCGGTCGAGCCCCGCAGCCTTCAGGGCAGCGGTGTCAGAGACCTTGATCCCGTCGATGTACTCCATGGTCAGAACGCCGCCGGCGGTCCGGTCCCAGTAAACCCGCGGAAAATGGAGGGTCGGGTCGCCGGCGAAGTTCTCGGCGAATTTCTCGATGGTGTGGGCCTCCCGGGAGAAGTCCATCTCCCGCCGGATGGTCCGGGCGAACTCCTTCACGAGCCCCACGGGGTCGTAGAGGTCGCTTCCCGGCAGGTGCCGCTCGGCCAGGACCGCAAGCCCCATCAGGGCGTCGATGTCGGTCTCCACCACCCCCACCACCCCGGGGCGGCGGACCTTGATGACCACCTCCTCGCCGGAGACGAGCCGGGCCCGGTGGACCTGGGCGATGGAAGCGGCGGCCAGGGGCTCGGGGTCGATGCAGGAGTAGCATTCGGCCGGCTCCCGTCCCAGGTGCTTGCGGATCTGCTCTTCCACCGCCTCGAAGGGGAACGACGGCACCTGGTCCTGGAGCTTGGCGAATTCCAGAATGAAGCTGCGGGGGATGACATCGGGGCGGGTGGAGAGGATCTGCCCCAGTTTCACGAAGGTGGGACCCAGCTCCTCCAGGGCAAGGCGCATCCGTTCGGCCGGCGACAGGAGGGCAAGCTCCGACGCCGGCCGGCGGAAGAGCTTGCGTCCCCGGGCCACGAACTGGGAGAGCCCCATGAGCTCCAGGGCATGGTCAAAACCGTACTTAAAGAGGACCCGGACGATCTGCCGGTAGCGCCTCAGGCTCCGGATATTGCGGTTGAACTGGATGACGCTCAGCATTCAGGGTTGGAATCGGTGCCGGCGAGCTTCGCCTCCAGGGCCTCCACCCGCTTCGCGAGCCGGTCGTACTCCTCCCGGGGGACAAGGCCGAACCGCTCGATGGCCCGCTTCACCTCCATGTCGGCCATCTCCGAGATCCGCTCCCGGGCATCCCGGGCGATGTTCTGGAGCTTCTCCACCAGGGCCTTCCCCTCGTCCTCCCCCACCTTGCACTTCGCCTTCAGGTCGCTTACCAGCTCCTCGGCCTTCTTCTGGGAGAGGGACATAACCCCCAGGCCGGCCAGAACCGCCTTCTCGATAAGTTCGATCATGGTCGAAACCTCCTTGATATTCAGGTATCACACGGAATAAAACGTATCAGGAATGGGAAAAAAGACAACCCTATATCTCCAGGTCGAGATCGGGCTGATGGAGCCGTTCGTCACGCCGATCGAAGGGGATCGAGAGGAGCCGCCCGGCCCCGCAGCGGACGGCAAAGGCGTCGAGAAACCGCTGGTTCACCCGCCGCTCCGTAGCCACCGTGGCCAGCACCACCGCTTCGGCCAGGGCCCGGGCATCGGCCTCCCGGAAGACAATGGGGGCCACACGGGCGGGGATGCCTGCGGAACGGCCGAAGGCGGGGGAGCGGAGGGTCAGAAGCCTCCCGGCCCGCAGAAGGGCCGCTGACCTGGCGGCAAAGGCCGGCACGAAGACCAGGGGGAGCTTCTCCTGGCGGCCGAGGGGGAACTGGGTGACGGAGCCCGCCAGGGCCAGGTACTCCCGCAGGGTGGCCACCTCGCCGCCGGCCGTGGCCGCCCGGAAGGGGAAGACCCAGAAGGGGAGCCGCACCATCTCCCGCCGGGCCGCCGGAGGAGCGTCCAGGTCGGGGCCGGCCGCATGGACCATCTCCCGGAGTACCAGTTCCTCCCCCGCCAGCTCATGCCAGGTGCCGCACCGGGTGCAGGGGAAGATGACGTCCTCGCCGCCGGCATCGAGGCTGCCGCCGCACGCCGGACAGCGCAGCGGAATGACGCGCAGATCGTGCCGGTCAGCCAAGCTCCACCTCCCCCTGCCGCTCCACCAGGGCGAAGAACCAGGCGGCAAGCCGCCCCGGCGAGAGCCCGCCGTTGGCCCCGAGCCACCCCAGGAATCCCACGGCGGCGGCGGCGCCGGCCAGGTGATGGACCGTGAAGGCGAACACCAGGAGCGTCACCGTGAGGAGGGGGCGCAGGAGGGTCAGCCGCGATGCCCCCGGAAGCCGCCCCGCCAGGACCCGGCCGTTCACCCCGTCGATGGTGACGTGGTAGAGACGCTCGCCCCGGGCAAAGGAGAGGCTCCAGACCGGGTAGGAGATGAGGGAGAGACGCTCGCCGCACAGGGAAAGCCGCCCCGCGGAGCGGAGCACCCCCTTCCCGCCCCCCCGGCTCCGGGCCTGGGCCACCGCCTCCCGCCGCACCTCGTCAGGGGTTTTCACCGGATCGAACACCGTCCCCCGGCGGGAGACAAGGGCGAAATCCATCCCCTGGAGGGGGAGGACGGCGGCGGCCACGGCAATCCCCCGCAGGCCGAAGCGTGACACGTCACAGGCGGGGGAGCTGTAGTCCACCGCCACCATGACGCTCTCGGTGGTGCACTCGTTGGGGCCCCGCACCTCCCGCACCCTCCTCATGCCGTTCTCGTCGTACTCCTCCTCCCGCACCACCGTCTCCCGCTCGCTCCAGAGCCACCCGGCGGCATGGCCCCGCAGCCGCCAGAAGGGGAGAAAACAGAGCTCTCCCCCCTCGAACCGGAGCCGCTCCACCACCCGGGGATCGCCGCCGGCAGCGGCCACGGCCCGGCGGGCATTGGCCCGGGCCTGGGCCAGATCGACCCGCTCCTCGATCCAGAAGCGGGGTATCCCCGCCTCCCCCGAAATCGCAAGGGGGGTGCCGCAGGAGGGGCACCGGGCGTTGCGGTCCCCCTCCCGGAAGGAAAAGGGGCTCCCACACTGGGGACAGGAGATGGTGACGGTCTGCTGCTCGGCCATTCACCCCTCCCGCTGGAGAAACGCATAGAGGGAAGGATAGGCCACGCCGAGGATGAGGGCAAAGGCAGCGGCCCGGTGGAGGTGGTTCTTGACCGTCAGCCCCACGACGACGAGGAACAGGGCGTACCCCGCCACCAGGGCCGCGTGACGAAGCGGAATCGCAGAGATGCTGCGCGGCGGAGTCTCCAGGAAATAGATCCGGCGGTCCACGCCGGAGACCACAGCCCGGCAACGGTTCTCGCCGCTGCGGAAGGTGAGGAGATAGAGGGGGATATGGACGAGGCACAGGGAGCCCGGCTCCTTCCCGGCCCTATCCCCCAGGGCTTCGGCGGCGGGGATATCTGGCGGGGTGAAGTCGCTCCCCTCCGGCACGAAGAGGAGATCCCCCCCCGGCATGACCAGGGAAGTCGCCTCCAGCCACGGATGCCCCAGGGCCGGAACAATCCGCTGCCCGGCGCCGGAGCGGGAAAGCCAGAAGGGGGCCACGAGGTACTGACAGTCGAGCCGCTCCACCGCCTGCGCGCCCCCCTCCCCCTCCAGGGCCGATGCGAGGACGCTCCAGGCCAGCCGGTCGTCTCTGCCATGGGTCAGGTAATATTCGGCTATCCCCACCCCCTGCTCCGCCACGAAGGAGGAGGTACAGAAGGGGCAGTGGTGGAAGCGGGTGTCGGTGCGGGCCTCCACCGGGGCGCCGCATTGGGGACAGGAGAGGGGCACCGCCTACCCCCCGGCGGGGCGGCCGCAGCCGGGGCAGAACCGGGCATTTTCCGGCATCTCCCTGCCGCAGCCGGCGCAGAAGCTCCCCCCCACGGCGGCGCCGCACTGGTGGCAGAATTTCCCCCCCGCCACCAGGGGAGTCCCGCAGCCGGAGCACGCCCCCCCGGCCGGAGCCGGTGCCGGCCTTGCCGCGCCCCCCCCCATGGCGCCCGCCACCATGCCGGGAAGGATCATACCGAGTCCGGCGCCGAGGCCAAGCCCCATCCCCTGGGCCGCCTCCCCGCCCCCCTCGGCCGAGGCCGCCTTCTCCAGGCTCTGGGCCGCCTTGAACTTCAGGTAGCGGTCCACGTCCCCGGCCGCCTCCATGGAGCTTCGCTCGTCGATGACCTTCTGGACCTCCGGCGGCGGAGTGATCGCATTGATGTACAGCTCGGCCAGCTCGATGCCGAAGCCTCCGAAATCCGGGGCCAGGCGCCCTTTCAGGGCCGCGGCCGTCTCGTCGTAGCGGGCCGGCAGCTCCAGCACCGTGTCGCTGGTCTCCCCCAGGTAGTCGTTGAGCCGCGCCACGATGATATCCCGGAAGAACTCCTCCAGGTCGGTGCTCGTGTAGAGTCCCCGGGTCCCCACCAGGGCGTTCACCAGAAGCCGGGGCTCCACGACCCGCAGGGTGTAGGTGCCGAAGGCCCGCAGGCGCACCATGCCGAAACGGCTGTCCCGAAACGTCACCGGCTCCTTGGTCCCCCAGCGGAGATCCGTAAAGGTCTGCATCCCCACGAAGCAGACCTCGCAGCGGAAGGGGGAGGTGAAACCCCAGGGAAGCGCCAGGAGTTTGGTCAGGATCGGCAGGTTGGCACTGGTGAGCGTATGGCGCCCCGGGCCGAAACAGTCGGCGGCCCGGCCGTCCCTGAAGAAGACCGCCCGCTGGCTCTCCCGCACCACCAGCTGGGCGCCGAACTTGATCTCCGCCGACCCCTCAGGAGGGATGCGGCGGACCATCTCCCGGCCGCTGTCGTCGAACCACTCGATAACTTCGAGAAAAACCGCGTTCATCTCATTGATCGCCACGGGGACCTCCGAAATTGATTGTGCCTGGGAAAGAGGAAGGAACTGCTTTGCTCTTCGGCCGAAAGAGACAAATCTTGAGGGATTTCAGCGGGAACAGTTCACTTCCGCAGCAGCCAGAGGATGAGGGAGAGGATCACGGAGACGAGGATGCTCGTGGCCAGGGGGAAATAGAAGGTGAAGTTGTCGCGCTTCACGTAGATGTCGCCGGGGAGCCGGCCGAGCCAGGGGATCTTGCCGGCGAAGGTAAGCACAACCCCCAGGGCGGCAATGATGAGCCCGAAGACGATGAGCGATTTGCCGAGTCCCTGCATCACTTCACCTCCTCCCGCGGGTGGTAGCGCTCCTTCTCGCTGTAGATGCAGCCGCAGTACTGCTGGCGGTAGAGCCCCAGCTCCTTCGAGAGGCGGATCCCCTCCTGCCATCCCCGCCGGTAGTCGTCATAGAAAAAGGCCACGCCGTGGCGCTCGGCGGCCCGCTCGGCGCAGTCGCGGATGGCGTCGTGCTTCTGGTAGCGGCTGTAGAGAAGGGTCGAGGTGAAGGCGTCGAACCCCCCGGCGGCAGCGGCGGCCGCCACGGCGTCGAGGCGGGAGAAGTAGCAGTAGAGGCAGCGCTCCTCCGGGTTCCGGGCCACGGCGGCCAAGAACTCCTCCAGCCGGTACTCGTCGCGCCAGACCATGTCGAGCCCCGCTTTCTCCGCATACTCCCGCACCGTCTCCCGACGGCGGACGTATTCCTGGTAGGGGTGGATATTGTGGTTGAACCAGAAGCCGGTCACCGCCGCCCCCCGGTCCCGTAATTGTGCCACCGGATAGACAGCGCACGGACCGCAGCAGATATGGAGAAGGATCTTCATGTCTCAAACCTCTTGGAATGACTGGAAAAGAAGCATTCGAAAGATACTACCCCAAAAAGGATCAAAGGCTCAAGCCCCTTGAATATGCCGGCAAATATAACCGTGAGGAGAATCAAATTCATTCTTGATTAAAGTTTCTGTTTTTGATACCGAAAAGTAGTCACAGGAATACAAAGAGTTTCCGAAAGGGCAAACTCCGGGTAACCGGAGGACGCAAAGCCACGGGTCCTGACGCCATGGTCAGGATAGCCGGGTTGTCGAAGAGCAACGCCCGCCTTCCATAGGTGCGGGGGTCTGTTTCTGAGGTAGGAAGCAAACTCAACCCATGGAGGTGGCGCATGCGCTGCACGAAACGAGTTTGTGGACAAGTAACCCTTCACCTTGGCACCCTGGGCATCCTCTGCCTCTCCGCCCCACTGGCCGGTGCCGCTCCCCCTCCCCAGAAGTTCGTCGCCGATGAGCTGATTGTCCAGTTCAAGGCCGGCGTCCCCAAGGCCGGCTCCGACAGCCTCCTCAAGGGGGCCGGCGCCCGGGAAGCCGAGGAAATCCCCCAGCTGCGGGTCAAGAGGATCAAGGTCCCCGCCGCGGCCCGGGACAAGGTCAAGGCTGCCCTGGCCAGGAACCCCAATGTGACCTTCGTCGAGGAGAACTTTCTGGCCGAACCCCTGGTGACCCCCAACGACCCATCCTTCCCATCCCAGTGGCATCTCCCCAGGATTGCCGCGCCGGCGGGGTGGGACATCTCCACCGGCTCCAGCTCCGTGGATATCGCCATCCTGGACTCCGGGGTCGATCCCGGCCACCCCGATCTGGCCGGCAAGCTTCTCCCCGGGTTCAACTTTGTCACCAACACCGCCGATACCAGGGATGTCACGGGCCACGGCACCAAGGTGGCGGGCTCGGCGGCGGCCATGGCCAATAACGGCGCCGGGGTGGCCGGAGTGGCCTGGCAGAACCAGATCATGCCCCTGGTGATCGCGGACTCCACCGGCTACGCCACTTACTCCCGCATGGCCAGCGCCATCACCTATGCCGCTGACCGTGGCGTGCGAATCATCAATCTCAGCTACGGCGGCTCCACCAGCTCGTCCACCCTCCAGAATGCCGTCAACTACGCCTGGAGCAAGGGGGCCATCGTCTTTGCCTCGGCGTCCAACTACAACACAAGCACCCCCTACTATCCCGCCGCCTGCACCAATGCCGTGTCGGTGTCGGCCACCGACGCCAACGACGCCAAGGCGAGCTTCTCCAACTACGGCGCCACCATCGACATCGCCGCCCCCGGGGTCTCGATCCTCACCACCGCCAACGGCGGCGGCTACGCCAGCGTGAGCGGCACCTCCTTCTCCTCCCCCATCGCGGCGGGGCTCGGGGCGCTGATCCTCTCCGTGAATCCGACCCTCTCCAATGCCCAGGTGGTGGACATCATCACCAAAAACGCCGATGACATCGGCACCCCGGGCTTCGACCAGTACTTCGGCCACGGCCGGATCAACGTCCTCAGGAGCCTCGCGGCGGCCCGCAATGCGGTGCCGGCCGGCGACACCACCGCGCCCAAGGCTTCGATAACCTCCCCCTCCAATTCCAGCACCGTGAAAGGGGTGGCAACGGTGGCCGTGGCGGCATCCGACGACAAAGGGGTGGCCAAGGTGGAGCTGCGCATCGACGGCGCCCCCTTCGCCGCCGCAGCCACCCCCCCCTACTCCTTCGCCTGGGACACCACCACGGTTGCGGACGGCACCCACACCCTTGAGGCCATAGCCCATGACGGCGCCGGAAACATCGGACAATCGGGCGGCGTGGCGGTCAAGGTTTCCAACGCGGTCGACACCATCGCCCCCACCGTTGCCATCTCTTCGCCTGCCAACGGCGCGAAGATCGGCACCAGTGCCACCATCACCATCGCCGCCGGCGACAATGTGGGGGTGAGCCGCATCGAGCTGTACCTTGACGGCAAGCTGGCAACCAGCAAAACCGGCATCTCCTCCCTGTCCTACATCTGGAACACGAGAAAGATTGCGGCCGGCGCCCACACCATAACCTCCAAAGCCTTCGACGCGGCAGGCAACGCCGCAGCCGCCTCAATCACGGTCTACAAGTAGACTTGCTGCAGCAAGCATCGCGCACAAAGGGGACGGTCAGGTGGCCGTCCCCTTTCCCGTTTGTCCCCCGGACGCACGAAGGGGAGACGGCACGTGCCGTCTCCCCTTCGACTCATCCATTGCTCCTTGTATGCTGTGGCGTTACTTCATCCGCCTCCTGCCATAGAGGGCAAGGCCGATGAGGCCGGTGCCGAGGAGCATGATGGTGCCCGGTTCGGGGACAACTTCCTGCTGGCCACCGCCGCCTTCTTCTTTCCAGGTAACATCGTGGGAACCGGGGTTATTTTCATCAATAGCCTCACCCAAATACGAAACAAGGGTCTTTGCCTGCCCGCTACCTTCGAAAACTTCCTCGTAGCTGGTTTGCAAGGCGATCACATCAAAGTGAGCCCAACTGAATCCAGTCAGTGCAAGAGAAAGAGCCAGTATTTCACCCTGCTTTTTTCCAGCATCGCCGGTATCATCCGGGTCAAAATTAGGCACCTCTGCAACCCTATCGAAGCTCCCGATATCGAAGAAAAGATAGTCTGCACTTGATCCATCACCTACGGGAGCATGGTTGTTGGGAAACCATGAATCTGTAAGGCTCTTATAGAATGCTGAGCTTCCGCCAACCGTCATGGAAAGCCCTGCTTTCAGATTTCCAGAAGCGTCAAGGGATCCATTGGGAATTGTGACGACCAAAATAGCGCCACGATTGTCGAAAACTGTTGGATAATAAATATCAGGTTGATGACCTTGGCCTTTTGCATACACGAGGCCCGACCAATCCTTCGCACCGGTGACAGGAAGTCCATTATACGTAGTATCTGAATACCAGCTTCCAAGTTTTATAACATCGCTACTCTGGTAGGTGCCTGCCACGAGGAGAATATTTCCGCTTGTGACGGCAGTATCTTCGTCTCCTGCAGGAGGAGGCGTGACGCCATTTTGATAAGTCGCCCACGGACCGGCATATGGGTCAGTCATGCCAAGCCCCGGAGCCCCCACCTGTAAAACCGGAACCGCATATGCTGTTGCCGCATACGCCAGGAAAACCAATGTCGCAACAAGCATCTTCATGGAGACCTCCCCATTCAATGGTTCAATAAAAACATTGCCGTTTTAACACGTTACATGCAATTCACAAACCACAACACAACCTTCTGAAATCACTGGCTGACGAAACAGCAACCCCACGGATCACGGCAATACTGTAAAGCATTTCGACGGGTCCTGACATGCTTTCCTTACAGATGAATTTGACACTTCACGCTCTACGGAGAAAAGCAAGCAAGACACTTACACGCAGGCCAGCGCCTCCCGGGCCAGCCGCACGGAGACCTTCCGTTTCGTGGCCAGAGCGAAGCGACTGATAGCGTCAAGGGCCTCAACAAGGGAGGGGACGTCGCGGCGGACATGGAGGAGGAGGTAGTCGATGACGTCGGCGGGGAGGACCATCTGCCGGTCACCGGCAAGTTTTTTCATGATGAGGCGGCGGGAGTCGTCGTCGGAGATGTCGACCCGGGCCACGAGCCCCCAGAGGAGGCGGGAGACGAGGTGGCCGTCGAGGGTGGGAAGTTCCCTGGGGGGGTAGAGGCCGGTGATGGCGATGGGGCGGCCGGCCTGGTAGAAGTCGTTGAAGAGCTGCCAGAGTTCCACCCGCACGGCCTGCTGGTCGGGGATAAGATGGATGTCGTCCACCAGGAGCGCCGGGGCGTTGCGAAACCGCTCGGCCAGCTTTGACACCGCCTCGGCCGGGTATTCTCCGCCGTACACCTCATCCACATCCTTGAAGGAGATGCAGGGGACGGAGGAAAGGCCGGCCCGTGCGCTGAACCGGGCGCCGATCGCCATGAGGAGGTGGGTTTTCCCGGAGCCGGAGGGGCCGTGGAGGTAGAGGAGGTTCTCCGCCCCCCCTTCGTCCGTGAGGCGTTCGGCAAAGCGGTAGGCGGTCTCGTTGCCGGAGCAGACGACGAAGTTGCCGAAGGAATACTTGGGGGTTACGGGAAAGTCGAAGACAAGTTGCATATGATATGAACACCAAGAACACCAAGGAAAAACCTGCAAGTTCACCAAGAGAAACGATCTGCCATCGTTACTCAGTTAATTCCTTGGTGCCCTTGACCTTACTTGGTGTCCTTGGTGTTGAGAAGTTTCCTGCATTAAAACAGGGTTCCCTGGGCTGACGGCGGAGCAATTCGACCGAAGTGCTCATAGGCCGTTTTAGTTGCCACCCGCCCCCGGGGGGTGCGGTTGATGAAGCCGTGCTGGATGAGAAACGGCTCGTAGACATCCTCGATGGTGTCCCGCTCCTCGCCGATGGCGGCGGCGATGGTGTCGAGCCCCACGGGGCCGCCGCCGAACTTGTCGATGATGGTGAGCATGATGGTCCGGTCCATCTGGTCGAATCCCTTTTCGTCGATCTCCAGCAGCTTCAGGGAGTCGTCCACCACGGCTGCGGTGATGACCCCGTCGGCCCGCACCTGGGCGAAGTCCCGCACCCGGCGCAGAAGGCGGTTGGCGATGCGGGGGGTGCCGCGGCTGCGGCGGGCCAGCTCCCGGGCGCCCTCGGGCTCGATGCCGATGTTCAGGATGCGGGCGGAGCGGGTGACGATGGTGGTGAGCTCGTCATCGGTGTAGAACTCCAGCCGGGAGATGACCCCGAAACGGTCCCGCAGGGGCGAGGAGAGGAGCCCGGCCCTCGTGGTGGCCCCCACGAGGGTGAACTTCGGCAGATCCAGCTTGATGGTCCGGGCGCTGGGCCCCTGGCCGATGATGATGTCGAGCTGGTAGTCCTCCATGGCCGGGTAGAGGATCTCCTCCACCACGTGGGAGAGGCGGTGGATCTCGTCGATGAAGAGGACGTCGTGGGGCTCCAGATTGGTGAGGATCGCCGCCAGATCGCCGGGGCGCTCGATGACCGGACCGGAGGTGGACTTGATGTTCACCCCCATCTCGCAGGCGATGATGTTGGCCAGGGTGGTTTTCCCCAGCCCCGGCGGGCCGTAGAGGAGAACGTGGTCCAGGGCTTCGCCCCGCTTCCGGGCCGCGTCGATGAAGACCCGCAGGTTTCCCTTGGCCTTTTCCTGGCCGATGTAGTCGTCCAGGGCCCGGGGGCGCAGGGACGATTCGATCAGGTCGTCTTCGGTTATGTCAGGGGTAATGAGTCTGGTCATGGCCTATTTCATCAACACTTTCAGGGCCTGCCGCAGGACCGCCTCGGTGGAGGCATCGGGCTCGATGGTCATCTCCGCCAGCACCTTCCGCACCACCGCCTCCTTGTACCCCAGGTTCACCAGGGCCGAGGCCACGTCATCGGCCACCTCGGGTGCTGTCTCACGGGGGGCCGCGGCCGTGGCCGACGGCGCCACTTCCATCTTCCGCACCTTCTCCTTCAGCTCCAGCACGAGCCGTTCGGCGGTCTTCCTGCCGATGCCGGGAATTGCCGACAGCCGGACCAGATTCCCCTGGACGATGGCGGCGGCCAGCTCATCGGGCTGGATGTTGGAGAGGATGTCCCGGGCCATCTTGGGACCGATGCCGGAAACGGAGATGAGGAGCTGAAAGAACTCCTTCTCGACCACGGTCCGGAAGCCGAAGAGGCTGATGGCGTCTTCCTTCACGTGGGTGTGGATGGAGAGGGAAACGGTCTTCCCCTCGTCGGGAAGCTCGTAGTAGGTGGAAAAGGGGATCTGCACCCGGTAGCCGACGCCGTTCACGTCGATAATGATGGCATCGGGGGATTTGTGGGCGAGCCGGCCGGTGAGCAGGGCAATCATCGGATGCTCCGGAGGATGGTTTTCATGGCGGCCGAGTTGGCGTGGCAGACCGCCACGGCCAGGGCGTCGGAGGCATCGGCCTGGGCGATTTCAGGGAGATTCAGGAGGGATTTCACCATCTGCTGCACCTGCTCCTTCCGGGCATGGCCGTAGCCGACCACCGCCTGCTTCACCTGCATGGCGGTGTACTCGCTGACCGGCAGCCCCGCGTTCACCCCGGCCACGATGGCGGCCCCCCGGGCCTGGCCAAGCTTCAGGGCGCTCTGGGCGTTGTTGGCGAGGAACACCTGCTCGATGGCCATGGCGTCGGGGCGGTACTCCTCGATGACCCGGCAGAGCCCCTCGTAGATCTTGTGGAGTCGAAGCGCGAATTCCTTGTGGCTATCGGTATAGATGGCGCCGTTGTCCACGTGGACGAGCCGGTTGCCGACCTTCTCGATGATGCCGTAGCCGGTGATGCGCGAACCGGGGTCGATGCCGAGAACTCTCATTGCGCCCTTAAAAAACACGTAGGGGCAACCCCCTGTGGTTGCCCTTATTCGGGCGGCCACAGGGGGCCGCCCCTACAAGAAAGGGGACCTGATGTCCCCTACTCTCTACATCAGCTTTTCCATCTCCTCCGTGGAGATGTCGAAGTTGGCGTACACGTTCTGGACGTCGTCGTTGTCCTCCAGCCGGTCCATGAGTTTCAGCATGTTCTCGGCGTTCTTGCCGTCCAGCTTCACCATGGTCTGGGGAATCATGGTGATCTCAGCCGATTCGTAGGCGAAGCCTGCCTTCTCCAGGGCCTCACGCACCTCGATGAAGGAGGTCGGGTCGGTGAGCACTTCGTACTGCTCCTCCTCGTCGGCCACGTCCTCGGCCCCCGCCTCCAGGGCCACCTCGAAGAGCTTTTCGAAATCGGCATCCTTGCCGACAACGATGAGTCCCTTCTTGTCGAACATCCAGGAGACGCAGCCGGTCTCCCCCATGTTGCCGTTGCACTTGGTGAAGGTGCTCCGCACCTCGCCCACGGTCCGGTTGCGGTTGTCGGTCATGCACTCCACGAGGACCGCCACACCGCCGGGACCGTACCCCTCGTAGACGATCTCCTCGTAGTTGACCCCCTCAAGCTCGCCGGTCCCCTTCTTGATGGCCCGCTCGATATTGTCCTTGGGCATGTTCTCGGACTTGGCCTTGTCAATGGCGCTGCGCAGGCGGGGATTTCCGGCGGGATCGCCCCCCCCCAGCTTGGCGGCCACGGTGATCTCCTTGATGATCTTGGTGAAGATCTTGCCGCGCTTGGCGTCGGCGGCCCCCTTCTTATGCCTGATGGTGCTCCATTTATTATGTCCCGACATTGCATCCGCTCCTTCTGCGAAACTGGGGGCCAGCGCCCGAAACCGGCAGATAGTAGCATGGGAAAATCTTGGTTGTAAAGGTTGAAAGTTCAGGTAAAATGGGTGGGCAAACGCGCGCAGCCGCCCCACAGACAACGATTCGCGAGGTATCCCATGACCCGTCCCGCCACCGCTCCCACTCCTTCACCCACCCTCCGCGGCAGACTCGTTCGCCTCGCGGCGGCATCGGCACTTTTCACCGCATCGTGCGCGACCCTCACCCCCGCCACCCCCCCCGACCCGAACACCCTCCCCCCCATCCTTGCCCAGGACGAGATCCTCCGCCCCTATATAAAGATCGGCACCGTGGAGGTGAGCCGCCGGCGCCTGGGTCACGTGGAAGACCTCAGGAACGAGGCCGATGAATGGGCCCACGACGCCCTGGGAGCCGAAGGCGCCAAACTGGGTGCCGACGCCATTATCCTCCCCGAAGTCCGGGCGGAAAAAGGAACGTATTTCCTCTTCCCGTCCACCTCCATCAAGGCCAAGGGGATCGCCATCAGATTCAACTGATCCCTCTTTCTCCCTGCCACCCCCCTCTTTTGCCCCCCAATCCGTTCGCACCCCCCTTGCAACCCCCTCAAACCCTATTACACTCAACTTGAAACCAGACGCACCGTCACAGAAGAAGCGCCCGCGCCGGTCAGCGCTAATAAACCGTGTTTTGCCATCGGGCAAAACGCCAATTTTGTGTCTATATATACACCATGCCGCCTGCAACATGCTGTATTCACGTTTTTTTTCGACAAACTTAATTTTTTTACAAAAAATGAACTTGACGGTCATAAAACGCCGTGCTAAAAATAAAACAAAGGTATAACACCGTTTATAAAACACCCGCACACATAGCAATATCGACGGAAGGTACCAATGACCAGGGAAAAAAGTTCATACGCGGTGCAGACCGTTGAAAAGGCCCTGGATATTCTCGAAACGCTCACCGAGGAGAGCCGGCACGCCACCCTCCCCTACCTTGCGGAGAGGCTTGACCTCTCCCGCAACAAGGCGTTTCGTCTCCTGGCCACCCTCGAAAGCAAGGGGCTCGTGGAGCGGGACGACGCCAGCGGCATCTACCGCCTGGGGATCTCGTCGGTGGAACTGGCCCAGCGGCTCCTCAACAGCACGAGCCTCATCCGGCACGCCCATCCGGTCATGGAAAAACTGGCCCGCAAGCACGACGAGGCGGTCTACATCGCGGTCCTGAAAGGAGAGGAAGTTCTCTTCCTCGACATGGTTGACTGCGATCAGGCCATCAAGACCGCCCCCCTCGTGGGAAAGCGCTTCCCCTTTTTCACCAATGCCGCGGGCAAGGCCATAAAATCACTGGAATCGGCGGACCTGCTGGAAAAATTCTTCAAGAAGCGGAAAAACGGCGGCACTCCGGACCCGGAACTTCTTCAGAAAGAGCTGAGGCTGATTCGGGAAAAGGGGTTCGCCGTCGATTTCGACGGCCTCGGCGAGGGAATCGTCACGGTTGCCGTTGCGGTAAGGGACTACGCCGGCAAGGTTATCGGCGCCCTCACCCTGCTCGGCCCGTCATTCCGGCTGATGACGTCGCGCCTGGAAAACGAGATCATCCCTTCCCTCCGGGAGGGGGCCGAGATGCTGTCCCTGAAGTTCGGCTACGCAAAGCTATAGGACCAGAGGAGTAACGGGACCAACTATTCGACGAAAGGAGGGGAGACACGACGGATACGGAAGATGATACGGAATCGGAGCGGGACGCTGCTCCATGGATGTGTGATTATTTTGGAGAAAGGAGTAACAAACCATGGCTGAAAGACAGTACGACTGGGCGTCTATCGCCAAGAACCCCAAGTTCGTCGAACTCCACCGCAAGAAAACTACGTTTCTCGTCGGATGGTGGATATTTTCCACCGTCTTCTACTTCCTCCTTCCGATCGGTGCCGCATACGCCCCGGGCCTCTTCAAGATCAAGATCCTGGGCCGGATAAACTTCGGCTACCTCTTCGCCCTCTCCCAGTTCTTCGTCTCCTGGGGGATCGCCATGTACTACGCCCATGTGGCCAACAAAGACTTCGACCGGCTCACCCGCGAGCTGGTGGATGAGCTCAAATAAAGGAAGGAGGTCTGCGATGAAAAAACTGATTGCTGGCATCACCCTGGCCCTCTCCCTGGGCTCGTTTGCCTTCGCCGAGGAGCCCGCCAAGGCCCCGGCGGCCCCCGGCGCCCCGGCCGCCGCTGCCGCTCCGGCCGCCGCCACCCCGGCTCCGGCAGCCACCGCACCCGCGGCAGCCACCGACGCCGCCAAGGCTGCCGCCCCGGCTCCGGCCGCTCCGGCTGAGAAGAAATCGATCAAAGCGAACCCGATGGTCACCATCCCCATCTTCCTGATCATCATCGGCGCCACCATGGCGGTTGTTGTCTGGTCGGCCAAGCGGACCAAGTCGGCCTCCGACTTCTACACCGCCGGCGGCGGCATCACCGGCACCCAGAACGGCTGGGCCATCGCCGGCGACTACATGTCGGCCGCCTCCTTCCTGGGGATTTCGGGCATGATCTCCCTCTACGGCTATGACGGCTTCATGTACTCGGTGGGGTGGCTCGTGGCCTACATCACGGTGCTCCTGATCGTGGCCGAGCCGTGCCGCAACGCCGGCAAGTACACCCTGGGGGATATCCTCTCCTTCCGCACCGAGCCGAAGAAGGTCCGGGCCGTCTGCGCCATCTCCGTCGTGGCCGTCTCCACCTTCTACCTGACCGCCCAGATGGTGGGCGCCGGCAAACTGATGCAGCTGCTGCTCGGCATCCCCTACAAGGTCGCCATCATCGGCGTCGGCATCCTCATGGTGGGCTACGTGGTCTTCGGCGGCATGACCGCCACCACCTGGGTCCAGATCATCAAGGCCGGCCTCCTCATGACCGGCGCTGGCATCCTCTCCCTTCTGGTCGGCATCAAGGCCGGCATGAACCCGTTCACCTTCTTCAACGACATCGCCACCAACTCCAACATCATCGAGCACGTGCAGAAGACGCTTCTGAAGGATCCCATCGCCGTGGCGGGCTTCGACTACGGACAGCGCTTCCTTGAGCCGGGACTCTTCCTGAAGAACCCCCTGGATCAGATCTCCCTCGGCATGGCGCTGGTGCTCGGCACCGCCGGCATGCCCCACATCCTGATGCGCTTCTTCACCGTCCCCACGGCCCAGGCCGCCCGCAAGTCCGTTATCGTGGCCATGTTCATCATCGGCTCCTTCTACATCCTGACCACCCTGCTCGGCTTCGGCGCCGCCATCCACGTGACCCCCCAAGGGATCTCCGCCATGGATAAAGGCGGGAACATGGCCGCCATGATGCTCGCCCAGAAGCTGGGCGGCGACATCTCCCCCTTCCTGGGCGACCTGCTCCTGGCCTTCCTCTGCGCCGTGGCCTTCGCCACCATCCTCGCCGTCGTGTCGGGTCTCGTTCTGGCCGCCTCCGCCGCCATCGCCCACGACATCTACGTGAACGTCATCAAGGACGGCCACGCCGACCAGCACGAGCAGGTCATGGCCGCCCGGATCACCTCGCTGTGCGTCGGCGCCGCCGGCATCATCATCGGCATCGCCGCCGAGAAGCAGAACGTTGCCCACTTGGTGGCCCTGGCCTTCGCCGTTGCCTCCTCGGGGAACCTGCCGGTCGTCGTCATGTCCCTCTTCTGGCGGAAGTTCAACACCGCCGGCGTCATCTCGGGCCTCGTGGTCGGCACCATCGCCTCCATCGCCCTGGTGATGATCTCCCCCAACATGACCTACCCGAAGGTGGTCGCCGCCGACGCCATGAAGGTGATCAAGAAACTGGAAGAGAAGCAGGCCACCGGCGCGGTCCTCTCCGAGAAGGAGACGAAGGACCTGGCCAAGGCCAAGACCGACTACGAGAAAAACAAGGACGGCAAATCAATGCTGGGCCTCGACAAGCCGATCCTCACCCTGAAGAACCCGGGCATCATCTCCATCCCGCTCGGCTTCATCGCCGCCATCGTCGGCGCCCTCGCCTTCCCGAGCCGCCGCTCCGAGGAGATGTTCGACGAGATCTACGTCCGCCAGAACACCGGCATCGGCATGGCCAAGGCCATCGACCACTAACAGACACTCCGCACAGACAGAGATTGCCATCGGGGGAAGGGAAACCTTCCCCCCTTTTTTTTACCCGGATATTCCATTGGGCGGCGCGAAGCGCCTACACGAGCCCTGCCGGATGCTTTCCGGCATCTTTCCCCCCGTTTTCCGCACCAATAGTCCCTGCTATCGGCTTGTCAAACGGGGGAAAATCTGCTCGGAATTCATC
>Ga0073934_10000773_pt1 | contig 84865 bp, 85 predicted proteins | sample LarsenN4metaG_FD_76834 | JGI IMG/M metagenome (GOLD analysis project Ga0073934, IMG submission 76834) | Hot spring sediment bacterial and archeal communities from British Columbia, Canada, to study Microbial Dark Matter (Phase II) - Larsen... ...
TCAGTCGTCCACGATGTCCGCCGCCAACAATCCGCCGGCGCAGACCGAACGGATGATGAAGGCGCGGCCGAAGGCCGTCGAGCCGGCCACGGTCGGCCAGGGCGGCCAGTCCAACCCGTAGCATCGGTCGCCGCAGTTATCGGCAGAACAGAATCCCCGCGCGCCCGCCGCGGGGATTCCTGCATGCGACGCCAGCGCCGCCCGGCACGGATTGACGGGTCGCGCTCCCCGCTCGCATCATCGTCAAAAGCCCTGGGGAGGGACGCGCGATGATGGCTGCCCGCATAGCGGTTTGCACGGCGCTCGGCCTTGCGGCGCTCGCTGCGCCGGCCGGCGCCCAGACCTATCCCAGCCGTGGCATCACCATGGTGGCGACGTTCCCGGCCGGCGGTCCGACCGACGGCGTGGCGCGCGTGCTGGCGCAGGAATTGAGCGAGCGATTCAAGCAGAAGGTGGTGGTCGAGAACCGCGGTGGCGCCAGCGGCACCATCGGCGCGGGCGCGGCCGCCAAATCCCCGCCCGACGGCCACACGCTGCTGATCACCTCGACCGGACCGCTCAATTACCATCGCGCGCTCTACAAGTCGCTGTCCTACGATCCGGTGCGTGATCTCACACCGGTGGTGATGGTCGGAACCATCCCGCAGCTGATCGTGCTCTCGCCGAAGATCAAGGCAGCCACCCTCAAGGAATTCATCGCCTATGCGCGCGCGAATCCGGGCAAAGTCAACATCGGCGACTCCGGCGTAGGCACCACCGTGCATCTCCTTGCGGTGCAGGTCGCGGCCATGGCCGGCCTCTCGGTCCAGCACGTGCACTATCGCGGTGCCGCCGGCGCCCATGCCGACGTGATGGGCGGGCAGATCGACGCGGCGATTGCGGCCTTCATCCCGAGCGCAGTCAACATGAAGGTTGGCGGCGTCACGTGGTCGGAACGGATCAAGCAACTGCCCAACGTGCCGACGTTCCGTGAGAGCGGGCTCGACATCGTGTCCGGTCTCTCGCTATCGCTTGCGGTGCCGGCCGGCACGCCCAGGACCGTGATCGACACCGTCAACCGCGCGGTCAACGAGTTCCTCAAGGGCGAGCGCGGCAGGACCTTCGAAACCAACTACGCGCTCCAGGTCGCCGGTGGGACGCCGGAGGAGGCACGCGATTTCCTCGCCGCCGAAGCCGACCGGCTGATCCCGCTGATCCGCAAGGCCAAGATCAGCTTGGATTGACGGGCCGCCCGCCCCGACAACCGTTGGTTCGCGCGGCCGGCCCGTTCGGAACCGGGCGGCGCGACGTCCGCACATCCGACCGGAACGCGCCCCATGGCTCGCGCGTTGTGGATGCGACGCGGGAACGGCGAGAGCGAACGGCCATGAACTGGCGGCTTGTTGCAGCAGCACTTGGATGCGCCGGCGTCCTTGGCGTGGGAGCGGGCGTTGCATCGTACCATGTCGGCCGCAATGCCGACCCGACGCCCGAACCGCCCGAGCCTCTGTTCCTGATGACCGCCCGGCACATCGAGGGCCGCCCCGCCTGGCCCCCGCCAAACGGATCGGTCGCGTTCAATCACGAAATGATCGCGCTGCTGACCATGGGCGCGGAGGCGGGAGCGGCTGCGCAGGCCTATGCGCGGGCGGAGCCGGAGCCGCCGCGCCGGATGTCGCGGCAGGAGCGGCGCCGCGCGCAGCAGGAGGAGCGTGCGCGGCTGCGCGCCGAGCGTGAACACGCCGGCGGCGATCGGCCGGCGCGCGAACAGCCGCGAGGCACGGTCGAGATTGTCGTCAGGGACCGCTGGGGCCGGGTCCAAGTGCACCGCGTGGAGCGCGACGACATGCGGCCGCGTGCCTACGTCCCGGCTCCGCGCCGGACGTTCGGCCCGTTCGGACCGTGGTGACGGAACGGCGCCGTTCTCGCTGTTGCGGCTTGGTGCCCAACTGACGAATAATGCGCCCGGTATTCAGCCGGGGGCATCATGACAGGTTTGCCGATTACCTTTGCCTGCGGGCTCTACGACCGCATGCTGGCGCTGCACACCGGGGAGGTGAAGCCCGACGGCATCGACCTCAATTTTCTCGCCATCGACCACCCGCGCGAGATTTTCGACCGGATGCTGCTCAACCTCGAATTCGACGCCGCCGAGATGTCGAGTTCGGAATACATCCGCCATGCCGTCCACGGCCATTGCCCTTTGGTCGCCATCCCGGTGTTTCCGTCGCGGGTATTCCGGCACGGCTACATTGCAGTCGACAAGCGCGTCATTCGCGAGCCGAAGGACCTTGCCGGCAAGCGCATCGGGGTGCCGATCTATGCGATGACGGCGGCCATCGTCATCCGGGGGTTGCTCCAGCACGACCATGGCGTCGACCTGTCGGGCGTGACCTGGGTCGAGGGCGGCATGAACGACACCAGGCCGCACGGGGCGCCGGGCACCATCCCGCTGGTGCGCGAAGTCAAGCTCGAACTGCATTCCGACGCGATGTCGCTCAACGACCGGCTGGAGTCCGGCGACATCGCCGCGGTGATCGGCTCCGGGCTGCCGAAGGCGCTGAAGACCAACCCGAACATCGTGCGGCTGTTTCCCGACTACCACGAGCAGGAAAAGGACTACTACCGGCGCACCAGGATCTTCCCGATCATGCACCTCGTCGTCATCCGGCGCGACATCTACGAGAAGCATCCGTTCGTGGCGACGAGCCTGTACAACGCCTGCTGCGACGCGAAGGCGATCGCGTTCCGCAAGATGCGCGAACTCGGCACGCTGCGCTACATGCTGCCGTGGATGGCGTCGGAGCTGGAGGAGATCGAGCAGGTGTTCGGTGGTGATCCCTGGCCCTACGGCCTCGACGCCAACCGGCCGTCGCTCGAAGCGCTCGTGCAGTATCTCGCCGACCAGGCGCTGATCGAGAAGCCGGTGCCGGTCGAGAGTGTATTCGCGCCCATTCTCGGCCAGGCGGCCAGGCCGTGACCGACACGCCCGCGCCCGCCGTCGGCGCAATCCGCTGGCGCAGGCTGCTCGACCGCGTGCTGGTCGTCGCCGTCATCCTCGCGCTGTGGCAGCTCGCGAGCTGGCATGTCGGCATCTATTGGGTGTCCTCGCCGTGGGGGGTGACGGCGCGCTTTGCCGAAATGACCGCAAGCGGCGAACTCATCCGTCACGCCGGCTACACGCTGGCGGAAGCCGCCGCCGGGACCCTGATCGCCGGCGTGCCGGCGGTGCTGCTGCCGCTCATCCTGCGGCGGCATCCGGTGCTGGTGGCGATCCTCGATCCGTTCATGATCGGCGGCTACGGCGCCCCCAAGCTTGCGTTTGCGCCGCTGTTCATCGTCTGGTTCGGCATCGGCATGGAATCGAAGATCGCGCTGGTGGTCAGCGTGGTGTTCTTCATCGTCTATTTCGCCACGCTGAACGGCGTGCGCGCGCTCGATCCGAAACTCGTGCAGACCGCGCAAATCCTGGGCGCCAGCGAACGCCGGATTGCGCGCCACATCGTCTTGCCGGCGGCGGTGCCGTCGATCTTCGCCGGTTTCCGGATCGCGGTGCCGTACGGCATCGCCGCCGCCGTGATCGCGGAGCTGATCTCCGCCAACCGCGGGCTCGGCTTCCTGGTGCAGACCGGCGCGACCAATTTCGACACCACCGGCGTGTTCGCCGCCATCGCGATGGCGACGCTGCTGGTACAGGCAGCAATCTGGCTGATGAATGCGCTGGAGAGAGCCCTGCTCCGTTGGCGGCCGCCGGTCGACGCCTGGATGGAGACCGGCCCGTGACCGCGCTGCTCGAGATCAGGAAGCTCGGCAAGCGCTTTCCCGCCCGCCACGGTCGCGAACCGTCGCCCTGGGTGATCCAGGACCTGTCGTTTTCGGTGGCCGAGGGCGAACTGCTTACCATCGTCGGGCCATCCGGCGCCGGCAAGTCGACGCTGCTCAACATCATCGCGCAGACCGATACCGCGAGCGCAGGCGAGATCATCGTCGACGGTGTGCCGGTAACCACGCGCGATCCACGCGCGCTGAAACCCGGCATCGACCGTCGCATCGGCTACGTGACGCAGGACGACAACCTCCTGCCCTGGCGTTCGACGCTGGACAATGTGCTGTTCGCCCTCGAAGTCCAGGACAGGCTCGACGACACCGGTCGCGCGCGGGCGCAGGCGCTGATCGAGGCGGTCGGGCTCGCCGGCTTCGAGCGATACTATCCGCACGAGCTGTCCGGCGGCATGCGCAAGCGCACGGCGCTCATCCGCACGCTGGTCTACGACCCGCCGGTGATCCTGATGGACGAGCCGTTCGCGGCGGTCGATGCCCAGACCCGCACGCAGCTCCAGGCGGATCTGCTGCGGCTGTGGGAAATGGGACGCAAGACCATCGTGTTCGTCACCCACGACATCACCGAGGCGATTGCGCTCGGCGATCGCGCGCTGGTGCTGTCGAAGCAGCCATCCCGCATCGCCGCCGAGCACATCATCCCGATCCCGCGCCCGCGCAACGTGAAGGACATTTTTGCGCTGCCGGGCTTTGCGGCGACCTACGAGAAGATCAGGGCGGACGTGCAATGACCGACGCGACGCTTCCGATCGACGACGCAGCGGAGCCCGCCGCCTCCCGCAAGTGGCTGGTCTACGGCGGCCGCGTCGCGCTCGCGCTCGCGCTGCTCGCCGGCTGGGAGTACGGTGCGCGCGCGCTGGGGCCGCTGTTCTTCGCGCCCCCGCTGGCGACGGCCGAGCGCGTATGGACGCTCGCCGTCAGCGGACAGATGTTCGCCGACATCGCGGCGACGCTGCGGGTCGCGGTTGCCGGCTTTGCCATCGCCGGCGTCGCCGGCGTGTTGCTGCCGTTCCTGCTGCGCCGGTCGCCGCGCGCCACCGAAGCGGTCGAGCCGACCGTCATGTTCACCATGGGGATTCCCAAATACGCGCTGGCACCCTGGCTGATCCTCTGGTTCGGGATCGGCGACATGCCGAAGCTCGTGGTGGTGGCGCTGGTGGTGTTCTATATCGTGTTCATCACGACGTTTGCCGGCATTCGCGGCGTCGACCGTCGTCTGATCAGCATGGCGCGCGTGCTCGGTGCCCGCGAGCGGACGATTTCGCGCGAGATCATCTGGACATCGCTGCTGCCGTTCTTCTTCACCGGCTTGAAGATCGCGTTCCCGCGCGCGGTGAGTGCGACGATCGTGGGCGAATTTCTGGTCTCGACGCAGGGAGTCGGCCGCTATATCGAGGGCGCGCGGCAGGTGTCCGACACCACCGGCGTGTTCGCCGGCGTGCTGATCGCGCTCGCGCTGGTGCTGATCATCAATGCGCTCGTCAACGCGATCGAGGCCTGGGCGCTGCGCTGGCGTCCGGTCGAGCGGGAGATGGAGCTGTAGGGGGGCAAGGGCCATGAAGCTCGCGAGCTATCGTGCCGACGGCACGGAAGCCTATGGCGTCGTGAAGGACGACGGCATCGTCACCATGAGCGGACGTTTCGGCCGGACGCTGCGGGAGGCGTTGGCCGGCGGGCTCCTGCCGCGGATCAGAGAGGCGGCGGCCGGTGCGGCGCCGGACCGCAAGCTGTCCGGCATCACGTTCCTGCCGGTGATCACCGATCCCCAGCGCATCGCCTGTGCCGGCATCAACTACCGCTCGCACGCGAGCGAGACCGGACGCGACATCCCCAAGCAGCCAAGCATGTTCCTGCGCCTCGCCGACACGCTCGTGGGGCACGAGGGCGAAATGATCCGGCCGACCGTCTCGACGCAGTTCGACTACGAGGGCGAGCTGGCGGTGATCATCGGCAAGGGCGGGCGGCACATCCCGATCGACAGGGCGCTCGATCACGTCGCGGGCTACACCTGCTTTGTCGACGGCAGCGTGCGCGACTATCAGAAGTTCTCGGTGACCTCCGGCAAGAACTTCCCCGGCACCGGGCCGCTCGGGCCCTGGATGGTGACCGTCGACGACATCCCCGACCCGACCAGACTTACGCTCGTGACGCGGCTCAACGGCCGGGAGATGCAGCGTTCCGGCACCGACCTGTTGATCTATTCGATCCCGCACATCGTGGCGTTCTGCTCCGACTTCACGACGCTGGCGCCCGGAGATGTCATCGCCACCGGCACGCCGGAGGGCGTCGGCCATCGCCGCAATCCGCAGGTCTGGATGAAGCCGGGCGACGTGCTGGAGGTGGAGATCTCCGGCATCGGCGTGCTGCGTGCGCGGATCGTGGACGAAGCGCCCTGACGGCGCCGGTCGTTGTGCCCGCGCCCCGCCTGCGGGCCCATGGCCTATCGACAGCCCCCGCGATGCCGCTACGGCACGAACGCTTCCGTATAGAGGCCCTCGTAGCTCTTGAGCCGCGCATCGGCCGGCAGCAGGCCGGCCTCGATGTTGTAGGTCTCACCGTTCGCCAGGGCGGCGCGCACCGTCACCGGCCGCGCCGGCGTGGATTTGCGTATGTTCTCGAAGCCGGCCGCGAACACCTTGTCGTCGAGCGCCGCGAAGCGCTTCTTCAGGAGCTTCATCGCCTCGGCAGGATTGTCGCGCAGGAAGGTTGCCGCCTCCGCGATCGCGCGGCCCATCTTCTCGCAGACGCTCCTGCGCTTCTCGCAGGTTTCCGGCTTCGTGATCAGGCTCGCCATGCCGAACGGCACCATGTCGGGCGGATCGCCGTCCGGGCCCGACGCGATCACCACCGCCTCGCCGTCGAGCACCGGGCCGATCGGCCAGGGCATCGACATCGCGAAGCCGTCGATCTGTTTGGTCTTGAAAGCAGCCAGCGCCGCCACCGGCGCCATCGGCGAGATTCGCAGATCCGTCTTGGGATCGAGGCCGGCGCGCTTCGCCAGCAGCAGCGGGAAGCCGTGCAGGATCGAGCCGATGGCATCGACTGCCAGTGTGCGGCCCTTCAGGAGGCGCACGCGGTCGTTGAGCGGCGCCTTCGGATCGAATTCTGGCACAAGCTCCTTGCGCAGGATGATCTGCACCACCGGCCGATCCAGCGGATTGGCGATGGAGAGGAGCCGCTGGCCCTTAGCGGCAGCGCGTGTCTGCACCACCGTCGAGGCCAGAGCGAAATCGGCGCTGCCGGCGATCACTGCATTGGTCGCGCCCGGCCCCGCGATCAGCATGCCCTTCACGCGCAAGCCGTTCTTGGCGTAGAAGCCCCGGTCCTCGGCCAGATAGGACGCCGAAAACGTCAGCGCGATGTTCGGATAGGCGAAGGTGACGTCGTCGGGCTGCTGCGCATGAGCCGTGGCGGGCGCGAGCGCGCCGAAGAGTGCAAGAGCGGTCAGCATTCGTCGCATGGCGGGCTCCGGTGGTTGTTGCCGGCAATCTTGGACGCTGGCGCAAACGTCTGCAACCGATTATGACCGGCACATGCCATCCGAAGTCCTGATCAAAGGCCGCGACGCCGCCTTCTTCGCCGGGCGGCTGGCCGCCGCCCTGCCCGCGCTGCGCGTTCATGCCGCGCGCGATCGCGCGGAGGCGCTGGCCAGGTGCGCCGGCGCCGAGATCCTGATCATCCGCACCGACGAGATCTTCGCCGAACTGATCGACGCAATGCCGAAGCTTCGGCTGATCCAGGCGCTCACCACCGGAACCGACCACATCCAGGCGCTGCCGAATCTGCCGAAGCACGTGGTGCTGGCGGCGGCGCGCGGCTTCCACGGCGCACAGATGTCGGAACTCGCCTTCATCTTCATGCTGCACTTCGTGCGCGATATCCGCGACCTGTTCGCGACCCAGGACGCGCACCGCTGGAACCGGGTGGAGCAGCAGTTGCTGGAACACCGGACTGCGGTCATCGTCGGCGTCGGCGCGATCGCCGAGGAGCTCGCGAAGCGCTGCAAGGCGTTCGGCATGCGCGTGGCCGGCGTGAGCGACGGCCGGACCGAGGCGCCGGGCTTCGACGCCATCCTGCCGCGGCGCCGGCTGCACGAAGCGGCCGGCATGGCCGACTTCCTGATCGTGCTGGTGCCGCACAACAAGGACACCGACAAGCTGATCGACGCCGGCGTATTGGCCGCCATGAAGCCGTCCGGCGTATTGATCAACATCGCGCGCGGCGGTGTCGTCGACGAGGACGCGCTGATCGCCGCGCTCAGGGCTGGAACCATCCGTGGCGCAGGCCTCGACGTGTTCCGCACCGAGCCGCTGCCGAAAGACTCGCCGCTCTGGGAGATGCCCAACGTCTTCATCACCTCGCATGTCGGCGGCATGAGCAACACCTATGGCGAGCAGGTGATGCCGCTGCTGATCGACAACCTGCGGGCGTTCGTCGAGGGCAAGCCGGGCGAGATGAAGTTCATCGTTGAGCGCTGAGCGGTTGCTCGCGGGATAGCTGTCATCGTCCGCGAAGGCGGACGATCCGGCAGCCGCCGGAATCGGCAGTTGGCACCGCCTTCGCACTCCGCTAGCACAGGGATTACAGGATGCCCGCTCGTGCGGGCATGACACCGGAGAACGTGCATGTCGCCCATCGAACGCGTCGAAAATCCCGTTTCCATGGCCGAGCTGGAGCGACGCTGGGCCGCCGTGCGCAAGGAGATGGAAGCACGCAACATCGACGCGCTGATTGCGCAGAATTCCAGCGACTGGCTCGGCGGCTACGTCAAGTGGTTCACCGACGTGCCGGCGCACAACGACTATCCGCGCAATGTCATCTTCCACCGCAACGACCTGATGACCATGGTCGAGATGGGCAACAAGGGCGGCCGCAACAACCTCGCCGTAAAGGACCCGCTCAACCCCGGCGTGGGCGAATGGATCTTCTCGCCGTCGTTCTTCTCGGTCGGCTACACGCACGAATACGACGGTGCGCTGGTGGCGCAGGAGCTGAAGAAACGCGGCTACCGGACCGTGGGCTGGGTCGGCAAGGGCCGGCTGCAATACGACCTCGTGCGCGTGGTCGAAGCGCAGGCCTCCGGCATCAATTTCGTCGACGCCACCGACGTCGTCGACCGCATCAAGGCGATCAAGAGCCCGGAGGAGATCGCGCTGATCCGCCGCGCCGCCGCCATGCAGGACGCGCAGTGGGCGAAGATCCTGCCGAAGATCAGGCCCGGCATGCGCGACTTCGAGCTGACGGCGCTCGCGCAATACGAAGGCGAGCTGCTCGGCAGCCAGCAGGGCCTGTTCCGCTGCTCGTCGGCGCCGCTCGGTCAGCCGGCGATCTTGCGCGGGCGCCACTACCAGGGCCGCACCATGCAACAGGGCGACTACATGACGCTGCTGATCGAGAACAACGGTCCCGGCGGACACTATTGCGAGCTGGCGCGCACCTTCGTGATCGGCAAGGCCTCGCAGGAACTGAAGGACGCATTCGCGGTCGTGGTCGATGCGCAGAAGCACACCGTCGGGAACCTGAAGATCGGCGCCAGGCCCGCCGACATCTACGCGAGTCACAACGACTACATGAAGAGCCGCGGCGCGCCGCCCGAGCTGCGCCTCTACGGCCACAGCCAGGGCTACGACCTGGTCGAGCGCCCGCTCCTGCGCGACGACGAGACCATGCCGCTTGCCGCCAACATGAACATGGCGGTGCATCCCGGCTTCTTCAAACCCACCAACTTCGCCTTCATCTGCGACAACTTCCTGCTCAAGGAGGACGGCTCGGTCGAGCATCTCCACAAGTCCGAGCAGAAGATCTGGGAGCTTTAAGCCGCCCGGGTTTTTGCGTAACCTGCGGCTCCCTCATCGAAAGGGCATGCCATGGGCTATGAATCCATTGCGGTCACGCCGATGACGCCGCGCATCGGCGCCGAGGTCGAAGGCCTCACGCTGGCCAGGCCGCTGTCCAACCGACAGGTCGAGGAACTGCATCAGGCGCTGGCCGAGCACCAGGTCCTGTTCTTCCGCAACCAGCCGATGGACATCGATGCTCACAAGCGGTTCGGCCGCTATTTCGGCGACCTGCACATTCATCCCAGCACGCCCGGGCCGCAAGGACATCCGGAAATTCTGCCGATCCATGCCGATGCCAATTCACGGCGCGTCGCCGGCGAATACTGGCATTCGGACGTCTCCTGCGACGAGGAACCGCCGGCGGCCTCGATCCTGTATCTGCACACCGTGCCGCCGGTCGGCGGCGACACGCTGTTCGCGAGCCAGTACGCGGCCTATGAGGCGCTGTCGCCGCGCATGAAGACCTACCTTGAAGGACTGACCGCAACGCACTCCGGCGACCACGTCTATCGCCGGAACAATGCGCTGATGGGTATCAAGGAGACCGGCAAGACCTATCCGCGGGCATCCCATCCGGTGGTCCGCACGCACCCGGTGACGAAGCGCAAGGCGCTGTACGTCAACGGCGACTTCACCACGCACATCAACGAGCTGCCGCGCGAGGAAGGCCGCGCGATCCTGCAATTCCTGTGCGAGTTCTCGACCCGGGAAGAATTCCAGGTGCGCTTCCGCTGGCAGCCGCACTCGGTCGCATTCTGGGACAACCGCTGCGTCCAGCACCAGGCGCTGTGGGACTACTATCCGCAGGTGCGCTCCGGCCGCCGGGTGACGATCAAAGGCGACCGGCCGTATTGATCGCGACCATGTGGTGCGACGAGCGTACCTGATGGCCCGGGAACGCCCTGTCGGGCTCCTGCACGAGGCCGGGCGGCCGATTTGGAATCCATGGAGGATAGACATGAGGTCCGGATGGCTCCTTTCGGCCGTGAGACCGATATCGCTGTTCGCGGCCTTGTGCTGCGGCCCTGCCGGCGCCGGCGAGCTGACGGTCTGGACCGGCGGAGTGTTCAGGCCGGCGCTCAACGAGCTCAAACCACAATTCGAGCAGGCTGCGCGCCACGCTCTGGTGATTCACTATGGCTCCAGCCCGGAATTCGAGCGACATCTCGCAGCCGGACAGGCCTTCGACGCCGCGATCCTGGTGCCGGCCACCATCGATCGCTGGATCAAGCAGGGAAAGGTTGCTGCCGCCTCACGCATGAACATCGCACGGGCCGGACTGGGCGTCGCCATCCGCGCCGGGGCTCCGAAGCCCGACATCGCGTCGGTGGACGGCCTGAGACGAACGCTGCTCAACGCCAAGTCCGTCGCCCATTCCAGCGAAGGCCCAACGCGGGCGCAGCTCATGCGGCTGCTCGACCGCCTCGGCATCGGCGCGGCCATGACAGCCAAGCTCAAGCCCTATCCGGGCGGCGGCATTCTCAAGGCCGTGGCACAGGGCGATGCCGAGATGGCGGTATCCCCGATGCCGACCATTGTCAGCACGCCCGGTATCGACAATGCCGGCCCGCTGCCACCGGAATTGCAGAACTACCTGGAACTGACGGCAGGCACCGCCGTCGGCACGCGTGAGCCGGAGGGGGCCGGGGCCTTCATCAGGTTTCTGGCCGGGGCGTCCGCCATCGCCGCGATCAAGGCAAAAGGCTTCGAGCTGTTTGCACCGTAACGGGAGTCGCGCTCGGCATGTTCCCGCCGCGCCCCGATAGGTCAGCCGTCCCCGATCCGGATCGACAGAATTCTCCAGACGTCGTTTTCTTTCACCAGGCGATATTCCACCGGCAGCACCGCACCGCGGTCGTCGGTCAACGTACCCTTGATGGTGCCGGTTCCCTTGGCGTCGATTGAGCGCTCGGTAAAGCTGTGGCTCTTGTTTCGCGACAGGCTCGGGTGCTGCTTGACGAACGCTTCAAATTTCTCGAACGGCACGCTGTCGCGGAAGGCCAGCGCGGTCTCGCCATAGGCGCCCTTCAAATCGCCCTGACGCAGGAATGCCAGCTGGCGCTCAACCGGCGCCACCACATCCGACGTCAGCCACAATACCAGCGTGAAGATGGCTGCGATGAATCCGAGGAAAGCCAGGACTCCGATGCCGATCTTCTTCCAGAGCGACATCTTGCGCTTCGGCAGCGTGCTGCCGTCCGGCGCGACTTGCGTGCTGGCGACCATGGCTGGAATCCTCCGTTCGTGCTCCGATAGGACATCCGATCGGCTGCGCCATTGACTTGCATCAAACCCCGACGCAAGGCGCATTGAGCCATGGGGTCGCCGCGGCTACACTGCCCCGGGGCTGGCGAGGCCCTGCCAACACGGCCGCGAGCGAGGGCGAAGAATGGCAACCACCAACAGCGAGCAGGTCGTGCGCGACTGCGCGTTCGAGATCATCCGGATCGCCGAGACGCACAGGGACGACAACGCCCGGCTGATCAAGGCGCTGGAGGCGCCGCTGAAGCGGATCGTGGCGCAGCCCGATCTCCTGACGCTTGGCGTCAAGCGGCAGGGCAATCACATCGACAACTCGAAATACCTCTACTACGACGGCCAGCTCGTCATCTCGCTTGACGAATTCCCCAAGGGCAAGCGCATCCCCCCGCACGACCACGGCGTCTGGGAGGCGCTCGCGGTCTATAAGGGCAGCTTCGATCACACCGTGTACGAGCGCAAGGACGACGGCACGAGAGAAGGCTACGCCGACCTTGAAGTGGTCGACGACCGCAGGCTCAAGCCGGGCGACGTCGCCATCGTCGCGCCGCCGGCCGAGGTTCACACTTTCACGGCGCTGGAGGACGGCACCTACTCCATCACGGTCGTGGGCGGCCACTACGCCGAGTTCCGGCACTACTTCAATCCCGACGACAAGACCTGCGTGGTACGCAAGCCGAAGGTGGTGACGTAATCGCTCGCGCCGCCCGGCGCTCCTCCGTTGTCATCCCCGGTCGGGCGAAGCGCAGCGAGCGAGCGCCGGGATTCCGTAGACGCTGAAAGCGGGGTGTTTGTGGATTCCCGCTTGCGCGGGGATGGCCAAGGGGATCGGGGAAACAGCAACGTGCCGCAACAAGCTCACAAGATCGCCCGCGTCACCGCCACGCCGCTGCGCGTGGTCTCCGATTTCGGCTGGCTCGGCGTCAGCCGCCAGAATGCGGCGCCGGTCTGCTTCGTCGAGGTCGAGACCGACACCGGGCTGAAAGGCCATGGCGTCACTCAGCATGCCGACCCGCCCACCATCGCAACGCAGGTCAACGGTGTCGCCGAAAAGCTCAAGGGCCTCGATGCGCTCGCCAACGAGCGCGCCTGGCACGTGCTGTACTGGACGCTGTCGGGCGGCGCGCAGGTGCAATATGCGAGCTGGGCGATCTCCGCCATCGACGTGGCGCTCTGGGACATCAAGGGCAAGGCGCTCGGCCAGCCGATCTGGAAGCTGCTCGGCGGCGCCCGCGACAAGGTACAGGCCTATGCCACCATCGGCGTGCCGGGGGCCGACATCGAACAGTTGTGCGAAGCCGCGCGGCGGCTGGTGGCGATGGGCTTCAAATGCCTGAAGACGCAGGCCGGCCGTCCGGGCCTCGACAATCTGCGCGGCCAGAGGCCGATGATCGAGATCGTGCGCAACGACGCGCGCCGCATCAAGGCGCTGCGCGACGCGGTCGGCGACGAGATCGAGATCGGCATCGACGCGCAATGCCGGCTCGATCTCATCCATGCGATGGAGCTGGTGCGGCTGATCGAGCCCTATCACGTCGGTTTCTTCGAGGAGCCGCTGGTGCAGAACGACGTGCTGCTGATGGCCGACATGCGCCGGCGCACCACCATGCCGATCCACGCCGGTCAGAGCGAAGGCCTCGGCTTCCGTTTCCGCGACATGCTGATGCACAACGCCATCGACATGCTGCAACCCAACACCGCGGTCACCGGCGGGATCACCAACTGCGTGCGCATCGCCGGCCTCGCCTCGGCGTTCAACGTGCCCATCAACGGCGGCGGCTTCCTCTGGCACAATATGCACGTGCAGGGCGGCGTCGCCGCCGGCACCACGCTGGAATATCAGACGGCGTCGGTGAAGACCTGCGAGGCGATCTTCACCGGCATGCCGCCGCTCGACAAGGATTGGGTGACATTGCCGGACACCCCCGGCCTCGGCTTCGACCCGAAGCCGGAGATGATCAGGGAATTCACGATCAAATAGGTGCCGCGCATGCCGACCGTCTTTGACGCGATGTCGCTCCTCCGCTCATTCCCGCGGCAATCGCTGCTTGCGCCCTTCACCGTCTTCTCCGTTGCGCTCGCAGCAGCTCCGGCGATGGCGCAGCCAAAATCCGTCGAGGATTTCTATCGCGGCCAGACCGTGCGCATCATCGTCGCGTCTGGGCCGTCCGGCGGCTTTGACACCTTTGCGCGGCTCCTGGCCCGCCACCTGGGACGGTTCGTGCCCGGCAATCCGACTTTCGTCGTGCAGAACATGCCGGGCGCCGGCGGCCTGCGCGCGGCCGGCTTCATCGCCAAGGTCGCGCCGCGCGACGGACTGACCATCGGCGCGGTGCAGGGTGGAATGGTCAAGGCGCCGCTGCTCGGTCTCACCGGCGCCGACTACGATTCGACCACGCTGCGCTGGATCGGCAACCTCAACAGCGAGGTCCATGTCTGCGTCGCCTGGCACACCTCGCCGGTCAAGACGATCAAGGACGCGACCGAGAAGGAGCTGATCGTCGGCGCCTCCGCCGGCGCCGATTCCGAGCTCGCCCCGCACACGTTCAACAGCCTGCTCGGGACCCGGTTCAAGGTCATCCCCGGCTACCAGGACGGCCCGCGAATCCTGTTGGCGATGCAGCGGCTGGAGGTACACGGCCGCTGCGGCTGGTCGTGGTCGTCGGTGGTCGTGCAGCATCCCGAATGGATCAAGGAGAAGACCATCAGCGTGCTGGTGCAGTGGCCGACGCGGCACGCGGCGTTGCCCGACCTGCCGCTGGCGCAGGAGATCGCCAACAACGACGACGACCGCCGCGCGATCGAGTTCCTGTTCGGGCACCTGGTGATGTCGCGCTCCTATGTGCTGCCGCCCGATGTGCCGGCCGAGCGGCTGGCGGCGCTGCGCAACGGCTTCGACGTCATGGTGAAGGACGAAGCCGTGCGGGCCGACTTCGTAAAACACAAGCACGAGCTGGCGCCGACCTCGGGTGCGGGCATCCAGGCTTTGGTCGACAGAATCTATGGGACGCCCAGGCCGATCATCGACAAGGCGCTGAAGGCGATTGCGGCGGCCAAGCGGTGATTGCCGGCGCGCCAGTTTGATGAAATGACCCGCGACCGCCGCCGACGAAGCCCTCTACGCGGCAAAGAACGGCGGCCGCAACCGCGTGGCGCTCGCACGCGAGCCGTTGCGGAAGGCGTCGTAGTCGACCCGCCCGGGCAGCACTCAATCCTCGAACGGCAGGCCGACATATTGTTCCGCTAGCGAAGCCTGGGCGCTCTCGGAGGCGTGCAGATAGTCGAACTGATTCTCGCGCATGCGCCGCTCGAACGGCGATTCGTCGGGAAACGCATGAATCAGCATGGTCAGCCACCACGACATGCGCTCGGCGTTCCACACCCGCCGCAGCGCCATGTCGGAATAGCAGTCGAGATAGTGCGTGCGGCCTTGCTTCAACGCCTCGGTCAGGGCGCGCGACAGATAGAACACATCCGACACCGCGAGGTTCAAACCCTTGGCGCCGGTCGGCGGCACGATGTGCGCGGCGTCGCCGGCCAGCAGCAGTCTCCCGTAGCGCATCGGCTCGGCGACGAAGCTGCGCAGCGGCGCGATCGACTTCTCGATCGAGGGGCCGGTCACGATCGCCTCCGCCATCTCCCGCGGACAGCGCGCCTTGAATTCCTCCCAGAAGCGATCGTCCGGCCAGTCCTCGATCCGCGCATCGAGATCGCACTGGATGTAGTAGCGGCTGAGCATCGGATTGCGCATGGAGGCGAGCGCAAAGCCGCGTGAATGGTAGACGTAGCAGATGTCCGGATAGGGCGGCGTCTCCGACATGATGCCGAGCCAGCCGAACGGATAGCCGCGGTCGAAGACTCGCAACACGTCGGAGGGGATGGACTGGCGGCTGACGCCGTGGAAGCCGTCGCAGCCGGCGATATAATCGCAGTCGACGCGCTGCGTCCGTCCGTCCTTCTCGTAGGTCACATAGGGCTTTGCGGATGTGAGGTCGTGCAGCGCCACGTTGTCCGCCTCCTCGACGATCTGCCCGCCAGCGGCATCGCGCGCGGCATAGAGGTCTTCGGTGATTGCCGTCTGGCCGTAGGCCATCATCGGCTTGCCGGAATATTTCCGGGTGTCGATCAGGAATCGCGGCTTTCCTTCCCAGGCAATCCACGAGCCGTCGTGCGGCAGCCCCTCGCGGTCCAATCGCGCGCCAAGCCCGACCTCGCGCAGCAGCTCAACCGTTCCCGCTTCCAGCACGCCGGCGCGGATGCGTTCCAGCACATGGGCACGGCTGTGCCGTTCCAGCACGATCGAGTCGACGCCGTTGCGGTGAAGCATATGCGACAGCAGCAAGCCCGCCGGGCCGCCGCCGATGATCGCCACCTGTGTCCGCATGCCGACCGCCATGGCCGCTCGTTCGCGTTCGATCGTCAGTTCGGCGGGCGGACGAAGGGCACGAAGCGCACCAGCGAAACGATCCGCGCCCGCGTCTTGCCGGGCGCGAGCTTTTCCACCACCGTCAGCCCCTGCGTCTGATTGGCGCGGCCGAGCGGCATGATCAGCCTGCCGCCAACCTTGAGCTGCTCGATCAGCGGCGGCGGCACGTGTTCCAGCGCGGCGGTGACGATGATGGCGTCGAACGGCCCGCACTCCTCCCATCCCTGGTAGCCGTCGCCAATCCGCACGCGGACATTGTCGTGGCCAAGCTCAGAGAGCACCCGCATGGAGGCGACGGCCAGCGGCGCCACGAGCTCGACCGTGCAGACGTTCTTGACCAGGCGGCCGAGGACGGCGGCCTGATAGCCCGAGCCGGTGCCGATCTCGAGCGCGGTATGGTCGGCCGCCACCTCGGCGAGATGGGTCATCAACGCCACGATGAAGGGCTGCGATATCGTCGAGGCATGTCCGATCGGGATCGGACGGTCGAGATAGCCGACGAAGCAGTTGCCGCCTGGAATGAACCGATGGCGCTCGATCCCGGCCATGGCTTTCAGAACGCGCTCCGAGATCCCCTGCGCGCCGAGATCAACGGTGTCGCGCTGGGCATGGGCACGGATGGTTTCGATCATTGCGGCGCGTTCGCTGGCGCACTGCGCTTCCTCCGCAGCCGCTCCCGGTGCGGCGACAACAACGGCAAATGCCAGTGCCAGCAATCGTCTCGGCATGATGCTACCGCGGCAGTCCCTCCCAGCCGGCCCGGCGCAGCTCCTCTAGACCGCGCGTCTTGATGGCATCGGGCGCATCGAAGATCTGTGCCATCGCCACCCGCACGCGCTCGGGCGACGCAAAGCGGATTTCGACGCCGGCCTTGTTCGCCTCGGCCAGGAGATCGGGGTCCTTGAGCGTGGCGACGAAAGCATTCTGTAACGCCTTCAGGCGGTCGGCCGGGATACCGGGCGGCGTCACGAATGGCCGGATGTAGACGAGATAGGCAAACAGGAAGTTGAGGACCTTCTTCACCTCCTCGTCCCGGGTGAGGTCCATCATGAACGGCACGCCGCGCGCGGACAGTTCGGGATGCGGCTCGATCCCGCATTCCAGCCCGACCGAGATGATGCCGCGGTTGAAGTAGTCGCGCCCGTTCACGCGCGCGCTGTCCCAGCCCCAGCCGCACATGCCGTCGACTTCGCCGCGCTCCATGGCGGGCAGCACGGAGCTGGTCGACTTGTAGCCCTTGACGATGGCGAACTTCGTCCCGATCAGCGCATTCAGCAGATTCGGCGCGAATTCGGTGGAGCCGCCGGAGCCGCCGATGATCACCTTCTTGGTGAGCAGGTCGTTTGCCGTCGCGATGCCGGCGCGCTTGGTGAATACACAGGTGTTGGACGTGACATTGGCGCTGCCGAGCCAGCCGAAAGTGCGCATGTCGAACTGCACGTTGGGCGATCGGCCGACCTGGGCATAGGTGCTCGGGCCTTGCAGGGTACCGATCACGAGCCCGTCCCTTTCTGCGCGCGTATGCAGGTGGTTGGCGGCGGCAAGCCCACCGGCACCCGGCATGTTCTGCACGATCAGGGTCGGGTTGCCCGGGATATGCTTGCCGATGTGGCGCGCCACGTACCGCGCATAGAGGTCGAAGCCGCCGCCCGCTGCGGACGGAACGATGACCCTGATCTGCTTGCCGCGATAGAAATCGGCGACGCTGTCCTGCGCCCGCGCGGAGGCGCCGAGCGCCAGAAAACCCAGGACACCGACCATGAGCCGCTGCATCGCGTCCTCCTCGACCTGCCCTCGTTCCGGGATACTATCTGATATGGCCGATGACCTTCAAACCCGTGCCACGCGATGATTTCGCTCAGGAAGCTCCGCGAACTCGACCTTGTCGATGCCGGCGATGCCGGGCTGCCGCGGCATCTGAGCGCGGCCAGCGGGCTCGCCTGCCCGGGCAGCCACTTCTACGTCGTGGCGGACGACGAGCTGCACCTTGGTGCCTTTACCGCGTCAGGCACCGCGCCCGGGCGCCTGATCCGGTTGTTTGCCGGCGAATTGCCGGCAGACAAGGCGGACCGCAAACGACACAAGCCCGACCTCGAAGCCATCACGCAGCTGCCGCCATTCGCGAGCCATCCGAACGGCGCGCTGCTGGCGCTCGGCTCGGGCTCGGAGCGGAACCGCCGGCGTGCCGCACTGATCGGCCTCGACGCGCGGGGCGACGTCAGCGGAGCGGCGCGGACGGTCGATCTCTCGGCGTTGTTTTCCGCGCTCGAGCGTCACGTGCCGGCCCTCAACATCGAAGGGGCGGTGGTGAGCGGCAACGCGCTGTGCCTGCTTCAGCGCGCCAACAAGCGTCATCCCAGGAACGCGATCGTGCGCTATCCGCTCCGGGCGGTGCTCGATGCGCTCGCATCCGGCGATCCCGTGGGCGCGATGCCGCCGTCCGCCATCGACCCCATCGAACTGGGGCAGATAGCGGGCGTGCCGCTCGGCTTCACCGATGGCGCAAGCCTCATCGACGGCAGCATGGTGTTCACGGCCGTCGCGGAGGACACCGAGGATACGTATGACGACGGCGCATGCCTGGGCGCCGCCGTCGGCATTGCCGCGGGCGATGGAACGCTGCTGTTCCTCGACCGGCTCGAAGGGTGCCACAAGGTCGAGGGCGTGGCGGCACGCATCGACGGCGACATGATCCGCCTGCTGCTCGTCACCGATGCCGACGACCCGACGATTCCTGCAAGCCTCTATGCGGCGACAATACCGAATGCGTCGGTTTAGCGACGGTCCAATGTACGACGCGCGCACAATCTTATCTTGCGAGGGTCACATCGCGGACACGATGGCCGTCTAGACCGCACGGCAAGAAACGAATCGGGAGCGCCCGGCACACAAACCTCGGAGTCGATCCATGGCGCTGGTCATCAAAATCGCGGAATTCATCGCACGGCTGAATGAGGCCCTCAACGAGGCGCTCGCGGCGCGCGACGCGGCACGCCGAAAATATCCGCATGTGCCCGAGGAATGAGCGGGCGTCGCCGGCGACCGCCGTAGCAGACCCTGTCCATAGCAGACCCTTCCCCCTGAATGAGCCCTTCAGTATGCTTCAGCCCAAAGCAGATTGCCGTCACAGTCAGGGAGGATGCAATGATGGCCGGATCCGCGCGCAAAGCCGCGCTCCTGTTTGCCTGCCTGGCGATCGTGCTGCCGGGGGCCGGTGCCGCTTCGGCCCAGGATTGGCCGGCGAGGAACATCACCTTCATCGTGCCGCTGGGCGCTGGAAGTGCGTCCGACATCATGGCCCGCGTGGTCGCGGACCAGATGGGCAGGCAGCTCAACCGGACGGTCGTGGTCGAGAACCGGCCGGGTGCCGGAGGCACCATCGGCGCCGGCATGGTCGCGCGCGCCGCACCGGACGGCCACACTGCGCTGGCATTCGGCGCGCTCGCCACCGCCAACGCCCTGCATTCCAAGCTGCCCTATGACACGCTCAACGATTTCGTGCCGGTGATCGCGTTCGGGATTCAGCCGCTGGTGATCGTCGCTTCGCCGCAGAAGTACAAGACGCTCGCCGATCTGATCGCCGCCGCCAAGGCGAAACCCAACGCGCTGAACTACTCGTCGGCGGGGGTCGGCACGGCATCGCATTTCGCGGGCGAGCGGCTGCGCGTCAGCGCCGGCATCCAGGCCCAGCACATTCCGCTCAAGGGCGCGGCCGAAGCGGTGACGGAGATTGTCGCCGGCCGCGTCGACTTCAGCCCGCAACTGCCGACCACCACGCTGCCGCTGATCAGCGACGGCAAGCTGGTTGCGCTCGCAGTCAGCGCGCAGAAGCGTATCGCCACCTTGCCCAACGTGCCGACCGTGCTCGAAGCGGGGCTGAAGGTGGATGCGATCTACCCCTTCTACAGCGCGCTGTTCCTGCCGGCGAAGACGCCACGCAATATCGTGGAGCGGTTCTACCTGGAAGCGGAGAAAGCCATCCAGTCGCCGCCGGTGAAGGCCCGCTTCGCCAAGCTCGGCGTCGAGCCGATGCCGATGACGCTCGAGCAGTTCGCCCGGTTCTTCCGGGAGGATGTTGCGGCGGCGCAGGCGCTGGTGAAGGCCGCCAACATCAAGAAGCAATAACCGGATCACGCGTCGCCGGTGCGACGATAGGGAGGGAATGATGGCTGACAATTCCGGCGGCCGGCACGTTGCCGCGCGCCTCGCCATGATGATTGCCGGGCTCGCGATCGGCCCGGCCGTATCACATCCCGCGTCGGCGCAGGAATGGCCCGCACGCAACGTCACCTTCGTCGTGCCGCTGGGCGCCGGCAGCGCTTCCGACATCATGGCGCGGCTGGTCGCCGACCAGCTCAGCCGGCAGCTGGGCCGAACATTCATCGTCGAGAACCGCCCCGGGGCCGGCGGCACCATCGGCGCCGGCATCGTCGCCAAGTCGAACCCGGACGGACACACCGTGCTCGCCTACGGCGCGCTTGCCACCGCCAATGCGCTCTATTCCAAGCTGACCTTCAGCGTGGTCGACGACTTCGTCCCGGTGGTCCCGTTCGGGCTCCAGCCGCTGGCGGTCACCACCTCGCCGGCCAAGGGCTACAAGACGCTCGGCGACCTTATCGCCGCCGGCAAGGCGAAGCCCGGCGCGCTGAATTTCTCGTCGGCGGGCGTCGGCTCGGCGTCGCACTTCGCCGCTGAACAGCTGCTGGTCAGCGCCGGAATCAAGGCGCAGCACATTCCGCTGAAAGGCGCTTCCGAATCGCTCACCGAGATCATGGCGGGGCGCGTGGACTTCAGCGTGCAGACCTTCACCACGACGCTGGCGCTCATTCGCGACGGCAAGCTGCTCCCGCTGGCCGTGAGCGCACACAAGCGCGTCGCCGACATGCCGAACGTGCCGACGACCATCGAGGCCGGGCTGGATGCAAGCTCCGTCTATCCGTTCTACAGCGGCCTGTTCCTGCCGGCCAAGACCCCGCGCGCCATCGTCGAGAAGCTCAACCGCGAAACCGCGAAGGCGCTCCAGGCTCCGCAGGTGCTGGCGCGCTTCAAGACGCTCGGGGTCGAACCCATGCCGATGAGCGCGAGCGAGTTCGCCGATTTCTTCCGCAAGGACGTGGCGGCGGCGCGGGCGCTGGTGAAAGCTGCGGGCATCCGCCGGCAGTAGCGGAGCCATCGCAATGGCCGGCCTGTGGGACTTCCTGAGATCGCTGGCGGGCGGCGACGGCGCGCCGCCGCCGCCGCCGCAGGCGTCAGGCGGAATCCGCGCCGATCCATCGCGCTCGGCCCGCATGGACGAATATGTCCTCGCCCGGCTGGGCCCCGGTGCGCCCGGCGTCTCGCTCGCCATCGTCAAGGATTCGGCGGTGGTGCACGCGGCCGGGTACGGCCTTGCCGATCTGTACGCACAGGAGCAGGTCACCGCCGGCACCGTCTTCCACCTGGCCAGTGCCGGCAAACAATTCACCGGTCTCGGCATCTTGATGCTGGCCGAAGAAGGCAGGCTCGATTTCGACGATCCGGTCGGCAGGCATCTGCCGGAAGTCGCCGGCTTCGGCGCCGGCGTGACGCTGCGGCAATTGCTTCATCATACGTCAGGCATCCGCGACCTGTACGATGAATCCGGTACCGAGGAGGTGCTGTCGCGCTGCCAACGGCCGGTGAACGACGACGTTCTTCGCACCTACGCCGATCTGCGCTGCCCGCCGGCAAGCCGCGGCATCAAGCCGGGCGACAGGTTCGCATACAGCAATTCCGGCTACGATCTCCTGGGCTCGGTGATCGAACGCGTCTCGGGACAATCCTATCGCGATTTCTTCCAGACCCGCGTGTTCGACCGGCTGGACATGAAGGACACGTTCACCTTCCCGGACCGCCGTCTGAACACGCGGCGGCGCGCGGCCGGATACTACGACGACGGCGGCGACTTCGCCGCCTCCGAGGGCACCGATCTCGACGACATCGTCGGCTCGGGATCGTTCTACACCACCGTCACCGACCTGTGCCTGTATGACCGCGCGCTGGCGACCCATTCGTTGGTGAGCGAGGCGAGCATGCGCCTCGCGCTCACCAGCGGACGCACCAACGACGGCGAGGAAACCGGCTACGGCTTCGGCTGGTATGTCGGGACCTATGAAGGCATGCCGTTCTGCGATCACGACGGCGACTGGAACGGCAACTACTCCTACATCTGCCGTTATCTCGACCGCTCGCTCAGCATCTTCACGATGTCGAACAATCCGAACCTCAATCTGGTCGAGATCGCAAACCTGGCGACGGCGGTCTATCGCTGAGCGCGCGCGTCGCCGCCCGCGTAGTCGGATCAGTTGCACCCCGATGATGACGAATGGCCGCAGGCGGGTGCATCGCATTTCGTGCCGGTGCGGGCTGCGATGGTAGCCGTCGCGCGCTATCATGAACATCAATAGACGGAAGCAATTCGGGAGCATACCCATGAACGGCTCGACGCGAACTCTCTGCTGCGCGGCGGTCGCACTGATCGCCTGGCTCGGCACGGCGCCGGCCCATGCCGATGCGGTCGCCGATTTCTACAAGGGCAAGCAGATCACGGTGATCGTGGGTTACGGACCGGGCGGCGGCTACGATGTCTATACGCGACAGCTGCTGCGGCACATGCCGCGCTTTATTCCCGGCAATCCGACCATGGTGGTGCAGAACATGCCGGGCGCCGGCAGCCTGCGCGCCGCCAATTTCGTCACCAATGCCGCGCCGAAGGACGGCACCACGCTGGTGGTGATGGGCGCGCCGGCGGCACTGGAGCCCCTGTTCGGCAACGCCGACGCCAAGTTCGAGACGTTGAAGCTCAACTGGATCGGCAACATGATCCGCGACACCGCCGCCTGCGGTACCTGGCACAATTCCGGGATTGCAAGCCTCGACGACATCATCAAGGCCAAGACCCCGGTCGTGTTCGGCGCCAGCGGCGCGGGCTCGTATTCGAACCATCATGCGCTCGTGCTCAAGCACATGCTCGGAGCCAACCTGCGCGTGATCACGGGATTCAAGGGCATCAAGGACATGGGGCTCGCGCTCGAGCGCGGAGAGCTACAGGCCCAGTGCGCGCTGGCTCTGTCCACCGCGAAGGCGGCCTTCGACGGCAACGTGCAGCGCGGCGAGTTGAAATTCCTGGTGCAGTTCGGCAAGCAGGACCATCCCTATTTCCGCGGCGCGCCGAACTTCTACAGGATGATCAAGTCCGACGAGCAGCGCCAGACCGCCGACCTGTTCTTCGGCATATCGGAGATCGCTCGCCCGCTGCTGGGGCCGCCCGGCATGCCGCCGGCGATCGTGGCGGCCCTGCGCAAGGCCATGGAGCAGGCAGTGAACGACAAGACGTTCCGCGCCGAGGCCGAGAAATCCGGGCTGCCGATCGAATACGTGTCCGGCGAGGAGACGGCGCAGGTGTTCGTCGAATTCTACAAGACCCCTCCAGCGGTGCTGGCGAAGGCACGCGAGATCATGGGGCGGAAGTAGGTTATTGCCGGACAGAGAGACCCGTGGCGCCCGCGCCACGGGATAGAGAACCGCGCGCGACGACGGCGGCCGGGCCCGGTCGAGCCTTCACCCGCGGCCGCCGCCCGCCGCTCTCTTTTTCGCCCGCGTCCTTGCGAGCCCCTGTCCCCTCGCCTTCCCGCCGACCCGCGTCTTCGTGCGCGGCGGCAGTTCGCCCGCCTTGGTCAGCCGAGTCACCCAGTATTCCCAGGCGCGGCCCATCGGCCGCTCACGCAGGCTGTAGGCCTCGGCCTGCTCGGTCTCGCCGCGCGTAAGCGGCGTGACGGTACCGAGCGCCTTGGCATGCAACAACAGCTCGGCATTGCGGTGAGTATGGATCGAGCGGAACACGACCTCCTGGAGACTCGCGCCCACCACCGTGGCGCCGTGGCGGCGCATCAGCACCATCGCATTCCGCCCGAGCGCGCGCGCCAGCGACGCGCCGTGCTCCTTGGTCGTCAGCACCATCGGCGTGTCGCCGAACTCGTCCTGGCTGTCCCAGAGCGGCACGGTGGTGCCCATGGTCGAGCCGAGTCCCATGATCGGAACGAGTTTCTCGTCGGTGACGCAGAACGGCAGGATCGCCGGCGCATGGTGATGGCAGACCGCGTTCACGTCCGGCCGCGCCCGCAGGATTTCGCCGTGGATCACGCACTCGCCGTAAGGGAGCAGGCCGCCGGGCGTGAGCAGCACGGAATCGAGGTTGAATTCGAGAATGTCCATCGGCTCGATCAGCTCCGGGCTGCGGGAGCGTGCCAGGAGATAATGGTCCGGCTTCTCCGGATGGCGCACGCTGATGTGGCCGAAGCCGTCAAGCACGCCCTCATGAGCCACGATGCGGTTGGCAAGCGCAAGCTGATAGCAGATGTCGTCGATGGCGTTAGGCATGGGCGTTCCTTTTCGTTCTGTCGTTGCGGCGGGGCCAACAACTAGCACGGCGTCATGCCTGCGGATGCGGGCATCCGGTACTCCCCGTCTCGCCGTGAATGCTGGATCGCCCGCGTGCGCGGGCGATGGCAGCGGAACGTGTGGTTGAACTCGCTACTTCGCCGGCGGCCGGTAGAGGATATCGAACAGGCCGGCCACGTCCTTGGGCGTCAACAGCGAAGCGGTGAACTTGTACTGATGCGCGTCGCGCAGCGTCCGTTCGAGGTCCCTGATCTCGCCGATCTGAAGCGCCTCGCGCGGGAAGAACTCCTTCACCGTCTGCTCGCCGATCGCGCGCGGTACCTTGGCGAACTCCACAAAGTAGTCGATCGCGCGCGACTTGGGCTGGTAGGAGAATTCGATCGCTTCGTGATAGACCCGCATCAGCCGCGCGATGGCATCGCGCTTGGTCTTCAGCGAATTGACGTTGGCGATGTTGACGCGGATCGTCTGATTGCGCAGCGCGGTGGCATCGCGGGCGCGCGCCACGATCACGATCTTGTTGTCGTTGAGCTCGCGCAGGGCGAATGGCGGCGCCGCCCAGCCGATGTCGATCTGGCCGGTCATGACGCTGGTCAGCGTGCCCGGCAGCCCGCCGGTGGCGGTCGGCCGCGCCTTGGAGCCGGCCTGCCGGAGCAATTCCAGGAGCACGAGATTGGAGGACGAGCCGGGCGAGGAGAAGGCGACCGTGTTCTTCTCGGTTGCGTCCTTGAGGCTTCTGATCTTGCTCTCGGAGCGGACGTACCAATAGATCTCGTTGGCGCCCGTCATCTGCGCGGACACCACCCGGATCGGCGCCTTCTTGGAATAGGCGCCGATGGTGCCCAGGAGCCCGTTCGACATCGCCACATCCACGCTGCCGGAGGTGATGACCTGAAGCGTCTGTCCGCCGCCTTCGGTGAAGAAGAACTCCACATCGAGGCCGGCCTTTTTCAGCATGCCCTCCTTCTGGGCGGTCTCCAGAAACGTCGAATCCCAGAAGCCGCGCTGCGAGATTGCGACCTTGAGCTTGTCCTGTGCCTGGGCGGTCGAGCCGAGAACGCCGGCCAGGATCGCCAGGGCTGCGAAGGTTCGCCTGATCATGATCTTCCTCCACTGTCGTTCCCGCCAAGAGTGCCGCAAACGGATGGCGGGCGACAACCGGGAATATCGCCACATGGTGACACCGGCGCCGGGCTGTGGCACCGATGCGGCTGCATCGCCAAGGCCAATCCGAACAACGGGACCTGCCCCATGAACACGCAGCCATCGCGGTTTTCGCCGATCCGCCGGGTCGTGACCGGCCACGACCACAACAACGTCGCCAAGGTGATCATGGACGGCCCCGCCACCAACCACAAAGGCGGCGCCTCGGGCGCGCAGTCGACCCTGATCTGGATTACCGAGGGCGCGCCGGCGGAGATGCCGATCGGCGAGAATGTGGAGGACCTGGGTGCGCGCATCCTCGGCACGCCGCCGCCCTCGAACGGCACCCGCTTCTGCGTCATCACCTTTCCGCCCGGCAATCCCGGCCGCATGCACCGCACCGAGACGATCGACTACGTCATCGTCATGCAAGGCGAGCTCGACATGGACATGGACGACTCGACGGTGAGGTTGAAGGCCGGCGACGTGATGGTGCAGCGCGGCACCAATCACTCCTGGGTCAACCGCGGCACCGAGGTCGCGCGGGCGGCCTTCGTGCTGGTCGACGCCAAGCCGCTTGGCATCGGGCACCCGATCCTGCGCGAGCAGAACGCCAGCAGTTAAAGTTCCGGCGTTAACGGTTCGTTAACCATGCCGTAATCAACTAGCCGCGGGCGCGTCTGGCCCGCTCCATCCACCGCGTGCCAAACCAGCGGCGGCCCGATGTCCAAGCACGAACTGCACGCCGAACTCGCCCCGCGCATGATCGCCTACGGGCTCGATGCCGAAGCGCAGGGGCGGCTTCAGCGGCTATGGCCGACGCTCGAACCGCACCTGCCGCAGGCCATCGACGCCTTCATCGCAAGCGCCTCCAAGATTCCGCAGATTGCGGCCACCTTCGCCAAGCACCATACGCGAATCCGCGAACTCGAACTGTCGCACCTCCAGCACCTCTTCGCCGGCAGGTTTGACGATGCTTACGCCGAAAGCTGCGCCTATTCCGCAAGGGAGCATGCCGCCGTCGGCGTCGAGGCGCGCGTCAGGCTGAACTCGGGCTGCGTCGTCCTGCGCCGGCTGATCGACGTCATTGCGCGTCAATACTGGTTCTCGGCGGCCACCGTCGCCGCGCATTCCAAGCTGCTCGGCCAGGCCATCCTGTTCGACGCGGCGGTCACCAGCACCTTGCATCTTCGATTCGTCGCCGAAGCGCGCAATGCCCGGCGCTTGCAGATCGACGAAGCGATTGCCGAATTCGGCGACACCATCGGTGCCGTCGTGAACGCCATCAAGGAGGGCACGGCTTCGCTCGCGACCACCTCCGACGGCCTGCAACACGCAGCCGGCGAGACGCTCGACCGCATGGCATCGGCGTCCACGGCACTCAGTGCGACCAGCGAATGCGTCGCCATCGCCGTTCCCGCCTCGGAGGAGCTGTCGCAATCGATCGCCGAGATCGGCGGGCAGGCCGATCGCAGCCTGTCGATGGCGCGCGCCACCGTCAATGACACCGAACGCACGACCCAGGCGATCCGCAAGCTCGACGAGGCTGCGAAGCACATCGGCTCGGTCGTGGAGATCATCTCCAAGATCGCATCGCAGACCAACCTGCTGGCGCTGAACGCAACCATCGAAGCCGCCCGCGCCGGCGAGGCCGGCAAAGGATTCGCGGTGGTCGCTTCCGAGGTCAAGCTGCTCGCCAACCAGACCTCAAACGCGACCGGTGAAATCTCCAACCAGGTGGCGGAAATCCAGGAAGCGACCAAGCGCGCTGTCGCCGAAATCACCTCGATTGCCGGCATCATCCAGGACCTGACCGGCGTGGCCACCTCGATCGCCGCCGCAGTCGAGCAGCAGTCCACCTCGGCGCGCGAGATCGCGTCGAGCATGCTGAGCGCGTCGCACAGCACCGTGCGTACCGCCGACGAGATCAAGGCCCTCGAGCAGGTCGCACGCCGCGCCGCCAATGCCGCGGACGAAATCCAGGGCTGGGCGGAGCGGCTGTCCTCGCGCGCTGAAGCGTTGGAGTCGAAGGTCGACGATTTCTTCGATCGCGTCCGCACCGAGCAGCCGGCGCGCAGCGGAGCTGCCAACGGCCGCGGCGCCCCGCTCCCGCAAGCCCGCGCGTCATAGCGCCTGTCATTCAGCACTGCGCCGGGACGGGGTCGGCGATCGCGCTCGGCCCGCAAGGCAGGCATCCCCTTATCGGGTTTTCATGGACGTTTTCAGGCCGTCCTGTCGCAGCCGGATGCCTTGACGCCGGTTCGCGGCTGGCATTTGATTGCCGTTACGATGAAATCCAAGTTCATCTGGGAGGAGTTTGAAATGTTGAGAAAACTTGCATTGGCCGTGGCCCTCGCATCGATCGCCGGCGTAGCGCAGGCGCAGGAGATCAGGGTCGGCGTGGCGCTGCCGTATACCGGTGTCGGTGCCGAATTTGCGCAACTGATCGAACGCGGCATGGAGCAGTATCTCAAGCTCAACGCCAAGAGCGTCGCCCCCTACAAGATCACCCTGGTCAAGCGCGACGTGAAAGACCCGAGCGGCGCCAATGCGCGCACCGTCGTTCAGGAATTGCTGACCCAGGACAAGGTCGACGTCCTGGCCGGCTGGGTCTACTCGCCCAACGCCATCGCGTCGGCGCCGCTGGTCACCGCGGGCAAGAAGCTCGCCGTGATCATGAACGCCGGCACGGCGCACATCACGCAGATGTCAGGCAATTATGTGCGCACCTCGTTCAGCATGTGGCATTCGGGGTTCGCCATGGGCGAGACCGCCGCCAAGCGGCTCAAGGCCAAGACGGCGGTGGTGGGCTACAGCGACTTCCCGCCCGGCAAGGACATGCTGGCATCCTTCAAGCGCGCCTTCGAGGCCTCCGGCGGCAAGGTGATCGACGAGATCCCGATGGGCGGCCCGGCGGCGGTGCCGGATTTCACCCCGTTCTTCCAGCGCGCCAAGGACAAGAAGCCGGACGTGTTCTTCGTCTTCGTCCCGGCCGGCGATCACGCCGCGGCGGTCGTGCGCACCTATGGCGCATTGGGGATGCGCCAGGCGGGTATTCGCCTGATCGGGCCGGGCGATATCACCCAGGACACCAAGCTCCAGGGCATGGGCAAGGCGGCGGTCGGCCTCATCACCATGCACCACTATCACGCCGACCTCGCCAACGCCGAGAACCAGCGCCTGGTGGCGTCGTGGAGGAAGGACTACGGCGCCAACGCCACGCCGGACTTCATGGCAGTCGGCGGCTATGACGGCATGGCGGCCATTGTCCATGCCGCGCATGCGACCAAGGGCAAGATGGAGGTCGGAGCGTCCCTCAAAGCGCTCGCGGGATGGAAATTCCAGAGTCCCCGCGGTCCCATCATGATCGATCCCGACACCCGCGACATCGTGATGAACGAGTATCTGTCGGAAGTGATCGAGAAGGACGGCCGCCTCTACCAGAACACGATCGCGACCATCGAGAACGTGCGGGATGCCTGCAAGGCGCTGAAGATACCGCCCTGCAAGTGATTTTTGCGAGGCACTCACATGTGCGACTGACGGCAGCGCCGCCGCCCCGCGACCGGGACGGCGGCGTCTGCTACATTGCCAACGGATGGGGGGCCGCTGGTGATCTTCGGCATCGATATCGTCAGCATGGTGCTGGGCGGGCTGGCCGCCGGCATGGTGCTGTTTATCGTGTCGGTGGGACTGTCGGTCACCATGGGCCTGATGGGCTTTGTCAATCTCGCCCATGGCGGCTTTGCCATGCTCGGCGGCTATGTGATCGTGCTGACCATGCGCCACTGGGGCCTGGGCTTCGTGCCGGCGCTGATCCTCGGGTTCGTGGTGATCGCGGGAGTCAGCGTCGCATTCGAGCGGCTGCTCTACTCCCGGCTCTACCGGGCCTCCGAACTCGACCAGGTGCTGTTCACCATCGGGCTCGTGTTCATGATGATCGCCTCGGTGACGCTGCTGATCGGCCCGGAAAACCAGATTCTCACCTTGCCGTCGTGGTTGCAGGGCCAGCTCAATCTCGGCTTCGTGCAATACCGCACCTACAGCATCTTCCTGATCGTAGTCGGAACCTTGATCGTGGTTGCGCTGTGGCTCGGCTTCGAGCGCACCCGCATGGGCGCGCAAATCCGCGCCGCAGTCGACAACCGCCGCATGGCGGAATCGCTCGGCATCAATATCGATCGCCTGTTCATGCTCACGTTCGCCTTCGGCAGCGGCATGGCGGCGGTCGGCGGCGGACTCGGCGCCGAGTTTCTCGGGCTTAGTCCGAACTATCCGCTCATCTATCTTGTCTACTTCCTGATCGTCGTCTCGGTTGGCGGGCTTGGTCGCGTGACCGGCGTGTTCTTCGCGTCGATCATCATCGGTATCTTCGATTTCGCGCTCAAGAAGTATCTGCCCCAGGGCGGCACCCTGTTCATCTATGTACTCGCGATCCTCCTGCTCTTGTGGCGCCCGCAGGGACTGTTCGGGGGAAAGGCGACATGAGCGCACAGGCGCACGGGATGGTCGACCATCCAGCGGTACCGTCGTTGGTCCGCCAGCATCGCATCCGGCTGTGGGAGCCGCTGCCCTGGATCCTGGCGCTCGCCTACTATTTCGCGTTCCCGAACCATCTCGGTTTCGGCACCGACCTTCTGATCACGATCCTGTTCGCGCTTTCGCTCGAGCTCGCGCTCGGCTATGCCGGCATCGTCACGCTGGGACATGCCGCGTTTTTCGGTGCCGGCGCCTATACCGTCGGGATGCTGGTACATCACGGCATCTGGGCCGAGCCGCTGACCAGCCTTGCGCTGGGCGCTGCCGTGGCGGCCCTGATCGGCTTCGGCTCCGGCCTGATCCTGTTGCGGACCACCGGCCTGACGCTCTTGATGCTCACGCTCTGCACGATGGCGCTGCTCGAAGAAGCCGCCAACATGGGCGAGCGGTACACCGGCGGGTTCGACGGTCTGCCCGGGCTGAACATCCCGCCGTTGTTCGGGCTGTTCGAATTCAGCCCGCTGTATCCTCGCGTCCAGTACCTGTACGTGCTGACGATGCTGTTCCTGTGCTTCGTGTTCATCCGCACGCTGGTCTATTCGCCGTTCGGCCAGAGCCTGACCGGCATCCGAGAGAACACGCTGCGCATGCACGCGGTCGGCGCGCCGGTGAACTGGCGGCTGGTTACCTGCTACACCATTTCCGCCGCCATCGCCGGGATCGCCGGCGGCCTGTGGGCGCAGGCCAACGCCTACGTGAATCTGACCACGCTCGGGCTCGATCGCGCCGCCACCGTTCTCATCATTCTCGTGCTCGGCGGCTACGGCCGGCTCTACGGCGCCTTCATCGGCGCGGTCGTCTACATGGCGCTGTCGCATTTTCTGGCGAAGGTCTATCCCACCGCCTGGCAGTTGGGGCTCGGTCTGCTGCTGATGCTGATCGCGCTGTTTGCGCGCAACGGCATCATCGGACTGTGGGATACCTTGCGTCGCCGCTTTGTATCGCAACGCAGGCCGTCATGAACGCGCCGCTGCTCGAGACGCGCTCGCTGTGCAAGAATTTCGGCGCGCTTGCCGCCGCGACCGACATCAATTTCCGCCTGGAATCCGGCGCGCGTCACGCCCTGATCGGTCCGAACGGCGCCGGCAAGACGACATTCATCAATCTGCTGACCGGCGTGTTCCTGCCAAGCAACGGCCAGGTGCTGTTGCGCGGCCGCGACATCACCACCATGCAGCAGGCCGCCCGCGTCAAGCTCGGCATCGCACGCACCTTCCAGATCAACCGCCTGTTCCGCGGCTTGACCGTCTTGGAGAACGTCTACATCGCCGTCGCCGAACGCCTTGGCGTGGCACCCTCCATGATCAAGCCGGCGGGAATGCGCCGGGAAGTGGTGGCGGAGTCGATGCGGCTGCTGCAAACGCTGAAACTCGCCGACGACGCCGAACACCGCATTTCGGAGCTGCCCTACGGCCGCCAGCGGCTGGTCGAGCTCGCGATCGCGCTCGGGCTTCAACCGGAGGTGCTGCTGCTCGACGAGCCCGCCGCCGGCGTGCCGAGCGCCGAAAGCCACATCATCCTGGACGCAGTCGCCGCACTGCCGAAACATATCGGCGTGTTGATCATCGATCACGACATGGACCTGGTGTTCCGCTTCGCCGAACGCATCACGGTCCTGGTGGGCGGCGCGGTGTTCGCGGAGGGAACCCCGAAGGAGATCGGCTCCGACCAGCGCGTGCGCGATGTCTATCTCGGGCAAGCGCATCATGGCTGACGCGCTCGCGCTCATCGGAGTGTCAGCGGGCTATGGCGAGACGGTCGTGCTCGAGGGCATCAACCTTGCGCTCAAGGCCGGCGAGAACGTCAGCATCATCGGCAGAAACGGCGTCGGCAAGACCACGCTGCTGGCAACCGTGATGGGCCACACGCGCCTGCACAAGGGCGACGTGCTGCTCAACGGATCGAGCATCGTTCGCATGCCGATCTATGCACGCGCACTGGCCGGCCTCGGCTACGTGCCGCAGGAACGCGAGATTTTCCCATCGCTGTCGGTGCGCGAGAACCTGGAGATCGGGGCGCGGCCGGGCGATTGGACGCAGGCGCGGGTGTTCGACCTGTTTCCGCGCCTGCAGGAGCGGCTCGGCAACATGGGCAACCAGCTCTCCGGCGGCGAGCAGCAGATGCTCTCGATCGCGCGGGCGCTGCTGACGAACCCCACCGTCCTATTGATGGACGAGCCGACCGAAGGCCTTGCGCCGGTGCTGGTCGAGACCCTCACCGCCGTGCTGCTGCGGCTGCGCGATTCCGGCCTGTCCATCGTCCTGGTCGAGCAGAACAGCCGGGTGGCGCTCGGCTTCTCGGAGCGTGCGGTGATCATGGACAAGGGCCGCATCGTCTACGACGGTGCCTCGGCGGCGCTGCGCGACGATCCCGAAACGCTGGCTCGGCTGGTCGGCATCACCGAGGCGGGCCCCGCCCGCTGACGGGCCGGCATCGCGCGGTGCGGCGTTTGCGGCCGCAAACGATTTGCACGGTTCTCGACTCGCACGCGCCCGACGCACTACAATGCCGCCGCGGGGGAACGGAGCATGCAGTGGATATTGCCTGGACGGTGGTGCTGGCAGTCGCAGTCGCCGTGGCGTTGTTTGCAGCCTACAATGCTGTCCACTATGTACTTTTCCTGCTTGCCACGAATCTCAAGGACGCCACCGACATCGGGCACGCGCTGAACGAGTTTGAGCGGCGCCAGTTGATCGAGTGGATGCCGCGGGCGTCCGACTTCCGCAAGCACGACGACGAGAACCGCACTTACGACGACGTATTCGGGCGCTATCGCGGCGAAAACGACAATTACAGCGCCTGCGCCTTTCCCCGGGCGGTGTTCGCCAACCCATACGGCGCCGACTTCGTGCTGCTCAATCCGGCGAAGGGCATGCGCCTGTTGGACCTCGGATGCGGATCGGGGGCGGCGGCGCATTATATTGCAAGCCGCAGCGCCGCCGAGATCGTCTGCGTGACCAACTCCGCCGTGCAGGCGGATATCTGCCGACGCAAATTCGCGGCATTCGACGGCCGCGTGAGCGTGATGGTGGCCGATTTCGACCATCTCGAACTGCCGGCTGAAAGCTTTGACGCCGTCTATTCCCTGGAGTCGATCGGCTACACCAAGGACCTCGATGCATGGCTCGATCGCTGCTGGCGGCTGCTGAAGCCCGGCGGACGCCTCCTGATCCGCTCGCCCGGCGCGCTCGACTTCTGCAAGAGCGAGCAGGACTACCGGAACGTTACCGACTTCTTCGAAAACTGGCGGTATAATTTCTTCGGTCCCAACCTGCTCGTGTTCAAGATCCGCAGCCGCGGTTTCATGCCGATCCGCTATCGGAAGGTTCCGTTCTGGGCCTACGGCTTGACCTGGAACTTCATCCAGCACGCGTTCCTGTGGAAATTCCGCCTGCGGATGCGGACCTTCGTCGGCCTGGAGCAGATCATCTGGCGCACGTCGAAGGCATTCGTGTTCGGCAATCCCTATGCGATCGTGCAGGCCACCAAGCCGCTCGCCGCGCCCGCCCCCCTTCCCAACGCGACCACGGATTCCCGTGCGGACGCAATCGTGGCCGTGAATTAGGCACCCACCTCGGGCGCCGCGCCACGTCCCGTTATGGCGCACTTCCGGGCGCCGATTCACGACACTGAAACCTCTGCCGGTTAGCGTCACGGGCAATCGCCACGCGAGCCACCGAAGTGCTGAGCAAGTCACCACCCGCATCCGCCGTCGAAATCAGCGGCCTGGTCAAACGCTTCGACCGGCCGGTCGTGGAGCAGTTGAACCTGAGCGTCAAAGCCGGCGAATTCTACGCGCTGCTCGGCCCCAACGGCGCCGGCAAGACCACGACCTTGAAGATGGTGGTCGGACTCCTGAAGCCCGACGCCGGCGCGATCTCGATCCTCGGCGTCGATGCGCTCGCCGATCCGGTCGCCGCGAAAAGGACCATGGCCTGGGTGTCCGACGAACCCATGGTCTACGACAAGCTCACGCCGCTCGAATACCTCGCCTTCGTTGCCGGACTCTGGGGCATCGATGCCACCATCGCCGAAGACCGTGCCCATCGCCTGCTCGGCTGGCTCGATCTGAGCGACCACGCACGCGAGCGCTGCGAAGGCTTCTCCAAGGGCATGCGCCAGAAGGTGGCGCTCGCCGGCGCGCTGGTGCATGACCCGCGCGTGATCATCCTCGACGAGCCGCTCACCGGGCTCGACGCCGCCTCGGCGCGCCAGGTCAAGGCCGTGCTGCGCGAGCGCGTCGACGCCGGCGGGGCGGTGATCATGACCACGCACATCCTGGAAGTGGCGGAGCGCATGGCCGACCGCATCGGCATCATCGCCGGCGGCCGGCTGATCGCCGAAGGCACGCTCGACGACCTGCACGGCCAGGCCGGCAGGTGCACCACCACGCTGGAGGACACCTTCCTGTCTCTGGTCGCGAGTCAGGCCGCATGAGCCGCCCCGGCACGCTCGTCTGGTTCGCACAGCACGAAACCCGCCTCGCGTGGCGCGACTGGATGGCGATGATGACCGCCGGCCGCCGCCGGCGCATGACGAGCGTCGTCATCGTGCTCGCGATCTTCGCCGCGTTCATGCATCTACTGGCCTATCCGATCGTCAAGGGTTACGCCGGAATCGGCAGCGTGCCCGACAAGACCACGCTTGTGGTGATGACCGGCATGCTCGCCTTGTCGTGGTCGTTGATGGCGTCGCAGGCGATGGAGTCGGTGACGCGGGCGTTCTATTCGCGCGCCGACCTCGATCTGATCCTGTCGTCGCCGGCGGCGGCGCAGACGGTGTTCGCGGTGCGGATCGCGACCATCACGCTGGCGACCGCGCTGATGTCGATACTCCTGGCGGCACCGTTCATCAACGTGCTGGCGGCGCTCGGCGGCATGCGCTGGCTTGCCACCTACGCGCTCATGCTGGCGGTAAGCGTGTCCGCCATGGCATTTGCCGTCGCGCTCACGATCGCGCTGTTCATGACGCTCGGGCCGAAGCGGACAAGGCTGGTTGCACAGATCATGGCTGCCGTCATCGGCGCGACGTTCGTGATCGGGTTGCAGCTCGCCGCCATCCAGTCCTACGGCAGCCTTTCCCGCACCGACTTCCTGCAATCGTCCGCATTCGTCGCCGGCGCGCCCGACACCGGCAGCTTGGTGTATTGGCCGGCGCTGGCCGCCACCGGCGACCTGACCGCGCTGGCGGCCGTCCTCGCCGCAGGTCTGCTGATGCTCGGCAGCGCCATCGTTCTGTTCGCGCCGCGCTTCGCCGACTGCGTCATCGCCGCGACCGGCGTTGCTGCGCCCGCGCCGCCGCAACGCGGGCAGGCCAACGGCTTCCAACGAATGACTCCGGGAAGCGCATTGCGCCTGAAAGAATGGCTGCTGCTGCGGCGCGATCCGTGGCTCCTCTCGCAATCGCTGATGCAGATCCTCTACCTCGCGCCGCCCGCCTTCCTGCTGTGGCGCAGCTTCGGCGAGGGCGGCGGGGCGATCGTCGTGCTGGTGCCGGTGCTGGTGATGGCCGCCGGCCAGCTCGCCGGCGGGCTCGCCTGGCTCGCGATCTCGGGCGAGGACGCGCCCGACCTGGTCGCGACCGCACCCGTTCCGGCACGCCGCATCGTACGCGCCAAGGTCGAGGCGGTGATGGGCGTGATCGCGCTGGTGTTCCTGCCGTTCGTGCTGGCGATGGCCGTCATCTCGCCCTGGCACTCCGCGGTATCCGCCTGGGGCATCATCGCTGCCGCGGCCGCCGCGATTCAAATCCAGCTCTGGTTCCGCGCGCAGGCGAAACGCAGCCAGTTCCGGCGGCGGCACACCTCGTCGCGGGTTGCGACGTTTGCGGAGGCGTTCTCGTCGATCGCCTGGGCCGGCACCGCGGCGCTGGCCGCCGCCGGCACCTGGTTCGCCGCAATCGCAGGCGCGTTCGCCGTGCTGGTGCTGGCGGTGGCGAGAATGTTGAGTCCGCCGCAGGCGTGACGGACAAGTTCACGACCCGAGCACCCGCCCGTAGCCGGTCGGGCCATGGTCGAGGCCGTAGAGCCACTCCATCGCCTCGAACGACTGCTCCGCCGTTCGCGCCGACAGCATCATGTTGCGCAGTTCGCGCGCGACGCCGGACGCGTGATAGAACTCGCCATAGACGCGCGCCATGATCTGCACCCGCCCGGTGCGCAGATAGCGCGCATCCTGGTAGGCCTGGAACGCCGCCGCGTAGTCGCCCTGCGCCGTCTCGACGCGGTTGGCGAGGCACACCGCATCCTCGACCGCCATGCAGGCGCCCTGCGCGAGATACTGAAGCATCGGATGCGCGGCGTCGCCCAGCAGCGTCATGCGGCCCCTGCTCCAGGTCTTCACCGGCGGACGGTCGCACAGCACCCACATGCGCCAGCTTTCGATCTTGCCGAGCAGCGTGCGCACCGGCTGGCAGGTCCCGGCGAAACGCTCGTGCAGTTCGGCGGGATCGCCGTAGCTGTCCCAGCCTTCTTCGTAGCGGTTGGAATGGAACACGGCGACGAGGTTGTAGAGTTCGCCGCCGCGCAGCGGATAGAGCACCAGGTGCACCTTCTCGCCGGCCCAGAAGGTCATCGACCAGCGACGCAGGTGGTCGGGGACTTCACGTGTCGGCAGCACCGCGCGGTAGGTGATGTGGCCGGCCACCTGCGGCTTGCCGTCGCCGACGATGAGCTGCCGGATGGTGGACCACAGTCCGTCGGCGCCGACCAGAGCAGCGCCGTGATAGGCGGCGCCTTCGGTGTGTGCGGTCACGCGATCGCCGTGATCGTCCACCCCTACCACCTTTTGCGAGGTCTGGAAGTCCACGAGGTCGTTGGCCCGGCACGCCTCCAGCAGGACCGATAGCAGGTCGGGCCGGTAGATCAGCGCATAGGGGTGCGTGAATTTCGCGCGGAAGCGGCCGTCGAGCGGAACACGCGTCACCTCCTCACCGGAAATGGCGTCGAGCATGATCAGGTTTTCCGGGAACACCGCAAGCCGGCGGACCGCCTCGGTGACGCCGAGCGCATCGAACATCCGGAACACGTTGGGGCCGAGCTGGATGCCGGCCCCGACCTCCTTGAACTCCGGCGCCTGTTCCAGCACCTGGGTCGGGATGCCTTTCTGCGCCAGCGCGAGCGCGGCCGCCAACCCGCCGATCCCGCCACCGACGACCAGGACCGGCAACTTTCCAGGGTGGGTCGCCATCCTGAACAACCTAAGGTAATTTACGTAAGGACCTTCCCGCAACCGGACGTAGTCGCGCACAATGCTCTTAGTCGCGAATTAAACCTATGAACAGAATCACGTCCAGGGTGCCCTGCCTGAACCCGCCTGCAATGTCCGCCGCCGTAGTTTTCCAGGTCAGCACTGGACACAAGGGGCATCCTGATGCTGCTCCGCAGCATTCGATCGCGATTGATCGGACTGGTCATCGCTACCGTCATTCCCTTCACCGCGCTCATCGGGGTGGGTCTGTGGAACCAATGGCGCACGGACCATTCGGCTGCGATCCAGCGCGCCATCACCGAGGCGCGTCTGACCGCCGGCCAGGTGGACGATCACATCAACAACCTCAAGAACCTGCTGGCCGGCGTCAGCGTGGCGGTGTCGTGGAATCCGAGCGATACCGAATTCAACGATCGCGTGCTGCGCAAAGTGAAAGCGGAACTGCCGCCCTATATCGCCAATCTGCTGGTGTTCTCGCTTGACGGCACGAACATCGGCACGTCGTCCGACGCCGGGCGCTTCTTTGCCGGCGACCGGAGCTACTTCCGCCAGATCATCGAGGGGAAGAGCCACGCCGTCGGCGAAGTCATTCGCTCGCGCGCCGGCAGGGAGTGGGTCGTGACCTTGGCGCGTCCGGTCCTTGACGATCGGGGGCAATTGCGCGCCGTCCTTGCCGTTGGAACACGCTTGGAGCGGTTTCACGATGCGTTGTCGACTGCGAACCTCCCCGCCGGCAGCGTGATCCGCATCGTCGATGAAAACAGAATCGTCATCGCCCACGGAGTCGACGGTCCGAATCGCATCGGTTACGATCTCAGCGAGTCCACCGTCGTCGCACGCCATATTGCTGCGCGCGACATCAGCGAGCTGGTGCGCTGGTCGGACGGAGTCGAGCGCATCACCGGATCGGCCACCGCCGAAACGGTACCGTGGCTGGTCTCGGTCGGCCTGCCGGCGGATGTTGCCTTGACCGCCGTCTTGTGGCGCCTGGGATGGGGCGTCCTGTTCGCCCTGATTGCGCTGGTCCTGGCCTTCGGCATCGCCTGGATGCTGTCGGGCCGGATCGTCGGGCCGCTGCGGCAGCTCGGACGCGATGCCGCCGCACTTGCCGCCGGCGACCTCAGCCATCGTTCCCGCGTCGATACCGGTGGCGAGGTCGGGCTCTTGGCGGCGTCGTTCAACCGCATGGCGGCCGCGCTCGAGCAACGTCAGATCGATGCGCGCCACGCCGCCGACGATCTGAAGCAGGCCAAGGATACCCTGGCGGCCGTGATCGACGCCTCCCCGGTCGCGATCGTCTGCTCCGATCCGGAGCGCCGCATCTTCCTCTGGAGCCGCGCCGCCGAGCGGATCTTCGGCTACACCGCCGAGGAAGCCATCGGACAGTTCGCGCGCGAAATGCCGCCGACCGCCTCGGTGGAGTCGCTCGGACTGGTGCAGCGGGCGCTGCGCGGCGAGGTGATCCGCGACCTCCACCTCAAGCGATTGCGCAAGGACGGGACTCAGGTGGACGTGCGGGCCTCGGTCGCCCCGATGTATCATGAAGACGGCAGCGTGCGCGGGGTTGCGCGCGCCTATGAAGACATCACCGACCGGGTGCGCGCGGAAGAGCAGCTCAAGCGCATCGCCCACTACGACCAGCTGACGGGCCTGCCCAATCGACTCACCTTGCAGAAGGAACTGGGCCGCCTCCTCGCCGGCGACGGCAGGTCGACCGCCATCGCGCTGTTCGATCTCGACGGCTTCAAGGACGTGAACGATACGCTTGGTCATTCGACCGGCGACCAGCTGCTGGTGGACGTCGCGCACCGACTGGTCGAGGTCGCAGACAGCCGCGGTCAGGTCTGCCGCCTCGGCGGCGACGAATTCGTGGTGATCGTACCTGACTGCGGAAACCCGGTGGTGGTCGGCGAACTCGTCTCCAGCATGCTGAAGCGCCTGACCGAGCCTTTCAAGATCGGCGACCATATCCTGCACATCGGCGCCAGTGCCGGCATCGCCATGGCGCCGGGCGACGCCAAGAGCGTCGACGAACTCATCGCCAATGCCGACCTTGCGCTCTACCAGGCGAAGTCCGCCGGCCGGCGCGCCTATCGATTCTTCCTGCCGGTTCTGCGCGCGCAGGCTCAGGCGCGACGCAGCCTCGAAATCGAGCTGCGGCGCGCTCATGCCGAGAAGGAATTCGAGCTGCACTTCCAGCCCCAGGTCAGGCTCGCAGACGGCGCCATTGTCGGCGCCGAGGCGCTGTTGCGCTGGCGGCATCCGGTGGCCGGAGTGCTGGCGCCGGGGACCTTCATCGACACGCTGGCGGCAAGCGCCATTGCGCCCGACGTCAGCCGCTGGATCATCCGCACGGCCTGTTCCCGGGCCGCACAGTTGCGCGCCGAGGGCCTGCCGCTTGCCCGAATGGCAGTAAACCTGTTTCCCAGCCAGCTGGGCGACGAGAGCCTGTTGAATGACCTCGACGACGCCTTGCGCGAAACCGGCCTGCCGCCCCATGCACTTGAGCTCGAAATCACGGAAAACGTCGCGCTCGATTTCGAGGACGCCACCATCCTGAAGAAGATTCACGATCGGGGCATCAAACTCGCATTCGACGATTTCGGAACCGGCTACGCGTCGCTGAGCTATCTGACCCGCTTTCCGCTGTCGCGCATCAAGGTCGACCGCAGCTTCATTGGCAAGGTCACCGATGACGCAGGTGACGCAGCGATCGTCCGGTCGCTGATTGCAATGGCGCACAATCTCGGGCTCGAAGTGGTCGCCGAGGGTGTCGAGACGACGGCCCAGGCGGCGTTTCTCGTCGAACAGAGGTGCGAGGTCGCGCAGGGCTATCTCTATGCGAAGCCGCTGCCGGCCGCCGACTTCGAGGCCTATCTGCGTAACCGCCCGATCGCGCACGCGACGGACACGTCCGACCGGCGCGTGACGCGGCCACCGAAGCTGGCGCGGCCTGCGAAAGCGGCCAGCCGCCGCGCGCCGGTGAGATAGGGCGCGAACGTCAGACTACGGCGAAGGCTGGCGCGACTCCAATTCCTTGGCGCATTCTTCCCAGGCCCTGGCAATTTCCAGCAGCCTCTCCTTGTGTTCCGGCTTTGCCGATGCCAAGCCGATGACTTGACTTCGGTCAATGCGTTTGGACGAGCGCGGCGGCTACAAAGCAAGCTGCGCTGGCCGCGAATTATGAGTTTCCGGCGACTCGCTTGATCGTGGTTGCCGGGCTTGGCAATCATGATCCTCATTACCGATCCGATCTTCTATCTCATCGCCATTCCGGCGGTCACGTTTCTGGGCATCTCCAAGGGTGGCTTTGCGGGCGTGGGATTGCTGGCAACCCCCCTGCTCGCGCTCGTGCTGCCACCGTTGGAAGCTGCCGCCATCCTCCTGCCGATCCTGATCCTGCAAGACGCGATCTCGGTGCTGGTCTATCGCCGCGATTGGGATGCTCGCAATCTCAAGGTGATGCTGCCGGGTGCGGTGATCGGCATCGGCGCCGCCTGGATGCTCGCAGCTCAGCTATCCGATGCCCATGTGCGACTCACCGTCGGCGCGATCGGGATTGGGTTCGTTATCGACCACTGGCTTGGCCGCCGGAAGGTCGCGTCCTCGTGCCCGACGGTACCGCAAGGCGTATTCTGGGGCAGCGTTTCCGGGTTCACCAGCACGTTGTGCCAGGCAGGCGGTCCGCCGTTCCAGGTCCACGTGCTGCCGCAGCGGCTGGGCAAGCTGACATTCGTTGGCACGATGGCCATCTTCTTTGCAGCAATAAACTTGATGAAAGTGATTCCCTATTTCGCGCTCGGACAGTTCTCGGCCGCCGGCCTTGCGACCTCCGTCCTGCTGCTGCCGCTCGCAATCGCCACCAACTTTCTAGGCATCTGGCTGGTGCGCGTCACGCCGACATCGCTGTTCTTCCGGCTCACCTACCTTCTGATGTTCTTCGTCTCGCTCGCCCTCATCCATAGTGGGCTCGGGGAACTGCTCGGGCGAGGAGTCCTTCGCTGACACCCAATGATCGCGTTGCCGCGATGAGGGTGACCGTGCGCGAACGGTTTCACGTCGCCAGTGTGTCGAGACCGCATGCCCAGCACGCGCACGCCTGCGAGACCGACCCAGAACAGCATGTACCTAACCAGATGTGCGAACCGCAAGCGTCCTTGCCGGCGAGATTGAACGGTGCACGTGCGGTTCGCTCAATCCTGCGCCCGCGCCGTGTCGGAATCGTCGGGCCACGAGCCCGTCGGGCGCGGATACTTGCGCAGGAGCCGATAGACAAGGTTGACATGCTCGGCCTCCTCCTCGACGAACTCGGCGGCCATCTCTTTGACTTTCGGATCCCGCGTGGTCTCCACCACCGACGAGAAAAATTCCAGGGCACGCTTCTCGCATTGCAGCGAGAGCTGTAGCGCGTGCCACGGCGTCATCAGGTAGTGCGTGGCGCCAAGATCCGCTTCTTCCGGGCTCTCGCCTTCCGGCCAATCGGTCAGCGACTGGGCTCGCTCGAGGAGAGCCGGATCGCCCGAAAGCCTGCAGATTTCCTCCGCATGCAAGCCCTCGGCTCGGGCCAGGTCGCGAAATATGTGCATCAGCTCCGCATTGTTGTGAGCCTGCATCTGATCGGCCAGCAGGGTGTAGCGCTGCACCGCATCGGCTTCGATCCGGTATGCCACCGCGAGCAGATCGGCAACGCTCGCAATACTCGGGCCTGCGGGGACTTGGGTCATAGCTCGAACTCCTGCTCAAGCGACGCCAGCTCAACGCTGCTGCCACCGATCTTCGGTCGGTAGGGCCTGCGCTCGCCGCGATAGAGAATGCCGATATTGAAGCCGTCATCCGTCATGATTCGGCGCGCCGCCTTGGCCGGATCATTGGTTGCCGCCACCGGCGCCGGGTGAACTTGTTGCTTCCATGCCCGCTCATCGGGGCGAAAGGTCACGCACGGGCTCAATACCTCGACAAACGAAAAGCCCGGATGCCGGATGGCTTCGACCAGGACATCAGCAGTCTCGTTGGGCCTGCCCGAAAACGTCCGCGCGACAAAATTGGCGCCCGATGCCAGCGCAATGACCAGCGGGTGGAACGGGCTGAGCCCGGTGCCACCAGGTGACAGCGCCGTATCGAAGTCGGGCTCCGTGGTGGGCGACGGCTGCCCCTTGGTCATGCCGTAGACCCGGTTGTCCATGACAACATAGGTCATATCGATGTTGCGACGGCAGGCATGAAGAAAATGGTTGCCGCCGATCGAATAGCCGTCGCCATCGCCGCTTGCCACAACGACGGTCAGGTCCGGACGGGTCAGCTTCAGGCCGGTGGCAAGCGCCAGTGCGCGGCCATGTACGCCGTGGAACCCATAGCAATTGATATAGGCCGGAATCCGGGACGAGCATCCGATCCCGGAAACGACCACCGTCTTTTCGGGCGCCAGCCCGAGTTGGGCAAAAGCCCGGGTGAACGACATCAGCACGTGATAGTCGCCGCAGCCCGGGCACCAAATGGGATTGATATCGGACTTGTAGTCCGCGGGCTTGCAGGTCAGGCGTGGCTCGATGCTCGACATCACGGGCCCCATTGTGCAATCGCGTGCTCGACCTCCTGCCGGTGGATCGGCAACGGACCGGGCCGATGGAGAGTCCTCACGTCGGCGGGAAGGTCGTAATGCGCGCGGAGATAGCGGTAGAACTGTGCGCCGTGCGATTGCTCAACGACCAGCAGACGTTTCACTCCGTTCAGCGCCGCGTTGAATTGCTTCGGCTGCACGGGGAGGAGGAGCCGAGGTGCGATCAGGCGAACGTCGCAGCCTGCGGCGCGCACGCGATCGAGCGCTTCGCGCACCACGCCGGTCAAGGAACCCCAGGTCACAACTGCGAGCTCGCCCCTGCCTTCGAGCGTCGCCCAATGATCGCCGTAACTGAATGCTTCCAATTTCTCGCGGCGCTTGTCGAGTTGCGCGCGGTGATCGCTTTCGCCGCTGGTCGGAGTACCGCGTTCGTTATGGGTCAGCCCGTCCGCGGTGTATTGGCCGCCGCGCGCCCCGGGAATTGCCATTGGCGACACTCCCCCCGCCGCCAGGGCATAGCGTTTGTATCCAGCGGCCGGATCAAGCGCCGTCGAACGATGGCCGATGAAGGCAACATCCGCCGGGCGATCGATTGCCGCCACCGCCTGTCCGATGAACTGATCGGAAAGCACGATGGTCGGCACCTGCAAGGCTTCCGCCAGGTAGACCCCCCATTGGGTGGTGAACAGGCAGTCTTCCACCGATTGGGGCGCAACGACGACATGTGGCGCGTCGCCGTGGAATCCATACACCGCAATATTGAGGTCAGCCTGTTCGGACTTGGTAGGAATCCCGGTTGACGGACCCGCCCGCATCACATCGACGATCACGACCGGAATCTCGGCCGCGGTCGCGAGCCCAAGCGCCTCGATCATGAGGGAAAGTCCGGGCCCCGACGTTGCAGTCAATGAGGGAGTGCCGCCGAAGGATGCGCCGATGATCATGTTGATGGCAGCAAGCTCGTCCTCCGCCTGAAACAGCGTGCCGCCCATCCTGCAAAGGTTGGGTGCAAGCCATTCGAGGATTTCCGAGGCAGGGGTGATCGGATAGGCGGCGGCAAACCGGACCCCGCCGCGAATGGCGCCGAGTCCGGTGGTTTCGTTGCCCGAAACCAGCCAACGCCGGGTTGTGCGGGGAGCGGGCGGCGCCAGGGTCATCCCGGCGTCCAGATCTGCTGCGGCTGCAAAGCCGGCTTTCAGCGCCGCATGGCTTGCGTCGATGGCGCCCTGCCCTTTTTCAGCCAGCCGTTTGTCGATGACCGACGACAGCACACTCACGTCGACACCGGTCAGCCTGGCGGCGATGCCCAGCGCAATCATGTTCGGGCGCCCGTCCGGGATCGAATTCGCCAATTCCTTGATCGGAATTTCAACCACCCGGGCCCCCGCACGCGCAACGACGGCTGGCAAGTCTCCGCCACGCGGGTCGCTGACAACCAGGCCGTGCGATCCGACTTCGATCTCGGCGCCGAATCGGTTGGCATTCAGCCAGTCGATGCCGACCAGCAGGTCGAACCGGTCGGCCATGCAATTGATCGGACCGGTCGCCAGCCGGACCAACGCGGCAGCCTCGCCGCCGCGAATCTGCGGGCCGACCGTGCGCGTCATCAGACCGTACCAGCCGGCCGCACAGGCAGCTTCGAGCAGGATATTGCCGGCGGTGAGCGCGCCGGCGCCGCCACTTCCGACGATGGCAAGGGACAGACTATCAACGTCCGGCATCTGACCCTCCGGCGGGGACCGCGAACGAAGAAACCCGGGGTCAGTTTCCACCAAACCGAGCCGAAGCGGTTTGATCAAAATCAAGCATTCCAATACCGAATTACTGTATTCGCTTTTGCCCACTTGCGAAAAGTCAAGGCAGCTTCGTCAGAGCCGCCTGAAAATTCGCGATATTCGCGATCAACCGGGAGGTCGCCGATGGTCGAGGCGGCTGTCAGATGGATCATGACGGGGCAAGGCCAGCCTCTTGTCCCGATCGAGTTCAATCCGTTTCCGCCAGGTCGCGACGAAGTCGTGGTGGAGATCGCCGGCTGCGGTGTCTGCCACACCGACCTCGGATATTATTACGATGGAGTCCGCACCAAGCACGATCTTCCGCTGACACTCGGACACGAAATCAGCGGTCGTGTCGTGGATGCAGACACCGATACCCTCGTGTGGACCGATCAGGCCGTGATTGTGCCGGCGGTGATTCCGTGCGGCACGTGCGACACCTGCCGCCGCGGCAAGCCGACGATCTGTCCAAACCAAAAGATGCCAGGCAATGACATTCACGGCGGGTTCGCGACGCATATCGTCGTGCCGGCCCGCGGCCTGTGCCCAGTCGACGAATCGCGCCTGCGTGCCGCCGGGATTGAGCTTGCGGACCTGGCGGTGATCGCCGATGCGGTCACGACACCCTATCACGCCGTCATCCAAGCCGGTGTCGGCCCCGGCGATCTTGTTGTTGTGAACGGGGTCGGCGGCGTTGGCGGTTATGCGGTTCAAATCGCCAGCGCGCTTGGCGGCACCGTCGTTGCAATAGACATCAACCAATCCAAACTCGACGCAATGGCCGGTCAAGGCGCCGCACTGACGCTCAATGCCCGTCAGATGAGCGGCCGTGATCTGAAGGCCGCGATACTGGCGTTCGCGAAGGATCACGGCTTGCGCCCGTCAGAATGGATCATCTTCGAATGCTCCGGTACGCGCGTCGGACAGGAAGCGGCGTTCGGCCTGATCAATCATGGCGCGACCCTGTGCGTGGTCGGATTCACCATGGACAAGGTTGAGGTTCGGCTCTCGAACCTGATGGCCTACCACGCGCGTGCCCTCGGAAACTGGGGGTGTCCGCCCGAACTCTATCCGGCGGCACTCGATCTCGTTCTGAGCGGCCGCGTCAAGGTGGCGCCATTCGTCGAGAAGCATCCGCTCAACGAGATCAATCAGGTGTTTGAGGCTGTACACCACGGCGAGGTCAAGCGCCGCGCGGTTCTTGTGCCGACTCATTGACAAGGAGCAACCAATGACCGCTGACACTGCCCTGGCCATTGATGCCGCCGGATCACCACGGACGAAGGAACACACGCTCGTCTCCCACTTCGGGTGCCAAAGCGTCGTCGCCGGAGTGCGCTACGAAAAGCGACCCGTGAGAGGCGCCGACGGCAAGCCGATTGCAGGACTCTTCAACGCGTGGATCACGCTGGACAATCCCGCCCAGTTCAACGCCTACACGACCGACATGGTGAAGGGCGTCATCCTTGCCTTCCGTGAGGCGAGCGCAGCACGCGACGTGGTAGCCGTCGTATTCACCGGCTCCGGAGACAAGGCGTTCTGCACTGGCGGCAACACCAAGGAATACGCCGAGTATTACGCCGGCAATCCGCAGGAATACCGCGGATATATGCGCCTCTTCAACGACATGGTCTCTGCGATTTTGGCCTGCGATAAGCCCGTCGTTTGCCGTGTCAACGGCATGCGGATTGGCGGAGGCCAAGAAATTGGGATGGCATGCGACTTTACACTTGCGCAGGACCTTGCGCGATTTGGCCAAGCCGGCCCCAAACACGGTTCGGCTCCGCTTGGCGGGGCGACCGATTTTCTGCCTGTTCTGATCGGAGCCGAGCGCGCGATGGCGGCCTGCCTGCTGTGCGAGCCGTTCTCGGCGCATGAGGCCTATTTCATTGGCATGATTAGCGACATCGTGCCCGCGCTGAAGGTCGACGGCAGGTTCGTCGCAAATCCACTGGTTGAAACGGCTCGTATCATCGACGAACACGGTCGCATCGTGTTTGGAAAGCCGAAGTCCGGCGATGAGCTCAAGGCCGGCCACGATCTCATGAAGCGCGGGTCAATTGATCTCAGCCTGCTCGACGAGAAGGTCGAGGCACTCTGCACAAAGTTTCTTTACACATTCCCGGAATGCACAACAAAGACGTTAGAGGAGCTGCGCAAGCCGAAGCTGGATGCTTGGAACCGTAACAAGGAGAATTCCCGCGCTTGGCTCGCGCTCAACATGATGACGGAAGCGCGCGCCGGCTTCCGCGCGTTTAACGAGGGCACGCGCGACTCCGGTCGCGAAGTTGATTTCATCGCATTACGGCGCGCGCTCGCCGCAAGCGCGCCCTGGAACGACGCGCTAACCGAAAGCATCATGCCGCGAGCGAGGAGTGCGTCATGAATGCGCCCGCTAAAGTCTGGATCGAGGACGACGGGCGGCTGTTGCGGCTGTCGCTCGACCGGCCGAAGGCCAATTTGATCGACGCCACCATGATCGCAGTGCTCGAGCGAGCACTGGCCGAACACTTGGCTAATCCAAGAACCGCCGCCGTTCTTCTCGATGCACAGGGGCCACATTTCAGCTTTGGTGCGAGCGTGGAAGAACATCTGCCGGGCCAGTGTTCAGCCATGCTGGTTGGCATTCATGGTCTGATTCTCCGACTGGTCGAATCGCCCGTGCCAATTCTTGTTGCAGTGCGCGGCCAGTGCCTCGGCGGCGGCCTCGAACTGGCCTGCGCCGGCCATCTCATGTTCGTCAAGCCTGATGCCGTTCTCGGCCAGCCCGAGCTGAAGCTCGGCGTGTTTGCGCCTGCGGCGTCGTGCCTGTTGCCCGAACTGATCGGGCATCAACGTGCTTTCGACCTCCTGGCATCCGGACGCAGTATCTCCGGCGCAGAGGCGGCGACCATTGGACTGGCTTATGCAACTTCCGCCGATCCAACTTCCGCGGCGCTCCAATATTTCGAGGAACATCTCAGGCCCAAGAGCACCAGCTCACTGCGATTGGCCGTCGCGGCCGCACGCTTCGATTACGCCGTACGCGTGCGGGAAAAGATAGCCGCGGTTGAGCGGCTTTATCTCGACGAACTGATGGAAACCCACGATGCAGTTGAGGGACTGCAAGCCTTCATCGCCAAGAGGTCGGCACAGTGGACGCATCATTGATGACAAGCGCGACCGGCGGAATCGTCAACCGCGCAACCCAGCTGTTCGAGGATCTTGCCTTCACGGCACCCCGTGCCTGGAAGGCAGCGGAGCCCGGCCGCAAGGTCGTCGGGTACCTGCCGATCTACGTTCCGCGCGAACTCATCCATGCCGCGGGCATGCTGCCGCTCGGCATTGTCGGCGGCGGCGACCAGCTCGAGGTCATTCACGGCGACGCCTACTACCAGAGCTACATCTGCCGCATCCCACGCTCGACCGTTGAGCTGGGAGTATCCGGGCGGCTCGATTTCGTCGACGGAATGCTGTTCCCATCGATCTGCGACGTCATCCGGAACCTCTCCGGCATGTGGAGAATGATGTTTCCAAACGTCTACGTTCGGTATTTCGACGTTCCGCAGAACTATCGCGACGACATCGGCGGCAACTACTACGTCAACGAACTCGCCGAGCTGCGGCACGATCTCGGCGAATTGCGCGGCAAACCGATCACTGATGACGAGCTTCGGCAGTCGATCGCTGCCTATAACGAGAACCGACGGCTGGTCCGTCAGCTCTACGCCTTCCGTGCCGAACGCCCCTGGCAAGCGCCCGCAGCCGAGGTCTATCTGGTGGTCCGCGCGGGGCTGGTGCTTCCAGTCGAGGCGCACTCGGCGATGCTGCGTGACTATCTTGCTGCCGCCCGCACTGAGGAGCGACCGCGTCGCGACAACTGTCGTATCGTCTTGACCGGCGCCTTCTGCGAGCAGCCACCGCTCAATCTCATCAAATCGCTGGAGCTTGCCGGCTGCTATGTGGTCGACGACGACCTGCTGCTGATCACACGCTGGCTGACCAGCGACGTTCCGACCGAAGGCGATCCGCTTCGGAACCTCGCCGCCGCCTTCTTGCACCATTCCGAATCGACGGCGGCCAAGTACGAGCCAGACCTCAAGGAGAAGGGCCAGCATCTTGTCCGCGCCGTGCGCCGGTCCGGAGCAGAAGGCGTGATCTTCGCCGCACCGAGCTTCTGCGATCCGGCCTTGCTCGACCGTCCCATGCTCCAGCACGTACTCAAGGATGCCGGCATTCCGTTCATCGCGTTTAAATATGCCGAGAATTCCGGCCAGATGCAGCCCATTCGCGAGCAGGCCGGAACGTTCGCCGATTCAATCAAATTGTGGAGCGGGACATGACAACGATCGTGACGCGGACGCCGGCAGCTCCCAAGGAGGTCGTCAAGGACGCTTCCATGCTGAAGCAAAAGCAGATGATGGCAGCGCACTACGATCGACTGACCAGCGCTCCGGATACCGGGGAGAAAGTCGCAGCCACCTTCGTACCGGGCAATCTCAACGAGCTCATGATGTGCTTTGGGCTCGTGAACAACCTGCCCGAGGTAAACGCTATTCAGAACGGGCTGCGCCGCACGAGTGGCGCCTTTGTGCTTGAAGCCGAGAAGATCGGCCATTCGGAAGACGTCTGTACCTACGTGAAATCGGACATCGGCATGATGGCCAAGGGCAACGTCGCGCCGAACGGCAAGAAATTCCCGAACCCGGACGTACTGCTGCTCTCATACACCGGCTGCTTTACCTTCATGAAATGGTTCGAGCTCCTGCGCGAGCAGTACCAGTGCGAAACGATCATGTTGCACACGCCCTACATGGGCGACGGCAAGATCACACCCAACATGATCGAATACATGGTGAAGCAGCTCAAGGACGAGGTCATTCCCAAGCTTGAGCGCATTTCCGGCGTCAAATTCGACATCGACCGGCTGCGCGAATACCTGAAGAAGTCCGTGAAGGCCGAGGACGATCTGGTTTGGGTGCTGCAGACCGCCAAGAACAAGCCGTCTCCAATCGACGCCTATTTTGGCGGCATCTACTACATCGGTCCGATCTTCGGCGCTTTTCGCGGCACCGACGACGCGATCGAATATTACAGGTTCCTGCGCGAAGAAGTGGCGGACCGCCTGGCCAACGGTCAGGGCCCGGTCACGCCCGACGGCGACATGGGCAAGGAGAAATATCGCCTGGTGGTCGAGGGGCCGCCGAACTATACGAACTTCCGCCAGTTCTGGAAAATGTTCTACGATGAAGGCGCCGTCGTCGTTGCATCAAGCTACACCAAGGTCGGCGGCGTCTACGATTTCGGCTTCCGTCACGATCCGGACAGGCCGCTTGAGACCCTCGCCGAATATTGCCTCGGTGTCTACACGAACCGCAGCCTGCCGATGCGGATCGACATGCTGTGCAACTACGTCAATGACTACGACGCCGACGGCCTGCTGATCAACTCGATCAAAAGCTGTAACAGCTTCTCGGCCGGTCAGCTTCTGATCATGCGCGAGGTCGAAAAGCGCACCGGCAAGCCTGGAGCGTTCGTCGAATCCGACCTCGTCGATCCGCGCTACTTCTCCGCAGCCAACATCAAAAACCGTCTCGAGAGCTACTTTCAGATGATCGAGCAGAAACGCGCGGGCGCGCGCGCAGCAGCAGCCTGAGGGACAGCCATGAAGACTTTCGTCGGCGTCGACCTCGGCTCCACCACCACCAAGTCGGTTCTGCTCGACGAGAACCGGGAGGTGATCGGCCGCGGCATCACCAACTCGCGATCGAACTATGCAACGGCAGCGCGGGTCGCCGGACAGGAAGCGCGGATCGATGGCCGCTTCACGCTGTTCCGGCGGGCGCTGGCCGAGACAGGCGGCCTTGAGGCGAATCTCGACGATTTTCTTGCGGCGCTCGAGCGCGCTTTCCGACTCGAGCAGTTCCTGGAGCAACTCGGCGATCTTGAACGGACCTGCCTTGGCCACATCCAGGGCGAGCGATTCGCCAAGCTGGAGCTCGCGGTCAAGCAGGCGCTTGACGAGGTATTCACGCGCTTGCGCGCAGAGGCCATCGAACTCTATGCGCCGGGGGCCAAACGCAAGTCGGACTTCTTCCGCGATGTGGCGGGATCGCGCTACCACGTACACGCCGAGGACATCGCGCGCTCCGCTGGCCTGCCCTATGACCTCCTCCTCAACGTCTATGACAAGTCGATCATCGACGTAGAGAACCGCCCGCCGGCAGGAAATCTGAGCGAGAAATTCCCTCGCGCGCTGGCGCGCGTCCTGCAGACCGAGCCACGATTCCAGCGGAGCGCAGGCGCGGTGCAGGCTACGATCGAGAAGACGCTCGCCACCGAGCTCGAAGAAACCTACCTGGTCGGAACCGGCTACGGACGGGTCACCCTGCCGTTCTCGAAGGAGCACATCCGTTCCGAGATCCTGTGTCATGGGCTCGGCGCGCACATGATGTATCCGGGAACTCGTACCGTGCTCGACATCGGCGGTCAGGACACCAAGGGCATCCAGATCGACGCCAGTGGCATCGTCGAGAACTTTCAAATGAACGACCGCTGCGCCGCAGGCTGCGGCCGTTACCTTGGTTACATCGCGGATGAAATGAATATGGGCCTGCACGAGCTTGGCCCGCTTGCCATGCAGTCCGAGCGGCCCGCGCGAATCAACTCGACATGCACGGTCTTTGCCGGCGCGGAGCTGCGCGACCGGCTCTCGCTCGGCGAGAGACGCGAGGACATTCTAGCCGGGCTGCATCGCGCCATCGTCCTGCGCGCCATATCGATCATCTCCCGGTCCGGCGGGGTCACCAACGAATTCACCTTCACGGGCGGGGTCGCCAAGAACGAAGCGGCGGTACGCGAGCTCCGAAAGCTCGTAAGAGAGAACTATGGCGACGTCACGATCAACATCAATCCGGACTCGATCTACACCGGCGCGCTCGGAGCAGCGGAGTTCGCACGACGCGCCTACCTCGGCCAGGCCGACGGGAGCGCAGCATGACGATCACCGCTGGAATCGATGTCGGCACCGGCGCCGTCAAGGCCGCCGTATTCAAGGTTGAGAACGGACGCGAAACGTGGCTCGCGCGCGCCATTCTCCGGATCCGGCAGCGCGATCCAATTGAGCTCGCGCGCACGGCATTCGACGACGCACTCGAACAGGCCGGCCTGACGCCGGCACAGGTCGATTACGTTGCCACCACCGGTGAGGGTGAGAGCGTGCCTTTCCACACCGGTCACTTCTACTCGATGACAACGCATGCGCGTGGCGCGATCTACCTCGATCCGGATTCGCGCGCGGCGCTTGACGTGGGCGCACTGCATGGCCGCGCCATCAGCATCGATGAACGCGGCAAGGTCCTGAGCTACAAGATGACGAGCCAATGCGCCTCCGGATCGGGGCAATTCCTGGAAAACATCGCGCGCTACCTCGGCATCGCGCAGGATGAGATCGGGACGCTGTCGAAACAGGCCGACAATCCGGAGGTCGTGTCGAGCATCTGCGCGGTCCTGGCCGAGACCGATGTGATCAACATGGTCTCGCGTGGCATTTCGGCGCCCAACATCCTCAAGGGCATTCATCTGTCGATGGCCGCCCGGCTCTCGAAGCTGCTCAAGTCGATCGGGGCGGTAAGCGGTGTTGTCATGGTCACCGGCGGCCTCGCGCTCGACAAGGGCCTGATCGCCGCGCTGGAAGAGGACATCACGCACATCAAGGACATGAAGACGATTGTCCGCAGCAGTCCCGACTCGATCTATGCCGGCGCAATCGGCGCAGCGCTTTGGGGCGCCTATCGCTTCGAAAAGCTCGCCGCCCAAGGCGTTTTGACCGAGGCTGCATAGGACGCAATGGAGACCGACATGGCGCTGATGATCACCGAGGCCTGCACCGCCTGCGATGCATGCGAACCGGTCTGCCCAAATCAGGCGATCTCGGCAGGCGATCCCATCTATGTGATCGACCCGCTGAAATGTACCGAATGCGTCGGCGCCGAAGACGAGCCGCAATGCAAGCTCGTGTGTCCGGCCAACTGCATCGTACAGAATCCTGACTGGGCCGAAGCCAAGGATGAGCTGCTCGCGAAATACCAACAGCTGCACGCCTGACCGCCATGAACTTTGCCAATCGCATCAGCCAGACCCTGCATGACGAGCATTGCGCCACCGTAGCGCTCATGGAGCGATTCGAGCAATTGCTCGCGCAGCGCCGCCGCAGCGGTCCACCGGACACAGCCGACGGAATGGTCGCCAAGCTGCTCAACGACCTGTCCCTTGGCGTCGCGGCGGAGGTGGAGCGCCACTTCGCGTTCGAGGAAAATCAGCTGTTTCCATATCTGGTGGCGGCCGGCGACGGCGCCATCGGCGCCAACCTGACCAGCGAGCACGACACGATGCGGCCGCTTGGACTGCGCGTATCGGAGCTGGCGCGGGAGGCGACGATGCGGGGCTTTGACAACGCACGCTGGGATGAATTTCGCCGTCTCGGCCAGGAACTCTGCCAGCGAATGTTGATGCACGTTCAGAAGGAGGAGATGGCGTTGTTGCCGCTGCTTGACGAGTCAATGGATCAAGAGACCGAAGCTCGCCTCTACCAAAGCTATGTCGCGAATGTCTAAGGATCCGGCATGGTCGCTGTAATCACCTCCGCAAGGCAGATAGGCCCGCTGCGCGCCAATGATCTCGAATCGGTCATTGCAATCGATCGGTCTCACACCGGGCACTCGCGCGGGCATTTCTTCGAGAAGCGCTTTGCCGCGGCAGAGCAGAAGCCCGAGGACTTCGTCCATCTGGGCATTGTCAGGGACGGCCGGCTGCGCGGCTTCGCTCTGGCACGCGTACTGCGTGGCGAGTTCGGGCGTCAGGACGTTGTTGCCGTCCTCGATGCGCTCGGCGTCGACGTTCATAGCCAGGACGTTGGCATCGGCCAGCGTCTCATGGAGGCTCTGGTCGACGAGCTGCGCCTGAGAGGAGCGCGATCACTGCATTCGCAGGCCAAGTGGACCGACCACGACCTGCTGGGCTTTTTCGAGGTGTCCGGGTTCACGCTCTCCCCTCGCCTCGTGATTGAACGACCGGTGGCGGTGCCGCTGATCGAGGAGTTGGAGGAGCCATGACAGCGAAAGGGATCCCCATGCGCACGACGATTCCCACCCGCGTCGGAGAGGCCGCCGAGATCAACTATGGCAAGCCGGCAGCTCCCGACTACGGACCCCTGACACGCGATCGCATCCCCATTCGCGCCATGAAAGACAGCGACCTGCATGCGCTGATCGTGATCGATCGGCGGATCACGGGGCGCGACCGTTCGGACTACTTCAAGCGCAAGCTTCAGGAAGCGTTGCACGAATCCGACGTGCGAGTCTCGCTGGTCGCGGAGCAGCACGGAGGACCGGTGGGTTTCATCATGGCCAGGGTCGACCTCGGCGCGTTTGGGCGGGTCGAGCCGACGGCGGTCATCGACACCATCGGCGTCGACCCGGACGATCGCGGCCTGGGCGTCGGACGGGCGCTGTTCTCGCAGCTTCTGGTTAATCTGAGCGGCCTGCGCGTTGAGCGCGTGCGCACCGCAGTCGATTGGCGCGACCAGGACCTGCTCGCATTTCTGGACCACTGCGGCTTCCGACCAGCACAGGAGCTCTGCTTTGACCGTTCTATCGCTTGAACCGACGCAGGCGACGCGTCCTCGCTGTCGCCCGCGTTTCTCGTTTCAAGGTCATACCGCCATCGTCACCGGCGGCTGCCGCGGCATCGGCCTTGCGATCGCCGGCGCGTTGCACGACAGCGGCGCCGATGTCCACGTTTTCGATGTCAGGGCGCCCGAGCCAGCCTTCCCGCACCAATTCGCGGCCGTCGACATCACCGACCCGAAGTCCGTCGATATCGCGGTCGCCGGCCTGCCCGCCCCGGCGACACTGCTGGTAAACAATGCCGGCATTACCCGCGATCGATCGCTGTCCAAGATGAGCGATACCGAGTGGGCGGCCGTGATCGCGACCAATCTCACCGGCGCCTTCAACATGATCCGTGTCGTGGCGCCGCGCATGGCGGCCCTGGGGTTTGGACGCATCATCAATATCAGCTCGATCAACGGGCTGCGTGGCAAATTTGGGCAAGCCAACTACGCGGCCGCCAAAGCCGGATTGATCGGCCTGACCAAGACCGCTGCACGCGAATTCGGCAAAAAGGGTGTTACGGTCAATGTGGTGGCGCCCGGCATGGTGATGACCGATATGGCACGCGCGTTGCCCCCGGAGATCGTTGCGAAAGCATCCGACGAAGCCGTGCTTCCGATGCTGGCAGAGCCGACCGACATCAGCGACGCCGTCCTGTTCCTGCTTTCGGACGCCGCCCGCGCCATTACCGGCGAGGTGCTTCGCGTCGATGCCGGCCAGTACATCTGACCGCCGGCTTCCGCAATTCAACCGCCGGCAAGCGACGGTACGAACAGCCGCCGCATGACAAGGAACACAAACCACGCGTACGCAGTCGCGCCAACGAGACCGACCGCGCTCGCAATGCGCATCACGATTTCGTTGTCGAAACCGATCGCCACGGCGAGCCCGATGATTGCGAGGCAGTGACAGCCGGCGTGCAGGTCGAGGGCGCGCGGATCTGCAAGTTCGGAGGGCGGCAATGGCTCGCCGGCGGTGGTGCGTGTCGCATTCATCGATGCCAGGAACGGCACGATGCGCTGGAGAATGCCAAGTAGATACGTCAACAGCCAACCACCGAACAGGAGCAAGCCGAACAAGGTTGGCCCGTTCGGCCCAGCGGCGTCGTAAAGGGCGGCAAGCCCCACCAGGAGCGTCGCCGGCAGCATGACCCAGGCAGCGCGGACGAGAACAAAAGAAATGCCCAGGCGCTTGCGCAGGCCGCGTTTCAGCGCCTGCACCATGATCCGACGGTGCAGCGCACAGGCGACGAGCCCGATGGCGGCCGCCATCGTCAGGATGCCGCGGCTTCCAGCGAACGCACCAACGACGCCGCAGGCAAACGCGCCGACCGCACACGCCATTGCGGGAGCTGACGCGGCTCTGGCGGGGGCCGGTGCAAGGGTAAACATCGGAATCAGAATGTGACTGAAGCCGAGCACCAGCATGCCCATGAAACCATAGCCACCGAGAATCAGGTGCGCCAGTGCGACGAACTCATGGTTGCGCAGCCACCCGACCTCGTAGTCAACGACCAGCAGCAGCCCAAGCGCCAGCAATGCAACGAGCGCCAGGAGCGCGATCCAGGCGTAGGTTCCAACCACAGCCAGACTGGCAGAGCGGCGCAAATTGTCCGCGAGCAAGATCGCGAACACCAGCAGCCCCAACGTCGTAGCAACCGCACCCACGACGAAGGCCGCGATGTGCATGGCGTACATTCCCGCCACCAGCACAGTCAGGCCCGGAACTGTCAACCAGAACACAAGCTTGATCGGCCATACCGCCGACATGGCACGCCGGGTCGCGACCGGCAGCAGTTGAACGCTCGCCCCGATGGCGCTCGTGGCGAGCACTCCGAGCGTCAACAGATGCACGGCCGCAAGCGCAGGGCCAAGCCCGCCGCGAAAGCGCATGATGTCGGCAGCATTCACCAACACCACTATCCACATGATGACGTGCGACAAGGCTGCGACGCCGAAAAAGCGAAACGGCACCGACGCCGGCAGCAGCCGGCTCTTGGCTCCTCCCAAGAAGGTCGCTGCCAATGTCATCGCAGCACGCGTACGAGGCGCAGCAGCACCGCGTCCCGGCAGGCGGGAGTCCCACAGGAGCCCGCCAAGAGCTCGTAACTCCAGCCGCGGTCTTCGAGTTCCGGGTAAAGAAAGATCGGCTCACGATCGAGATGAACGATCAGCACGTCATCGGCTTGACCGGAATCGATCAACGTCAGGATTCTGACCATTGGATCCGGCGGCTCCAGCCCGCGCACGTCGAGATGCAGCCCTTCGGTCGTCCGCCAAACGGCCGCATCGTTGCAATCATGACTCATGGCACAGGTCCCGGCGGCATGCGCAGCTCGGTCGCCAGGCGCCGCACCAGCGCGGCGGCGGCAATCCGTCGATAGTGAGCGGATGCAATGGTCGTGCGCATTGGCGCTGTCTGCCGTCGCACCAGCCTATCGAGGCGCTGTAACGCTTCATCATCCAGCACATGGCCGACGAACTCCGCTGTTCCGTCGAGGAGCAGCGGCCGCGGATTGGTGCCGGTCAGCCCTACGCGAAGCGAGGCAACCGCGCCGGTTCTATCGATCGAGAGCGCAACCGCAGCTCCGGCGAGCGGAAAATCGATGGCGCCTCGGGTTCGTACCTTGGCATAGCGGGAGGGCGAACGTGCCGCCGGCAGGTGCACGGCAACGACCAGCTCGCCGGCCACGAGCGTCAGATGCGCACGACCGTCGTCCGTGTAGAGGTCGGCCATCGGGATGCGCCGCCGTCCTTCGCTCCCGGCGACTTCCACCTCGGCATCGAGAACCATCAATGCAGGTGCAAGCTCTCCGCAAAAGGCGGCGTGACAACGTTGACCCTGGGGCGCCACGTGGCAGATGTCCCCTTTGAGCTTGAGGCAATAGCCGTTGGCACTTCGCCACCATTCGCTTTGGTTGTAGTAGATGCAGCGGGTATCAAGGCAAAGGTTACCGCCGACCGTGCCCATGGCGCGATGGCCCGGACCTGCAATTCCCGACGCGGCATCCACCAGCGCACGGTATTGCTCCGCGATCTGAGGCATCCGCGCCAGCGTCGCCAGGCTCGTTGCCGCGCCGATACGCAGCCCGGCATCGGTCATCTCGACACCGGAGAGCTCGTCGATCCCGGCTAGGTCGATCAGGCATTCGGGCCGATCGAGGCCATGCCGGACGTTGACGAGAAGGTCCGTTCCACCACCGATGCAGCGGCTACCCCGGTGATCGCACAGCGCGGCGACAGCGGCCGCCACATCACGCGGCCTGGTGAGATTGAAGTGTGGAAGTGGTGCAGTCATGACGCGACCTTCCGAGCCATCGCCAGACGCCTCTGACGCTGCCGCGCGATCAACGCCTCCATCACGCGGTCCGGGGTCAGTGGAAGCTGATCAAAATCAATGCCGATCGCATTGGCAACGGCATTCACCAGCGCCGGAGGAAAGCCCGCCAGCGCCCCTTCGCTCGCCTCCTTGGCGCCAAACGGACCGTTCGGATCGTGGCTCTCAATGATTTGAACCTCAATCGGCGGCGATTCGGCGATGGTTGGAACGCGGTATTCAAGCAGGCTTGCATGCGCGGGCAGACCGTCGAGGTAACGGGTCTCCTCGCTTATCGCCTGGCCCATGCCCATCCAGACCGAACCCTCGACCTGTCCCGTGACCGCCAACGGATTGATCGCGTGGCCGCAATCGAGCGCAGCCCACACTTTCTCGACCGTGACCTGACCGGTCGTCTCGTCGACGCCGACCTCGACCACTTGCGCGGCATAGCTAAAGCCCATCGTCGAGCCGACGGCGCCGCCCTTGTGTTTGCCGCCTTGCGCATCGGGCGGACACGTGAACGTGCCTTTCACCGTAATCGTTCCGACGTCAACCAGTGCTGCTTTCACGACCTCCGCGAACGACAGAGTGGCCTGCCCTCCCCGCCCAACCCGGAATTCCTCGGCAACGCACTCGATGTCGCCCGGGGCAGCCTCCAACTTGCGCGCGGCCGCATCGATCAGAAGTTTCCGCAGATTCCTCGCGGCCTCGATCGCGGCGTTGCCGACCATGAACGTAATGCGTGAGGAGTAGGCGCCGTTGTCCTTCGGCGTTACGGCGCTGTCGCCCGCCACCACGCGCACGCGCTCGAGCGAAACCCCGAGCGTTTCCGCAACCACGATCGCCACCATGGTCGAGGAGCCCTGACCAATGTCGGCAGCTCCCGTCAGCGCTGTGACACTGCCGTCGAAATCGACCTTCAGATTGACCACTGCGTGCGGCTCGCCAGTCCAGTGGATGGGCTTGGCGGCACCGCTGACGTAGTGCGAGCACGCCATCCCCAGGCCCTTCCCGGGCGGAAGTTGTCCAATGCGCTCGTTCCACCGGCTGGCGCGCTGGACGCGATCAAGACATTCGGGAAGACCGTAGCTATTGACTGTGAGGTCGTTCTTTGTGCGTAACGGGGCTTGCAGCAGATTGGCCCTGCGGACAGCGAATGGATCAAGGCCAAGCTCGCGCGCCATCCGGTCAAGCGCGCACTCGAACGCATGACGCGTATCGACGGCGCCATGGCCACGCATGGCCCCGCAAGGCGGCAAGTTGGCGTAGACGCGGTATCCGTCGTACTTGATGGCGGGAATATCGTAGATTCCTTGCAGCAGCGCCCCGGCATAGAGAATGGTCACAATTCCGTATCCGGCGTAGGCACCGCCGCGCTGAACGACCTCGCACTCGCAGGCGGTCAACCGACCGTCCCTGCGCATGCCCAATTTCAGTCGGATGTCGGTCTGCGGGCGGGCGCGATGGGTGATGAAGTTCTCCTCGCGCGACAGCTGCATCATCACCTTGCCCGATGCGGCACGGGCCAGCAGTGCCGTGATGATCTCGAAGTTCAACACCTCCACGCGGGCTCCGAAGCCGCCGCCAATGAAGGGCTTGACCACGCGGATACGGGAAACATCCATGCCAAGGCACCGCGCGAGCATGAGCTGCAGGTAGTAACCGACCTGCGATACGCTTTGCATGGTAAGGCGTTGCATGATCGGATCGAACTCGGCGAGGGCGGCGTGCGGCTCGATCTGTGCATGATTGACTTCGGCACAAGCGAAGCTGTGCTCCCGGACCAGGTCGGCTTGCGCAAATCCCATCGTGATGTCGCCGAACACATGATGCACCTCGCGCTCGATATTGCCCGGCTTGTTGTGATGCAGCAGCACGGCGTCCGGTTCCCGGGCATCGGCCGACGTATAGTAGGCGGGCAGCTCGCGCACCTCGAACTCGATGAGATCGATGGCCCGCTGTGCCGCCTCGGCATCGATGGCGGCAACCGCGGCAACCGGCTCACCGCGATAGCGAACACGATCGCGGGCAAGTGGATACTCGTTCATCGCTACCGGAAGCACGCCATAAGTGTGGGTGCAATCGTCGCCGGTGACGACCGCGACAACCCCGTCGAGCGCGCGGGCCTTTGCCACATCGAGGCGCAGGATCTCGCCGTGGCTCACAGGACTGCGGAAGATGCGCCCGACGAGGGCCCCGGCATGATCAAGGTCGGCTGTGTAGCGGGCGCGCCCGGTGACTTTCTCGATGCCATCGATCAACGGCACGCCGGCAGGTATCTTGCGCCCTTCGCTTGCAGGGTTCGCCGTCACGGCAAAGTCTCGGCGGCCGTCCGGACCGACTGGATGATTTTGACATAGCCGGTGCAGCGGCAAAGATTGCCCGAGAGGGCGATCTTGATCTTTTCATCGCTCGGATCCTGGTTGCGCCGCAACAGACCCTCGGCCGCCATGATCATACCGGGCGTGCAGAATCCGCATTGCACCCCGAGCTGTTCATGGAACGCGCGCTGCAGGCGATGCAGGCGCCCCTGCGAGGCCATGCCTTCGATGGTCTCGACCGATCGGCCTTCGCACCGAGCCGCCAGGACGAGGCAGGCCGGAACCGGCTCGCTGTCGACCAACACCGTGCAGGCCCCGCACTCACCACCGTCACAGCCGGTCTTGGTGCCGGTCAGCCGAAGGTCATTGCGAAGATAGTCGACCAGCAATTGATTTTCGGCCACGGCGTCCGCGCGCCATCGGCCGTTGATCCTCACACGCAGCAGTCGCCTCTGTGAAACCGCCTGCGGCATCGATGACTCCGCATGTCGCTGGATACGCTAATCGCACCCCTGCGCGCCGGGCCATGACAAAAGTCAAATTGCATCAGGCCAGCGAAATCCTGCACGGGACGGCTCCTGACTTAAGTCAAGGAATCCCCGCCCAAAACCGACTTCTCTTTACTGGCGGTCCGTGCAGGGCAGTCCAGGAGATGGTCGTGGCCGTCGAGCGCGACTACAATGCAGCGGTCGATTTCATCGACCGCCACGTGGCGGAAGGCCGAGGCAACAAGGCGGCCTTGGTCGATGCCTCGCGATCGATCAGTTATGCGGAGCTATGCAATGCCGTGGCGCGCGTCGGCCCGATGCTGGCGAAGCTCAACGTCGAACGTGAAAATCGGATTGCGCTGATCCTGTACGACTCGATTGAGTTTCCGATCCTGTTTTGGGGCGCAATTCGAGCGGGCATCGTCCCGGTCCTGCTGAATACGTTACTGACCAGCGATCAGTATCACTATCTGCTTGAAGATTCCCGCGCGAAGGTCGCATTTGTCTCGGCTCCAATCCTGGAAACGCTTCAGCAGGCCGCCAGAGGTCTCGCAACCCTGAAGCAGATCGTCACCATCGGTGGAGGCCAGGACAATCTGCCCCGCTTTGAGACGCTGCTGGCGGAACAGCGCGAACCGGCGTCGCCGGCAAACACGTGCGCTGACGAAGTCGCCTATTGGCTCTATTCGTCCGGCACGACGGGCATGCCAAAGGGCGCGATGCACGTCCATTCAACTCCGATCATGTTCGCGGAACCTGTGAACCGCCGCATCGGCATGCAGGACGATGACACGGTCTTTTCGGTCGCAAAGTTGTTCTTTGCATACGGCATCGGCACGTCGATTTGTGCGCTGGGAGCCGGGGCAACATCTGTCTTGTTCCCGGACTGGCCGACACCGAAGGCTGTCTTCGACGTCATGCGGCGCCACCAGCCAACCATGTTGTTTGCGGTACCGACGCTCTACGCGGCCATGCTTGCGCACCCCGAATGCTCGCCCGACAACGGCTCACGACGGCTGCGACTCTGCTTCTCGGCCGGAGAGCCCCTGCCCCCCAACATCGGGAGAGGCTGGAAACAGCGCTACGGCCTCGACATCTGCAACGGTGTCGGCTCCACCGAGATGGGGCACCTCTTCCTGACAAACCGTCCCGATGCCGTGGAATACGGAACGTCCGGCATTCCCATCGACGGCTACGAGATGCGACTTGTCGACGAAGCCGGACACGAGGTCGCCGACGGCGAAATCGGCGAGCTGCTGGTGCGCGGCGCGACCGCCGCCGCCGCCTATTGGAATCAGCGCGAACGATCGCGGCGTGTGTTTCAAGGCGAGTGGACCCGCACCGGCGACAAATACGTGCGCCGGTCAGACGGCGTATATAACTACTGCGGCCGCACCGACGACATGTTCAAGGTCAGCGGCATCTGGGTTTCACCTTTTGAAGTCGAAGCGGCGCTCATCAGTCATCCGGACGTGCTCGAGGCGGCGGTCGTACCAACTCAAGATGACAAGGGCCTCATCAAGCCCAAGGCATTCGTCGTCCTGAAAGGCAATCCGGCCGAAGGCGCCGGCCGGGCCTTGTATGAAGGCCTCAAGCTGCACGTCAAGAGCGCGATCGGTCCGTGGAAGTATCCGCGCTGGATCGAGTTTGTCGACTCGCTGCCGAAGACGGCAACCGGAAAGATCAAGCGCTACCTCCTGCGCGACCTCGCCGCGCAGCAGGCAAAGTCCAGAGAGGTGGGACGGTCATGATCGATCTCAGCCACCTCGCCTGGCCATTCTTCGGCGACGAGCACCGGCAGTTCGGCGCGGGCATCGCGCAATGGGCGGAAACGGAGCTCCCGGCCCATATCGATCACGACAATGTCGATCGCGCCTGTCGTGACCTCGTGCGCGCGCTGGGCGAGGCGGGATGGTTGAAGGCGGTGGTCCCAGCCGCCTATGGCGGACTGTCGAAAAAAATCGATGTCCGAACACTCTGCCTGGCACGCGAGATTCTCGGCTGGCATGACAGCCTTGTAGACTTCGCATTCGCCATGCAGGGGCTCGGCACCGGATCGATCTCGCTCTTTGGCAACGAACGCCTGAAGTCGAAGTACCTGCCACCGGTTCGGGACGGCCGCCACATCGCCGCTTTCGCCCTTTCCGAGCCGGCCGCCGGCTCGGACGTCAGCGCGCTCGCTACCACTGCAACCGCCGATGGCGCAAACCATGTCCGAATCAACGGGACCAAGACCTGGATCTCAAACGGCGGCATTGCAGATCACTACATCGTGTTTGCCAGGACCGGCGAAGCGCCCGGCGCCAAGGGGCTTTCAGCGTTTGTTGTCGATGCGGAGACGCAGGGTCTCTGCACCTCCGACCGCATCGATATCATCGCCCCGCATCCGCTCGCTACGCTGCGGTTTCATGAATGTCGGGTCCCATTGGCAAACCGGTTGGGCGGGGCGGGTGAAGGCTTCAAGGTGGCGATGGCAACGCTGGACATCTTTCGGTCGACCGTTGCTGCAGCCGCGCTTGGACTCGCACGGCGCGCTTTGCAGGAAGCGACCGAACGCTCCGCGACCCGCGTGCTGTTCGGCGGGCCGCTCGCCGAATTGCAGATGACGCAGGCAGCTCTCGCCGACAGCGTGGCCGAGGTCGATGCGTCGGCGTTGCTGGTCTATCGGGCGGCCTGGACCAAAGACCAGGGCGCCGATCGGATCACCCGCGAGTCCTCGATTGCAAAGATGTTTGCGACCGAGATGGCACAGCGCGTTATCGACCGCGCCGTGCAGCTTTTCGGCGGCAACGGCGTGCGCGTCGGCGTCAAGGTCGAGGCGCTGTACCGCGAGATCCGCGCCTTGCGGATCTATGAGGGCGCGACCGAAGTACAGAAGGTCGTGGTGGCGCGTGATCTGTTGAAGTCGTGGGCCGCCCGCCCCGCATTGGAGCGTGGTCCGTCATGATGACACTCACCATAGCCGGCGGCATCGCCACCCTCACCCTGAGCCATCCGCCGGTGAATGCGATCAGCGACGCGTTCATCACGCGCTTCAATGCGGTCCTCGACGATCTCGACAAGCGATCGGACTGGAAGATTCTGCACTTGCGATCGGATCAAAAGGTATTCTGCGCCGGCGCCGACCTTAAGGAGGTCGGGGCGCGTTTCAACGCATCCGACAGCTGCAAGCTGACCCATCGATTTGTGGTTCGATTGCAGCAGCTTTTCGATCGGATCGAACGATTGCCGCAAGTGACGCTCGCCGAGATCGGCGGCGCTGCCATGGGCGGCGGACTCGAGTTGGCGCTTGCCTGCGATCTCCGCATTATTGCGCTTGATGCCAAGCTCGGGCTGCCGGAGGCGCGCCTTGGCCTCATTCCCGGTGCCGGCGGTACCCAGAGGCTGACCCGCCTGTGCGGCAGGCCCACGGCCTCTCGTCTCATCTTCGGAGCCGAAACCATCGCCGGAGCGGATGCGCTCTGGCTTGGCATCGTCCAGTGGGCGGTTGCTGCCGACGAAGTTGCGACATTCGCTGCCGAGATTGCCGAGAAAATCGCGTCGCTATCGGCAGCTGCCCTCCGCGCCTGCAAGAGCTGCATCGCCGCCGCGTGTGAGTCGGGTGGAACGGGCTTCCTCGCGGAAATCGAGGAGACTCGCCGGCTGTCCACAAATCCCGAGACCCGCGCACGCGTTTCTGCATTTCTCGCGGGCCAACGTTGACGCCAATGCAACCGAAGGGACCATCGCCATGAGGCTCGACGGCAAGACTGCCCTGATCACGGGAGGTGCCTCCGGCATCGGAAAGGCCACCGTCCTGGAATTTGCCGACGCCGGGGCGCACGTCATCTGTGCCGACATCAACGATGCGAAAGCCATGGAAGTAGCCAAGGAGGCTGCCGAGGCCGGGCTTCATGTGGACACTGTTAGGGTCGATCTCTCCGACGCCAAGTCGATTCGAGGTTGCGCAGCCGACGTGACCGCGCGTCACGGTCGCATCGATTTGCTCGTGAACGCGGCGGGATGGAACGACATTCAGCCGTTTACCGAGAATGCCCCGGACTACATGGACCGCGTGATCGCAATCAACCTCGCCGGGCCCGTGCACCTCACACACGCGCTGCTGCCGCCCATGATCGCCGCGAAGACCGGCAAGATCGTCAATATTTCAAGCGACGCCGGCCGGGTCGGCAGTGGCGGCGAGACCGTCTATGCCGCCGCCAAGGGCGGCGTCATCGCATTCACCAAATCGCTCGCGCGCGAAGTGGCGCGCTATGGAATCAACGTCAATTGCGTCTGTCCAGGCCCGACCGATACGCCCATGCTGGCGACTCGCCCCGAGAAGCTGAGGGAAGCTTTCATCAGGGCAATTCCGTTTCGGCGCTTCGCAAGACCGAGCGAGATCGCCGATGCCGTCCTGTTCTTCGCGTCTCAACGCTCGGACTACATCACCGGGCAGGTCCTGAGCGTTAGCGGCGGGCTGACCTTCGCGGGATGATGTGAATCGCGGCAGCAAATCGGATGAAAGGACAAGGATCATGAACGACGACACCGCCCAGCGCTTTAGGCCCGCTGGTCTTGATTTGACGAGCTTCCGGGCGCGCCATTTCTTGTGGCAGGTCGACGGGAAGGTCGCAACTGTCACGCTCAACCGCCCCGAACGCAAGAATCCGCTGACGCTCGAATCCTATGCCGAGCTGCGAGATACCTTTCGCAGTCTCGTCTACGCGGACTCCATCAAGACCGTTGTGATCGCCGGGGCCGGCGGCAACTTCTGCTCCGGCGGCGACGTTCATGAGATCATCGGCCCGCTGGTTGAGATGCAACGCAAGGACGACATGGCGGGTCTGCTGTCATTCACCCGCATGACCGGCGATCTGGTCAAGGCAATGCGCGCGTGCCCGCAGCCGATCGTTGCGGCGATCGACGGCGTTTGTGCCGGCGCCGGAGCAATTCTCGCGATGGCATCGGATCTTCGCTTCGGTACCGCGCGCAGCAAGGTTGCGTTCCTTTTCGTGCGCGTTGGACTTGCCGGCGCCGACATGGGTGCCTGCAACATGCTTCCGCGAATCATCGGTTGCGGCCGCGCCGCCGAGTTGCTCTACACCGGCCGCTCGATGGATGGGCTGGAAGCAGAGCGGTGGGGCTTCTACAACAAGCTATGCGAGCCGGAGACGGTTCTCGCCGATGCACAGGCCGCCGCCAAATCGCTTGCCGACGGCCCTACCTTCGCTCATGCGATGACCAAGAAGTGCATCCACCAGGAATGGAACATGGGTATCGACGAGTCGATCGAGGCCGAGGCGCAGGCACAAGCGATCTGCATGCAGACCAGGGACTACGAGCGCGCCTACCTCGCGTTCGTCAACAAGCAAAAGCCGACGTTCGCCGGGAACTGAATCGGGCTCCATCAATCGCGGCCGAGGAGAAGGCCATGTCATTCCGTGTCTTGATGCCGGCTGGCTGGGCCGCTCCAAAGGGATATTCCAATGGGATCGAAGCACCGGCGGGTCGCATTGTCTTCATTGCGGGCCAAGTCGGCTGGAACGCAGCGCAGCGATTTGAAAGCGACGACCTCGTCCCCCAGTTTGAGCAAGCCCTAAAGAACATCCTTGCAATACTAGCCGAGGCGGGCGGTACCCCCCGCCACATTTGTCGAATCACTGCCTATTGCGCGGACAAACCTGCCTACCTGGCCGGCCGCCCGGAGCTTGGACGAGTTTGGCGGGCGCTGATGGGAAACCACTATCCAGCAATGACGATGATCTTCGTTTCCGATCTGCTCGACGCCCCCGGCAAGATCGAGCTCGAGGCAACCGCCGTATTGCCAGCGGGCGATGAACAATGATCCATGCTCGAAGACCTTGAACGATCGTCAAGACTGCGGGGGCCTCGCCCCGCGCCGGAACATGCATCGACCGCGGGTCCATCGACATGTTCCACGGCGCATCGGTTGCGCCCGCTCCGTCTTGTCCTGCTTGCGATTGGCGCGGCCGCGCTCGCGCTCGGTCTCTGGAGCGGCCTCGCGCTCATCGGCGTGACGTTGCCGGGAGGTTCTCCAGCCATCGCCGGCCGTCACGGCGCCCTCATGATCTGCGGATTCTTTGGTACCGTGATCAGTCTCGAACGCGCTGTCGCACTGGGACGGCGCTGGGCCTATCTGGCACCTGCGCTGTCAGCGGCCGGAGCCATCCTGCTTGTTGTTCCGGGTACCGAGCCGAGGGCCATTGTCGCCTTTGTCGCCGCGAGCGCGGTGCTGGTAGTGGCGTCGGGCGTCATTTTCCTGCGCCAACCCGGGTTCTTTGCCGTCGGCTTGATTATCGCAGCACTTGCATGGGGAATTGGCACGCTAACATGGCTCGCCGGTCGTCCGATGCCCGAAGTTATCGGCTGGTGGCTCGCTTTCCTGGTCCTCACGATTGCAGCCGAGCGTCTGGAGCTGAGCCGGATCACGCTGCCACCGCCCGCTGCCCAAGCGGCCCTGGCACTTGCGGCGGGGCTGGTTCTCCTGGGCGCGACCCGCGGCGAGCTAAGCGGCAATGCCGCGCCGCTCATGGGATTTGGATTTGCTGCCTGCGCCGGCTGGCTGCTGATCTACGACGTTGCGCGGCGAACCATTCGGCAACCGGGCCAGGTCGGTTTCTCCGCCGCTTGCATGCTTGCGGGATACGGCTGGCTCGGAGTGGCGGGGCTGCTGCTACTCCTCGCGTTCGGCACCGCCGCCTTCGCGTATGACGCGGCCGTGCATGCGGTGACAATCGGGTTTGTCCTATCGATGGTGTTGGGACACGCTCCGATCATCCTGCCCGCGGTGACCGGTGTCCGCATATCCTACTCGGCCTACGCATACGGCGCACTGGCGTTCCTACAGCTATCCATCCTGCTCCGCGTGTCAGCCGATTTCCTGCGATGGCACGAGGCGCGGGCCTGGAGCGGCTTGCTGACCGTGTTCGCGCTTGCAAGCTTCGCATTCACCGTGGTCGGCGGATCGATCCGCAGACCAGGTCCAAGACACTGACCGGGCGGCGATTCACCGGACGCCGCTGCTGTCAGCCCTCGATCGTGGCGCCCGTTCCTCAAAGACCTATTTCGGTATTATAATGCCAAGATGCGACGATGACGGCGCAGGATATCCTCCGATTGGATTTGTCGACAACGCCGCAACCGCGGGATTTGACTCTATGGCGGCCGCCAACGAGACCAAGGCGTTCTCGACCATCCGGCGTGTGCAGCGGCCGGACCTGGCCGGCGTGATTGCGCTCGACCAACGGGTGACCGGTCTTGCCAAGCCCGACTACTGGCGCCGGATGTTCGCGGAGTTTGGCCAACCTCGCTCCAAGGGACGATACTTTCTGATCGCCCAGTCGCACAAGCCGGCGCGGATTTTGGGCTTCATCGTCGGCGAGGTTCGTGCTTGGGAGTTTGGGTCGGCTCCCTGCGGCTGGGTGCTGGCCCTTTCCGTCGAGCCGGAAGCACGTCTGCACGGTGTCGGCGAAGCCCTGTTCGAGGCGATTTCAACCGAGTTCAGGAAGGGCGGCATGACCAAGATGCGCACGATGGTGGCCAGGGACAATCGCCTCCATCTCCTGTTCTTCCGCGGCGAGGGAATGATTGCCGGACCTTACATGCAACTCGAGAAAGATCTTGATTGAGTCGATCCCGCTGGACGGATCGGCAGCTTACGTCCCGCCACCGGTTCACCCCATGAAACTGCAGATTTCAAGTCAACTTGCCGTTTATGCGTTGCTGGAGCTTGCTGCACGTCGTGACGATCAGCTTTCCGTCGGCGAGATCGGCGAGAAATACGGTGTGTCAAATCACCATTTGGCCAAGGTCATGAACATCTTGGGGCGAGCCAGGCTCGTGCGCTCCGTGCGCGGTGTCGGGGGTGGCTACCAATTCATCGGCAACGCGCGCCGCACGACATTGCTCGACGTCATCTTGCTGTTCGAGCAGCTGAGCGGAGCGGACTCCGATAATGCCGCATCCGGCAAGGTCACGGATGAGCAGCGCGCCCTGACCAACGTCCTAGCCGAGATCGATGAGACTGCGCGCGCGACGCTCGGCTCGATCACCATCGCAACGATGCTGAAGATGATTGAGCGGCAGCGCCGGCCGCGAACGTCGCGCAGTGGCTGAGCGTTGAGCCGTCCGATTCCTGACCACTTGATTTCTGCAAGATCGCGGACCGAAGGAGGCCATTGAACGTCATTGGGACCGCGCCGGCCTGCGCGAGTGAGTTTCGGGCATTCTGCTCGTTCCCGGCCGTCGGCGTCGGCCTCGATGTTGCGAGCGCAGCGACCGGTAGCACTTGCGCGGGCCGCGCCCATCGGGGGCGCACCCGTCGACAGCCCGAACGATATCTGTACACTGGCTTGTAGCCTATGAGTCTGCGCCTGGCACGATGCCGCCCCGGCGCAAGGGTGTCGACGAGGCCGAACGGCAGAGATCACGACCCATGTCCTCCGCCCCCACCGTAGACGATCTTGGCGTGGTTCGGCGCATCAACGTATTCCGAGGTCTCAATCCGCTCATGATCGAGCGTTTGATTGCGCCGGCGGTGGCGCTCACGTTTCGCGAACACGACACGGTGTTTCGACAGGGCGATCCTGCGACCGCTTTTTTCATTGTCGTTGACGGATGGGTGAAGCTCTACCGCATCACGGTGGCGGGGGATGAAGCCATTATTCATGTGTTTGCCAAAGGCGACAGCTTCGCCGAAGCGGTCGCATTTACCGGGCAACCCTACCCGGCAACGGCCGAGGCTGTGAGCAACGCACGCATTGTCCGCATCCCTGCCGATCACGTAATTCGGTGCATTCGAGGTATGCCCGACATAGCACTGGCGATGATCGCATCCACTTCACAGCATCTGCACCATCTGGTGCAGCAGGTTGAACAGTTGAAGGCGCAAACCGGTGTCCAGCGGGTCGCAGAGTTTCTCGCGTCCCTTTGTCCGCCCGGCAACGACACTTGCACGATCGCACTCCCTTATGACAAGGCGCTGATTGCCGGACGGCTCGGGCTGAAGCCGGAATCGCTATCTCGTGCGTTCGCGAAGTTGCGGGCGGTCGGGGTCGACGTTCATGCCTCGCATGTCGAGGTACGACACCCAGATCGCCTGCGTCAGTTGGCTATCGACGATCGCGGGGCAGCGCGTGACCACTTGCAACACGCCCGATAGTCGCTTGGCCCGTTCGCCGTGTCAGTGCCTCGCCAAGCCAGCCTTGGCTGTCTCGGGTGGGCTCGAATTCGTCGAATATCTACTGCCCCATCCGAGCTTCTGCCTGGCTGCCTCGGTGAGTTGACCGGGCGTCCAGGGAGGGTACCACACCAATCTGACGTTGATCGACGCCGCTTCCCCGAACCGCCGCTCGAGGATTTCTTCAATCCCCTGCAAAATTGTTTCGCTGTACGGACAGGACGGCACCGTCATCGTTACTTCTACGTTAATTCCGATCGGGGTCCATTCGGCACGATAGACCAGCCCAAGGTCGACGATACCGATTCCCAGTTCCGGATCCGTGATCTCGTTCAATGCTGCTGCCAAATCCTCTTGCATGCCCGCAACCCATCGGTCCTCTCAGATAGGCGGAACTCTCCACTCTGTCCGTGCGCCCGGCTTTGACTTCGGTCAAGGCGCGTTCAGCGCAGGAGCGACCGGATTCGCGGCAGGACCGCGGCTCGCCAACGGCTTGCGCCGTGTTCCCGGCTCACGATCTCATCGCCGTCGACAACCAGCCACATCGGAACGCCGGCGCCGCGGCCAAGCCTGTCGCGATACGGGCGCAACTCTTCCGGCCAATAGTCGTCCTTGAGAAGGTCGAACAAGGTCGGCGATTTCACTTCGCGATACGTAATGCGGGCATGCTCGGCCGACGCGCGGAACAGCGCGCCATCGCCGTCCTGCCACGCTCGGCAGGGCGCGCAGTCCTGCGCCCCGACGTAGAGCAACATGACTTTGGACCCTGCCGAGGAACCCGGGCCAAGCTGACTGTCGGCCGCGAGCGCCATTACCACGACGACGGTGGCCGCACAGCCCACAAGCCACCGGAAGGAACCGATTCGTCCCCTTCGTGTCCAAAGCAACATGCTTGACCACTAATCTTGCACACCCCGTGCAGTCTTTGATCAATGTCAAGTCGTGGAGCCGAGGAGAACTATAGTTATTGGTGCGAAGCGTTGAGGAGATACCGATGACAACACCCACCCCTACCGGGTTGCCCCATGGCATCGAGCGCGTACCTGTGATGCAGCGCATCTTGGACAATCCCTTCTTCCTGCTCTTCCTCGGCGTCACCATTCCGACGGTGCTCTACATCATCTGGGGAGTGATGGAAGTCGCCTCCGTTCCAATCGCGAAGTGATCAGGACTGAAGGAGATCGATCATGGCCGTCACACCGCCCGCAGAGCGCATCTGGTGGAACCAGCCGATCGAAAAGGTCGAACTGATCTGGATCGTCATCGCTTTCCTGTGGGGCCTGTTCATGTTCGCCTTCATGATCGCGTGGCACTTCATCGGCCAGCAGAACCTGAACAGCGAGTCCTATCGAGTCGTACCATCGAACTACGAGGCGAAGGTCGACGCATTTGCCAAGAAGTACAAGGTCCGCGACGAGCGGGGCATCCCGGTGGTGCGGCCGGCCGTTGGCGCCGACGTCTATCTGCTTGGTCGACTCTGGCAGTGGTGGCCGATTCTCGAACTGGAAAAAGGCGTCAGCTATCGGCTGCACATTTCTTCGCTTGACTGGCAGCATGGATTTTCGCTGCAGCCCACCAACATCAACATCCAGGTCCACCCCGGCTACGAGCACATCATCACGTTGACGCCGACCGAGACCGGCGAGTTCGGAATCATCTGCAACGAGTTCTGTGGCATCGGCCATCACATGATGACCGGCAAGATCTACGTCACCGAGAAACGGGCCGACGCTGGCGCGAGCGCGGCGGAAGGGAGATAAGGCCATGACCGCTGAAGCCATTGCCGGTGCCATACCTCGTACGCCGGACTTCCGCACATGCCCGTACACCGGGCTGAAGGTTGACGCCGCCGCACAGACCCTGATCAAGGCGAATGCCGTCGCGGCCGTCGTCTTCCTTGCCCTGGGCGGCCTGATGGGCCTGCTGGTGGCGCTGACTCGATGGCCGGCCGTTCATCTGCTCCCCGCCGACTGGTTCTATCTCGTGCTCACGGGCCACGGCGCCAACGTCCTGCTGTTCTGGATCATCTTTTTCGAGATCGCGGTTCTCTACTTCGCGTCCGCGATCCTGCTCAATTCGCGTTTGGCTGCGCCGAAGCTTGCGTGGCTGGGCTTTGCACTCATGGTGATCGGCGCCGTCCTTGCCAATATCGCCGTGTTGCAAGGCGATTCGAGCGTGATGTTCACCTCGTATCCCCCGATGCAGGCGAAATCTCACTTCTACCTTGCGCTCATCCTGTTCGCCGTCGGCGCACTCGTCGGAGTCGGTGTCTTCTTTGCGACGCTGGTGATTGCAAAGGAGGAAGGAACCTATCAGGGTTCGATCCCGCTGGTGACTTTCGGCGCCCTTACCGCTGCAATCATTGCAGTGTTTACCATCGCGTCGGGCGCCGTAATCCTGATTCCCACCTGGCTCTGGTCGCTTGGGTTGATCTCCAACATCGACCCGCTGATGTACAAGGTCATCTGGTGGGCCATGGGCCATTCCTCGCAGCAGATCAACGTTTCTGCGCATGTGGCGATCTGGTACATGATTGCTGCGCTGGTGGTGGGCGCCAAACCGCTGAGCGAGAAGGTCAGCCGCACGGCATTCTTTCTATACATCCTGTTCCTTCAGCTTGCGTCGGCGCACCATCTGCTGGCCGAGCCCGGCATGAATGCCAGCTGGAAGATCGTCAACACCAGCTACATGATGTACCTCGCGGTCTTGGGCTCGTTGATCCACGGCATGACGGTGCCCGGCGCGATCGAGGCCGCCCAGCGTCGCAACGGCTTCAACCGGGGCGTTTTCGAATGGTTGCGCAAGGCGCCGTGGGGCAATCCGGCGTTCTCCGGAATGTTCCTGTCGCTGGTGATGTTCGGCTTCATTGGCGGCATTTCCGGTGTCGTGCTCGGCACCGAGCAGCTCAATGTGCTGATGCACAACACCATCTACGTGCCAGGTCACTTCCACGGTACGGTGGTCGCGGGAACCACGCTGGCATTCATGGCGGCGACCTATCTGGTCCTGCCGCTCATCTTCCAGCGCGAGATCGTATGGCCGGGACTGGCCAAGATTCAGCCCTACCTGTTCGGGATCGGTGCCGCCGGCATCTCCCTGTTCATGATGGGGGCGGGCACGCTTGGTGTTTCCCGCCGTCACTGGGACATCACGTTCAGCGACGCCAATCTCGGCTTCGCCCACTCGGCAGGCGCATTCCTGATGATGGGTCTGAACGGGGTGTTTGCGGTCATTGCGGCGCTCGGCGGCATTGCTTTCGTGCTGGTCGTGGTTGGCACCGTCCTGTTCGGCAAGAAGATCGACGGCAACCACAAGCTCACTTTCCCACTGCACGTGGGCGGTGGTGGCGCCGTTTCGCACTACGGCAGCCACGCAACCGTGAAGCTGCCGGGTACGATCGTGCTCGTCGCAATCTTCTTCGTATCGTTCGTTCTCTACTACTTCATCAACTGGAAGTATCTTTCCGAGCTGTGGCTGTTCCGCTGATTTCGCAGGCATGGAGTCAACGATGCTGACCGCGGTCCGGACCACGATCTCGCTCCTGAAGCTCAGGATCGGAGTAGCAATCGCCGCGAGCGCCCTTGCTGGAATGGCCGTCACCAGCGGCACAACTCCGACGTTCTGGCAGGTGATCGGATTGGCGCTGGCGGTGCTCGGCGCATCGGGCGCCGCCGGCGCGTTCAATCACTACTACGAGCGCGACATCGACCGGCTGATGCGGCGCACGCGCTTGCGCCCGTTCGCGACCGGGCAGTTGCAGGCCGGTCCGTGGTGGCTGGCGGGCTTCCTGGCGCTGCTGGTTGCATCGCTCCTGTTGGCGGCGCTGAGCGGCGGCACGACTGCGAGCGTGTTCGTGTTCCTCGGCGCGTTCACCTACGGCATCATCTACACCGTCTGGCTCAAGCGCCATAGCGCCTGGAATATCGTGGTCGGCGGCCTCGCCGGCAGCTTCGCCGTGCTTGCCGGCGCGGCGGCCATCGACCCGAGTCCGCAGCTTTTTCCCGTTGTGCTTGCCCTGGCGCTGTTCCTGTGGACCCCGCCGCACTTCTGGAGTCTCGCCGCGGCCAAGGGCGACGATTATGCGCGGGCCGGCGTGCCAATGCTCCCGATCGTCGCTCCGACCAACGTGTGGACCCTCGCCATCCTTGCGCACACCGTCGGACTGGCGGTCATCTCCCTGGTTCCGATCTGGTTCGGGGCCGGACTGCTGTATGGGATCGGTGCGGCGGCCGGCGGTGCGATCTTCCTTTGGAAGAGCGTTGCCCTCTATCTCGCCCCGACGAAAAAGGCGGCGATGGCCAATTTCTTTGCTTCGCTGCTGCAGCTGTCGCTCTTGATTCTTGGGGTGCTGCTCGACGCGGCAATCGCGTTGTGACTCGGCAAGCGGGCGCGATTCTATGTCTCGGCCTCTCGGTCATGGCGGCTACCCTCGCCTCACCCCTGGCGACGGCTCAGACCGGACGGCTGCAAGCGGACCAGGCGATCGCCACAAGCGAGCGCGCGATTGGCCGCACGATCAACAATCACACCTTGACCGACACCGCCGGCGCAACGCTTACGCTGGACACCTACCGCGGCAAACCTCTGATCATCAGCCTTGTCTACTCCTCCTGCAGCTCGATCTGTCTGCCGACGACCCAGCAACTCATTGCAGCCGTGACTGAGGCCGGCCGGGTCATCGGTCTCGATCAGTTCGAAGTTCTCACCGTCGGTTTCGACGCGCGCAATGATACGCCAAGCCGCATGGCCCAGTTCGCTGCGATGCAGGGCGTGAACCTTCCAAACTGGCGCATTGCCAGTGGAGATTCCGAGACGATTTCGGCGCTGCTGCACGAGGTCGGATTTAGCTACGCGGCGGTGGCCGGCGGCTTCGATCATATAGCTCAGACGACGATCGTCGATCGCAACGGAAGAATCTATCGACACGTCTATGGGGACACCTTCCCGATCCAGATGTTCATCGAACCATTGAAGGATGTTGTCTATGGCAGGTCATTGTCGTTCAGCGTCGGTGCCATCCTGGACCGCATCAGGTTCATTTGCACCACCTTCGATCCGGGCGCCGGCCGCTATCGGATCGACTATGGCCTGGCATTCGGCAGCGTGATCGCGGCGCTGTCCCTGCTGGTGTTCGGCGGCCTGATTCTACGCGAATGGTCCCGCACCCGGCATTCCTGATTCGCCCGCAACGTCTCACGTGAACCCGCGCTCACAGAACCGCAATGCCCTGCTTCACAAATGACCTGCATAGCATTGCCTCGCGCCGGCCCGCTTCCTTCGCTCCCACCGGGCCGCGGCAGAGATGGAGGCACCCGTGATCCGGGCGATCCGCGGCGCGCTGCGGCATGGGTTCGAAATCATCGAAAGGGCGTTTGATCGCCTGTTTGGCCCCGCGATGAACCCGGTGGCGCAGCTCGGCGCACTGGGGTTCTTCTTTTTCTGGGTCGTTGCGGTCAGCGGCATCTACCTCTTCATTTTCTTCGATACCGGCATTGAGCGCGCTTACCAGTCCGTCGAATACCTGACGCGCGACCACTGGTATCACGCCGGCGTCATGCGCAGCCTGCATCGCTACGCATCCGACCTCATGGTCGTGATGGTCGTCGTCCACATGCTGCGCGAGTTTTCCTACGATCACTATCGTGGTGTGCGCTGGTTTTCCTGGCTGACCGGCCTGCCGATCATCTGGCTTCTCTACACGTCCGGCATCACCGGATACTGGCTGGTGTGGGACAGGCTCGCCCACTATGTCGCACTCGTCACCTCCGAGCTCCTGGACTGGCTCCCGATCTTCGGCGAGCCGATCGCGCGCAATTTCATCTCGACCGGGACGCTGACCAGCCGCTTCTTTACGCTGATGGTGTTCATGCACGTGGCCGTGCCGCTCTTTCTGCTGCTCGGAATGTGGGTTCATATCCTGCGCATCTCGCGCCCAAAGGTGAACCCCCCGCGACTGCTGGCGGCGATGATGCTGCTCGCGCTGATCGGCGTTTCGCTGTGGAAGCCGGCCCTCTCGCAGGGACCCGCCGATCTGGCACGGGCGCCGGTCGAGGTCGGTCTCGACTGGTTCTACCTGCCGCTTTACCCGCTCACCGATTTCTGGGGGCGTGGCGCGGTGTGGGCGCTGCTCGGCACCTTCTCCGTCATGTTCGCGCTGATGCCATGGCTGCCACCGCTGCGGAAGGCGAAGCCCGCTGAAGTCGATTTGAAGCATTGCAATGGCTGTACAAGGTGCGCCGAGGATTGCCCCTACGAGGCCATCCGCATGGTGCGGCGCACCGACGGCATGCCCTTCCCCACCCAGGCCGAAGTCAATCCATCGCTATGCGTTTCCTGCGGGATCTGCGTCGGCGCTTGTCCGTCCTCGACTCCCTTCCGGCGCAGCGAAGAGCTGCGGACCGGGATCGACCTTCCGGACTATCCGCTGAGGCTCCTGCGCGAGCGCGTGGTCGAAACCGCGAGTACATTGCACGTTTCACCGCGCATCATGGTTCTTGCCTGCGAGCGCGGCGGCGGCGCGGGACATGTCGGTGGCGCAGTGACGCTGCCCTGCGTGGCCATGGCGCCACCATCGCTGATCGACTTCATCCTCAGTCGCGACCTCGCCGATGGCGTTGTGATCGCCGGCTGCGCCGAGAGCGCCTGCTACCATCGGTTCGGCATCGTGTGGACGACGCAGCGCCTGGCGCGGCAACGTGATCCCTATCTGCGCGCGCGCGTTTCACGGGACCGCTTTGCCACGATCTGGTCGTCGGCGCTTGCAACCAAGCAGTTCGAGCACGAGCTGGCGGACTTCCGGCGCAGGCTGGCCGCGCTTGCGCCGACCAGGCCGGAAGCATCGACCCCCTCGCAGAACCACGCTCCAGCGGCAAAGATGCCACGCGCTCCAGCCGAGAACGAGGCGGTGCCATGACGAAGGCAACGCGCCAGTGCGGCCAATTTCTGGTGATCGCCGTGCTGTTTGCCATGGCAGCCGTATTTTCGAATTGGCCTGTTTACCGGCAGATCCCCCAGGGCTCGGGCATCGTGGTACTGAGCTTTGTCCACGGTGCCGACCGGCGCGCCGACTGCCGGCGGCTCACGCCGGAGGAAATCGCCAAGCTTGCGCCCAACATGCGCCGTACAGAAGAATGCCCTCGCCGACGACGTTCGCTCTACGTCGAGCTCGACCTTGGCGGAGACACCATCTATCGGGCGAATCTGCCGCCAACCGGGATCGCGGGCGACGGCCCTTCGCGTGCCCACCAGCGCTTTGTCCTTCCGGCGGGTTCCTTTGACGTAGCCGTACGGCTGCGCGACACGTCGCGCTCGGAGGGGTTCGACTATATGCGAACGGAACGCATTTCACTGGCTCCGGACCAGATGCTGGTCATCGACTTCAATTCCGCGACGGGTGAATTCATCTTCCGTTAAGCGCAGCATGCGCGGCGTGCCAAGGAGAGTCCGATGGCCCTACTGCATTGGAAGCCGGAATACACCGTCGGAATCGATGCGGTCGATCATGAGCACAAGGAGCTCATCGATCTCATCAACCGGCTGCATGCAGCACTCCCGACGAACAGCATCAAGGACTCCGTCGAGCCTTTCCTTGGCGACCTCTTCAAGGCCATTTCAGGGCATTTTGCGCTCGAGGAGCGGTTCATGCGCGAGCGCGACTACGATCAACTTCAAATTCACAAGAACGACCACGAGCGCCTGCTCGACGAGATCCGCGAAATCATGGAGAGTTTTGTCGGCGGCGACGCCGTGACAGACGACGAGCTGTCAACACGGCTCCAACGATGGTTCTCGCAGCATTTCGAAACGCACGACGCCAGGCTTCATCGGATGCTTGGCCACCATTCACACTGATGCAGGTTCATTATCTACATCAGCGTCAAGGTCTCACATCATCACACGTTGCATCATCACCGACCGCATTGCGCCGAGCGTTACGGCATTCGGGCAGTACCGTTGCCACTGCGGGTTGGCGGGGTCCTGGACCATGTCCCGTCCGCACTGGCCTTTGGCGTCGCAAAGCTTGCAGTTTGTCGCCAGCGCCCGGAACAAGGTCGGATCTTTGCGGGCGGTTTCGTCGGCATCGAGATGCAGCAGTGCCATCCGTAGCGGCAAAAGATCGGTCGTGTAGTAGGCCCTCAGCGATATCGTGAGCAACTCATCGGTCGAAAAGCCAAGCTCTTTTGCAGCACGCTCAAATCGGGCCAGCCGCGATTCTTCGTAATCAACGGCAGCCTTCTTGAATAGTGCTTGCCACCATTCGGTAATGATGTCGCCCAGCGGACGACGTCCCTGGGATTCTTTCATGGCAAATCTCCCTATCGTTAAATTGCTAAAAGTCTGCTGCGCCTTTCGCATTGATGTGGATCAAGTACGCAACCAATCCGCCCGTTGGCGCGCCAGCCTTGATTTTGGTCAAATCAAGCGTTCCAGACGCCTGTTAGCCTTAAACCTGTTGCAAACAGCGATGAGGCACTGGATGGCACCACCGATGAGTATCGCCGCAGTGACTGCTGTCGCACACGTTCGGGCTTCAGCTGAGCGGCACTAGACGAACAGCACGCCGGGGGCGGCCGCCGGGGTCGCATCAGTGAGGCAAGACCCCATCTCGGCCGCCCTCGACGGCTTGCATTTCGCGCTGCGCGGAATGGCGTGATCTTCGTCCCGCCCGCACATGATGCACCCGATGCTCAGGCCCCAGACCATGACATTGACTGCGCTACTCGCGCTGCTGACGGCGTTCGGGCCGATCTCGACGGACATGTATGTCCCATCGATGCCCGACATTGGCCGGCAACTCGGTGCGAGTCTCGCCAGCGTGCAGTTGACGCTCTCGTCGTATCTCGCCGGCTTTGCGATCGGACAGATCATTTACGGGCCGATCGCCGACCGGTTCGGCCGCAAGCCGACGCTGTTGACCGCGCTTGTCCTGTTCGGTGTGGCAAGCTTTATCTGCGCGATCGCGTCAACCATTGAAATGCTGGTCATTGCCCGCGCGTTCCAGGCGCTCGGTGGAGCCGCCGCGGTCATGCTCCCACGCGCGGTTGTACGCGATCTCTACACCGGCGAACGGGCGGGACAGGAGCTGTCGCGCATGGGAGCGATCATGTCGTTTGCTCCCGTGGTGGCGCCGCTCGTTGGCGCACTGGTGCAGACGGAGCTTGGATGGCGCGCCACCTTCGTCATCATCGCTGCAATCGGCGTCGTCACAACCGCCATGGTCTGGCGCGCGCTGCCCGAAACGCTCCCGCCTGACGCTGCGAAACCGGTCAAGCTTGCGGTAATGCTGCGACGTTACCGTGCGATCGTCTCCAACCGTGCATTCCTCGCTCATCTTGGAATCATTGCGTCAAGCTATGCCGGGCTGTTTGCCTGGATCTCCGGCTCGCCGTTCGTCTTGCAGGACCTCTATAGTCTCACGCCGCTCTGGTTCGGCGTGGCCTTCGCGATAGCTTGCGTTGGTTCGTTGGTCGGTGCGGCGGCGGCGTCATGGCTCGTGATGCGGATCGGGCTCGATCGAACAATCGGTCTCGGCACGTTTGTCCTTGCCGCGGGCGGCCTGACAATGGTCGCGAGCTTGCAACTCGGCTTGCCGCCGATCATGTCGTTGGTGCTGTCCATGGTGATCTATCACACCGGCCTTATGCTCGCGATGCCCCAGTCGATCGCCGGCGCACTAATGCCGTTCCCGGACTGCGCGGGTACGGCCTCCTCCGTTGTCGGGTTTACGCAGCAGGCATCGGCTGCCGCGATTGGTGTGCTCGTCGGCCTCATGCTCGGACACTCGGCCTGGCCGCTCGCTGTTGCTATCGCCGCGATGGGCTGCCTGTCGCTTGTCATTTGGGCGGCCTCGAGACGGATCCGCGCGCACGCAATTTCGATATCCGAACCTGAGCGCCCGCACCGCCATGCGACGGCGCTGCCGGCCGCGCAACCGAGGGTCCCCTAGCACAGGTCGGCCGCGAAGAGGAGACATCGAGCATGCAGAAGCATCTTGTGAGGGAGCGCTCCAGCGCCGCCAAGCGGTCGAGCGCAAGGCGCAAGTCGAATACTGCGGCGCATGTCGCCTACCACGATCTTCGCAAGTGGATCGAGGAGGCGCGCAAGCTTGGAGAGATCAGGGAAGTCCGAGGGTTGACGTGGCAAAGTGATATCGGCCTCGTATCGGAGATGGCACTGCGCGACGATCACGCACCCTGTTTCATCTTTGAAGACGTACCGGGCACCATCCAGGGAAGCCGCGTCCTGGTCAATTTCTTTGGCGGCAAACGGAAGAATATGACGCTTGGCTTTTCGACTGAGCTCTCCAAGCTCGAGCTGAGCGAGGCCTTTCGAGTTCATTACGCAGCGGACTTGAGGCGCATACCGCCAAGGCTCGTCAAAACCGGTCCAATCATGCAGAACGTGATGACCGGCAACGCGATCGACGTGACGAAATTTCCCACACCGCAGTGGCACAGGAAGGATGGCGGGCGCTATATCGGGACCGGCAGCTACCACATCACCCGAGACCCGGACGAGGGATGGGTCAATTGCGGCACCTATCGCGTGATGATTCATGACAAGCGCTCGCTCGGCTTTTATATCTCTCCGGGCAAGCACGGCCGTCAGGTGCGCGACAAGTATCAGGCTCGCAAGCAGCCGATGCCGGTCGCGATTGTATGCGGCGGCGACCCGCTCAGCTTCCTGATGGGTTGCAGCGAACTCCCGTATGGCATCAGCGAACTTGATGTCATCGGTGGCATCCGCGGCGTTCCGGTTGAGGTGATCGAAGGACAGGTCACCGGCCTGCCGATCCCCGCCAACGCCGAGATCGTGATCGAGGGCTTCGTCGACCCGGAGCATGAGCGCATCGAAGGCCCCTTCGGCGAGTGGACGGGATACTACGCAAGCGACCTGCGACCGGAGCCGGTCCTCGACATCAAAGCGATCTATTACCGCAACGACCCGATCCTGCTCGGCTGTCCTCCCGAGCGGCCGCCGGACGAGATTTGCCGCTATCGCGCCGTCGTCCGTTCGGCCCTGCTGCGCGAAAATATCGAGAAGGCTGGCGTGCCGGGTGTGACCGCGGCATGGGCGCACGAGGTCGGCAGCGCCCGGCTTCTCCTCGCCGTGGCCATCAACCAGCGCTACCCGGGTCATTCCCAACAGGCCGGTCAGATCGCATCCATGTGCCACGTCGGCGCCTACTGCGGGCGCTACACGATCGTCGTCGACGACGACATCGATGTGTCAAATCTGGAGGAGGTGGTCTGGGCGATGATCACACGCTCCGATCCGGCAACCTCGATCTCGATCATCCGCAATGCTTGGTCAACCCCGCTCGACCCGCGTATCGAGCCGGAACGAAAGGCGGCGGGCGACAATACCAACAGCCGAGCGGTCATCGACGCCTGCCGCCCCTGGCACTGGCGTGACAAGTTCCCGGCGGTGAACGCTCCATCGCCGGCGGAAAGGGCGCACGCGCTGAAGAAGTTTGGCTACCTGTTCAGGACGTGATCCGTCCTTGCCCGCCGGCTCGGGCCATTCAGGCGCCAGCCGTCGCAGGCTTTCGCATCGCACAAGTCGGCGCCATTCCTTGTCCCCCGGCTGGGGGATAGGGCCGCGCATTTGACTTTAGTCATGGACGACGCCGAGCCGCGTCTTCGATCATTGTCAAAGCTGCCATCCTAAGGAAACACGGGCATGCGCGTCCGGTGGGATGCCGTGGTGGGTTGCAGCGCGATGGATGTCCTCAGTCCGCGCGCGGACGGGGTTGTGACCGGTCCGGCGGAAGGTCATACGCAGGTTCGCGTTCGACTGTTCGGCGCTCTCGCCGCACGCAGCACCAGGCCGGAGGTCCGGCTGGAAATCGATGCAAGCGCAACGCTCGGCCATCTCCTTGCAATGGCAGGAGAATGCTTTGGCGACTGGTTGCTCGACCATGTGCTCGACGAATGCGGCCGCAAACGCCGCCATTGCCGGATATTCGTCGGGGGCCACCCGATCGAGGATTTGCAGACTCCGCTCTGCGTGACGGCCGATCCGAGCGAGGTCGAAATCATACTGCTCATAGCCCCCGAAGGCGGGTGAGCGCAGCTGAGGAGACGCCGCATGAACCTCTTTAGCCCTCGCCTATTCGAATCGCCGGCACATGACGATGCCTGGATTCCGTCGAGCTGCTCTCTCTGCTACGGCACCTGCTCGATCCTCGCTCATCGCGTCGATGGAACCATCGTCAAGATCGAGGGCAACCCGGACAGCGCCGTCGGCAAGGGCCGCCTCTGCGGCAAGGGCGTCAGCGGTATCATGACGCATTACGATCCAAACCGGCTGCGCTATCCAATGCGCCGCACCAACCCCAAGAAAGGCTTGTACGAGGATCCGGGCTGGAAACGCATCAGTTGGGAGGAGGCGCTCGACGAAATCGCTACGGTTCTGCGGAAGGTGCGCGCCGACGATCCGCGCAAGTTGGTTGTCCAGCGCACCACAACCGTCACTGCAAGCCGTGTCCCATTTCATGCGTTTGCCACCGCATTCGGGACGCCGAATTTCTCCGTTTCGGGCGGCGGCCAGCATTGTGGGAACGGCGCGCATCTGATCAGCGGCATCATGCACGCATCCTGGTCGATCGTTCCCGATTTCGAATATTGCAACTACGCGATCTTCTTCGGCGCATCCAAGGGCCACTCCGCCGGCCACGCCTCGTGCTCAAATATGGCCAAGGCCGCCGACGCACGGGTCCGCGGCATGAAGATGGTCGTTGTCGATCCGCTCTGCAATTTCGCAGCCGCCAAAGCGAGCGAATGGGTCCCGGTACGGGTTGGTACTGACGCTGCGATCGCACTCGCAATGTGCAACGTGCTGGTGAACGAGCTCGGAATCTATGATGGGCCGTATTTGCAGGCCAAGACCAATGCTCCGTATCTGGTCGGCCCCGACAAGCTTTACGTTCGCGACGGACAGAGCAAGAAGCCGCTGGTCTGGGATACCCGCAACGGTGCCGCACGACCTTATGACGAGGTTCCGGCCGCCGACTCAGCCATCGAAGGCGAATTCAATGTTGGTGAAGTCACTTGCCGTCCGGCATTCGAATGCCTGCGCCGGCACTTGCAGGGCTTCACACCCGCGTGGGCGGAGAAAATCTCCGGCGTTTCGGCTGCGACCGTTCGGCGCCTCGCCAAGGAGTTCGGTACCGAAGCGCGCATCGGCAGCGCCATCGTCATTGACGGAACAGCGTTGCCGTACCGGCCCGTCGCGGCCATCGCTTTCCGCGGTTCTCAGGGTCACCGCAATTCCGTCTACAATTTCTTTGCGATTGATCTCCTCAACCACCTGGTGGGAGCGGCCGACGTCGTCGGAGGGTGCCTCGGCTTCAATCCCACCTGCCACGGCCACCCGGAAACCGGAATGGTGCGCTACGCACCGACCGCCGGACCTGATGGTTTGATGGTGGTCGGGAACTGGATGGGCTACCACTACCCGTATCCCCCCGCCGAACCGCGCTTGCCGACAAACCTGGGGCTGCAAGACCTCTTCGTCATCGGCATGACGTCGCCATTTCTCGATTCCACAGACCGCGAGGCGCTGTGGGACAAGTTCGACCTGCCCTACCGGCCCGAGGTGATGATCAACTTCGGGGCCAACCTGGTCATGAGCATCGCGAACAAGGATGCCGTTGCCGCGTCACTGGCAAAGTACAAATTCATCGTCTCGTTCGACCTGTTCCTGACGGAGACGTCCAATTTCGTCGATATCATCCTCCCGGATTGCGATTATCTTCAGTCGTTGGATTCACGTTCGAACTTTCCCTTCATTTTCAGCCTACCCGCAGGACCGGGCGAGTGGTGCTGGCCGATTCGCCAACCGGTGGTGCCGGCCGAAGGCGAACAGCGGCAGTTCGCGGATGTGCTGCTCGATATCGCAGACCGTATCGGAATCCGAGCCGACCTCAACGCCGCTTACAACGCCTGGCTCGACTTGCGCCCACCGTACCGTCTTGTCGGCGACCGGCCATATTCCTATCAGGACATCTGCGACGCCGAACTCAAGAACAACTTCGGCCCGGAACACGGGCTGGAGTGGTTCAAGCAGCACGGGGTCATCAAGTGGCCAAAGAAGCCTGACGAGGTTTATTGGCGCCCGTTCGTCGACGTCAGGGTTCCCATCTACTGGGAATTCCTCAAGCCAATTGGCGAGAAGATCGCCGGCATCGCCGAGCCGCGCGGACTAAAGATTCCGCTTGAGTACTACGATCCGCTGCCGGCCTTTCTGCCCTGTCGCGCTCATTGCTGCGACAAGCAGGGCTTCGATTTCTACGGCTTCTATTACCGGGACGTGGTGCATACCAACAGCTTCACCATGGAGAACCCCTGGCTGGACGAGGCCGCCCGGCTCGACCCGTTCTCCTATGCAATTGCCATGAACCGAAGCGAAGCCGGCAAGCGAGGATTCGTCGATGGGCAACTGGTCTGGGTCGAAAACGAGAACGGCCGGAAGGTCAAAGGGCGCCTGAAGCTGACCGAAGGCATTCATCCCGAAGGGCTCGGCTTTGCCGCCATGTGCGGCCATTGGACCGACGGACAGCCGATCGCGAAGGGCAAGGGTGTCTTCTACAACGACCTTCTGGAGCTCGATTGGGAGCACGCCAGCCCGGTCAACATCAACCTCGATCTGTGCGTCAAAGTGCGCGTCAGCGCCGCGGAGGGCACGTCATGAGATGGGGCATGGTGATCGACCTCAAGCGTTGCATCGGCTGCTACGGCTGCCAGCTTGCCTGCAAGGCGGAGAACGGAACGCCTCCCGGCGTGTACTACGCACGGGTGCTCAAGCAGGAGGAAGGTCAATATCCTGCGGTCCGACAGCTCTTCCTGCCGGTGCTGTGCAACCACTGCGAAGATCCCCCTTGCGTCGAAGCGTGCCCGACCGGCGCAAGCTTCAAGTGGGA